>Ga0180438_10008867_pt1 | contig 12680 bp, 17 predicted proteins | sample SS_ome_12_FD_132455 | JGI IMG/M metagenome (GOLD analysis project Ga0180438, IMG submission 132455) | Hypersaline lake sediment archaeal communities from the Salton Sea, California, USA - SS_3_D_2 metaG | ecosystem: Environmental > Aquatic > Non-marine Saline and Alkaline > Hypersaline >...
CCAGCGAGCGCCCGATCCCCCTGGAAACGTCCTCTATGTATTTCAGGTCTATGGACCCGTCATCCTTGGAGGGGGTTCCCACGGAAACGAAAATTATTTCGCTCTTCCTTATCGCCTCGTGCAGGTTGTCCGTCGCCCTCAACTTCCCCTCCTTCAGGGCCCTTTCCAGGTATTCTCCCAGCAGGGGCTCGTAGACGGGGGAAACTCCATTGTTCACCTGATCGACCTTCTTCCTGTCGATGTCCACGCAGATGACATCGTTCCCCCTGGAGGCGAAGCCCACGCCCGTGGACAGGCCGACGTATCCGGTTCCTATTACAGCGATATTCATGCGCACCACATCTGTTTATTTCGGAAGTTATATTTAAAAATGCTTTCCCAGGTATTTCCCCTGTTACCTGAGATAATAGATAACTATTTAAACCATACATCCGATATTTATGGTTATATAACAGTGTGATAATATGTTCGGTTTCGGAAAAGACAGGACTGTCCAGGAAGGAATGTATGCGCTTTCGATCGCCCTGGTAGTGGCGAGCGTCATCCTTTCTGTCTCGATAGTATACGCCGCCAACAACGTGTCCAGCAATTTCATCAACAACATGGTTGTTCCTTCGAACCAGCCACAAGCCCCCTCTGAGCAGCAACCATCCCAGCAGGGCGAAACGGTCCAGGTATCAGCGGACGACGATCCCGTTAAGGGGAACGCGAACGCCCCGGTAACGATCATAGAGTTCTCGGAGTTCCAGTGCCCGTTCTGCGGGCGTTTCGCTCGCGATACGCTACCGGAGATAAAAACGAACTACATAGACACGGGGAAAGTGAAGTTCGTTTACAGGGACTTCCTAGTGCACCCCACTTCGCAGAAGGCCCAGGAAGCGGCTGCCTGCGCGAACGAGCAGGGGAAGTTCTGGGAGATGCACGACCTGCTCTACCAGAACCAGGGAGCGCTCGAGTCCGAGGACCTTAAGGGATACGCTTCACAGCTAGGCCTGAACACGGCGAGCTTCAGCTCCTGCCTGGATTCAGGCAAGTACGAAAACGAGGTCACGAAGGACACGAGCGACGGGAGATCGTACGGAGTGAGCGGAACCCCCACGTTCTTCATAAACGGAGTGAAACTTGTGGGAGCCCAGCCTTACGCGACCTTCCAGCAGGCGATAGAGGCAGCGCTGGCAGCGTAAAACCCCCTTTTTATTTTTATTGACCGGCCTAGAATGAGGACGATGGCTGAGTATCGGATGTTTCTTGGAAAATTGGGTGTTTTGTAAGATAATCGTCTCTTTTTCTTTTCTTAATCAGACTTAGCCTTGCCTGCGGTGTCGCCATCTTGAACAAATTCACAAAGAGATCCTTATAATTCCGTTTTTCTGGATCATCATCTTCAATATTAAAGGCATATTCCATATCAACGATACTCTTTTTAGGTTCTCCATCTTGAAAAAAGGAATCACAAAAATAGAGGTTGTCAGTGCCAACATTAAAATACGTGTCCCCACTAACGTCTTTAGGATCAATCCCCAGTTCTTTGAAGGCGGATGAAACCCTATTTTTACCTTTTCTGGAAATCTTGGCAGCTTGCATATAACCTATACCGCATCCAGCAGCAACTCCGCCACCTACTACCGCTAAAAGGACATAGACAGACATAGAATATTTTTGTTCGAAATTTTTATATTCTTATATTCTACCAATAATTTCTAACCATGGAAATCGATTTCGGCGGTTTCGATCTAGGGAAAGATTTCGGTATCGAGCTGGAGGATTTCGAAATCAAGAAGACAAAGAAGTTCGAGAGGATATGGAACGTGGGGGAAGGGGGAAGCATCGTTTTCTCCATACTTCACGATGGCGTCTGCTACTTCGGGGCGTGTGATGGATACGTGTACGCGCTGGACGCGGGAACGGGAAAAGAGCTGTGGAGGTTCAAGACGGACGGCGTTGCATGGGGCATGCCTTTCGTTCACGGAGATATTATTTTCGCCGGTTCTTATGACCATAACCTTTACGCAATTGACAGGAGAAGAGGGAAAAAAATCTGGAAATTCAGGACAGGAGGGAAACTGGTGTGGCCTGTCTACGTTTCAGAAGGAAGAGTCTACTTCGGCTCACAGGACAATTGCGTATACTGCCTGGATGCGGAAAATGGGAAGGAGATATGGCGTTTCCGAACAGGGGATGATATAGGGGCGTCGCCAATTGTTCACGAAAACAAGCTTATAATAGGTTCTTATGACAGCAACATTTACTGTCTTGATAAATTAACAGGTAAAGAGATCTGGCGTTTCAAAACCGGTGACCAGGTACAATGCAATTCCACCCCCTTGATACACAACAACATCCTTTACATCGGTTCCTTCGACAACCATCTCTACGCAATAGATATGGACAACGGAAAAGAAATCTGGCGTTTCAAGTCAGGCGAGTATGGGGTAACAGGGCCACCTACTTTATATAAAAATGTCATCTATCATCCAACAAGGGACGGCATAGTCTACGCCTTGACACTCGAAGGAAAGGAGATATGGAGATTCCGTGCGGCAGGACTCGTGACGAGAATAACAGTGGAAAACGACAGGGTTTATTTCAGCTCGGAAGACGGCTTCGTTTACGTACTAGATCTTAACGGGAAAGAACTGAGGAGGTTCAGGTTCGGAGCGGAAGTTTTCGATCCCCCGAAAATATTCAAGGGGAATCTCCTCTTCGGCTGCTGCGACTGCAACTATTACTGCATAGATCACGAAGGAGGGGAGATCTGGAGGTTCACCACATCCACCACCCAGAAGGCCTACATCCCGCCCGCCAGGGACATATTCGAGGTGGTCGTCAAGAAAAGCGAAACAAATGAGGAGGAGCCGGAGGAAAAGTACGAGATGGGGATCGCTACAGGACTGAAGGACGAATACGAAACAACGAGCGAGTACCAGGTCAAGGTGGAATATCAGCAGAAGATGAAGTACTAGAATCCGAACTTCTGGTACAATACGTCCCTGAACTGATAGGTGTCCTTGTCTTTCAGAAATTCCTTCAGTTCCTTTCTCTCGTCCCCGGTCATTTTGTATATCTGATTTTTCAAATTTTTTGACATCGCATTTTGATGTAAACGAGAAAGAGCCCCACTAGTTAAACCACCTAGGACGATTATGGGATTTAAAGTTGCAATGCCGCCCCCCGTTAATCCCAGAGATAACATGTAACCGCCTTTAAGCCCCGAGGTCTGCAAACCGAGCTTGGTCAGCTCCTCGTCCGGAAGCTCCCCGTCAAGGAGCTGGTTGACCCTCGTCCGCATCGCATAATCCCTTCTCTCCATCTTGCCGGGGATGATCTTGTCCGTCGCCTTGGTTATTCCCCTTCCCATTAAGTAAACATTGTCATGAATTTGTAAAAGGTATTTCGAAAACTTACTTGGAATGTATTTTCCCTCTTTTTGCTCCATCTTAAGGAATTGAGGGTAAGCTTTTTATTTTTAGAGTACACGTGCGGGAGGGTTACTTTTTTATCTACACATTTTTTAAGAAAAAGTTGAGTCCTAGAACCTGAGTTTCTGGTATATTACATCCCTGAACTGATAGGTGTCCTTGTCCTTTAATAATTCCTTCAGTTCCTTTCTCTCGTCCCCGGTCATTTTGTCTATCTGATTTTTTATTTTCTTGGACATCGCTAACTGGTGAATAACACCGAGAGCTCCAAAACCCCCGGCAACTATGAAAAGTGCGGGATCTAAAAATATGCCGCCCGCTGTACACACCAAAGAACCTATATAATCATTTTTGACAAAGGAGGCATGGAAACCGAGCTTGGTCAGCTCCTCGCCCGGAAGCTCCCCGTCAAGGAGCCGGTTGACCCTCGTCCGCATCGCATAATCCCTTCTATCCCTCTTGCCGGGAATTATCCTGTCCGTTGCCTTGGTTATTCCCCTTCCCATCACGTATAAGTTATCAGCATGAATTTGCATGTATTTAGAAATCTTAATTGGAATGTATTTTCCCTCTTTTTGCTCCATCTTAAGGAATTGAGGGTAAGCTTTTTATTTTTAGAGTACACGCGCGGGAGGGTTACTTTTTTATCTCCCCCCTCCCTTTATTTCAAGAGGGGTCTGAGAATGGAAGGTGAAGGAGTCAGCGAGGCGCATCTGAGAAGGGTCCTCTGGTACGTGCTTGCGGGGACGAGGGGAGGCATAATGAGGATCCGGATCATCGAATTGATAAAGGACAGGCCCTACAACGCGAACCAGATCAAGGAAGAGCTAAAGGTCGATTACAAGACGGTCCAGCACCACCTCAGGGTCCTGGTGGAGAACAGGGTCCTCACGACCTCGGAGGAAAAGAAGTACGGCTCGGTTTATTTCCTCTCCCCGCTCGTGGAGAAAAATTCGCACATAATAGACGAAATAAGGGCAAAATTGGGAAAAACTAAATAAATAGGCTTTACAAAATAAGGAGTGATAGTATGGTGATGTCGCAGCACATATCCGTGATACTGACGGGAGCGAACATAATACTGCTCGCGTCCCTGTTCGTGATCTACCTCAGGAACTACGTCAAGATACGGTCGAACTTCACGCTAGGGCTGCTTCTTTTCGCGGGGATATTCCTGGCGAGGGACGTAGGCCTCGCTGTCTACCACATAGCCACCCTCTCGTCCTATTACGCCCAGTACGCGATAGACGACATCATGATCCACTCTGCGCAGCTCATAGCCTTCCTGATCCTGCTGAAGATAACCTGGAAATAGAATGCTTCCCGGAAGCTTGCGGTGCTATTTGAGTTCTTTGTAACCTCTTTCTGATAAAATCTTTCTTATCTTATCCGGTTCCTCGTCCGTGATAACTATCCTGCCTTTTTCTCTATCATACTTCATGTCAACCGGACGGCCTGTCCCGAAAAACGGCAGGAATGCTGAAATTATATCGTATTGTTCCAGTGTAATGTAATTTCCGTCAGCTCTTCCGAATGTGATGGTTTCTGCCATAAAAAAACCTGAATGAAAAGATTTAAAAACACTCATATAATCCATAAGGAGGGAACACGATATTTTCTCCATTGAATCAAAATGGAAGTAATTTGGGAATGATTCTGAAGGGAAGGGGGAGGAATTCCGGGAAATCCATTTAAATACTCCGCGGGAACACCATAATCATAAAACAGTTTGTGCCCTTAAAACCCCCATAAAGAATGTACCCAACCCTCAGGACCGGCTTGCCAATCATTTTCTTGCCGGTCCTCCCATTTTCTTTTAAAGCTTTCTGTAATATTTTTATCATGGGGCACACAGAAGATCATGATCATGAATACCAAACCTCGATAGCCTTTTTAATTCCAAGTCAAATGATGAAGTTGATATATAAAATTCAGATGTCTGAACAGTTTGAACTCGGCGATCTATCCCACATCCACGTAAAGGGGACGGATGATTGCATCGGCTATCTGGGCGCAGATAATTCTGCTGAAATTGTCGATCCGCACAGGCGCGATACACGCGTGATGAGAAGGGAGCTTGGAAGGCTTTACCGTTCCGTATAAGTTCTATTTTTAAAAACTGATCATATATCATGATTATGCCCAAGCTGAGGATCGATCCCGGGATAGAGAAACAATTGAGGAACGCGAAGTACGGGGTTTTCGGGCATTCCGCGGTCCAGGTCTGTCATTGGACGAAAAAGAGCTTGCATAACGAAGGTTATTGCTACAAGCAGAAGTTCTACGGGGTCGACTGCCACCGCTGCATGGAGTTCTCACCTGCGGCCGTCCTTTGCGGGCAAAACTGCGTGTTCTGCTGGAGGCCGATGGAGTTCATGCGTTTCAGCGGTATGGTAGCGGAGGAGGCGGACGATCCGAAGGAGATATACGAACGTTTGCTCGAGGAGCGGAGGAAGCTGCTTTCCGGGTTCCCGGGGGACGGGAAGACAGATCCGTAGAAACACGGGGAGTCGCTCATGCCCAACCACTTCGCGATCTCCCTTTCAGGGGAACCGACCGTTTACCCGAAACTCCCGGAACTTGTCAATTTCCTGAAAGGCCTTCCGGACACTAGGTCCGTCTTTGTCGTCACGAACGGCCAGGAGCCCGAGATGATGGAGAAGCTGGCGAAAGAACCGCCCACCCAGCTCTACCTGTCCGTGAACGCCCCTAACAGGGTCCTGTTCGAGATGGTTAACAGGCCTTCCATCGAAAACGGGTGGGAGAGGTTCGTTCGTTCTCTAGGAATCTTCAGCGGGATGAAGACGAGAAGGATCCTCCGTTTGACAATGATAAAGGGGATGAACATGGATTCTCCCTACGTAAAACAATACGCCGACCTTATCCGCAAGGCGAACCCGCACTTCATCGAGGTTAAGGCCTACATGTGGATCGGTTTTTCAAGGAAGCGTCTGAAGGAAGGGAACATGCCTTCACATTCCGAGGTCAGGGAGTTCGCGGAAAGGCTGGCAAATTTGACGGATTTCGAAATAGCGGACGGGAAGGAGGACTCGAGGGTCGTTCTTCTCCGGAACAGGAAGGAGAAAATCGAAAGGTTCATAAAATAAAAATTTATTTAAAACACTGTTATAATATTCGGTTATGAGGATTTCATTGAATACGAGGTATCTGGGAATAATATTGATCATACTCAGCATAGCCCTTTTTGTGATGATGTACAACTTCTCCCAGGCAACTCTGGATCTCATAGATTCCGGCGGGATTGTCTGCGGGGAGGGCCATGAAACGTGTCCGCATGTTGAAGTCCTCAACCAGGCCTATCTGGGGTATTTCCTGGCGCTGATAATCCTGATAATAGGCGTTTTCCTTGTCATTTTCGGGGGCAAGCCGCCCGCCCCGGAAGGCAAGGAGAATAAATGGGAGGAAACCCTGAAAACCTTGACCGGAGACGAGAAGGAGATCTACGGGAAGGCAATGGAATCGGAGGGCGTCATCTTCCAGAGCGATCTCGTGGAGAAATCCGGGTTCCCCAAGGCGAAGGTGTCAAGGATCCTTGACAGGATGGAGGCGAGGGGGCTCCTGGAGAGGAAGAGAAGAGGCATGACCAACGCGGTCGTCCTCAAGTGAAACACCGGTTTCTCAGAAACACGTATGAATTGAAACTAGTTTCATACGCATGGATATATGCCGTTTCAGTGATACTTCTTTCATGAAAGGAAATCCTCTGAGAGGTGTTGAACAGGAAATTAAAAATAAGGGAAACCCGGGGTCCGGGCGAGGAACCCAAGTCCTGGGAGCGCAATCCCATCATGTATTTATGACCCGCGGTTTCACTCTTCCCGCCCGGGGTATCCCTGAAGAAAGGAGGATCGTATGAAAGGAAAGACCAGAATAGCATTCGCCTTGGTGGTGCTTTCGCTAGTATTAGGGAGTTTTTTGGTATTCGCAAGCACGACTGAGGCTCAGCCTGAAGAACAGCAGGAAACAAACCCTGAAGCCAGTGCCAAAACCTACAGCGCCTGCGGGGGCGTCCAGGGCTGCAGGTCGTCCTGCGGCTGCGGATGCGGAGGAAACCCCGCCTTGTGCGGATGCGGGGGATAGCCCCCGCCCGCATTTTATTTTCAGCGGCCAATCGGATACCGGACCTTCGGCCAGCTGAAAACATTATTAGGCTGCTGACGAAATATTTGATAATATTTAAAAAGCCAGTTTAACAGAAATGTTATATCGGTCATTATGATATGCCTGATCGCTCTCGTGGTTTTCGCCGTCCTGGGATTGTTCAGCGCCAGGTATAGGACGATCGCCAAGGAGGCGTTCGACTGCGTTTTCAGGAGGCTGACCCTTAGAAAATGCACGACAGGCCTGGACAAGCGGCTGAAGTCCCAGATAACGGGCAAGGTGATGAGGAAGCACCCGGGTTTCGGCAAGGCCGTATACAGGCATTTCGAGGCGATTTCCTGGGTTTTCACTATAGTTCTCATACTGAGCCTTTCCTACTCCGTCTACAGCGTGGCGAACCTTTTCATATACGGCAACTGCAACGGGCCCATACCGGACGCGTTCTGCGTATTCGACCCTTTCGTGTCGGGGGGACAGGAAGGCGAATGCACGATCGAGGGGACTACTAGGGAGATAACCGGGGTTCTGGAGGTCCATTCAGACGACCCCGTAATAGGGACCGGTAATGCGAAGGTAACGATCATAGAGGCCGGGTGTTTTGCCTGCCCTTACACCAAGCAGGCCGTTCCCGTCGTCAATCAGGTAATCTCGCATTACGGTGAAAACGTACGCTTCGTCTACAAGGACTTCCCCATGAGCTCCACGCACCCGGGAGCGCAGGAGGCAGCCGAAGCTTCGCACTGCGCGCACGAGCAGGGGAAATACTGGGAATATCACGACCTGCTGTTCGAGAACCAGGGCAAGAACAGTTTCGGGGATTTGCTGGGATTCGCGGAGAATCTCGGTCTTGACACCGATCAGTTCTCGGAATGCCTCTCCTCCCACAAATACAAGTCGAAGGTGGATTCGGATTTCAGGGAGGCCTTCGAGATCGGGGTTTACGGAACGCCAACGTTCTTCATAAACGACCGGGTGGTGATCGGGCCGAAAACTTTTAACGAGTTCAGACAAATTATAGACAGCGAGTTAAGAAAATGAGGTGGACAAATATCATGCCATTTCAAATCACTTTGAATTACGCTCAACTATTTCATTATAATTTTCGTTTCGCAGAAAATCATATGAATAGTCTCGCTATAAATAAAAATCGTGATTTGAAATGAATTTTAATAATTTTCAAAGAAAAAGATGGAATAAAAATAAAATTATAACCAAACTGAGGAATATTTCAAAATCTATTTGCAGAACACCAAGAGAGAAAGACTTTATAAAAATGAATGAATATGGTGTTTATAAGGCCGCAAAAAGACATTTTGGAAGTTACACCAAAGCACTGAAAGCCGCTGGTTTAAAACCAAATATAAAATTTTGGTCTAAAGAAAATATAATAGACGAGTTTAGAGAAATAACTTGTAAGTTGGGTCATGTCCCAACATATAGAGAACTCGTTAAATTGAAAAGGCATGATATCATTTCTGCCATAAGAAGACACTATAAATGCAGATATAATGAAGTTGTGAAGGCATGTGGGTTTCACCCGAATAATATTAGATGGTCTAAAAATAAAGTAAGAAAGGAGTTAATCAAACTATATGGTAAATTAAACAGAACTCCAACAGAAAGAGAAATCAGACTTAAAAATTGTGATCTGTTTGGTGCAGCACTACGTCATTTTGGTTCTTTAAATGAAGCTGTGAAATATGCTGGTTTAGAGACAAATAGTTCATTCGTAGAAAATGATTTTTGGAAATATTGGGAATTTTTTGTTATTAAAGTAGCCAAGTCATTACATAGCGATGTTGCATCGCATCCTAAGCTCCCGAATAAAACAATTCCGGATGCCATGATAAAATCGAATGGTATTGTAATAGAAGCCAAGCTAAATATTTCGCAAGACTATATTTTAAAAGATATTAAAAATTATTCACCCTTCTCCAAACAAATTGAATTTTGCTATCTTTATGGAAAACCTTCAATTTTAAACAAGAAGGTAAAGTTTATAGGGCCTAATGAAATCGAAAAGAAATTAAAAGCAAAAAATCAATACAATTTACTAAGAGAATTATCTATGCTAAAGAGGGGGTTAAAATGTTCGATGTAAACAAGATTAGAGAAGACTTCCCGATACTGAAAAGGACAATTAACAATAAGCCCATAATATACATGGATTCAGCATGCATGACCCTCCGGCCGATCCAGGTTATAGACAAGGTCAGCGAATACTACAGGGAATACCCCTCCTGCGGGGAACGATCGCTCCACAAGCTGGGGAAGAGGGTCGACGAGGAAGTCGAGAAAGCCAGGGATTCGGTCAGGAAGTTCATAAACGCCAAGAAATTCGAGGAGATAATTTTCACCAAGAACACGACCGAGGGGATCAACCTGGTGGCGAATTCCTTCGGTTTCCAGAAAGGGGACGTTGTCCTGACGACGGACAAGGAGCACAACTCGAACCTCCTCCCGTGGCATGCGCTCGCCCCGAAAGAGGTTAAGCACGAGGTCGTCAGATCGAACGGGGACAACACGTTCTCCCTGGAGAATTTCGAGAAGCAGATAAGAAAGGACGTGAAACTGGTTTCCATTGTGCATACCTCGAACCTTGACGGCGTTACAAATCCCGTGAGGGAGATAGTCAAGATCGCGCACGACCACGGCGCGAAGGTCCTCATAGACGGGGCGCAGGGCGTTCCCCACCACCCGGTGGACGTGAGGAAGCTGAACGTGGATTTCCTCGCTTTCTCAGGACATAAAATGATGGGGCCCTCGGGTACAGGTGTCCTGTACGGCAAGAAAGACCTGCTGAAGGATCTCCGAACATTCATAGTAGGGGGCGGAACGGTCGTGGACACTACACATTACGAGGCAAAGTTCGAGGAGCTTCCGCAGAAGTTCGAGGCCGGGCTTCAGAACTACGCTGGCATCATAGGACTTGGAGAGGCGGCGAGGTACCTAATGAGGATAGGCAGGGAGAACGTGGAGAGGCATGAGGTCTCGCTCAACAGGAGGATAACAGAAGGCGCTGACTTCGATAAGATTTCGCTTATCGGGCCGAAAGAACCTGAAAAGAGGGGAGGGATTTTCTCGTTCAACTTGGGCAAAACGAGCGCACATGAGATAGCGATGATGATGGACGAGATGGAGAACATCTGCCTTCGGTCAGGAGCCCACTGCGTCCACTCCTGGTTCAACGATCACGGTCTCGAAGGGAGCGCAAGGGCTTCATTCTATCTTTACAACACCCCCGAGGAATGCGACAAGTTCCTGGATACCCTCAGGAAAATTGCCGATCTGGTTAAGTGATTTTTATAGTAGAAAACAAAAATTAATTATGCTGCCCATAATCATGGGGTTGGTTCTGGCGGTGGTCCACTATTTCAGCGAGAGGATAGAACCCAAAAATGAGGCGATCAAGCACAAGGCGGTTTCCTTCATCGCGGGGATATCGATAACCTACATTTTCCTGCTTCTCCTCCCCGAGGTCTACGAGGGAATAGAATCGCTCAACCAGTTCCTTTTCATATTCATACTCACCGGCTTCGCCTCCTCGCACCTCATAGAAAAGCACATCTACCAGCACAGGTCCAAGGAAATCCTTCAGGAGCAGCTCAGGATCGCCCATTCCGCAACCTTCTTCATATACCACTTCGTGATAGGCGTCCTGCTCGTCGAACTCGTTTCGATAAACGTGGTAAGCGGCCTGCTTTTCTTCATCCCCATACTCTTCCACACAGCGGTAAGTTCCGCATCCCTTAAGGGGATACACGTGAGCATAAGGGAAAGGATCATGCTGAAAATCATCCTCTCCTGCTCCACCCTCTTCGGCGTTTTGCTCGCCTACCTCGCGGTAATGCCGTCTAACGTCCTTCATGCCTTCCTCGGCTTCATCGTCGGCAGCCTCCTTTACATAGTGATCAGGGACTCCATCACCAAGGAAACCCAAGGCAAGGCGATATACTTCGTTCTGGGCATCATAATATACGCCTTTCTGATAGGGATTTCCTGGCTGGTTTGATTTATAAATCCTTAAGCGAATGTTCTAAAACACCGTTATATTCGTGGTTGTCATGCCAGGAATAAACCTGAACACAAGGGACGCGGAACTGGTAGCGAACACGGTAAAGGTCTGGCTAGGCAATCCTGTATCCAGGGGTTTTCTGAAGTTCGTTTGCGGGAACAGCGGCAACGGGGAGAACAGGCTAAATACCGCCCTGAAAAGATTTGCGGGCGAACCCGTTAACGGGGACTGGAAAGACGATCTGGCGTACAAGATCGTCAGCTTCGCGATAAAGAAGGGGGCCGAATCCTTCGGTGTCCCGGAAAGGGACATGAAAATAGGATTGAAGGACCTCGTGCTCAGGAGGGCGCTCGTCAACGTCCTGGAGGGTGTCGCATACTACGGGATCCAGAGGCCCCAGACCACGATATCCCCTTTCCTGGTTGTCTGGAACTTCACGCATGCATGCAACCTTAGCTGCAGGCACTGCTACCAGGACGCGGGGGGCTTCGCAAGCGACGAGCTGACAACGGAAGAGGCGAAAAGGACCATAGACGAATTCCATGAATCTGGCGTGGTCGCGATCGCGTTTTCAGGGGGAGAGCCCCTGGTCAGGCCGGATTTTTTCGAGGTGGCCGAATACGCGGCCAGGAAAGGGTTCTACCTCTCGGTCGCCACGAACGGGACATTGCTGACCAAGAGGATGGCGGAAAGGATAAAGGATTCCGGCATAGAGTACGTGGAGATATCGCTGGACGGCTTCGAGAAGGAGCATGACGAGTTCAGGGGTTTCAGGGGTGCTTGGAGAAGGACTTGCAATGGCGTGAGGAACTGCGTGGAGGCGGGGCTCGACACGTGCGTGGCGACGACCGTCACGAAGAGGAACTTGAAAGACATCAAGAGGATGGCGGAATTTGTCGAGAAAGACCTGAAGGCCAAAAGGATGATCGCTTTCAACTTCATCCCCGTCAGGAGGGGGAAGAACATGATGGAGCATGACCTGGAACCGGGGGAGAGGGAGGAACTGCAGAGGTTCCTCTATTCTAAATTCATGGACAGCTCATGCAGGCTGAACGTTCTCTCTACAGCTCCCCAGTATGCCAGGATCGCTCTTGAATTCGCGGAGGGCCCGACCGTTACGACCC
>Ga0180438_10008868_pt1 | contig 12680 bp, 11 predicted proteins | sample SS_ome_12_FD_132455 | JGI IMG/M metagenome (GOLD analysis project Ga0180438, IMG submission 132455) | Hypersaline lake sediment archaeal communities from the Salton Sea, California, USA - SS_3_D_2 metaG | ecosystem: Environmental > Aquatic > Non-marine Saline and Alkaline > Hypersaline >...
AAATTATAACAGTACTATATCAAAACGATTTTTGGAGTCCCATGGGGATGAATCCCGGCAAAGCGCTTTTTTCTCCCCTGGCTTCAGGGGGCAAGCAGCGTCTGTCATGGGGATAGGCTGAGGCGTCCTAACGGATCGGCAGGGGCCTTGTGCCAACGATCGAAGAACATCAGAGAGTATTGGGACGAAAAAGGTATGTCATTTAAAGAGAATAGATCCAAAGTCGGCCGAAATGACCCGTGTCCTTGCGGCAGTGGCCTCAAATATAAGAAGTGCTGCCTTGGGGGAAAGAGACCCCCTTTCGAAAGCCTCAAGGATCTATATTTTCAGAAGCACAAGATCCGTCTTAAGAGCCCAAAAGATATTGACGGCATGAGAACAGCAGGACGTCTGGCCCTGGAAACCCTGGATCTGGCGGAGGAGGCCATCAGGCCAGGGATCACTACCGATGAGATCAACACCCTGGTCCATGGATTTACGCTCAAAAGGGGTGCCACTCCTGCCCCCCTCAACTATAAGGGCTTTCCCAAAAGTGTCTGCGTTTCTGTAAATGAAGTCATTTGTCACGGGATTCCCGGGGAGAGAGTCCTAAAGGAAGGCGACATTGTCAATGTAGATGTCACTCCTATCCTGAATGGATATCATGCTGACACCAGCAAGACTTTTTTCGTTGGGAAACCGGATGCGAAGGCCAAAAAGATCGTTAAGGTGGCTCTGGAGTGTTTGACAAGGGGCATGGCGGAAGTGCGACCCGGAAACACCGTAGGAGACATAGGTTGGGCCATTCAGACCTATGCAGAAGCCGAGGGCTGTTCAGTAGTGAGAGAATTTGTGGGCCATGGTGTCGGATTTGAGTTTCACGAACCCCCTCAGATTCCCCATTACGGTCAGAAAGGAGAAGGGATCGCCTTGGTTCCAGGCATGGTTTTCACGGTGGAACCTATGATCAACTTGGGCAAAAAGGACCTTCGGATTTTGGAAGACAAGTGGACAGCCGTTACAACTGACGGGTCCCTGTCTGCCCAGTTTGAACAGACGATCCTTGTTACGGCGGATGGCTTTGAAAGTCTTACCCCCTTTTGATTGAAATCAGGGTTTACTCTGTTTTCCCCCCACCGGTCCATGGCGGAGCTTGCATTCATGGGACTAAGGGATCGCCCTTCAAACCATCCTCATCAGACATAAAAAGTTGATTTCCCACTTTATAGAAAAGGCCAAGCGTTTAGGATTTGTAGCCGTGGGCTTTTCCGTGCCTCAAAGGCCTCTGTTTTTTGATCAATTCTGCTCGTGGATCAGTGCCGGCAAGCATGGAAAGATGGCTTGGCTGGAGAGGCATCAGGCCTTGAGAGAGAATCCAACAGGGCTCTTGGCGGGTTGTGAGACAGTGATCTCTTTGGCCTATCCCTATTCCTCAAAGAAGCCGATCACTCCTGACGGTTCTACTGCGGCAAGATATACAGAACCACGAGAAACCGACTATCATAATCGGTTGAGGAAGCTGGCCCGAAGGTTGGCACGCAGTCTTGTGGAATGGTATCCGGGAAGTAAGACAAGGGTCTGTGTTGATTCGGCCCCCATTCTTGAAAGGAGCTTTGCCTACGCCTCGGGCATGGGATTTATTGGGAAGAACAACATGTTCATTGTGCCTGGATATGGGTCATACATTTTTCTTGTAGAGATCCTTACCACGACCGTTCTGGCGCTATCAAAGAATCCGCCCATGAAGAACCAATGCGGCTCCTGTAATCGATGCATAGACCTTTGCCCCACTGGAGCCCTTGAGGGTCCTTTTTCGTTGGACGCTTCAAAATGCCTGTCATACCTGACTATTGAGTATGGCGGGGCAGTAGACCGTCAGACAGGAAGAAAGATGTCACGCTGCTTTTTCGGTTGCGATGTCTGTCAGGAGGCGTGTCCGTTCAACGAGGGAGGATCGTTAACGGATCTTTGCCTTCCGTCAACAGAAGAGATCCTGGCCATGGGAGCCGAAGATTTTGAAAAGAGTTTTGGCAATACGGCATTTGCCCGAGCAGGCTTGGAAAAGGTGAAGGGCAATATCAGGGCTTTGAGATCTTGACTCCTCGTTCATTTGCAGGACCACGTTGGAACAACACCATGGAATGTGTACTTCTCGGTTCAGGAGGCATGGCGCCCATGCCCTACCGCGCTCTCACTTCCCTGGCCGTCCGTTGTCAGGGGCATCTCTATATCTTTGACGCCGGGGAGGGGGCCCAGGTAAATCTTAAGAAGGCCAAGTTGGGCATTAAAGGCCTCCGGGTCCTTGCGATCAGCCACCTGCATGGAGATCATTGCCTGGGCGTACCAGGGCTTCTCATGATGAGGGCTCAGATGCCGGAGCCCGGTTCTCTCACGATCCTCGGGCCTTCGGGGATCAAGGAATTCGTTTCTCATTTGCACCAGTCGCTCGGCTTTTTTCTTAACTATCCAATCCAGTTCGTAGAGTGGGACGAGACTGCTTCTCATGTGGCTTATGAGGACGAAAGGGTTCGCATCCTTTGGCGGTCTCTAAAGCATAGCAGCTTCTGCCTGGGGTATCGTCTTGAAGAGCATCCCCGTCCCGGGAAGTTCAGACCCCAGGCGGCACAGGCCCTTGGCGTGCCAAGTGGCCCCATGTGGGGAGAACTGCAGAAGGGACAGGAAGTGATGTTGGAAGATGGGACCGTGATCTCTCCGGATCAGGTCCTAGGCAGTTCCAGACCGGGGCGTCATGTGTGTTACGCAGTGGACACCCGACCCAGCAAGGACCTGTATCGCCTCTGTCAAGATGTGGATCTGGCCTTTCTGGATGGCATGTTCCTGCCCGAACACCGGGCTGAGGCTGAGGCAAAGGGACACATGACAGTAGATGATGCTGCACGAGTGGCCTTTAGGGCAGGAGTTCGTAGGGCCGTCCTTGTGCACATCAGCCCCCGGTATCGAGAGGAAGTGCTGGAGGGACTCACCTCTGCCGCAGTCAAGAGATTCCCCGGGGCTGAGATGGGCCGTGACCTCCAGTCCTACTTGGTTGACCTGAGGGACGAGTGAACCTCGATCATCAGGTAGAGGGGCGAGTAGTTGAACCTCAATTGAGCGAAAGTGGAGGATGCCCTGGATTCGAAGCGTGTCTCAGGCGGAGCACCGTTTCCTTGGGGTTTTCCCAGAGGAGGGATATGGGTTTGGATAAAGGCCGATAAATGGTTATGCGTTGTTACGAGGAAGAGTGTTCTGGCAAAGGAGGGGAACATGGCTGAAAGGAGATGGGGAGAGGGCGCAGAAAGCTTTCGGTTCAGACAATAACGCCGGTCAGGACCTGAGAGGAGGGCTATTATGACCACTGTTAAGATAAAGGGGATGTCCTGCAATCATTGTGTCATGGCCGTTACCAAGGCCTTAATGGAGATAGACGGGGTTAAAGGCGTGGAAGTGGACCTCACAAAAGGCGAGGCCACCTTTGACGAGGCAACACCCGTTGATATGGATATCGTACGCGCACAGATCAAGAAGGCGGGCTACGACATTGGCTGATAGAGTCACACTGAACATCCGCGGTATGACGTGCGCAGCCTGTGTCCGGCGCGTGGAGCAAGGACTAGAGGATCTGGTGGGGGTTGAAAGGGCTTCGGTCAATCTGGCTACGGAAAAGGCCACGGTGGAGTATGATCCTTCGATCCTTGACCTTGAGCGATTGAATGAAAAGGTCCATGAGCTTGGGTACGAAGTGGCGAGCATGGAAAAGCCAACGGCCGCGGGACTTGAAAAGACCACTGTTTCCATCGACGGCATGACCTGCGCAGCCTGTGTCCGCCGGGTAGAGGAAGCCTTGAACACCGTTGATGGGGTAAGTGATGCTTCTGTCAACCTTGCCACGAGCAAGGCAACCATTAGCCACCGGCCAGATTGGGCGGGCGTGGAAGGACTGAAAAAGGTGGTCTCTGCCGCCGGGTACGAGTTTCTGGGCCTTTCAGAACAGGCCCTTGAGGATCCTGTAGCGCTGGCTCGGGAAAGGGAAATTAGAGAACTGAAGGTGAAGTTCCTTGTGGGCCTGGCCTTGAGCCTTCTTGTTTTTGCCGGTTCCATGCAAGGCTGGTTTCCTTTCCTTAGGCCGATTCCGAGGCAAGTCATGCTCTTGTGCCTTTTTGTCCTCACCACCCCTGTGGTCTTCTGGGTTGGAAGTCGCTTCTTTGTCGGGGCCGTGAAGGCTGCCAGACAAAAGACCTCAGACATGAACACCTTGGTGGCCGTGGGTGCCCTTTCCGCTTATCTTTATTCCACTGTGGCCACCTTCTTCCCGAAGGTTTTTACCGGGGCCGGTGTTGCGCCCCATGTCTATTTCGACGGGGCGGCTATGATCATCACACTGATTCTCTTGGGCCGCCTGCTGGAGGCAAAGACCAAGGGAAAGACCTCCATGGCTATCAAACGGCTCATGGGGCTCAAGCCGAAGACCGCTCGGGTCATAAGGGACGGCAAGGAAATCGATGTCCCCATGGGGGCCGTGATAAAAGGGGACCTCATACTGGTACGGCCCGGGGAGAAGATCCCTACAGACGGGGTCCTCGTTTCAGGATCATCTTCAACGGATGAATCCATGCTCACCGGAGAAAGCGTTCCGGTGGCCAAGGAGGTGGGAAGCGAAGTCTTTGCGGCAACCCTCAATAGGAGCGGGAGCTTTACCTTTAGAGCTACCAAAGTGGGGGCTGAGACAGCTCTTGCCCAGATTATCCGACTGGTGGAGGAGGCGCAAGGATCGAAAGCCCCCATTCAACGGATTGCCGACAAGGTGGCCTCCGTCTTTGTGCCCGTAGTCTTCGCCATCGCGGTCCTGACTTTTGTCATCTGGAACTTCTTCGTGCCGGAGCCCTTATTTAGCCGTGCCCTCCTCAATTTCGTCTCCGTCCTGATCATTGCCTGTCCTTGTGCCATGGGCCTGGCAACACCCACAGCGGTGATGGTGGGTACGGGCCTGGGGGCAGAAAAGGGTATCTTGATAAAAGGTGGAGAAAGCCTGGAAAAGGCCTACAAACTGACCACGGTGGTTTTTGACAAAACAGGCACCTTGACCAAAGGAGAGCTGGAGGTCACGGACCTGATCACCACAGAAGGGGTGGAGCAAGAAGAGCTCCTAAAGGTTGCCGTTTCTGTTGAGGCTGTTTCGGAACATCCCCTGGCACAAGCCATTGTGGACAAAGGGCGTCAGCAAGGAATACTTCCGGGCACGGTGACTTCCTTTGAAGCCATATCAGGGCTGGGGGCAAAGGCTGTGCTCCATGGCAGCAAATGCCGCCTCGGAAACTATCGGCTCATGGAAAAAGAGGGCATGAAGATCGATGGCCTGGGCCGGAAGGCAACAGAACTGGCCAGTGAGGGCAAGACCTGTGTTTTTGTGGCAGAGGGGGACCGTGCCATAGGCCTTATCGGCCTTTCGGATGTGCCCAAGGATTCAGCCGGCGAAGCCGTGACTGCGCTCACGGCCATGGGGTTGGAGGTGGCCATGATTACCGGGGACAACGAAACCACTGCCAGGGGCGTAGGCCAGGCCGTTGGCATCCATGAGATAATGGCAGAAGTGCTTCCTGGCGAGAAGGCAGATGAGATAAAGCGTTTACAGGCGGAGGGGAAGACCGTGGCCATGGTGGGAGACGGCATCAACGATGCCCCCGCCCTGACAACGGCAGACATCGGGATTGCCATCGGAGCCGGGACGGATGTGGCCATGGAGGCCAGCGACATCACCCTGATCAGAGATGACCTGCGATCCGTTCCCGCAGCCGTTCGGCTTTCCTTTCAGACCATGAAGGTGATCAGGCAGAACCTTTTCTGGGCCTTTTTCTACAACAGTCTTGGGATTCCCATCGCAGCGGGGGCGCTATATCCGTTTTTTGGAATCCTATTGAATCCTGTATTTGCCGCCGCCGCCATGGCCATGAGTTCCGTTTCTGTGGTCAGCAATTCGCTACGTCTGAGAAAATCATGGGCCAAGTCGTGGGGGAGGGATAAAGGACAATCGCTTCTCTTCGGCATCCAATGCCTTTAAGTACCTATGCCATGGGTGTAGATGGAGATGATGGGTTTGTTCCGGTCAGCGCGCCCCTATTCTTGTTCTGTCTTCCATGGGGGGTATGATGATGGCCGTTTGGCGTCATGAGATGTTGCCGGTGGCCACCACCCTGTTTCTGCCCATCTCCTTAGCAAGATAGAGGGCTTCGTCGGCCCGTTTAAAGAGCGATTCCTTATCCACAGCGTCATCGGGATAAGAAGCCACGGCAGCACTAATAGTAATGTTCACGCGATGTCCGTCCATCGGTTTCACAAAAGCCTGGGACGCAATTTTTGCCCTCAGTCTTTCCAAAACCATCGCGGCCCTGTGGTTTTCGGTCTCCGGAATCAGAACCGCGAATTCTTCTCCCCCAATACGGGCCACGATGTCCACGGCCCTTAGGCTTTCCTTAAGTCGACAGGCAAGTTCTGTAAGAATGCAGTCACCGGTTTGATGCCCATAGGTGTCATTGACCATCTTAAAATGATCGATGTCTATGATGGCTAGTGAAAACACCCTGCCACAGCGGCGTGCGACTTCAAAAATGTCGTTGAATTTTCCGTTGAAGAATCTTCTGTTTCCCAGTTGGGTCAACTCGTCGATGGAGGCAAGATCAAGATAATATCGCTTTCTTCCCAAAATCACTGCTATCTTGGCTTGAAGCTCTTCGGGGTCGAAAGGCTTCACCAAGAAGTCACTTGAGCGTACATGGTAACCCCTGAGTCTGTCCGCAGTCTCTCCCTTGGCTGAGACGAATATGACCTCCGCCTCTTTGGTCTGTTCGGCTGCTTTAAGTTGTTCACATACCTCATAGCCGTCCATGCCGGGCATCATAATGTCCAGCAAGATAATGTCAGGCCCAAAACCCGGGGCCTCTCTGAGGGCCTCCTCTCCCGAGGCAACGCACAATATTTCATGGCCACCATCCAGAAAAATCCTTTGATAGGTTTTCAGAACGTTGACCTCATCATCAACAACCAGTATTCTGCCCATGCCCAGATGTGAGTCTCGCTTCCCCACTTCAATGATACAACAGGATCATCAGGTTTGCCCTCCGGCATAGTTGATGTCATTCAAGGGGACCTGATCGTTCGCTAGATCTTTGCCTCCAGCGGCAGTGTTATCGTGAATGTGGTTCCTACTCCATTCTCGCTTTCAACCACAATCTTGCCGCCATGGGCTCTGACAATGTCATAAGTAATACTGAGGCCGAGTCCTGTTCCCTGTCCCACCGGCTTGGTAGTGAAGAAAGGGTCAAAGACCTTGAAAAGATCCCTCTTAGGGATGCCGCACCCTGTGTCAGAAATGGATATCTCCACGCATTTGTCGTCTGCCCGATGCCCTGTTTGTTTGTAGCTGCCAACTATCTCGATAGTCCCCTTTTCTTCAATGGCCTGGGCAGCATTAACCAGTATATTCATAAAGACTTGGCTCACCTTGTGAGGGAAGCATTTGACCTTGGGTAGTTCAGCAAAGTCTTTTACAATCTCCACCTTATACTTGAGTTCGTTGCGTATGATGTTCAGGGTGGCATCCATGACCTCATTGACGTCCACATACTTCAACTCCTCCTGGTCAATCCTGGAAAACGTCTTAAGGTCCTTGACAATCTTGCCCACCCGCTCAGTCCCGTCGAGGGATTCTTCTGCCAGATTTACTAGGTCTTGCAGGATGAAATCGATTTTTTGCCTCTTTTTAAAGTCTCTTATCTCTTCAAGCAAGCCTTGCCCTTTGCTCCAATGGGTGCGGTCTACCAAGGCTTCCATTTGTTCATACTTCTCTAGTAGATCTCGAATTCTCACACAATACTTCTTAATACTCGACAGGTTGCCGTTTACAAAGGAAATGGGGTTGTTTATTTCATGGGCCACCCCGGCAGCAAGGGTGCCGATAGAGGCCATCTTCTCAGATTGAACGAGAAGGGCTGTCTGCTGATTCACTTTCTGTTGCAGGTTTTTGTTAATGTCTTCCAGTTCCCTAGAAAGCAACTCTCTTTCGGACTCAAGGTTCCACTGGTTGGTAAGGGCACGGGCGAATTGCTTTATCTCTCCGGGATGAAAGGGCTTGCGGAGATAAAAGAGGTCATCTCGACCAGTGACCCGGATAATGTCATCGGGCTTGAATTCGCTGAAGGCTGTGACAATGACGAGCTTTATCTTGGGGTCCATCGCCCATATCTGCTTGGAGGTCTCAGCCCCATCAATACCCGGCATCCTCATGTCGATAAAGGCCGCGGCAAAACGGTGGTGATGCTCAATTGCCTTTTCCACTGCCTTGACTGCTTCTTCTCCCGTCTCGGTTAGAGTCAAATCATATTGCTTTTCTTCTCTAGAGACCGACTCCGTTGCTTCTGCTGGCTCTTCAAGGGAAGAAACCGCTTTGGCGGACGAGCCCTCCGTGGGAGTTGGGCCGAGAAAATACTTGTAAGAATGCCTAATCCCACGGTCATCATCAACAATCAGTATTCTGTTATTTTCTGTCATTTTCTCCCACCAGGACGAGCTGATTCAAGGCCGAAAGACGAACTGACACAGTCGCCTCCTTCCCCCGTCAGGACCAATAACATGCCGAGGTGCGGAATCTATACCTTGACCGACTGCAAATCGTCAAGGGGATCCCCACTGACAACGGAGAATAGCCCCTGTCCAATCCTTACGCAGCCTCTTTGGGTGGCAGTATCTCGAAGCGAACAGCGCGCTAAAGGGGGGGCAGATTGAGGATCGTTTAATCCAAGGAAATGCCCTGCTCTGCAAGGAGACAAAGTCAAACGATGATGCCTAGCGTATCTCCGAGTATGAAGAAAAAGGTTTGGCATTCTGTTAAAATGGTCAACTGGGAGTTTGTGGAGAAAGCGCTTACAGACAGGAGGGTTAAGGCCTTGTGGGCTCTATGGGAGTTGTAGTCCTGAATGGGAACGGTGCGGCAGGTTGCATCATCTCTACGTTAGTCGGCTGCAAGTCCCCGGAGGTCAACATTTTGTGTCCCCTTTAAATCTTCCAGAGCCATCTTGGCCTTATAGATTTCGCATGACTCATAGTTCTTCATGCAATAATGCACAACGTTTACTATTTTTTGGCTATTCATATTCTTACAATAGCACTCATCAAAACGGGAGGCAACCAGAGGGCACTGAGAGGTTACGTCCATCTTGTAGAATCCAACCCTAGGCTTTTTCCCTTTGGTGGTGCCTCGTTTCATTGACGATCCTCCTCATGGCAGATTCGTGTTCCTGTTCTCTTCTCATCGTGGTAAAGCCAAAAATGTGCCAAAGGGGAGATTTGCGTCTATTTTGTTGAAGTGTTTAGGGATATGAGACGCTCATGGGCCTGAAGGGAGTAGATGGGCTATCAAATTGACAGGGCGCCGGCAGGCCTGTCTGTCATTGTGATGGCCAAGGGCCTGTACTACATAGAGCCCTGCAATATTGTGGGTTAGCCACTGATCCCATATTTCTTTATCTTCCGATAAAGGGTGGCCTCTCCAATACCAAGGACCTCTGCCGCCCTTTTTCGGTTTTGCCCACTTTTGCCCAAGGCGTTCTCAATGGCCGCTTCTTCATACGCAGCCAGACTATCCCCAGAGGGACGGATGTCGCCCTTGGAAGGTCCTTGAGGGGAGAGATAAATATTCGATGGTAAATCTTCAGGCATGATAGTCTGGCCTTTGCCTAAGGCTACGGCCCTGCGCAAGACATTTTCCAGTTCACGAATATTTCCAGGCCACTTGTGGTTTTCCAGGCAATTGAGGGCTTCCTGCGAGATGTCTTCCACAGGTGAAAAATCCGTAGCAAAACGCTTTGCAAAATAGTTCGCCAGCAACGGTATATCTTCTCTGCGATCCCGGAGAGGCAAGACATTTATGGCAACGACGTTCAGCCTGTAAAAAAGGTCTTCACGAAAGTTCCCAAGGGTAATTTCCTCTGTCAGATCACGATTTGTTGCTGCCAAAATCCTCACGTCTACCGGATAACTCTTGCTGCTACCCACGGGTCGGACTTCTCTCTCCTGAATGGTTCTCAGAAGCTTTGCCTGAATGGCCGGAGAGAGCTCACCCACCTCATCCAGAAACAGAGTGCCTTTGTCGGCTGAACGAATAAGCCCCAGGGTAGAGATGTGGGCTCCCGTAAAGGCGCCCTTTAAGTGGCCGAAAAGCTCACTCTCTATGACTGTTTCGCTGATGGCGGCACAATCAACCGGCACAAAGCTCTTCTCAGACCTTAGACTATGATAGTGGATCGCCTTGGCGACCAGCTCTTTGCCCGTTCCAGTTTCCCCTTGAATGAGGACAGAGGTATCGGCCGGCCCTATGTGAGCGATGGTTTCCTTCAGTCTTAGCATGGCAGTGGAATTGCCAACCAGGCTATCGAATCCGAACTGAGATTCTATCTTGTCCCTAAGGACGCGGTTTTCATTCCTTAACTCCCATATGTTCTGAAGCTGCGCCACCCTCGCACGCAACCCTTCAGGTGAAAAAGGCTTTTCCAGAAAATCATCAGCCCCCAGTTTAATGGCCTCCACAGCCTCCTTAATCCCCCCGTGGCCCGTAAGCATAATCACCATAAGGGCCGGGGAGGCCTTTTTCATCTCTCTCAGGAGGGCAAATCCGTCCATCCCCGGCATCTTGAGATCAACCAGAGCGGCGTCGATTCTTGCCTTGCCCATGATTTCAAGGGCATCCTCTCCACTCTCGGCACTGTGAAGATCATAATCATCGTCGAAGAACACTCTTCTCAGCGAAGAAATCACCGCAGGCTCATCGTCGACCATTAGCAGGGAGAAATTGGATGGTATGTCCGTCACACTCATATTATTAATATTGCCATAATATATGAGGAATTTCAAGAAAAAACTATCATATTGATAGTTTTAAGGCGAGAATCTCATGTCCCTGGATTAGAACCCGCTTTTCAACCCAGAAGAGATACACAAGAGGGAAACGACCAAGGAGGTGCCGTTCCGTGTTAGAACCGGTGGCTTTGGGACACGAAACAACACCTTCTCAGGACCTTCTCTTCTGGTCAAGGTCAAGGACGGCAAAGGTTCTCTGGCGCAGTGTCGCCCTTTTGCTGGAAATCAGGACAACTGTGCGTAGGAAGAAGATACCGATCGTGAAGAGCGCAAATACCGGCATCTCCTCGACAGGAACCGTGAACGGAACTCAAGATGTTAATCCCTTTGAAGGTGTCTTCAAGCATGAGGGGATCATTATTGAAGTATTTGCAGTGACCACATCGGCGACTCATTTGATAGCCTGCCAATAATACTAAATACCACCGTGGAAAGAAAGAAGCCAAGGGGCACGTTCACAATAACCCCAATGGTAAAGGCCCAGAAGGGTTTCATGCCAAAGGTGAGCAAATCCTTAAACCTGGTGGATAGCCCGATACAGAGAAAACAGAAGACAAAGGCCCAGGATCGAAGCTTCTTTATAGGACTGATGGCCCTTGAATAGAGTTCGCTTTGGAACCAGTCCGACTTGTAGTGAAGGTCCTTTAGCGCCCATTCTTGATCTGATGATGTGGTGGCCGATGTCAGGTCGCTAAGCTCATCCAATGACATCTTTCCTTTAAAGGTGATGACTGGCCCCTTAGGATCATAGGCAAATCTGTGGGCAAGCTGTTCAGGCACATGATAATCGGAAAAGTCAGCCTGGTACGCATGCTTCTGTGCCTTCGATTTAAACGTTCCTTCCACAGCGCTTTTGCCAACGTGGTCTTTTGGGGCAAGGCCTGCAATAATACTCATGATGATACAGGCACCGAAGAAACCCAAAACGAATTTCGGAAACCGGTCCCATATGACTCGGACGCCGACAGTGCTGCCTTGCTCCTTTTCCCAGAAGGTACAAGAAACAACGGCGAGAACAAAGGCCCATATCCCTATCCAAATGTCCCTGCCGATAACCTTCATCAGCGTAAAGGCATGGATGGCCGAATCTCCGTATTCGGTGGCGATCTCTGCCACCACAGCAAACCCTGCCGCGTCGGCGTATTCTGAGGTTCCAACCCAGGCACCTGCCTCTCCAGGTGTGATGGCATACCAGGGAGAGGTATCGGTTACAGGTATGCCAAGGGGAGGAATCATAAACTTGGTGACGATGGCTAGGGCGAAGACCATGACGATAGCCCAAACAGAGACGACTCCAATGCCGATAGCGATGTGATCCTTATCGGCCCTCACCGCTCCGCCAATGGCAATAGACCCTGAAACTCCACAAACCGCGCCACCAGTACCCAATACTGCCCCAAATCGTCGGTCCAGCTTGAAGATGCGAGTCGCCACCAGAAAAATGGTCATCCACGTACCAACGGACACAATGGTGGCCTGCAAAAACGCTATCCCACCGGCCTCAAAAATCAGGGTCAACGGCAAGGTCGCCCCCAAAAGGACGATACCTGTTTTGATATAGTACTCTGTGCGCATGGCAGTGTGAAACCACTTGGGCATTTTCTTGATGTTACCGATGATGATGCCGATTAACAGGGCAAGGAGTGGCGCTCCAAGATGCCAGGTCTTCATGAATTTCCAGGCAGCGAGATAGAATATGGCCAAAGACCCTAAGAACACAATGAGATAACCAGGAATAAACTCCTTCAGGCTTCTGCCCATGGCCAACATGCTAATGGAAAACACCAGGCCAAATC
>Ga0180438_10008869_pt1 | contig 12679 bp, 9 predicted proteins | sample SS_ome_12_FD_132455 | JGI IMG/M metagenome (GOLD analysis project Ga0180438, IMG submission 132455) | Hypersaline lake sediment archaeal communities from the Salton Sea, California, USA - SS_3_D_2 metaG | ecosystem: Environmental > Aquatic > Non-marine Saline and Alkaline > Hypersaline >...
TCAACTGGCGCGCGTAGCTATCCTTAACGTCCTCGACAGGCGCGATCCCGAAGGGTCCCGCTCGTTCATCGAAACTGCCGTAACAACCGACACGTCCGAGGTTAAGGCGCTGGCCCACACGCCCGCTCGGTTTGAGCACGAGAGCGCCTATCTTGAAGTGGCTCGTTCGGGCGGGGAGAACGCTAAACTAGCCGCTATCCGGAAGTATCTCGACTTGGCCGACCAGGTCTTGGGCGCACGAGAATCCGATAAGGCCCTGGGCATGTATCACACAGCGCTCGATCTCGCAACCGAAAACCCCGAGCGGATACGCGCACTCGGCGCCATGGCCGGAATTGCGGATCCCGCGTCGATGCCGCAGCTAGAGAAACTGCTCGATGACAAGCAGCTAGCCAGAGACTTGAAGACGCCCATTGCCAACTGCGCGGTGTGCATCGCGGAAGCGGCGCTCGATTCGGATCCTGCGTTCGCCGAGCAAGTCCTCGGCTACTGGCTCAACCGCGCACCGGACCGCGACATTGCCCGGCGGGCCGCGGCCGGCATGCGCGCCCTGGGCCACGACGTCGACTTGGCCGCCCGCGCCGGCTTCATCTCGCATTGGGAACTCATCGGGCCGTTTGCGTTGCGTTCGTTCGGTGATTCGTTTCCGCCCGAACACACGTATGAGCCGAACGCGGCGTATACCGGCGCCGACGGCAGACAGGTCACTTGGGAGAAATGGTTTGTCGAAGACCCCTCGGGCGTAACGGACCTCCAGGCGCGGTTCACGCCAAGCCGCCAAGTCGCGGCCTATGCCCGCGCTGTCGTGACCGTCCCCGAGAACTGCGACATCCTGGTCAAAATCGGCAGCGATGACGGCGTGGTCTGCTGGCTGAACGGCAAAAAGATCCACGAGAACGACATCAAACGCGGTGTGGTCGTCGACGACGACATGGTTTCAGCCTCGCTGCGAGCGGGAGAGAACGTGTTTCTGCTCAAGATCGTCCAGGGCGACGGAGCTTGGGGCTTCTGCGTCCGCCTCACGGACACCCTCGGAAGATCTATCAAACTCAACAACTGAGGGGGACACCTGCACGTGCGCGACGGCCCGCAGAGGGCACGCGCGTCGACATCCCATGGCACGACTTCAGCGGGAAGGCCTACGCGGGATGAATTTCTTGTAGTGTTCCAGCCGCTCGAGGATTTCGTTGACGTAGTCAACCGTTTCTTCGCCGCGGCAGTAACCGTGTTCCACCGCGTCGTCATTGAAGAAGCGCTCATCCGACAGCTTGACCATATACGCCGCCACACTGTCCCATCGGCCGGGGTCTTTGCCGTATTTCACGGCCAGCCTTTGCGCATCCTCGACGTGGCCGTCGCCCACGTTGTACGACGCCAGGACGAACTTGACGCGTTCCTGGGCGTCGCGCACCTCGGCCCACTGTTCGTTAAGGTACTTCAAGTAATTCGTACCCGCCGTGACGTTCTCAATGGGGTCGCGCAGGTTCTTGGCGCCGTAAGCCTCGCCGGTTCGAGGCAAGAGCTGCATCAGGCCGACCGCCCCGGCCCACGACTCGGCATCCGGGTCAAATCCCGATTCCTGGTAAATCAGCGACGCCAACAGCCGCCAGTCCCACGGAATCACGGCTGCCCGCTCCCGCAAAAGGTCGTCGTATTCCGAGATGGCCCCGCCGTCCACGTCAATGAAGTAGTCGCTTTTCATGCGCTCGCGAAACGCACGGTGCTCCTTGAAATAGCGGTTGCGTATGACGGCGAACTCGGCTGTCCCGCGCGCCTCGATCACCCACGCATTGACGGCTTCGAGCAACTGCGGCGCGTTCTTGCGGACGGCCCAGGCGAGCCGTTGCGGGAAGCTGATAGGGGTCTCGACATCGACGTTGGAATGGCGGGCCTTGTTGATGAGGGCAATGTGTTCGTCGGCGACCGTATACTCGATGCTTCCGGCAGCCACGCGGGCGATAAGATCCTCGGTGGTCACATCGGCGCCGGCCTCGATGATCCGGATGTCGCCCCCGACCTCCGCGGATAGGTTCTCGAGACGTTCGATGTACGAGGAGCCTTTGCGAACATGAACGGGTTTTCCGATAAGGTCGATTTGGTTACGCACAAGCTGTGCGTCAATCTCGTGGCGCTTCATATCGCGCCAGTTATCCGGTTTGCGCTGCACGAGCACCTGGCGCGTTGTCGCATAGTGTTCCGCGAAATCAAGGTTCTCGGCTCGGGATTTCGTGACGGTAAGACCATACGCCACAAGGTCGCCGTCGCCCCGCTCGAGCATGGCGAATATCTCGTCAAGATCCTTGGCCAGCACGATCTCGACATCAAGCCCGAGACGCTCGGCCAGCCGCGTCAACAACTCGTACTGGAATCCCATGGGCTGGCCTTTGTAGATAAAGTAACTCGTAGCGCTATAACTCGTAATAGCGATGAGCTTGGCGCGCGCGCGGATCTCGGGCAAGTCGATGCCCGCGGCAATCGACTCGGCGGGATTCGGTTTGCCGCTCGGCTCGGCGCCGCAAGAGCCAAACAACACGACAACCACGGCGCTGACTATGCAGACACGCCTCACACGGGTCTCCCACCCCAAACGCCCGGTTCCAAAGGGCCATTTCCTGAGCCCGCTCGCTGTTGCGATTATACACACGCCCCGCCCTTCGACGAAAGCGCGTGCCCGGCCTTCCTCAAGAGGGACGGCGCCTTTACCGCAGTTGCTTGGACGAGCATATGAATCACGGGTATACTCGAACCTCTGAAACGCGAACGACACAAGGAGGAAGCAATGGTAATTGGCGTGCCGAAAGAGATCAAAGCCGACGAGAACCGGGTGGCGTTGGCGCCGTCGGGTGCGGCGGCATTCATTGGTCATGGCCATCACGTGGTCATCGAAAAAAGCGCTGGAGTGGGCAGCGGCATTTCGGACGACGCGTATCGGGAAGCGGGCGCACGGATTGTCAACAAGCCGAAATCCGTGTGGGAACAGGCCGATATGGTCTTCAAGGTCAAAGAACCGCTCGGCGATGAACTCAACTGGATGCGGCCCGGCCAGATCATCTACACGTTTCTTCATTTAGCCTCGAATAAGCCGCTCACGCGCGCACTGTTAGCCCGCAAGGTCATTGCGCTCGGCTATGAAACCGTCCAACTCGAGGACGGCACGCTGCCGCTGCTAGCGCCGATGAGCGAAGTCGCGGGCCGCCTGGCCGTCCAAAAAGGTGCGCAATGCCTCGAGGCGGGTTGTAAGGGGCGCGGTATCTTGCTGAGCGGCGTATCGGGCGTCAAACCGGCCAATGTGGTCGTACTCGGCGCGGGAACCGCCGGCGGAAACGCCTGTCAGACAGCCGTCGGTATGGGCGCCCACGTTACCGCGCTTGACGTGAGCATTTCCCGGCTTCGCTACCTTCACGACGTAATGCAGGGACACATCACGACGATTGTGTCGAATTCGGCCAGTATCGCCGAGGAAATCGCCAAGGCCGACCTCGTAATCGGGGCAGCGCTGATTCCCGGCGGACGCACCCCTGTCTTGATTACGAAGAAAATGGTTCGAGACATGAAACCGGGTTCCGCCATTCTCGATATTGCCATCGACCAGGGAGGCGTATGCGAAACCAGCCGGCCCACCACGCATCATGATCCCATTTTCCGCGTGCACGACGTGGTGCACTATTGCGTAACGAACATGCCTGGCGCCGTGCCCCGGACCTCGACTTATGCCTTAACGAACGCCACACTCGGTTACGGTCTCGAGATCGCCGACAAGGGCGTTGCGCAAGCCATCGAGGCGAATCCGGCCCTTCGGAAGGGCCTCAACACGCACCTGGGCAAACTCACGCACCGCGCCGTGGCCGACGCCCTCGACATGGAATACTTCGAGGTCTGAGGTGAGCGATTCGCAAATCGAGAGCGATATCCGGTTTCTGGCCGGCGAACTCCCACATCGCGGCCCGAACACGCAAAACGAACGCGCCGCGGCCCAATACATCCACGAGCGACTGCGCGCGTTCGTTCCCGACGCCGCCATCGACGATTTTTACAGCATCGAGAACCACAAGTACCTGTTTGCCGCGTACTATGGGGAGTTCTTTTTCGTTGCCGTTATCGCGTGGTGGTTCCCGCGGGCGGCCCTGTGCTACGGCGCGGCGGTGTTCCTCGCCTACCTGGCCGAATTCTCGGGATACTTGTTATTGGGACGCTTGCTTCCCAGTTTCGAGACACAGAACGTCGCCGCCCGAGTGCTGGCGGAGCGGCCCGGGCGCCTGTTTGTAGTGACGGCCCACTACGACTCCGGCAAGGCGTCCTTCCTGTCTCGGCCGCGCGTGGCGCCCTGGCTTCGTGCGGCCCACCTAACCGCCGTGGCGTGCATGGCCATGGTCGTCATAAGCTGTGCCACGGACGCCGTCGGCCTTTTCGAACTAACCGCCCTTCGTTACGACGTCGTGGCGCGTTGGGGCGCCGTCGTCTATCTGGCGGTCGCCGCGGCCCTCTTACTGCATTGCGAACACGCGGGCGAGTTCGTGCCCGGCGCAATAGGCAATGCGTCCGGCGTGGCCGTGCTCCTCGAGCTGGCCAGACGCTTCAGTAAAAACCCGCTCGGGACTGCCGACGTATGGTTTGTCGCCACGGGCAGCAAGGAATCCTGGATGAACGGCATCCGGCACTTTGTCACCACCCACGACCTCGACCGTGAAACTACCTATGTTCTGAATGTGGCCCACGTCGGCGCGGGGTCACTCCACTACACCACCCGCGAAGGCATGCTGCACGCGTTTCCGTGTTCCCGAGAAATGGTTGCTTCGGCCAACGCCGTCGCCGCGGCACACGGCGCACTACCCTGCCGACTGCGGCACGCGCCTTCGGACGCGGCCGTCGCACTGGCCAGGGGAATCAAGACCATGAGCATCGTCGGCCTCGATCGACACGCTCTTCCCCCGCACTGGAACCGCCACACAGATACGCCCGAACAGTGCGACTTCGACCAAGTCCAACGCGCCGCAGACTTCGCCGAGGCCGTGTTGCAGCGCCTGAGCGCCGAGCAGTGAGTCGCCTGCGGACCCAACCCGGAGAAAGACGATCACCTGTCTTCGCAACGCCTCTCAAGTCACTGCGGGCGCCCAAAGCGGCACGCGCAGGTCCGTGTCTGTCCGTGTTAGTCCGTGTTAGTCCGTGTTCTTATCAAGTAGGAGTGAAACAGAGGGTCAAGAAATGACGGCGCTTACGCAGCGTCTGGCGCGGGGGCAAACGAATTGTTTATCCTACTGCGGCATAACTGGCAACAGCAGACGATCAAGCGAGGAACCGGCTGAATGGAACTTCTAAGACTGCTCAAGGGCCAAATCCTGTGGGGACCCACGATGATTGTGATGCTCGTGGGAACGGGGCTTTATCTGACGATCCGGTTGCGGTTCATTCAGGTCCGATACCTCATGCACAGTGTGCGGTGTATAAGCGGACGCTACGACGATCCCGCTGAAACAGGCGATATCTCGCATTTCCAGGCCCTGGCCGCAGCGCTCTCGGCCACTATCGGCACGGGGAACATCGTGGGCGTTGCGACAGCCATCGCGTTGGGCGGGCCCGGCGCCGTGTTCTGGATGTGGGTCACCGCGCTGGTCGGCATGGCGACGAAGTACACGAGTTGCTCGCTGGCATTGCGGTATCGGGTGATTCATGAAGACGGTAGCGCGTCCGGCGGCCCTATGTACTATCTTTCGCAGGGGCTCGGGTTGCGCTGGCTTGCGGTGTTGTTTGCCCTTCTTGCAGGGATTGCGTCGTTCGGCATCGGCTGCGCCGTCCAATCCAATTCCGTTGCCGACGCGTTGGTTGGACTTCTGCCCGGCGGTTTGCAGGGGCCGCGACTGGGCGCGTCTCTCCCCGTAATCGGGGGCACACTGGCGCTGAAGCCCTTGATCGGGCTCCTTCTTGCTTTTCTGGCCGGGATTGTCATCATTGGCGGCATTCGGCGCATTGCGCGCGTGGCGGCAAAACTCGTGCCGTTCATGTGCGTAATCTACATGGCAGGCGCATTGATCGTCCTCGTGCGGTTTGCGCCCGAGATCCCGAGCGCGTTTGCCCAAATCTTTCGTTACGCCTTCACGCCGTTGGCCATCGGGGGCGGGTTCGTGGGCGTCGTGCTGCAGCAAACCGTGCGAATGGGCGTGGCGCGGGGTGTGTTCAGCAACGAGTCCGGACTGGGCTCGGCGCCCATGGCCCATGCGGCGGCAAAAACCAAAGAAATGGCCCGGGAAGGGTTTGTTGCCATGCTCGGGCCGTTTATCGATACCATCATCGTCTGCACGATGACCGCCCTAACCATCATCGTAACCGGGGTGTGGCAAGTCCGCGGCGAGAACGGCGACCTGCTGTACGGCCCGGGCGGCAAAGGCGTGCCGATTACGCACAACGGCGAGACAATAGTGGGCAACGTCGCGGCTGACGGTCTGCCGTTTCTCGACGCTTCTGAGAAGCCATACTTGGTTCCGATAGGCGCCACCTTGACGCAACAGGCTTTCGAGCACGGGATCGGTGCAACCGGCCGATGGATCGTGGCGCTTGGGATTGTGCTTTTCGCGTATTCGACGATGATCTCGTGGTCGTACTACGGCGATCGATGTTGGGAATACCTCCTGGGCGCGCGCAGTGAAACCGTACCGTTTCGTTTTCTGCCTGTTTATCGTCATCGGAACGGTGAGCGGCCTCGATCTCGTGTGGAACGTCTCGGACAGTTTAAACGCCCTGATGGCCATCCCGAACCTGATCGCCTTGCTCGGGCTCTCCGGCGTCGTCGCCCGAGAGACGCACGACTACATTGCCCGAATGAAAGCAAGCGGGGACTTGTAGGGCCTTAAGGCAGCGGAAAGGATTTGCATTCCGGGAGCGGAAACTAAGACAAGTGCGCACTCGATATCGAAGAAGCGAGCGAGACAACGCCGCGCGGCTTGCCCTCGCACGTGAAGAAAAAGCGGCGGTTCGTCGGCGTCTGCTGGGGTGGTATCGTCGCGAGGCGCGCGCGTTGCCGTGGCGGCGCGCATCCGACCCCTACGTCGTGTGGCTGTCGGAAGTGCTGCTGCAACAAACCCGCGTCGAGCAAGGCCTTCCCTATTTCGAGCGTTTCTTGGCAGCTTTCCCGGACGTGCGCGCCCTGGCTGCAGCGCCCGAGGACGAAGTACTGAAGCGGTGGGAAGGCCTCGGCTACTACGCGCGCGCCCGAAACCTGCAGAAAGCAGCGCGCATCATTGTCCTCGAGCACGGCGGACAATTCCCCGAGCGCGCCGAAGACTGGCGGCGCCTGCCAGGCATCGGACGCTACACCGCGGGCGCCATCGCCAGCATTGCGTTCGGGGAACCCGTGCCGGCCGTTGACGGCAATGTGAAACGAGTACTGGCGCGCGTTTTCAACATCGCACAGTGCATCGACGACGCAAAGACATTAGACCGGCTTTGGTCGTTGGCCGAAACGCTGGTTCAGGGGACTCGGCCGGGCGATTTCAACCAGGCGCTTATGGAACTCGGGGCACGGATTTGCACACCAAGGAGCCCGCGTTGTGAAGCGTGTCCTGTGCAACCGCACTGCGCGTCGTACGCCGAAGGCCTTCAGGGCAAACGCCCCGTGCGCAAACCGAAGAAGGCCGTCCCGCACCATGAAGTGGTCGTTGCCGCGATCCGCAGGAACGGCAGATATCTTATCGCCAAGCGGCCGGGAAACGGGTTGCTTCCGGGGCTGTGGGAGTTTCCAGCAGGGAAGTGCTTGCCGGGGGAACCGCATCAAATCGCCCTCGAGCGATTGGCGCAAGAGGCGCTCGCGGTCGAGATCGAGGTGGGCGGCATGATCACGACTACCAATCACGCCTACTCGCACTTCCGCACGACCTTGACGGCCTATAGGTGCCGATATGTGGCCGGGAAGCCGGAGCCGGCGGAGCACACACAACTAAGATGGGTGCGGCGCGGCGATTTTCCCCGCTATCCGTTCCACAAAGCCAACCACAAGTTTATGCATCTGCTTTGACTCGGGAAAAGGCGTTCGACAACCCGCCTTCACCGCGCTTCCGGGCCTTCGCCCTCGAGCCATTTGGCGGGGTCACGCTCCTTCACCGCCCTTGGCCCACCCTCGAACGCGACTTTGACCACGGATACATGGAGATCGGGCGGCGATTTGGGCAACCCCGTCAGCACGAGGCGCCCGTTGTGTTCCTGGCGAAATTTGACTTTCTTGCCCGTGGCCAGCAGCGTGGCTGATTTGACTTTGGACGCGACGTTGGCGGCCACGGCCTCTCTGCCCGGCCAGCGGAATATGTGCCAGTACCCCGTCGTACCCTTGACGGTCCATTCGCCGATCATGCCGCCGCTGAGGGCTGCGTTGTACTCCGAACCGTAGATGGCCTCGCCGTTCGTCTTCAGCCAATCGCCCATCGCCTTCAGCCGAATCCGTTCACTCTTGCGGATGGTGCCGTCGGGTTTCGGTCCCACATTGAGCAGATAGTTGCCGGCGCCCTTGGCCGCGAAAACGAGGTGCTGTAGCAATTGGGTCACCGACTTCATGTTGGGATTGTTTCGGATGTAGCCCCACCCGCACGAGTCGCCGATCGTCATGCAGGATTCCCAGCCCCGGCCCTGTTTTGACGCCGTGACGTGCTGTTCCGGCGTATCAAGATCCTCGTTCAGCCCCGAGCGGTTGTTAATGATAATATGGGGCTGGAGACTACGAACCATGGCGTTGACCGTTCTCGCGCCCCAGAACTTGGCCATATCGGCAGGGTCCATGCCAAACAGCCACCCGCCGTCATACCAGAGAACGTCTATCTTGCCGTAGTTGGTCATGAGTTCTTTGACCTGCGCGTGGTATTGCTCGACCATTGCCTTCGCGCTTTCGGGATACTTCTTCCGGTTGTGGTATCCGGGAAACCGCCAATCGAGCAACGAGTAGTAGAATCCTACCTTAAGCCCGGCCTTCCGGCACGCCGTGACGTACTCGGCGACGAAATCGCGTTTGGCGGCCGTCTTCACCGATGTGAAATCCGACGCCTGGCTGTCGAACAGACAAAACCCGTCGTGGTGGCGCGTCGTGAGCACCATATATTTCATACCCGCCTCGGCGGCGAGGCCAGCCCAGGCGTCCGCGTCGAATTTCTGCGGGTTAAACTTATCTGCAAGCCGGGCATATTCGTCCTTTGGAATGCGTTCGACGAACATCGCCCACTCGCCCCGGCGCAGCTGCGAATAGAGTCCCCAGTGAATAAACATCCCGAAGCGGGCCTCGTGGAACCACTTCATCCGTTCCGCATAAGAAAGCTTCTTTGTGGCCATTGCTTTTCTCCCTCCAACGAGGAACTGTCCCGCCCCCGATGCCAATCGCTTTTCAGTACGCCGCCCTTGCATGAGGGACGCTTGCCATAAACTTGCTTACCCCAAGCCGAGGGATTGTTTCACCCTCGGCGCCCCCCTGTCAACCTCCCAAGCGCATAGCGGCAAGGGGGGCCGCGCTTCGAGCCTAATACGTGATGCCGAAGGCGTGCTCGCGCGCGTGGATCAACCGCGTCAGAAAGGCGTTTGTAGGACACGGGACGTCGTGTTCGCTCCCGTATCGGCAAATAGCCCCGTTCAGCGCATCGATCTCGGTGCGGCGTCCGAGCCGGAGGTCTTCGCGCATACTGGCGTAGTGGGCGGCCGTCGGCGGGATGAGCTCCTCGTACAGCAACCGAATATACGTTTCGGCAGTCGGCGGCGCCAAAGGGATCTTCATGGCGTGGCCCACGTCGTACAGCTCTGTTATGACTTCCCGCATGACGGCGCGCGCGTGATCCGTTTCGAGCAGCGCCCCGTACGGTACGTCGAGCAGCGCCGAAAGCGGATTCAGCGCGCAATTGTAGGCCACCTTCGCCCACAGCACCGTCGCGATCCTATCCGTGTACACGGTGGGCACACCGGCATCGTTCATCAGGGCCGCGATCGCACGGACGCGGTCGGCCGGCGCGTCGGCGTCATACACGCCCAGAGCCGTCGGTTCCGCGATCACCGTCACCTCGGCGCATCCCGGCTCAGCAAGGCGGACGCCGTAGATGGCGCGCGCCCCGACCGTTCGCGGCCAGCCGACGGTTTCGGCAATGGTTTCTGCATTGCCCAAACCGTTCTGATACGAGCAAACCAACGTGTCCGCGGCCACGAGATGCTCGATAGCGGCAACGGCGTTGGCCGTGTCGTAGGATTTCGTCGTGATGACGATGACGTCGAACGCGCCTCTTTCGAGGCCGGCCGTATCCGTCCGCGCATCGATAGATTTTACGACGTGGTCGCCCCAAATTCCGGTGATGCGAAGGCCCTGCTCGCGGACAGCCGTCATGTGCGGCGCACGCCCCACAAACGTCACGGCATGCCTCGCCTTCGAGAGAAACCCGCCCAGGGCGCTCCCCAGCGCCCCGGCGCCCATGATCAGGAAACGCATCATCTCAGTATCTATATCGTTCCACACATGCATTCCGGGCTAGACAAGCCTCACTAGCCTCACTATGCTGCCTGTCGTAGGCGCGTGTATTGCCCAGCGCCGGACTCAATACGGGGTCATTTGCCGCGTCTTCTGCGCTGCCGCTGTCTGTAAAGTCGCTCCGTGAAGCCGCCCTCTTCCTCGAACGCCGTCGCTTGTGCCGCAAGCTGTCGGTCGAGGAGATAGCAGCACAGGTTCAATAGCGACAGCGCCGCGTTGGCAATCAAGGCGGCGCTCGGCACGGACTGGCACGGACTATCACTGACCAACACGGGCGGCGTGTTATCTGAGCTCTTCTGGCTGTCCTTATTCGTCCGTGTCTGTCCGTGTGCGTCTGTGTTCGTCCGTGTTCTTTGTCCGCCGCGCCGCTCTTCCTCGGCCCACACCCGGACCCCTTCGAGCGTCGAGCAGCGCCGGGCCTTGAACCGCATCAACGCCGGATGGTCCGGTTCCCAACGCTCGAACCCCCGCTGCCGCAAGAGATCCTCATAGTCCAGTCGCAATTCCTCTAAGCTCGCTCGCGCCACATTCGTGAGCTTCAACTCCGTCTTTTTGGACGTGCCTGACGCCTGACTCCCTTCGGCGATATTCTGCACGCCCGAGCGCGCAGCCTGCTCCATCTGGTCGCGCGTCCGGCTGTGCCGTTCGATGTACCGCTCGCAAAACCGCACCGTCACATCATAGATCAACTGGGCGAGTTGGAACCTTTTCAGCTTCCGGTATCCTCCGTGCTTGGGAATCAACGCCTCTTGTTCCGCCACAGCCCAAGTCCTCCCATCCATACCGCAGCAAGCCAAATCTCGCGCCGCCCATTCTCCCGCCAGCCCATCCGTTTTGACGCCCGTCCGTCCTGGCCCGTGCTTGTCTGTGTTCGTCCAGGTTCTCTACCCGCCGCGACGCCGCTTTTCCTCAGCACACTCTAACTCACTTTGGCAGCGGCAGGAAAGCGTCCAGAAAGCGGTCTTGGATAAACAGGCACCGTTTGCTGACTTCGATGACGATGTCCATAACGTGGTCCCAGCCTTCCTGCCGGTCATAGACGTAGGGCACGCCCAGCGCGTCGAGCTTCTCGGCGAGCGCGTCCGATTGTTCGACCGGCACGATGCCGTCGATCGTACCGTGAAAGATAAGCGTCGGGGGGTCATCGCTCGTGACGTGGGTGATGGGCGATGCCTGGGCGTACATCTCCGGCGCTTCTTCGAATGTCTTGTTGTCGAGGAACCGCCGGACAATGTCCATTTCCTTGAGTTTCGTGAGGTCCGTTGGCCCGTAGTACGTCACTACCGCCTGGGGTCGGCTGCTGACGCCCGGATGGCCGCCGGCGCCCTCGAGTTCGGCAACGTCAGACGCGTACCCGCACATCATGGCCAAATGCCCGCCGGCCGACATGCCGATGACGCCGATCTTGTCCGGGTCCACGCCGTACTTAACCGCGTTGCCCCGCATCCATCGAACGGCACACTTGGCGTCCTCGACGGCAGCGGGATACGCCGCTTCGCTGGACACACGGTATTCGATGGTGGCGCAAACATACCCGCGGGCCGCGTATCGCGCGACCCAATACGTGCAGAACTCCTTTCCCTTGAGTTCCCAGCCCCCGCCATGTATAAAGACCAGCCCAGGAACCGGCTTAGTAATTTCCTTAGGACGAAAGAGGTTCAGCAGCAGCGCATGATCGCCGACGCGTCCGTATTCGATGTCGTTCTCAACAAGCGTGGCCTCGGAGATCGAGACATGCTGCGGGCCGAGGAACTCGAGTTTGCCCGCCTGGATATCTCTCTGTAGGTCTTTTGAAGTCTGGTAGCCCGCGGGCAATGGCGGCGCCTCCAGCAAGGCCTCCCGGGCTACGGCCAACCGCGCGTGCGCACACCCGGCCGTGCCAGCCAACAGCGGAGCCAACGCTGCACAGACAATGAAGCCACGGAAGATTATGCCTATCATCATTCTGTACCTTCTTGCGTCTCTTCCGAAGCAACAAGAGGAAGATACTTCTCGAGGAACTTGTCTTCGAAGTACAGGCACCGTTCATGAACGTCCGCTGCGAGGTCCATGACGTGCGGCCAACCTTCCATGCGGTCATAGAAATACGGGACGCCCGCGGCGTCGAGTCTCTTGGCGAGGCTATCCGCTTGGCTGATGGGCACAACGTCGTCTATGGTGCCGTGAAAGATGAGCGTGGGCGGATCGTCGGCGGTTACGTAA
>Ga0180438_10008870_pt1 | contig 12679 bp, 11 predicted proteins | sample SS_ome_12_FD_132455 | JGI IMG/M metagenome (GOLD analysis project Ga0180438, IMG submission 132455) | Hypersaline lake sediment archaeal communities from the Salton Sea, California, USA - SS_3_D_2 metaG | ecosystem: Environmental > Aquatic > Non-marine Saline and Alkaline > Hypersaline >...
GCCTTTGCGGACACGTTCTTCGATTCGCGAAATGCACGTGTCTACGGAGTCCAGATAAAGATAGGCCATCGAGATAGTGAAACCGGATCGCGTCAACGTACGTCTCCATACCGACGACTCACGGCAGCGTGGGTATACAACACGCGGTACCACGTGCCGTGCCACCGCGCAATAACGCGCCGTCCGAGGACGGTGATCCTATCACACAGATTGCGGGGCGGCAAGCAATGAGTGGGCAGTTCTGGCTGCGCACCAAACGTTGCATTTGCCCGTCAGGCCCGCCTAATCGCCGACGTGTTCCTCAATGAGTGTCCCATCTTCCGAGTACACGAAATCCCAGCCCGCATCCGGCCATTTGTCGGAAGTGAACGTTATTTCTACTCGCCACGTACCATCCTCGTGTTGCAGAGACACGGCTGAGAGGTCATAGGGCTTGTATTCGGGGGAGCCGGCTTGCAGCTTGTGAAGACATTCAGCGTGCTTCGCCGCAATGAGGGTCTCCAGCGCGGCGAGCCTCCGGGGCAGATCCGCAGGAAGCGGATTTGCGTACACGCTCAAGTCGTACGGGCCCAATTCATGTACGGTTTCCCACACTTCGAAATCACTGCGCCAATACAGCTTGGCGTTTGGGTATTCCACGGAAGGATCGGTCTTCTTGCGCGTTGAGAAGGGCCACATAAGAGAAACCTAACAGTTGAGTACTGCATCCAACGTGCGCTATCGTATTGTACCCGAGACGCCACCAATACAATCCGTTGTACGAAACTGCCGCGGCATGTCAACTATGGCATCACATCGGGCGCGAGGACGGTCGGCTTCAACCTTGGCAAACCGGCGGAAGAGCCGATCTCGAACGACGGCTTGCCTGAGGGGCTCTTTGCCAGATGATTCCTGTGCTGATATGCTTATCGTATGCTTCGAGCACGTTGGCCACGGTGGGACGCTCAACTCAAAGTCTCGCCGAAGACGGGCAAGACTTCGAACCGCAAGGACCACTCCCATGAATCGTAGTCGCGTAAGTGCTGTGTTGTATGTCGGACTCGTCCTGAGCGTGATCGCTGCGGCGCATCAGGCCGCCGCGGCCGAGTACCGGCCGTCTTCCCGGCGACCGAACATCGTCGTGCTGTTGGCCGACGACTTGGGCTACGGCGAGTTGGGATGCCAGGGCAATCCCGAAATCCCCACGCCGCATATCGACTCGATCGCCCAAGGCGGCATCCGCTTCACCAGCGGCTACGTCACCGCGTCGTATTGCAGCCCGTCCCGGGCCGGACTGTTGACGGGACGTTACCAGACCCGTTTCGGCTACGAGCAGAATCCGGTCGGGGCGCTGAACGAGGATCCCAGCGTGGGGTTGCCTCCGTCCGAGGTCACGCTGGCCAAACACCTCCGCAACGCCGGCTATACCACGGCCCTGATCGGCAAGTGGCACCTGGGCGGCACGGCACGCTACCATCCGCTGCGCCGCGGCTTCGACGAATTCTTCGGCTTCCTGCACGAAGGGCACTTCTACGTGCCCCCGCCCTACCGCGGCGTGACCACCATGCTGCGGCGGCGAGCACTGCCTGACGGCGGACAGGGGCGGATGGTCGACGGGCGGCTGATCTACTCGACCCACATGGGACACGACGAACCGCCGTACGACGCCAATAATCCGATCCTCCGCGGCGGTCAGCCGGTCGCCGAGCCGGCCTACCTGACCGACGCGCTCACGCGCGAGGCCGTCGATTTCATCCAGCGCCACCAGGACCGGCCGTTCCTGCTCTACCTGGCCTACAACGCGGTCCACAGCCCCCTGCAGGGCGCCGACGCGTACATGCAGCGTTTTCGCCACATCGACGACGTGCACCGGCGGATCTTCGCCGCCATGCTGAGCAACCTCGACGACAGCGTGGGGACAGTGCTCGCCAAGCTCCGCACCACCGGCCTGATGCCGAACACGCTGGTCTTCTTCCTCAGCGACAACGGCGGTCCCACGCGGGAGCTGACTTCCAGGAACCGCCCGCTGCGGGGAGGCAAGGGCGATCTGTACGAAGGCGGCGTGCGGATTCCGCTGATGTGCCAGTGGCCGGGCACGCTTCCCGCGGGCAAGGTCTATCCCCATCCGGTGATCTCGCCCGACATCTTCGCCACCGCGGCGGCCGCGGCCGACGCGCCGGTTGCCGGCCGCCGGCCGTTGGACGGGGTGGACCTGCTGCCGTACCTGCTCGGCCGGCGTCCGGGTCGTCCCCACGAAGTCCTCTATTGGCGAATGCACCAGAAGGCGGCCCTCCGAGTGGCCGACTGGAAGCTGGTGCGCAACGCGCGGCGCGATTCGGCCCCGTGGGAACTCTACGATCTGGGCAGCGACGTGGGCGAATCGAAGAATCTGGCCGAGAATCTGCCCGAGAAGCGTTCCCAACTGCTTGAGCAATGGGAGCGGCTCAATCGCGAAATGACGCCGTGACAGCGGGGATTTCGGCGATCTCTTGGTGGCGCCTTATGCCGGCTCAGAGACGGCGTTGACGTTGAGGCATCGCGAGCCTGAGTGCCTTCGGCTCCATCTGCAACCCACTCTGCAGTCGGGGGCTGCTCCCCCGATACGGCCCACGGGATCTCTTGCCGTTTTTTATATGTGTGGTTGACCGAATATTCACAAAAGCATATATTAGACAAATGATATCCAACTCACGGGCCGATAACAGAGGCAAGACTCAACTCCCCACCGAATTCCAGAAAAGGAGAACTCCACGTGACAAATCTTCTGCTGCTTGCTGCGATTCCTCTCGCTTCGATTTCCCCTCAGCCGGCCGCGCCGAGCCAGTTTGACCAGGCCGTTCGACAGAGCATGGCCAAAGGGCGACCGATGGTGGTCCTGATTGGGGCCGACTGGTGCCCGGGCTGCGTCGTCATGAAGCGCCGCGTGATTCCCGAGGTCGTCAAAGGTGGAGGCTTCGCAGGCGTCGAGTACGCCTACGTGGACGTGGATCGCCAGCCTCGGCTGACCAAGCAGCTCAGCCGAGCCAAGGCGATTCCCCAGTTGATCCGCTTCCACAAAACGCCCAGCGGTTGGCAGTCGCAGCTCCTGACCGGCGCACACAGTGCCAAGGACGTCCAGCGATTCATCCGCAACGGTCTGCCGCGAACTTCGCCCGCCAAGCAGGCGTCCGCGTCCGAGGGTTCGACCCGCAAGGTGAGCACCATCAGCAGGCTTCTCGGCAAAGCAGCCAGGAAGTAGTCGCCCGAGTGGCCGACGCCCGGCGCAGCGGCTTTGATTGCACGCGCATGCACTTGACGCTATATGGGCCTTTTGCTATCTGTGTGTGGACGGGGCGCGTGGCAGTTTGACGATTCGGCAGGGTGGCGAGCATGGCACAAGAAGAAAGTGTCCCGGCCGCGGAAGCGGGAGAATTCTGGCAAGAGCGGGCCAAACTGCTGCGGGTGATGGCCCATCCGGTGCGCCTGATGATTCTGGAGAAGCTCTGCGAGCGGCCGCACTGTGTGAAGCATCTGAACTCGCTGATCTCCATCTCCCAGCCGCAACTCTCCCAGCACATGGCGGCGTTGCGCAAGGACAAGCTGGTCGCCTGCCACGCCTGCGGACCGGTGCGATGCTATTACATCCTTCGCCCCACGCTGGTCAAGAAGCTGATTGGGGTGCTGCGCCAGGAGCATCCGATCAAGAAGCGCGACTGTCGCACGGTGATTCGCCAGTCGCGTCAGGGGTGGGAAGAGCACACGGGCACCGAGTGCCGAGACGACAGCCCGGCCATGGTTGCCCATAGCGGGTAACCCAACACCATCGGCTACTGCCCACCGCTCTCTTCTCTGCGGGCGCTCTGCTGCATGAACTGCCGATACTGCTGATCGAGCTGTGCGTAGCTGGCGCCGGCCAGGGTGGCCAGGGTGCCCGGGTCGTTGTTGCCGTTGTAGACGGCCGAGAGGTAGGCCACCAGGGCGTCGCGGTAGCGGCCGCCGTCGTGGAAGACGAGGAAATGGGTCAGCCCGGCCGCCTGGCTGTAGATCATGCCGATCCGCTGGTCGCTCTGGAGCTTCTCGATGCCGTAAGTGGTCAGTTCTGCAAGCGGCACGTAGAAGTCGTCCTTCAACAGCCGGTGTCGTGCCGCGTAGAGCCGCTGGTCTTCGAAGCCGCCCAACACCTGGTAGTCGCCCTCCCGGTGCAGCGACTCCATGAACATGGCGATCCCCTCCACGATCCAGAAGTTGGCCTGGCGGCCCACGTTCGGCGAGACGGGCCGCGACTGGTGGAACAGCTGATGGGTGGCCTCGTGGTACAGCGTGCGGTCGTGATATTCCTTGCCGGCGAAGAAGTAGGCCCGGCGGCTGAGGTCGTGATAGAACCCGATCGAGACCTCGATGTTTGGCGTGGTGGGCTTCAGGAAGCGGTTGTAGTCGTCGCGGTCGCGGAAGTAGACCACGTTGAGCTTGGGCATCGCCGCCCGGTGGGCCCGGGCGCGGCCGTCGAACAGCGCGAGGACCTGGGCTTCGGTGGCGTAGTAGCGGGGGAAGATCTGTTGCCAGATGCGATAGAGCCGTTCGAGCTTCACCCCCAAGGCCACGCCCGACTCGAGACTATGGTTTGTCAGGATCGAGTAGTGTTCCGTGTCGACCTGCCAACCGGCGCGGATGTCGTGGTGCAGTTGGGCGTCCTGCTCGGCGGTGATCCAACGGCCGCGATTGAAGCGCTGGCCTTGTTCGTAGCGAAGGACGTGCGACTTGGGCAGCCAGCCGAACTTCTCGTGCCACACCTGGCCGATCCGCAGCCGGCGGACCTCGTCGGCCGTGTGCCACTGGCCGTGATACTCTTGATAGCCCAGCAGCCGGCGGACCGCCTCGTGGTTCGGATTGACGCGAACGGCCGCCAGCACCAGGTCGTAGGCCAGCGAGGGCCGGCGGCGGCGGACGGCGTTTCGGGCCAGCTCGAACAGGGCGTTGGACTGATCGCGCCGCAGCCGGGTCAACCGCCCGTCCCACTCGACCACGTCCGGCGACGCGTCGGCCGACGGTTTCACGCGGCCCGCCACCTGGGGAAGCACCGGCAGGTACAGCCTGTACGGATCGCGGGGGCCGAGCACACCGCGGGTCTGCCGGGCCTGCTCGGCAAGCCCTCGCTCGTCACACCAGACAGCCAACTGCTCCAGTTCGGCCACGTGCCGGGCATTCATCCGTGCCGCCGCCTGATACAGCTCGTCCGGCTGAGCCAGCGCCGACGCTCCGGGCAGCACAAATACCCACGCCAGAGCGGCAAACAACCACCTCAGTTCGCACCAGCGTTGAGGCCGGATCGTCTGCATAGCGGGTTTTCCTAACAAGAGTTGACGGGGCTCGGGCTAGCGGTGTTCGCCGAACCCCTCTGGAGCAGTTCGTAGTGGCCGCATTCATGCGGCCTTGGGCGATACTCCGCCGCGCGGCCCCGATGAATCGGGGCACTACAAGCGGATTTGACCGATACTCACCTTGGGCTCTTTCTCCAGTTTACCACGGATGCGGAGGATTCGACAATTCGGGTCCCCGGTGCGCCCCAAGGGGGTCCGACAGGTTTTCGCCCGGAACGGACAAGAGACATTCCTGCTGTTTTCTCAGAGAAACTGCCTCAACCCCGCATTTTTTCGGCCGTTTCCTCTTGTCCGGCGCGGGGTGGATTCCTACAATCGCCGCATAGTGGAGTATTGTTCGACGGCTTAGGAAACGAGGAATCGATGGCCAGGAAGGTGATCCTCGACGTCGACCCGGGTATCGATGACGCCATGGCGTTGTGCACGGCGTTGTTCGACCCGCGGTTGGACGTGGTAGCGGTGACGGCCGTGGGTGGAAACTGTGCACCGGCCCAGGCTACCCGAAACGTGCAGACGATCATCGAGCAGCTCGATCCGCCGCGTTGGCCGCGTTTGGGGGCCGCCTCGCCTCCGGACGACGGCTTGCCGGTCGACGGGCGGCATCTGCACGGGATCGACGGATTGGGCGGCTCGCATTTCGAAGTGGCCGAACTGCACCACATGCACCCGTCGGAAAAGGTGATCTGCGACCAGATCCGCACCGAGCCCGAAGACGCCGTGACCATCGTCGCCTTGGGGCCGCTGACCAACATCGCCCGGGCGTTCCAGCGCGATCCGGAGTTGCCGTCGCTGGTGGGCCAGATCGTGATGATGGGCGGCGCGGTCGCCAGGCCGGGCAACATCACGCCGGCGGCCGAGTTCAACATCTATTGCGATCCCCGTTCCGCCCAGGCCGTTTTTCGCTCGCCCTCCACCAAAACGCTGATCCCCCTGGATGCAACCAACCGCGTCGTGCTCAGCTTCGACTTGCTGAACCAGTTGCCCGACGAGTCGACCAGGGTGGGCCGTTTTCTGCGGACCATTTTGCCGCCGGCCTTCCGCGGCTATCGCCAGCAGTTCGGGCTGGAAGGAATCCACGTGCACGACACGGTCACGCTGATGGCCGTCACCCATCCCGAGCTGTTCACCACCGAAGAGATGGCCGGCGACGTGGAGACGATGGGTGAACTGACGATGGGGATGACGGTGTTCGACCGCCGCCGCGTGCCCACCTGGCGCCACAACATGGAAGTGGCCATGCAGATGCAGGCCGACGGCGTGACCGAGGCGATTCTCGCCGGGTTGATGCAGGCGGCCCGGCGGACGGCGGGATGAACTCCTCTTCTGGCCGGTGTTTCCCGAAACGTTGTGCCACTGCTAATGCGAAGCAGTGGCAAACGTTGCAGTTGGATGCGCCTATACCCGGGAAAGATACTCGCCGCTGCGTGTGTCGACCTTGATCGTCTCGCCCTCGCTGAGGTATTCGGGCACCTGGACGACCAGACCGGTTTCCAACGTGGCGGGTTTGGCTCAGGCGGTGGCCGAGGCCCCCTTGATGCCCGGGTCGCATTGCACCACTTTCAACGCCACGGCCACGGGCAACTGGATGCCGATGCACTCGTCGTTGTAGATCAGCGCCTGGACGCCTTCCAGCTCCTCGGTCAGATAGTTGCTCTCTTCGGTCAGCTCTTCCTTGGGCAGCGCGTACTGGTTGTAGTCCTGCTCGTCCATGAAGTGCATGTCGTTGGCGTCGGAGTAGAGATACTTGACGGCCCGGCGGGCGAAGTCGGCCTCGTCGAGCGACTCGCCGCCGCGGAGCGTGATGTCGACCTTCTGCTTGGTCGCCAGGTTGCGGGCCCGGAACTTGTAGAACGTGGCCGCCCCCCGCGCCGAAGGCGTCTGCACGTTGACCGTCTCGATCAGGCACGGGGCGCCGTTGAAGTTGACGATATTTCCGCGTTTGATGTCTTTCGCAATCATGGTCGTTCGTGATTCGTGAGTTACCGTTGCGTAACGTGATGGTCGGCCGTAGCCGGAGCAGGGTCGGAATTCAGGGTTCAGGGTTCGGGGTTCAGGACTTCGGGGTAACGTATGGGAGTAAAGTGCTGAACCCTGAACCCTGACCACTGAACCCGAAGTCTGTTTCGCCAAAGGAATCGCAGGCCCAGGGGCCCGGCGCACCGAAAACTGTACTGCAAGACACTATTCGTTACATTCCAGGATACTTCCCGCCTGCGGGTCGATGGCGATCCCGCCGGTGAGCTGGGCCAGCGCGCCGAGCACGAGGATCAGGGCGCTGGGATCGAGGATTTCGTCGGCCTCTTCGCCTTCGTCAGGGAATTCGGAGAGGCGTTCAAAGTGCAACACGTCGAAGCGGCCGTCGTACTGCCGGACCTGCTGCAGGGCGGCCTTTTCGCTCGCCTCGACAGCGCCCGACTCCATTTCGCCGGCCAGCTCGGCCCCATGCTCCAGCACCTCGGCACCGCCCACGTAGCAGATGTCCAGCGCCGCGAAGTCGTCGGGCGAAAGCAGGGTGAGCGATTCGCAGAGCCCGGACTCGTCGGCGCTGAGGTTCGTCAACGTGTAATTCTCGTTCAGCGCAGAAAGCGTCTCCTCGACCGCCTTGAGCGTGGGCCGGCTGCCGGAGGGAAACAGCACGAAATAGGTCTCGCGCCAACGATACTTGCCGTCTTCAAACATCGACATCGCAACGCACCTCCGTTTGGGTCCCTGGGGAAATCATCCTTGTCTGGTGGCAGCTTTCGGTGATCTTCCGCTTCCGCTTGGCGTTTTTTCTCATTTATAGCCGGGCCAGGTGGCGTGATCTCCCGGCGTGGCCGCCGGGGCTAAACGGCCATTCCACTCGGCGCTGCGACGTCTCGAAATGACAACTGATTACTGACAACCGAGTGCTACATGTTCCCCAATTCGATGCTTCGTCGGGTGGCGGCCTCGACGGCGGCCATCAGCGCGGCCCGCAGGCCGCCCGTTTCGAGCGCCTGAATTCCGGCGATGGTGGTTCCGCCGGGGCTGCACACGCGATCCTTGAGCCTGCCGGTGTGTTCCTCGGTAGTGAGCACCATGCGGGCCGCTCCGCGGACCGTCTGGGCGGCCAGGGTGGTGGCGACGTTGCGCGGCAGGCCCATCCGCACGCCGCCGTCGCTGAGCGCCTCGATGATCGTATAGACGAACGCCGGCCCCGAGCCGGACAACCCGGTCACCGCGTCGAGCAGCTTTTCGTCAACCTGGAAGGCGATTCCGACGGCCTCGAGCAATTGCTCGACCAGTTGTCCGTCCTCGGCCGTGGCGTGGTTGCCCAGGGAGAAGCCGCTGGCCCCTTGCCCCACCAGGCAGGGCGTGTTGGGCATTACGCGAACCAGCCGCGCGTCGGCCCCGAACATCTCGGCCAGAGCGGCCAGCCGCACGCCGGCGGCAATCGAGACCACCAGCTTCTTGGCTCCGATCCGCTGCTCCAGCCCCGCCGCGACGGCGGCCATCTGCTGGGGCTTGACCGCCAGGAAGACGACTTCCGACTCGGCGACCACCTGGGCGTTGTCGGCCGTCGTCTCCGCGCCCGTGGCCTGGGCGAACCGTGCCCGGGCCCCGGCAACCGGGTCGCTCGCCAGCAGGTTACTGGCCGAGACCAGTTTGGCCTCGACGAATCCCTGCCCCAAGGCCGTGGCCATTTGCCCGGCCCCGATAAAGCCGATTTTCTGCTTCAGCATGAGAACCCTGCACCCTGCAAAAGAGTGGTCAACATCACACCCAGCATCATGCTACGTGAAAGCGTCCTGCTCGACAAGAGGAGCCGGCCGGAATCCGCCCGCCGGGGTCAGGGTTCCGATGTCCGAGCGGCCCTTTTCAGCCCCATCCACAGCGGCGTGGCGGCGAACCAGACGACGGTCGACAGCAGCATCACCCACTTGACCCGGTCCAGATCCGTTTTGCCCAGCAAGTATACGACACCCGGCACGACGATGCCGGCGATCGCCAGCCAGGAGACCAACTGCGTCAGCCGGCGGAAGACCCAGGTCTGATACACTTCTCGCTGGTAGACCGCGCTGATGACGATATAGGCCGATGCGGCCACGAACCAGCCGGGCAGGCTGACGAAGTAGATCTGGACGCCCCGGTTCACCAGGACGGCGCAGGTCCCCAGCGTCAGGAACCAGGTCAGTCCGGCGGCCCAATTGAACGCCGTGCCGCTCGACTGGGCGTAGTCGCTCTGCAAACGAAGCCTTCTGATGAGGTAGAAATCGACGAAGATCACGGCGCCCATGGGCATCAGCAACATGCCGTACAGGGCCACGAAGTCGAGCAGCTTCATGGCGATGGCCGGAAACATCCCGGCCACGGTCGCCACCGCGCCGGTCAGCAGCGTCACGGCGAAGCGCGACCGGTTGGGCATGATCGCCTGGAAGGCCAGACCGGCGCGGTAGATCGTCGGGTTGGCGGTGGTCCAGCCGGCAATGATCACGCAGATCACGCCGGCCAGCCCGGCCGCCTTGTAGGCCAGCGGGCCGGGCAACACCTTGTCGTCGGTCGGATCGAGGTGCAACTGGTGGGCGTAAAGAATCGACGCGGAGATCCACGCCATGAAATGACCGACATACATTCCCGCCGCCGAAGCCACCGCGTACCACGACTTTCGGGCGAAGCGAAACACGGTCAGGTCGGACATGCCGATGTGCATGGCCATGTTGCAAAACCAGGCGAAGAAGGTGACGTGCCAGAAGGTGAACTTGACCCGGTCCGGCGCCGGATCACCGCCCGTCCAGATGTGCGTCTTGGCCAGGTGCCAGAGATCGCCCGCCGAGTTGATCTCGGTCCCGGTCGTGGCGATGAACTGTTTCAGACCGACCAGCCCGAACGCCAGGAAGACCAGCACCATCCACGGCGCGGCGATGTTGGCTACGCGAGCCACCATCTGATAGCCGTAGGCCGCCACGACCGAGATCACGGCCCCGACGCCCAGGACCGCCAGGACCCAGCCAACACTGTTGGGATAGAGGTCGTTGAGCCCCGGCATGGGAAACTCGACCCAAACGCCCACGGCGGTGGCCGACACGGTGATCATGGCCCCGGCCAGAAAACAGAACATCACGCCGTTGGCCAGGTTGTAGAGGGTGACCAGGTTGCGGCCGCAGATCTTCTCCAGTTGATAGTAGAGCGTCAGCCGGGTCCGCGTGGCGATGGGGGCGCAGAGGAGCATCCAGCTGAGCACGGCCAGCAGGTTGCCCAGCAGCAGACCGAAAATCAGATCGAAGGCGCTGACGCCGGCGGCCACGAACAACGGCCCGATCATCAGCTCCGTGCCCGCGCAATGCTCGCCGGCGTACATGCCCACGAAGCTCTTGAATCCCAGCAGCGCCCTTGCGGGCACCGGTTCGCGCTCGTATTCGTTGCCTGCCGGCGACGGTTCTTCGGCCATGGTGTTTCCTGTGGTTGCTATGCCGGGTTCCCGGATTCACGCCGCGCGGCCGCGGCGGCTAAACGCTCACCCGCGTTGCCGCAAAACGTTGGCTTCGTAATCGCGGACCTCGTCCATCCAGGACATTCCCGGCGGCACGTCCTGTTTCAGGCAGTAATAATCCCAAACGGCCCCCAAGGGCAACTCCTTGACCGCCTCGACCATGGCCAGCCGCGACGTGTAGTCGCCGGCGATTTCCAGCTCGCGGAGCTTGCCGGTCGGTTCGAGCAGGGCCGCCAGCAGCGCCTTGAGCATCGCCCGGGTGCCGATCACCCAGGCGGCGATGCGATTGATGCTGGCGTCGAAGAAGTCCAAGCCGATGTGGACCCGGTCGAGATAATCGCCGCGGACGATCTCCTCGGCGATGGCCCGCAGGTCGTCGGTGGTGATCACCACGTGGTCGCTGTCCCAGCGGATGCCCCGGCTGACGTGCAGGAGGATTTCGTCGAGGTAGAGCAACACCGAGGAGATCTTGTCGGCGATCGTTTCGGTGGGGTGGAAGTGCCCGGCGTCGAGACAGAGCAGCTTCCGGTTGGCGATGGCGTAGCCCAAGTAAAACTCGTGGGAGCCGACCACGTAGGTCTCCGAGCCGATGCCGAACAGCTTGCACTCGACCGCGTCGAGGTTGCACTGCGGATCGGTCGGTTCGGCAAAGATTTCGTCCAGCGAGGCTTTCAACAACTCCCGCGGCCCCTTGCGGTCGACGGTCACGTCCTTCATGCCGTCGGGAATCCAGACGTTGGTCACGCAGGCCGAGCCCAGCCCGCGCCCGATCGCCTCACCGATCTTCCGGCAGGCGATGGCGTGCTCGATCCAGAAGCGTCGGATGCCCCGGTCGCGATGCGAGAGGGTGAAGCCGTCGTCGGCTTTGGGGTGGGAGAAGAAGGTGGAGTTGAAATCGATGCCGACGCCGATCTGCCGGGCCCAATCGATCCAGCCCTGGAAATGCTCGGGCTGCACCTCGTTGCGCTCGATGGGCCGGCCGCCGCTTTCCAGGTAGCTGGCGTGCAGGTTGAAGCGATGGGTGCCCGGGATCAGACCGAAGGCCCGCTCGGCATCGCGGCGGAGCTGGTCGGCGTTTCGTGCCTTGCCGGGATAGTTTCCGGTGGCCATGATGCCGCCGCCGCTGAGCCCGCCCTCGCCCTCGAACCCGCCCACGTCGTCTCCCTGCCAACAATGGACCGAAACGGCGATCCGGCCCAGCCGCTGCAGGGCCCGATCGGCGTCGACGCCCAACTCGGCGTAACGCTCCCTGGCCCAGGAGTAGGTCTTTTCCAGCATGGCGGTATCCACGGAAAACCTCCCAATCGCAAGGTGGCGGGCAGAACGGAACTAATGATGTCACAAGCGGTTAGGGCTGGCCGAGAAATCGGTCTGGACTCCGCCGGCCGTTTCTGGGACACTTCGCGGCCGATCCCATCCTGCTCCGGGACGCCCGCGGTCCCGGCCTTTCTCCTCCAGCAGCATATCGGAAGGTCCTCGCCATGAAAACCGCCCCGTTCCTGGCAGCCATCTTTGTCCTGACGCTGTTCGCGGGTGAACGCTCCGTGCGTGCCGAAGGCTGGTCGCTTGAGAAGCTCAATCCGTTCGCCAAGCAAGAGCCGGCGGCTTACAGCGCGGCGCCGGTACGGTTCGGGGCTTACGCCAACAAGAAGGAACCCTCGCCGTTGGAGAAGTTCAACGCCGGGACCCAGAAGATTCTCGCCGATACGACCGCCGGCACGAAGAAGGTGCTGGTCGGTACGGCCAACGGCACGAAGAAGTTCTTCACCGGCGTTCGGGATACATTTGCCTGGAAAGATCCGGCCCCGAAACGGAAGGCCAATCCGCTGGTCCCCTGGATCCGCGAGCCGGAGGATCCCCGGTATCTGCGATCGTCGCAGAAGCAGAAGAA
>Ga0180438_10008872_pt1 | contig 12678 bp, 6 predicted proteins | sample SS_ome_12_FD_132455 | JGI IMG/M metagenome (GOLD analysis project Ga0180438, IMG submission 132455) | Hypersaline lake sediment archaeal communities from the Salton Sea, California, USA - SS_3_D_2 metaG | ecosystem: Environmental > Aquatic > Non-marine Saline and Alkaline > Hypersaline >...
AGCACGCCGTCTATGCGGTATCTAACCCGGAGCTCTTTCTCGAACGGCTCGATGTGAATGTCGCTGGCCCGGTCCCTTATGGCGCCCGACACGACGAGGTTCATCAGCTTTATTATCGGCGCCTCGTGAGCGATATCCAGCAGGTCGCGTTCCTCTTCCGGCACCTCCATGGGAGACAGGATGCCCATCTCTTCCTCGCCGAGATCCTCGATTACCTGGGCGGCACTGTCCGTGTGCTGGTCGAAATAGTGGTTGACCACCTTCTCGATTTCCCCGGCGGTACTCAGCACCGGTTTTACCGGTTTGTCCAGGAGTATGCGAAGGTCGTCCAGCGGAAGAAGGTTCAGCGGGTCACGAATCGCCACAAGGTAGAAATCTTCTTCTTCTCGGAACGGCACCATCTGGTACTGTTTGATGAAATGCAGCGGGACTCTCGTCACGACGGCGGTGTCCATCTGAGTCGCGAGCTCTTTCTGGAACGGGACGTTGTGAAGCTCGCTTAGGGCTTCCATAAGCTTTTCTTCGTCTATGTACGCGAGCTCCACGAGCAGCTCGCCGAGCCGTTTATCGGCCTTGACCTTTTGCAGGTCGAGCGCTTCGTCCACCTGCCGTTCGGTAACGTAACCCTTGCGTACAAGAGTCTTACCAATCAGATTTTCGTCCCATAACACGGTCCGCATGCTCCTCATTGATGCGTGGCGTTTCCTGGTCTTGGCTCGGTACCTTGGCGGTCGTCTCCTTCTTGAAAACCTTCCGCCAGAAATTCAGATCTTCGTACATTTCCAGCTTTTGCAGATCGTAGTTCTTGCGGTACCGCGCGGTGAGTTCCTCGAGATCCTCACCCGATTTGACAATGTGCGGCGTTATGATGACCACGAGGTTGCGCTTTTCCTTAGACTGTATTGTCCGTCGGAAGAAGAATCCTAATATCGGGATATCACCGAGAATAGGCACCTGGTTGCGGCTCATATCTTCCGCCTGGCTCATCAGCCCGCCTATGATACCCATATAACCGTCGCGAATCACAACGGTATCGGCAATCTCGCTGACACTGAATGTGGGACCGGAGATATTCGGATCTATGCCCACGTCGCTTGGTATGGTATCGGAAACCTCCACCCTCAGCTCCAACTTGATGTAATCTTCAGCGATGATGTGCGGTGCTACCTCCAGGACGACACCGACCTTTTGTCGGTCTATCGTATTGTAAAGTGTAGGGGATATCGCCTCTTGCGCCAGCGGTCGTGCGCTGCCTCTAATGATTGGCACGTCCTTGCCGACGGTGATGCTGGACCCCCCGCCGCGTGCGCCCATCGTCCGGCGTCCGCCCCCAACTGCTCCTCCGCCACCTAGCCTGTCGCCAGCCCCGGATGTCATACCTCGCATCGAACTGGTCTTGGTGGTAAGGAGAGTCGGTGCGGACAGAACTTCAAGATCGGTCACCGTCTGGATAGCCGTGAGAAGGACGGGGACCTTCGGAAAAGACACGGTTTCCTGCGTCAGAGGATCGGTGACTGTGAAATATCCGTCGGATACGGCGCCGAACCCCCCTGTATAGGTCGGTAGAAAACCAACCGGGCCTCCTGCAATGAGATTTGCGAGGTGCGCGAAGTTTGTTGCCGCGATAACATGGTCTTCACCGAGTGCTGCAAGCTCGACGCCCACGGTCACGCCGTCGGTAATCGTTACCTCCATGATCACCGCTTCAACGTAAATCTGGCGTTCCGGCACGTCAATCTTCTCCAGCACGGTCTGTAATATCTTCCAATCCTGCATGCTTGCGGTTACCAGCAGGGCGTTTGTCGGCTCGTATGCCGACAACCTTACTTCCTTCGCAAACGCCTCGACCGAGCCCGGCACACCCGGCTGCCCGGGCTGCTGCCTGGCCATTCCCCTCGTGGGACCGCCGGCGCCGGAGATGAGTGATTCGAGCGCCTCGAGTACCTCAATGACGTCGGCGTTCTGCACGATGTACACGTGCAGGTTGCCCTCCTCGAACGGTGTCTCCACGTCGAGCTGCTCGATGAGCTTTTTCACCTTGATCATCATTGACTCGACCGCCACAACTATAAGCGAATTGGTGTACGCGTCCGGTACGATGCGAAGCGGTGTTAAGGCCGCCCCGACAATCTCCGCTGCCTGCGGTGTACGGGTTCTAATGGTGCGTGCCGTCCTCGCGGAGGGTGGGATCGGAGGGGTAACGCGCTGTCCGGCCGCAAGGGCCGTTGCCTCCTCGCTCAGCACTTCCGTGATCTCCATGGCCAGGATGTCAGCGCTCTGGTACTTCAACCGGATGATCTCGAATCCTTCCTCGAACCCGGGAACGTCTATAGTCTCGAGGATGTTCACGAGCCGTTTGAGCTGCGACGCCTTCTCCGTTATTATGAGAACGTTGGCGGGAACATATGCCTGTATGCGGCTGTCCTTCGATTTGAGCCCATCCAACACGGAAGCCAGGTCGCTCGCCTGACCGTACTTCACCGGTACGATCTGCGTGACGATGTTCTCGTACGGCTCGATGCGCTCCTCCCCGGCGACCCCCGTTGGCACCGGCGACCCTGCGGCATCTGAGGAGGGCACCACCTTTATCAGGTTGCCGTCCACCGCAGGCACCAGTGCGTAGCCGCGCGTCGAAAGGATTGACTCGAGTATCGGATACGCCAACTCCGGCGGTATATCGTCGTTCATTATGATGGTGACCTTACCTTTTATCTCCGGATCGACATCGAAGTTCTTCCCGGTGAATTGGGCTACGGCTTCGATGACCTTGATCAGATCGGTATCGGTCAAGTTCCAGTTGAACGGTTTCGGGTCGTTGTTCTTTTGGCACAGCGCCGACCCGAACTGCGTCATGATTAGACCCGAAATGAGCGTAACCAAAAGGATTTTCAAAGGCGCTTTCATGTTGTTCTCCTCTTGTCAGAGTCGACTTTTCGACAACAAAAACCGGCGCCAGACCGTGGGACTGTGCTTCGGCCCGTTCGCGCCTAGCGCGTCATCGCAGCCTGTACGTTAGTGTTTGGGGTGTACCGCCGCGCATGACCTCGACGCGTATCACCGGCGCCTTCTGAAGCTTTGCGGCCAGGTTGAAGGCCTCGTCAAGGCTTCGTATCTGCACGCCGTTGACGGACGTGACGACGTCACCCTCTTCCAATCCGAGCCTTTTCGCGTACTCGTTCTCCGCGATATTCTCCAGTTGGAGCCCCTGGACACGACCATCTCTCCAGGCGGGAGTAACCCTGGCATTGCTCTCCTCGAGCAGCTCGGCGGGCTCCCTGCCCTCAAACTGCTTCCACTCGCTGCGCTCGACCATGGTGTAGCTGGGGCGCGTGGCGGATGGTCGGCCGGCCGGCGACAACCGGGACGGGCTCGGCCGCGGCGGTGCCCCGATGGACGCTTTCTGCGTCACACTGGATGTGAGCACCTCGCGTCTGCCGTCTCTGTTCAGCACAACCTTCTTTGCCAGTATTTGCTCCAAAGTGGTCCCTGTTACTATTTTGTCGCCCACCTCGTATACCTTTATGGACTTGTTGGTTTCATTTGCGATAACCGCCCTGCTCCATCCCTCTGTTCCCACTGCCGTACCGATCAGCTTCAGCGTGAGTGATGTGGCGGGCAGAGATTCCAGTGAAGCGGGCGGCGGTTTGGTCGGCGTGGCGCTCGAGCTGGTGCCCGCGTCGCCGAATATCCGGCGTATGCTCAGTGTCTCGTAATACGCGGCGGGTTTTACCTGGGGGGTGCCGACAGTCGGGTTCGGGGCTTCTGTAACGGCGATCAGCGGTGTCCTTACGGGCGGCGGAGGCGCAAACAGCCCGTTGAAAATCTTCACCGCCGAAAGCGCAATGCACGCGACAACCGCCGCGTCGAAGAGCCAGAAACCTCGTTTGATTGTCAGGCTAGACCACAAAACGTTTCACCCCGCGCCGCACCAGACTCGGCGAATGACCCCACCTTCGTCTCGCACGGCATGAATTATACCCTCGCCCGACCCTCATGTCAAAGAGAACATTACGCTTATTGACGTGTTCTTGTGGGCGAACGCGGGCAGGTTGGTCGCCAGGGCCGTCAACGACGTTCTTGAAACAGGCAAACGGTCTATTGCTCTGTGCTAGATTCTCCCTGCTCGTGTCTCACCGTCAGATGCGAGAACGGTCCGCTCACCGCAAAAGCCACCGGCGGCCCGGCTTCGCCTGGGATAGCGCCCTCGACGAACTTCAGTAGGTTTTCTATGGCATAATTTGCGCTACTGGTGCGTTCGAGCTTCTCGACGGCGAATTTTAGTTGCACCTCGGGATTCAATACTCTCCCAACAAAGATAACGTGTCCGTCAACCGTGAAGTTGACATCCGACCCGGTCAGCTGGACGTTTTGAAGCTCGACTACACGGCTGGCCGCGCCACCGCCGGCACCCTGCTTTTCGCCCCTACGCAAGCAGACCGTACCGGACACGGCGTAATTGCCTTCCTCGGGATCGCCGCTGTATACGTCGCCGGTGAACCTGACACGCAGTTTCCTTGTCAGGAGCGCCCGTAACGCGACCTGAGCCGAGAGTTTGCTGAACGTTGTTTCCAGCAAGTTGTAAGGCCGCTCTTTAGGTGCGAGTCGAAGGTCGTAAAACGTGATGTCGTTCGGAAAGAAGAAGCTCGTCTGTTCCGCTGCGACCGATATGGGGCTCTCGTTGCTGATCCTGGACAGCGCCCGCTCGATCGCGCGCTCGTAAGGGTAAGTGGCGAGCACCAGGATAATGAACAGTACGAGAGCGGCGATGCCGAGGAGGATTCCACGCTTGAGAAAACCCGTCTTCTTCCTAGCCACGTTTTCTCCCCTATTCTCCCTTATTCTATAATACAAGAAAACGTCCCCGGAAGAGAAGTGCTACCACCCTCCGGGGACTGGTGTTTCCACTGTCATCAGGTCGAAGCTATCTGCGGTTCTCGATCTTGACGGTGACGAAACGCCGTATCCTCCTCGTACGTACCAGACCTATGAAGAACAGCGCGACTGCCAACGCAGCGACAATCTTGCCCGCCGCGGAGGTCCTCAGCCACAGCTTTGCCCCCAGCGCGAGCGGCCGTATGGCCTGACGCACAACGTAGCGGACACCGTCATGCTTTGCCACGAAGTCCGCCAGACGCGGGCTGACGGTGTAGTACTGCCGTACCAGCCACGTCCCGCAGGCATTCGTGAGCAGATACCGGTCGCGGAACGCTATGAGCGCAGCGACGTGTTCCTCGTACGGGCTGCCGAAGGCCGCGGTGGCTATGAAACAACCGCCGCCGCCACCGCCGCCGCCGTAGTCGTAGCCGTCGCCGCCACCACCACCATCGTCGTCGTCATCGTCGTCGGGAGGTTCGGGCGGCGCAACGCCGGTTCGCGACCTTAGTATGTCCGTTTCAACCTGCTCGCAGCTCTGTGTTCGCAGCCATTTGAACGGCGCGGGATCACTTGGAGGGAGAATCTCCACGAACCCGACGGCACGCGATCCGTAATTTGCGTGCCGGAGTATCTCGTACTCGTCCGACGGCTGAGTGGGCTGAGGCGGCGCCGAGAACGTGTCCGGATCGACCCCGGTCGGCGTGTCGGAACCCCAACTGGCTATGCCGACGGAGAAATCGTCGCCTATCGCCATATTGCTGCTGGTCTGTATGACCACGAAGAAATCGTCGCCCGCGTCCGGATCGTCGGGGATGAAACTGCCGGTCTGGTCTCGACCGAACGTTCTCGGAACACGCTGGCGCAGGTCCGGCTGGCTGGCGAGAGGAAGTTCCTCGGGCCACGGCGGATCAACGCTGCCGGCGTAGTCATCGACTCCCGGGCTGGAGAACACCATCCTGACCTGTATTGGCGGTTCACCCGAGACGCCGACAAGATCGGGCTGATCGTCAAGATCTACCGGCTCGTCAACGAATTCCAGGCTGACATCGCCGGTCGTCGGGTTGGTAACGATCTCCGGTGGATCGAACTCCCCGTTCGTGTTATCCGGGTGGTCGTCGTTGTCTCTGTACAGGGCGATACCGGCCCCGATGGCCGCCACCGTGAAGAGCGTATCGTCAGCGTCGACAAGAGTGCCTACGGGCGGTCCGATGCTAACGATCTGCCCCGCCTGCGTAGAATTGAGCGTCTGGGTCGTCTCCTGTTGTGTTACAGGGTTTATGACCGTGACATCCACGACCGGGTCGCCGACGTCGACGGTAGTCCCGGCCGTAACAAGCCAACTTTCTATGGTGGCGGACGTCAGTCCGGTCGGCAGGACATAATTGAACAGCTGCACCCTAACCGTCTTCCTGAGCGGCAGCAGGTCAACGAGCGGGTTGAAGTCTTCGTCGTCCGGTATCCCGTCGTCGTTTTCGTCGTCTCCCTGGTTGTAGAACTCCACCACGAGCCGCTCCAGATAAACCTCGACGTTCTCACCCTCCTCGGTGAGCGTCGCTATGTCCAGTCCGAGCACCGGTATGGGATCGCTGCCGGCAATGATCTCCTGGGTGTCGGCCTCGTTGTCGTCGTCCGTGTCAATAGTCGCCGTCGTGAGCACGTTTATCTCGGTGGGCACGTTCGCTCGCGCCTGGGAGATCGAGAAACCGCGCGTGTAGTCATCGTCGACCAGGTAATAGTCGCCGATCTCGATTGGCGCGGGCATTCCCCAGAGGATCCACACATCCTCCTCTCCCATCAGCTCTCCACTATGCACAAACTCGAAGTCGTATCTGGAGGTGCCGCTCACAGAGGATTGTCCGGTAGGGTGGAACTTGATGCCGCCGGCAGGGATCACTACCTCGAGTCGATCGCCATAGCTAACCGTGTCCGACGTCTGAAGCACGATGAACAGCTCCTGTCCCCAGGATTCGATTCCCTCCTCGCTCATCGATGCAGGGATGAAACCGTCGTTAGTGGGAACGGGCCACGCGGTGACAGGTTTAATAGTCACCGGATACCCCCACAGGTCGGGGTCGGGGTTGCCGTCGCCGGTTCGGTCTTGAGGTATATCGTCCATCTCGATCGTTTCGGGCGAATGCCCGATAACCGCCACAATCAATGGCACCTGCGTGTCATCGTCAAGATCGAAGTAGGCGACAGTGGGGCCTTCCTTGTTGTCCTGCCAGAGCGATATACCGCTGTCCCCGAGCCCGTCATCCGTCATCGGAAGAAGGTCGCTCGGCTCGAAGCCGGTCGGACCGTGGCGATCGCGCGAGACCAAATACATGTCTATGCGCTCGATCGCGAGGTCGTTCTGTGCCCGCACAACAGGGTCGGTTGTGTTAACCACGTTAATCGCGAGGAAAGGTGTCGGTAACGACGTGGAATCGATCCGCTGGCTCAGCACGCGATGTCCGGACGAGTCCTCGAAGAAGTTACGTTCTTCGTAAAGGGTGAGAGGCGGATCGTCAGGACCTTGTGCATACTGGAGCGCGTTCGGCCAAAAGATCTGCCCCGTTGGCACGTACCAACCGAGGTCGCTCACCTGTCCGAGCGTACCGTCCGGGCGCGGGAATATGGGCGGTCGCGGAAAGAACGGTGTCCGCGGTCCGGCAAGCGAGACGTCCGCCCGCTGAAGGAACGGCGCCGTTTCCCATGGCGTCGCCGTGTTGTAGACATGGATGTAATCATACGTTCTAAGCACGGCTGAATGAGGTCCGCCGGCGCCTTCAGGCATAGTCAGCGTTCTCCACGGTCCCAGTCCGCCGATAGTGGTATCCTGGACCGACAGCAGTATACCGCCCGGGTACCAATATCCCTGGCCGGCCACGTTCTGTGCCAACTGGTTGAGCGGATCATAGGGGTCGATGAGGACGTTCTCCTTAATGTACGCCCTGAAGTCCGCACCGTACTCTATACCCGTACCGTCGCCGGTTGAGCCGCTCGAATCCATGTACCCGGAGTCGCAGTTGACCACGACGAAGAAGTCCGGTTCCTCATCGGCGGCGTCAGCGTAATCCAACGCGAAGTCCGCCCTGTTGTCGGGGTCCGACGTCATTTGTTCCGGTTCTCTATCGTCTTCCCTCGGCGGGCGGACCAGCCATCGGTTAAACCCGGAACCGAGATTGAGCACTATTGTCCATTCGGGATCGTCCCTGGGCAGCCACCCGCCCGTGGGATACCTCATGTATGTATATGGCCCGTACAAGCTCTCCAGGATTGTCACCGGGTTCAGTGGGTCCATGGGGTTGATGAGCGTCACTTCGTTGCTGAGGCAAACCAGCAGTATATCGCTGTCCGGGTCGAACTCGCCGTTGTTGTCGGCGTCCTTGTAAAACTCGACGCCCTGCCAGCCATATTCGGCCTCCATGCTCTTAAACCCGGTCCACGGATTGAAATTGCCGTCGCCGGCGAAAAAGCGGTTCGGCGCTCTGCCGAACATGTCACCGCCGCCTATATCGGTGAGCGTGACGGTGACTCTGTCGATGAAGACCGGGTTCTCACTATCTCCGCCGCTCGCTTCAATCTGAATGACATCCACCGGTTCCTCAAGTGGTAGTATGCGGGGTATGACCGGCTCACCATGGACACCCTCGATCGAATAGCCGACGTTGTCGAACCGGACGCGCCGCCGCTCGGCCGGTACGTGGTAGTGGATAACAATACCTTCGTCCGGGTCGGGTATGTAAAACAGACCGTTTACCCCGTACGGCGGGAGGATCTGGAGGGACGCGTCCGGGTCGCAACCCTCGAACGCGGCATCGGCGGGCGGCGGGGGCGACGTCTCGATACCCGGGGGATGTCCCAGCGTCTGGAAGATCGGGTTCGCCGGTGTCAAGTCCAATATGCGCCCTGTCGTGTATGCGCCCTCCGGGTAGCTCAAGCCGGGCTGAATCGTAACGAAGTAATCGAAACCTTCGAAATAGCTGATCTCTTCCTCTTCGGGCGGCTCGTCGGAGCCGAGAAACTGGTTCGACGCGTGCGCCGGGACAAAGTCCCAGGATTGGCCCGGGGGGAAACCGGGGTTGTCTGCCGGGTACCCGAGGCCGGGCGCGACCAGCGGTGTCGGGGGATCCACAACCTGCAGAAGCTGATTCGGAAGGTGAGCGGGCCACTCGCACAGGAACGTGTAAGATATCTGGTCCATCAGTTCCATGGTGTCCGGTTCGCGGAACGAGCGTATTTCGTCCTGGAACGAAACGCACGGGTCGTCGTCGTACGTCCAGTTCGTCCTGAGTATGCTCCCGAGCACCCGGTTCCGGGCGAAGCTGACGATTCGACCTCGACTTCCGGGGATGAAGTTCTCGTACACCTCTGCGGACGTGTTTTCATCGGCGTCTATCACTCCGTCCAAGACACTATCTGGTTCCCCAACGCAATCCTGACCGTCCCTCAACCGTCGAAGAGGTCGGTCGTCTGACACGTTACAGAGCTCCTCCTCCTCATGGAAGAAATATAAGAATACGCCGTTCTCCTCCTCGAGGTCCGACGGGCCGTCCACCCATAACGTCACCGAAGCAAACGTCTGGTCCAGAAACAACCGGAGGCGTCTCCGAACCTCGTCGCTGTTCAGGACCCACCCTTCGAAATTGTCGCGCGCCTCTTCGTAGATCTCCATAAACTCGTCCATCACGCTGGTGGCGAGTATCACTTCGACCCTGGACAGGGTGGAACTTCCCGGGATACCGGGGAACGCGGAAGGGCTCAGGTAGACAAACCCGTCCACGAGAGTATCGCTTCCCGCGTTGTCGCCGACAGGGTTGACAACGGTGACGTTCACCGGACCAAAATTGTACTCGAGAGGTGGTGATATCAGGAATGCCGGCGGGGTGGTTATCTGTATCTCGTCCAGCACGCCCTCTTCGGTAGCGAGATTGACCGTGACCGAGCCCGGGGGGAAAGTGTAGAAATTGAAGCCTACCTGCGACGCTTCATCGAAGTTCCAACCGTAGATGGTTACGTCAGTGGCGCCTGTCACGGGACCCGAGCCCGGATCCACGTATACTATCTCAGGAGGACCGGGTGATGGGGGCGGGATGGGCGGGAAGAAAGGCGGTGGCGTTTCCCCGGGTTCGCCGTCCTCACCAGCGTTAATGCCGATAATGGGTATCGGAATCTGTCCCGGTATTAGAGAGTCACCGTCCTCGATCAGTATCTCGCACTCGATTGATGTGACCGCTTGGGCGCACCGAGGTAGACACATCGTCGCGACCAGTAAGGAGATCCCGCCGAAAAGCAAAGAGGTTACACGCCACGTTCTCGTCTGTTTTCTCACGCCTCTATACCTCCTGAAGCGTTGCGCCGCGCCGCCCGTTCTCGCAGAAGAACCGGTTGTGACCGTGGCGCCAACATGGTACCTAACCAATAACAGGTTAACATCGAAACGAGTTGTCGGAAAAACAGCTTACAGTATGAAACCGCAGTTGAGGTGTGCAAGAAAACGGTGAACTGACCGTATAGGCGACGTTTGCTTTTCTGGATCATCCACTGTCGTCGGTGCACGTCTTTGCTGCTTCGCGTCCCCCCCGTATTTGGGCTGCTGAGACTTTGTTTCTAACGTTATTCTTATATCACAGAATAGGGGAAAGTGTCAACAGAAAAATCGTCCGGGCGGGGTTCGTAAAGCCTTACTACTAGTAATTTTTTGAAAACTCCGGTGGTAAATCTGAGAATTGTTATAAAACAAGTTCTGATCGGCTCCCGAGCCGTCCCATACAGGTATCTGTTTAGCGCGTGCAGGTGGACGTCGTATTGAGGCGAGCAATTGAACGTTGCACGAGCCGAAACGGGTATGTGGTGCGGGCGAACCGGTGTGTTCGCCCGTGCCAGCCCCAGAGTCTAGACGGACTAATGACAGACAGGAATGTCTGTCCCACCGTCCAGAGAAGCATGCGTGGGAGGGACGCGGCTTCTGTCGAAGACGCGCCGTGGCGGCCGGGGCTCCGCGGGGCCGAAAAGGCCGGTCGAGCAGAAGCTCGACCCTCCCGGAAACGGCCCACCGGGAACGTCTCTGCAATCGGCATCTTCCCGGCTGTCATTCTGAGCGTAAGCGAGGAATCTGCTTGAACGCCCGGGATCCTAACGCTTCCCCGCGCCGGATCATCCGCTGCTCCACGCATCGCCTATTTCTTTGGCTCTCGTCGCATTAAGCTGGCTGAACGGGAACTTGCCCGGGTACTTGACGAACTCGACGTGGCCGTCCATATAGAGGACGTTCCCGCCACCCGGCACGTGGTTGAAGTGTTGCGGATCCTCCTGTATCTTGTCGGCGTAAATGAATATCTCCGACTGAGCCTTCGCGCTCGCCGCCGGGTTGTTGATATCGGTTATCAGGAACCGCTCGATACCTTCCCGCAAGCGGTAGAGCGTGTTGGAACCGCCGTTACCGGCTCCATCAGGCAGAGGATACACACGCGCGTTGGCGTTCAGATCGTCGGCGGAGAGGTCTGAGTCGTTACCCGGATGGTCGTTCCCCGTTGGATGCGAATCCAGTGGGTACCATATTCCCGCCACCGGCCCGGCGGGATTCGAATCCGGCGGAACAAAGTTGCCGAACAATCGCGGCATCAGCCACCCGTCAAGAAGAGCAGCACCCTGGTCCTCGTCTTCGATCATCCAGCCGTAGTATACGTACGCGCCTGCGCCGAACGCTTCCGGATGAAAGTTGCCGTAAACGTCGTTGAACGCGCCGACGCCCGCAGTGCCGTCGATGGCGCTCGTTCCCGTCTTGAGCTGTTGCGCGAACGGGCTCGACGGACACGAGAGGATATTGTAATCGCTGAGGTACTCGGGATAGAGCGATATCAGGTCGGGTGAAATGTAGTTGCGGTACCTGGGGAACCGCCCGTTCCACTCGTTAGCGTACATCTTTAGCGACAACCCCATCTGCTTGAGGTTGTTCGCGCAACTTGCGCGCCTTGCTGCTTCACGCGCCCGCGCGAGTGCAGGCAAAAGTATCGCGGCCAAGATGCCAATTATCGCTATCACTACGAGCAACTCAATCAACGTAAATCCCGATCTACGCTTCATTCTCAGTCACCTCCTGTGGTCTTGACAAAACCTTCCTCAATACCAGACGCTGCTCCAGTCCTGCCCGAACGAACGCGCAGTTGTGCCGCATCACCTCCTCAATTAGGCTGCACGAATCCTTTGCGATACATCGCAACTGGCTATAGAAAAGCCTGACTGCTTCGGCGTCAATATTCGGTCCCCGACAAGTGCCGTTATCCCTCCTGGAGTTTAGCAAAGTATCGACCACCTGTCAATGGATATGCGCCCTCGGGCTTACTCATCCCCAGTTTCCGGGTACGTCGGGATTCTTTGATAATGTCGCTACGCTGTCGCAGATTGCCGCCAGCGGCCTTCTCTCTGTTATTCCCGCCTTACCCCGCCATTTGCGTCTTACTCACGTCATCCCCGCGCAGGCAGGGATCCATTCTGATCTGACAGGGCAACGATGTGCCGGAGCTCCTGGATTCCCGCCTGCGCGGGAATGACGACAAGGAAAGAGTTCGAGAAAGAAGGAGGCTGAAAACAAGCATTGTCTTGCTCGAAAACTGGGGATCACTGAGGCCCTCGGGTGTGCGACATATTTGTGGGTCTTCATACCGAGCTGTCTTAGATTGGCACTTACTAACGTTGTTGTAGATAAAATGGAATGACCGGCGCCAATGAGCTACAGTAAGGTGTTGTACTGTTTCAGTAACGTTGGCGTAGCCCAAGAAGGAGCCGGTCATGAAAAGTATAGCTTATGTTGGGATGGAT
>Ga0180438_10008873_pt1 | contig 12677 bp, 8 predicted proteins | sample SS_ome_12_FD_132455 | JGI IMG/M metagenome (GOLD analysis project Ga0180438, IMG submission 132455) | Hypersaline lake sediment archaeal communities from the Salton Sea, California, USA - SS_3_D_2 metaG | ecosystem: Environmental > Aquatic > Non-marine Saline and Alkaline > Hypersaline >...
CAAGCAACAGTAAAAGCAAAATCGGCAGGATCAGGGCAAACTCGACCAGGGACTGCCCTCTCGTTTTGTTTTTCATCAACACAACCCCCTTGCTCTCGGGCCCACGTATGGTTAGCCGCCAGCAAATGAGACAAACGGAAAAAAGGACGGAGTAAGAAGTGTGGGACACCGACTGCAAAGCGCCATCAGTTTTGATGACCAAGTGTCGGCTAACCGGGGCAACACAGTGAACCTGCTACCCTGCGGGAAACCAATAGGATAGAGGCGATGATCGTCTCTATTATAACACTTCTGAGAATAAATCGTCAATGAGATAATGGAACTATCTGTTTGGTACATCATCCCTCGTGATGAAGAGCCCTATCCGTCGCGGGACACACCGGCGTGGCTAGGGCTCTTCGCGAAAAATGTGATATTTAGATCCAAGTGAATAAATAAAAATCTACTACAAGTTTCCGACGATGTTGCTGAACACATTGCCGATCACCGGGCCGAGTAGCAGCAAGATGGCGATCACGACGATGGCCACCAAGACCAGAATCAACGCATACTCAACCAATCCCTGACCTTCCTCACGTGGTAGGAACAACATAGTGATTTGTCACCTCCTTTCCTCTTCAATATCTCTCGGAAAATGCCGTTCGCATCTGGGGATGCTCACTCCGCTGTACACAAGAGGAGCGAGGCACCCCCAAGTGCCGAAGCGTTTTCCCCGTTTCGTAGACTTTCCGAGAGATCTCCTTCAAAATTTGCAAGTGTGTGTTCGCGTGCTTCACTTCGAGTATAAACGAGGAAATCCCAATCAGCAATAGGATTAAGGTACCTGCGATTATGACAAGTTAAATCGGGAGGCTAAGTTCCACCTTTGTCCCACGTCCAATGCCACTATCAAACTGGACCTCACCGTTCAACATCTCCACTTGTTCGATGATGGTTATGAGCCCCAGCGTCTTGCGTTGTCGGGCAGCGGCCATCACTTCGTCTACATCGAAGCCGCTGCCATCGTCTTCGACCCTGGCCCTCAAACCGTCGGGGCCGAGATCGAGGGAGATTTCGACGTGCGTGGCATTGGCATGTTCGCGCACGTTATTGAGCAGGCCCTGAACCGCGCGAAATACGGTGACCTCGGTGTAGGGGGGCAAACGCTGCTCCTTGCCAGTCATGGATAGATTACAGGCCAGTCCGCTCTTGGTCTCAAAATCCTGAACATATCGTTTGAGAGTGGGGTTAAGACCCAGGTCGTCCAACATCATGGGACGCAGATCGAAGATGAATTCTCGCACCTTTTGAAAGTTAGAGGTTACTGCGTCTTTTAGATTGCCCAGTTCGGTGCGGGCTCGCACTGGATCGGTGTCGAATAACCTTTCGCAGATCTCGGCCTGTAGAATAAGGTTGGTAAGCGACTGGGCCGGCCCATCGTGCATCTGGCGCGCTAACCGCTGGCGCTCGCTCTCCTGGGCATTGATGATACGTACGATTGGGCTTCCCTCTCTATCCTCTCCCACCGCGCCGCGATCGGTCCCGTTCGAACCCAGGCCAGCCTGGCCCGCCATATCAAGCACCCGACGCATCATATCGCTGTGGCGCTCAAGGTGCTGCTGTTTGGCCTGGAGTTGCTCAACCTGGCCACGCATCATGAACAAACGCATCTGCGCTTCCTGGGCAGCCGTGTAGATCTCCTTGATGTCGTGGCGAGGTACCGTATCAAGGTTAGCCTCCATCTGGCGTAGCTTGGTGGCGAGTTGCGCATTACGTTGAGCAAGTTTTTCCACTTCGGACGAACTTTGCCGGATGAGGACTTCGATCTCCTTCAACTCCTTTTGAGTCTGCTCGTAATCCTCCCCCATTTGCGCGAGCAAATCCTCAAAGGTGGGAGCTTCTTCCTCTTGCAGTGAATTGGTGTCCACCATTCTCAGTACACCTCAATCGCATCAGAAATCAAAGGGCAGGCATTGAGAAGAGACAAGTCACGCCTCTACCCCTGGATTCCGTGACCGCTAATAGAACTGGTTAGCTCTCCGTATCCTGCAGACGAATCCAACCACGCCGAACAGCATATAGCGCAGCCTGGGTTCGATCATTTACCGCCAGCTTGCGCAGGATGCTCGTCATATGGTTCTTCACCGTCTGCCGGCTGATACCCAGTTCGTAGGCGACTTCTTTATTACTTTGCCCACGGGCGATATGCTGCAATATCTCCATTTCGCGCGGCGAAAGCGGCGTAAACATCTCGTTAGGGATGCCATCAATGTAGGCTACCTGGTCAAATTGCTGCAAAAGCCAATTTGCGACCTCAGGTTTATCAAGCACCTCGTCATCAATGACGTAGTTGCCCTGCACGACTTGGTGAATGGCTTCGACTAACCGGCGCGGTGTAACATCTTTGGGAAAATAGGCGGCCGCCCCTGCCCGAACAGCATGGAAAATCTGCTCATCGTCGTGATAGGCTGTGAGCATTATGACTGCGATGTCAGACATCACACTCTTCAGCTCACGGGTTACCTGGAGTCCATTCATCCCAGGCAGATTGATATCCATAATCACAACGTCAGGGACTAATTGTTTGGCCATTCGTAGCGCCTCATTCCCCTCGGACACTTCGATAATAACCTCCATGTCCGGTTCGGCCTCCAGGACTCGCCTCAGGCCCTGTCTGAAGAGGGGATGGTCATCTACCAACATTAAACTGATCTTGCCCATGGCAATTTGCCTCCGGCGATTTACAGCACACTCATGAAATGGGATAAGGGACCGAAAGAATCAACTGAGTGCCTCGTTCCGCATCCGTACGGATACGCAGCCTACCCTTCAATAATTCAGCCCGGTCATGCATGCTGACCAAGCCTAGACTACGCCCACGGCTACCGACACCTCCTGGTTGCAAACCAACGCCATCGTCAGTGACGGAAAAGACGAGGCGCCTATCTTCTTCGTATATGTTAACCTCAACCCGGCTGGCCTTGGCATGGCGACGTACGTTCTCCAGTGCTTCCTGAATGATGCGAAAAATGGCAATTTCGGCGGTAGCCGGCAATCGCTCCGTGATGGCCCGGACATCCATTACAGCCTTGATACCAGTCCGGGTCTCATAACGTTCCAGGTACCTTCTTAACCCAGCCACCAGCCCAAAACTGCCTAGCATCGAGGGTGGATCCAGGTCGGCGATCAAATGGCGGACATCTGACAGTCCCTGCTCGAGTTCCGCCTGTAAGGCAGTCAGGCCATCGTCTACGGCTGGGTTCTCAGTGTCGAGTAAGTATCGACAGGAGGCCAGCTCGAACACAGCGTTAGCCAGAAGTTGGCCGACACCATCCTCCAATTCTCGCGCCAAGCGCGACCGTTCTTCCTCCTGGCTTTGAATAATCCGAACACGTGGCCAGATGTCGTCATCTTCTGGAAGAGCCTCCATGGCACTCGTTACGTACTCGCCGAGTGCTGTCGTGCGCTCCGCCAGTTTTTCAAACTGCCGGGCCAGTTGCACCAAACGTTCCAAACGGTAGTCAGCATCTGAGTTGTCTTGGCTCAAAATAGCGTCGTGGACACGATATGCCTGCCCGGCCAACTGTCCAACATCGTGGCTGGTCTCGTCAATAACACGTGCAGCCTCGCGCAAGAAGTCTTCAATCGTCTGTTCGTAACCAACCATCATTTGCCCTCAGCGACCATCCCGCCGCTGCACACAACGATCCTTCACAGACCACGCATTTTCGGCCAAACCGCCTACTTCCAGTATACCATAAATAATTGCAAAGGCAACACCTAAATCCTATGAGATCCTAAGAACCAACAACCTACTTAACATTTTACGCGAAAACACGCCGGTGTGCAAGATGTATCCTTACCATAAACTCACTGCCCAGGAATGATACACTCTATTGTATCATGAATTGTGTATGAAAACCATAAAAATATCGTAAAAAATTCCAAGAGATTTGAGGACTGGTGTTGAGAACAGAAGGGCTAGCTGTCACTCGGCGTCGGCAGAAACTCATCGGCAGCAGTGGGGGTGGGAGGCTGGTCAAGCTGAGGCGTTGAGAGATCGACAGTGGAAGATGGCATCGGCGTGGGGGACGCCGCAACCCCCTCGATGAGCACGAAAGTCGTCGCCTGGTTAGTGACTGAGATGGGACGAGTGTACAGGCGACCGTCGAAATACGTTTTCACCGTATAGCCACCGACAGGTACATCCGCAAAGGTAAACGTTTCACCCCACGAAACGTCAGATTTCACCACGTTATCGGGATAGGTGAAGGTTTCACGCCAAAAGCGATCCGGCTCTTCGACGCGATGCAGGAAGATGGGCTGTTGAGGGACCATATAACCTTGGGCATCTATCACTCGCCCGGAGACGACGCCGTAACCGGGATCGGGCTTTATCCACAGATCAGGATTTCGGACATCCTCGTAATTCAAGCCTCCAACACGGACTTCCAGGTGCAGATGCGGGCCCAATGCAACACCTCCCTGCCCAACCAGAGCCACGACATCGCCCCGTTTGACCGGCTGTCCCTCGTTAGCCAAAACCTTTGAGACATGTCCATAGAGAGTGTAGACTGGTAAGCCGTTCCACTCTTGCTCGGTGTGATGAATAAGCACAGCCTGCCCGAAGAAATTCAGGCTAGGGCCAAATGGAATCTCGTCATCCGGGCCAGTTCGAACCACTATGCCGTCTCCCACGGCCAGAATCGGCGCTCCCATTGGATTCTGAATATCAACGCCATGGTGCCACAGATATTGCCCTCGATTGTTGGTGCCGAAGGGATAATAGGGACTACTCCAGGTGGAAAATGTATCAGAGAAGGGCCGTGTGAACCAAAAATGATCTTCGGCCTGGGTTGGGTCGGGCAGGTCGAGGTTGCTGGCCAAGACGGTACGTGGCACAGGTGTGGGGGTGGGAGATGGTGTCAAAGTGGGAGTGGGTGTGCCAGCCGGGGTAGCCGTCACGGTGAATGTGGGTGGGAGAATCTCCGCAATCAGCGTCGTGGTCAGGCCGGTTGTGGGGCTGGGAGTCGAGGTAGTGGTCGGCGTGGGCGAATACGTAGACGTCGGCACAACCGTCTCTGTTGGAGTGGACGTATGAGTGGATGTGGGGGTGGCGGTGCTAGTTGGCGTGGGCGTCGCAGTGCCTAAAAGAGAAAGCGTCACCGACCGCTCCTGTCCAATGACAGCAAGCAAACCCACTACCAGAGCCATCCCAACTGCCATACTGAAGAGGCGCAGAGTATCTGCCAGCATCCCACGAGGCAAATCTTTTAATCGGTTGATATTGGAAATGAGCCAATCGAAAGGGGACATTGTCAGACTACTTACTGCGACCAGACAATGCGCTCTTCCAGCCAGCCTCGAGCATTTTGTACATCAATCTGGATCTGACCATCAATAGATCCTTCCAGATCGAAGAGCGGACGTTGATTCGTGCCATCGACATTCATGGCCCACATCGACCATTGGCCATCCCGGTTGGACACGAAAGCGATTGTCTGTCCGTCGGGAGACCAAACAGGGAGGCCATCTTCAGCGGTATCAGTCGTCAACTGGGTCAGGCCTGTTCCATCAACATTAACTCTGTAAACGTCCCCGTTACCCCCACGGAAAGACATAAAGGCTACACTCTGCCCGTCAGGAGAAACAGCCGGGTTGGTATCGCTGGGGTCCTGGGTAAGCTGGGTTGGGAAGCTACCGTCGAGGTTGCTCAAGATCAAGCCACAGTCTGAGCCCAAACACCCTTTGTAGATGAACCGCCTATCGGGCATCCAAGCAGGCGACTCGCCCTGGATCGGGGAACCGTCGCGGCGAAGCACTTGGTAGTCGGTGCCGGCAGTGTGATAAATGGCGGGCACCTCGCCACCTTCTCTCGAGTGGAAAAGGAGGGACTGTTCATCAGGTGCAAAGGTAGGTTTGGCCGACTCGAAGAATGTATTGAAGCGCCAAATATCTCCACCTTCAATGCCACGCTCAATGAGCCCACGGTTGTCAGATTTCCAGGAACGGAAGGCAATACGCTGTCCATCGGCGCTTACGTCTGGCTGACTGGCCTCGGCAACCACCATCACACGATCACTGCCGTCGGGATTGGCGGAATAGATATGATATGTCCCATCGCTCACATCGAACACGGGGAAGATTAAGCGACCAGCTAAGCTTACCGCGTTACGGGCTGGTGGTAGATCACGAGACACATACTCAGGCAATGGTTCGGGTGTCGGAGTGGCCGTCGCAATGGGGGATACAGCTATCGCTTCCGATGCAATCGTGGCAGTCTGGGGGGGAGCTTCAAGCACCACAGATGGGGTTATGTCAACAAAAGGTGTCGCCTGCTCTACAGGAGATGGAAGTGCTTCAGCTTCACTTGTCTCAGTTATGGACGCCACGGGCTTGACGCGGGTGGGGGTCAACGTGGGGATAACGGCTAGCGCTTCACCCGCAGGTGTCCACACGAGGATATCGTCGAAGCTAACAGTCAGGTTAGGTTCGCTAAAGGTGCTAGCAAAAAAGCCAAAACTCCCTTCGGTAAGGGCATCATCTTCCACCTCCGCCAATAGCGTGTCGTTTGCGTACACGCTGATCTGACTTCCTACAGCCTCAACGGTCAGAAGATTCGTAGCCTGACCTACATTGACTGCAGACGAGGCAGTCCAGGGAACTAGAGTGACCCACTCGCCGTTGTAGAACTTGCTCAAGAGGAAGAAGCCATCGCCGGAGATATCGAACCGATAGAAATTGTCGCGATCTTGAAAACGAAAGAGAATGCCATAGCCGTTGTTGTTAGGCCCTTCTTCCTGAGCCGCATGGACTTGTATCCGAAAGTCGGCCACCTTCCGGTTAGCCAAACCCCAGGCTACCAAGTTGCTGGTCGTAATTTCGACATAATATTTGTTGTTGCCGTATTGCTTGGTCGTGTAGCGATCAAAAGCATCGTCCCATCCACTACTTGGATTGCTGAAATCGTCTTCGTAAGCCAAAATGAACTCGTCCTCAGTCCCATCCACAGCAACTGAGGCGGCATCAGACGACTGGTCACCGTCCTGACCAAATCCCCACAACGCAACAAAGACAATTCCCACCAGAACAACCGACAGAAGTACTCCTCCCCCAATAATCCAACTTCTTCGCCAACGAGGAGAGGTACTGGAAGGTAAAGGAGCCGGTGCCGGCTCAGGGCGAGGAGTGTGTGATGGAGCACCTGTACTCGAACTGACCCTCGATGGCTGGAATACCAACTCGGTGTCACCCACAGTAATTCGGTCGTCCGGCGACAGAGAATGCCCCTCGCTAATGGGCTTGCCGTTGACAAACGTGCCATTGGCGCTTTCCAGATCGCGCATGATCCATTGACCCGCCACCAACTCTATCAACGTATGGTAGCGAGAGACCCGCGGGTCGGTGAGAACCAGCTCATTATCGCGTTCACGTCCAATGCGAGTCCTGAGCTTGAGGCGGATGGTCTCCCCCTGCTCATTGCCGCGCACGATTTCCAAGGTGGGTGCCACAGATGGCCCCACCATTGTCGAATGACCGTGCTGGTTTTGGTCGTCCATAAATGCTCTACACCTTTGCAAAAGTAGCTTTATTGGCCAAGCTCACCGGCCCCACGATATGCGCTCAACTGTCCACCCGCCGTAGCTGCCAATCCAACCGGGAATGTCAATAGGCAAGCGCTCGGCATTCCCGCCATCGATAGGCACAACCCACACGCCCCAGCGACCGTCCCGATTTGACACAAACGCCACCCACTTACCATCAGGCGATATTGTGCCCAGCCCATCATCAGAAGGATGATCGGTGATGTTGACGCCGCTCCCCCCGTTGATGGAGGTCACGTACGCATCCCAATTGCCGGTGGCGCGACTCATGTACACCAGATTGCCACTCTCCGTGTCAGTAGGCACCGCGTTATCACCAACGATAAAGGCGGGGGGATTCTCTGGAGAGCCCCCCGCTCGAGTCATGCCCGAGTCTGCTTTCCAGATACCACACGTTCCTCCGTCTCGCCAGTAGTTGCAGGCGCGGAACAGGATGCTATAGTCAGAGGCCCACACAGGAAACATAGGTGTGGACCCGTCAAAAATGTCACCCAGCAACACGAAATCGGTGGCCACCGTACTGGTATTGGGCACATTCAGGCCATATTGTACGAAGATGCGCCATTCGGTTCCGCTCAGCTTGGCGATGACCAGCTCGGGGTTGTCGTAAACCACACTGTTGGCATCAGGGTTATAAAAGGGATGATGGTCGCCAGGGGATGCACTGATGGCCCTGATAGGATTGCCGTCTGCGCTGTATTCCCATATATTCTCGTTCGAACCGCCCTCCCCATTGACGATCAAGACTTCGCCGTCGGGGCGGAAGTGTGGCTGACGCGAGCGGGGTATGCTACCTACTACCTTGCCATCTGGCAGTTGAAAGATGACAGTTTCGTAATGACCAGTTCCATCATCAATAGGAATAGCCAACTTCCCGGTGATCGACAAGGTCTCAGGCGTAGGCGCCAGAGTCGGAGGCACCGGTGTGGGAGTCACAACCACTTCCGGCAGTGGCGTGGCTGTAGGTGGTGGTGGCGTGTCCGTCGGCGTAGGTGGGGCCGGAGTAGGGGTGTCAGTAGACGGTACAGGCGTCGGTGTAGCGGTTGCCGGGAGCGGTGTGGCCGTGACAACGACGATACGTTCGGTAGGTGTAGGAGCCGGCGGTGTGTGAGTGCTGGTTGACGTAGCAGTGGGGAGTGGCGTGGGGGTGTCCTCCCCCTGGGCGGCCGATATCTCCGCCAGCGCCGTTTGAGTGGCATTAATCGCCGCCTGCTGGCGCCCGGTGTCACCAACAAGACGAGTGCCCATCACAGCCGCTGCAACAAGGCAGATGATTAACACAATCCCTACCCCAACGGCAAAGGGCAACAACGGCAGGCCAGCGATAGTTGTTGTGGCCACAGTCGGTTTTGGTACGCTCTCGGTTGGCGCCTCGGTGACCTGGGAGGGCCGAGGCGTGGGTGTTCGATCCAGACCTTGCTCCACAGCCACTTCTTTAATGCGTGGCGCTGGTGCGATGGTGGTGACAGGCATCGCGGCAATTGTCTCATCGGCCTTTACGCCAGCAGCCTCCCTCAACGCTTTGGCCATCTGGATCGCCGACTGGTAACGATCGTCTGGGTTTTTACTCATCGCCTTGAGGATGACTCGCTCCACGGCTTCAGGGGTATCAGATCTAACCTCTGTTGGCAACGGGAGGGGGTCATTGATATGCTTTAGAATGATGGCAAAAGGGGTGTCAGCATCAAACGGAACCCGGCCTGTTACCATCTCGTAGAGAACAACTCCCAGCGAGTAGATATCGCTGCGCTCATCTCCCCGTTCGCCCTGTCCTTGCTCCGGGGACATATAAGCAGGCGTTCCCGCAATAGCACCTGTCAGCGTCAAGCGGGTAGCACCTACGATGCGTGCGATGCCAAAGTCGGTCAGCACCACCTGTCCATCAGATGTGAACATGATATTGGCTGGCTTCAGGTCCCGGTGGACCATACCCCGTGTGTGAGCATAGTCAATTGCGCTGGCCAACGCAAAGAAGATTCGTGTCGTCTCAGGCAAAGTGAATATCTGTCCCTGAACGCTACGCTCTTTGAGTTCAGCCTTAAGGGTGGGGCCCTCGACGAACTCCATCACCATATAGTATCGACCGTCTTCTATGTCGAAGTCGTAAACCGTCACAATATGGGAATGGCGCAACGTCGCCACCGCGGTCGCTTCTCGTTCAAACCGCTCGATGAAGTCTTCGTCATCGGCCAAGTGCCCGTGCAACACCTTGATAGCCACATATCGATTCAGGCCAGGCTGATAGGCCTTGTAGACCTCGGCCATCCCACCTCGGCCTAGCCGGGCAACGACGCGATATTTGCCGATGTTTCTGCCAACCAAATCACTCATGATGCACCTATTGTCGTGTAAGAGGTGGGAAACGGGTCACGTCTAACGCACAAAAGCAAATGAGTAACGATTTAAGCGAAAAGAGTCGTTGCTCAAAATCTCGCTCATCACGGATCAAGCTCATTATATCAAACGCGTTAGCGAGCGTCAACGGGATATTTCTCCCTACCGCTTACCGCCCCCAGGTAATGCGTTCCTCCTCCCATCCTTTTGAATTATTGACGTCGAAGCCAACCAGCCCATCGGGTGAGCCGCCCATATTGAAGAGCTTGCGCTGGTTACTTCCGTCGGGATTCATTGCCCAAATGCCCCACACACCGTCACGGTCAGACGCGAAGGCAATTGTGCTTCCGTCAGGCGACCAGGCCGGCAGCCCATCATTAGCTCTATTGTCGGTGAGACGCGTGACATTCCCCCCGTTGCTGTCCATCACGAAAATCTCCCAATTGCCAGCACCCTCTCGATCACCTGACATAAAGGCGATCTTGGTGCCATCGGGTGACGGAGCGGGCGCCGTGTCACTGGTGTTATCAGATATAAGATCCATCGTACCACCCTCAGGGCCACTGATGAACATGCCGCACATACCCTCGATGGTACATCCTCTGAAAACCAACCGCCCATCCGGGAAAGTACTCACGTAATTACCGATCAGCCCCAGCGAGCGTTCTTCGCCACTGGCCTGGTTCACCCGATATAAGCGCGAGATGCGGTCTGATTCACGACGCGACGTGAAGGCTACCGTGTATGAATCGGGAGCCCAACTTGGAAGACCATCCTCAAGGAAACTAGCCAGTATATCGCCACGTCCACCGCCAATGGTCAGAAAAGCCACACCGCGGCCGCGGGGATTCCAGCTTCGATAGGCCAGTAAGTCACCACCCGGGTTGAGATGTGGTTGGCTAGCATCAGGCACCAAAAGTTGAATGTTGTTACCCTGGGGATCACTCATCCAGATGTCATAGCCACCCACCTGTCCCTCAACGTTCTTGTTGGGGTCGTGGACGGGAAAGATGATCTTGCCACTCAGCGCAGCCGGCGCGGGAGTAGGCGTAGGTTCTGGAATGGGAGTTGCCTCAGGGGTGACCGCCACAGAAGTAGCTTCGGGTGTCGCTGCGGCTGCCCTGGTAACCGTTGGCGGTATCGAGCCCTCGGCCGGAATGATCAATTCCTGTCCCAACTGGAGCGTGGACGGGTCGTCAATGCCATTAGCCGCCTGGATAGCTTCGACGCTGACGTCAAACCGAAATGCAATTCCACCCAGAGTATCTCCCTGTTCAACGACATAGACAATAGGGGTAGGTGTAGCATCGGGGACGGCGCGGGTTGGCACCGCCGTAGCGGCACGAGTCAATGTCTCAGCTACGGTCGGAGAAGGAGCAATGACAGCAGCGACCGGAGGTTCAGCAAACTGAAAACTATCAAACATCTCCTGAAAGACAGGGGCAAAGCTGTCCCATTCGGTCGAGGGAACGGCCGACAGCACAGTATACGCTGAACCATTCTGGTAAGTGGCAGCTACATAGGCGGTCATCTCCCGCGCAGAGTCGGATGCATCGAGGTTGACCTGACTGATGGCCCATTCGACTTGCTCTACAGTACGAATCCCGATATCGGTCGATGATGCATCGACTGGCAAACCAGCAATGAGTTGGGCCAGCAAACCCGTAGGATCCTGGGTTATACTTTCAGTCTCGCGTGCGACAACATAGGAGACGCCGTCGACCACAGTGATGTCCTCAATGATAGAAGTGGCAAATCCCGTGCCGTCTGGTGCAAATGCCACTTGTTGACTGGACTCCTTTACTTGCCAGTCACCAGGGTATTGCAGACTGAAGCCAAACGCAGTGTTTGAGTATACTTTGGGAGCAACCGGGATATCTGTCGACAGGACAGTTGCGGTCGGACTTGGAGTTGGACCGAGCGTAGGTGTATTAGCCGGTATGGCCGCCGAAAGGGTGGGGGTGGCATCTTGAGTACTACCAATCGCAGTATCTCGCCCACGAAGCAAAGTCACTGCACCAATTATCAGTCCAGCGACCACCACTAACACCAACAGGCCAGCACATCCGGTATAGAGCCAGCCTGGCCTTGAGGGACCAGCCTCTCGCACAGCAGCCTGAGCCGAGAGGTGTTCAGGCATACCCCGGCCCTGATGCTTGGTCATCGGGATTGGGGTCTCCTGGACCCAACTACGCCCATCGAAGCGATACCACTCGCCCGTCTGAGCTCCAATGGTCCAATAAACCCCTTGTTCGTCTTTTAGCTGGAGACCTTCTAGCTCATCTTTGAACTCTTCTTCGGTGATCTCCCCCGCGTCGAACTGTTCCCGCAGTTCATCATAACGACGCTGAAGATCTTCGAAATCCATAGGTGTACCCATCTCCTTCACTCAGGCAAAAGAAAATGCCTGAAATTTCAGCTCTATAGTATAGCCAAACAGCCCAAAGGACAAAATCGAGACGGCTTCATGCGAGACGGCATCTTTTTCAGGCACGACGTTTATCAGGGCTTGCCGACGAGATTTCTGTGTGCTATGATGCCTCGTGAGGAAGAAGATATAACCATGTCGCCCCTTTCAACACAAAATCGTGACGATATGCTGACTTACAAATGGCAGAAGTTGATTGCCGTTCCAATTTTTCTTCTGGCGCTGGGCCTATACCTGCTAACGCTCGCCCCAACGGTTGTCACCGTATTCGACGACAGTCTCGAATTTCAGCTCGTCACCTATCTGTTAGGGGTCGCGCATCCGCCCGGCTA
>Ga0180438_10008874_pt1 | contig 12675 bp, 9 predicted proteins | sample SS_ome_12_FD_132455 | JGI IMG/M metagenome (GOLD analysis project Ga0180438, IMG submission 132455) | Hypersaline lake sediment archaeal communities from the Salton Sea, California, USA - SS_3_D_2 metaG | ecosystem: Environmental > Aquatic > Non-marine Saline and Alkaline > Hypersaline >...
CGGTGTACGCCAAGAGCCGGGCAGTTTGGCGTTGTATCATCTTTGCGGGAAGCGCTGTGTTCCTGAGTGTGGCTGTGCTGAGGGTGTTGTGACCCTCACCCCTACCCTCTCCCAGGGGGCGAGGGAGCTGCGGGCCCGGTTCTGTGGGGAGGAGAAAGACCGGTCGAGCCGAAGCTCGCCCCTCCCAAAAACGCGAAAGGCGCGGTCGAGCAGAAGCTCGCCCCTCCCGGAGACGCCGCATCGGGGCGTCTCTACGGTTGGGATCGCTTGGTGTGGGGCGCCATGCACCCGTACCGGGGGAGCATGCGATTTTGCCCAACCGTTGCCGTCGTGTTTGGCTTGACAAGAGTGGGCGTCCATGTTATTCTTGGGTTGACGATCGGGTTGAAGCAGGTTCCAATCTGAAGGGGGGTGGTCGATCGAAATCAATCCCAGGTTTCCTTCCACTATTGTTGGTTCACATATTGGCGGGGTCGAGTATGAAAGGAGGGGGAAAGATGAAGGCGAGACGTCGTGGTTTCACACTGATTGAGCTGCTGGTGGTCATAGCGATCATCGGCATCCTGGCTGCAATTCTGTTGCCGGCGCTGGCCCGTGCGCGGGAAGCGGCGCGTCGTGCGTCGTGTGCGAACAACCTAAAACAGATGGGTGTGATCTTCAAGATGTACTCGAACGAGTGGGACGGTTACTTCCCGCCCAAGGTGCTTTGGTGCGGCGAGCCGTGTTGGATGCCGAATCCGATAAGCATCTACCCGGAGTATCTGACGGACGCGAACGTGCTGATCTGCCCGTCCGATCCTGAGGGCAAAGGCGTCCTCGAACCTGAGCAAGGCGGCAACTGGGTGGCAGATTCGGAGAGCGACCCACCGGCGGTACCCGGTGACGGGCGCTACGGTAAACTGGACATAGATCCGCTGAACGCCGGTTGCGGGAAGTTCGCTGAGCAGGGTGATTCCTCGTATACCTATATTGGGTACGCTCTTCCAGAGGATAATCGTTATCTGGAAGGATGGCCCAATTTTGCGCCTCCCGCAGAGACGGCAGGCGCCGACCTGGTGATAGGACGGCTAGCCCCGCTTTTCCTGGATACCTTGAAGGACCATACCATCGAACACCCGACCCTTGGCGATATTACGCTGTACCGCTTGCGCGAAGGGATCGAGCGGTTCTTCATTACGGACATAAACAACCCGGCGGGGTCGAGTCTGGCCCAGTCGGAGTTGGCTGTGTACTGGGATGTATTGAGCATAGCAATTCAAGATTTCAACCACATCCCGGGCGGCTCGAACGTGCTGTATATGGACGGTCACGTCGAGTTCATAAAATATCCGAGTGAAGATTTCCCGGTGAATTGGTATATGGCGACTGTTGCTCAGGCTACGGGTGCTACATAGCCGCTGGGCGATACATCGGCAGGAATGCCGGGGGCTGCGCTCGGACAGCCGCAGGCGGCGTCCAGGCGCAGACGGCGTTTGGCACCGCGAGGGTACAGTGCCCTGTGTGTAGGTATGGAAATCGGCGAGGTGGGGTGCGCCCCACCTCGCCGTATTTGGTTTGACCAGCCAGGTCGGTCGTTTGTTGCGCGAATGGTTGTTGGTGAACGACGCGCCTAAACAGTTGTGTTTATTGGTATTTAGGACAGCTCGATCACTGTGATCGACTTTGGCGGAAGCGTTATTGATAGCGTCCCTCGGCTAAGTCTGGCTCCGTCAAATGGTACGGGGCGGACAATGTCGGGCCGGTCGAACGTGTTGTGGGCCGTTATAGTATCCGCTGTCAGGACTCGTCCAGTCACGCGCGACACTTCCGCGCCGTTTATCTGACAGGTGACGTCTGCCTTCCGGTTGGGGTTCAGGTTGCAGAGCGTAACGTGGATCCTGCCTTGTTCGTCGCGCGATGCTGAAACGTTCAGCGCCGGTATGGATTTGCCCTCGAACTCGTAAACTTCACTTTCCAGGTCGATCGGCAGCAAAGTGGCATCGTGGTGCACCCTGTACATCTCGAACACGTGGTATGTGGGCGTCAGGAGCATCCTTTCGCCGTTTGTCAGGATCATAGCTTGCAGGACGTTGACGGTCTGGGCGATGTTGGCTATCTTGACGCGGTCGCAGTGGTTGTTGAAGATGTTGAGTGTCAGTCCCGCCACTAGCGCATCGCGTATGGAGTTCTGCTGGTATAGGAACCCTGGGTTGGTACCCGGCTCGACGGCATGCCATGCGCCCCATTCGTCCACGACGAGCGCGACGCGCTTCTGCCGGTCGTACTTGTCCATGATAGCGACGTGTTTTTCGATAAGTTCCTCCATCCGCAGGGCTCTTCTAAGCTGTTCGAACCAGTCGACTTCTGCGAATTGAGTTGCTGAACGGCTCTTTTGTCCTGAACCGCAGTAGTAGTGCAGCGCGAGGCCGTTCATGTAGCGGCCGGCGTCGCGCATAAGCACCTCGGTCCAGTTGTAATTGGGGCCGGAAGGTCCGCACGCGACCTTGTAGAGCGTATTTCCGGAGAAGTTGCGCAGGTAGGTCTGGTATCGGCGATACTCGGCGGCGTAGTACTCGGGGGTCATGCTGCCGCCGCATCCCCAGTTCTCGTTGCCGACAGCCCAGAACTTGACTTTCCACGGCTCGTCGCGCCCGTTTTGTCGGCGCAGCTCGGCCATTGGGCTGACGCCGTCGAACGTGAGATACTCGACCCATTGCTGCATCTCTTTTACCGTGCCGCTGCCGACGTTGCCGCAAATGTACGGTTCGCACCCGAGCTGTTCGCATAGATCCATGAACTCATGGGTGCCGAAACTGTTGTCTTCGGTGACGCCGCCCCAGTGAGTGTTGATCATTGTTGGCCGTTCTTCGGGCGGGCCGATGCCGTCCGTCCAGTGGTACTCGTCCGCGAAACATCCGCCTGGCCATCGCAGGTTGGGTATGTTGATCTTGCGGAGCGCCTCGACGATGTCGTTTCGTATGCCTCGTGTGTTGGGGATAGAGGAGTTCTCGCCCACCCAGAAACCGTCGTAGATGCAGCGGCCGAGATGCTCGGAGAAATGCCCGTAGATGTGGCGGCTGATCGTTTCCTTCCCCTGGTCCGCGTGGATGACGATCCGGTTCGTGGTGTCGGCCCGGCATACGCTCGGAACCGACGGGCCTAAGCAGACCAGAGCGGCCAAAGCTGCACCGCCGAGCCTGGTCGAGAAATGTCGTCCGTTCATTTCTTGTACCTCCCCTTATTGCCGGTCACGCGAACCTCATTAGCCTTTGACCGTTGCGGTGTCCGCGCAACGCGGACTATTTCGGATGTCCCCGAACTGGCAGACATTGTACAAGAGGAGTAGCTATTGTTCAACTGTCGGAGCAGTCTGCGTGTTGTGTTCAGTAAAGGGGTATTGTACAATGGCCGGGGGTTTGGGTAATAATCACACTCTAACTGAGGAGTCCCTCGCATAATAAAATTGATCGTGGAGGAAAAGGGGGGAGATTGATGAAAAAGCCGAAAAGCAGACCGTTATTCGATAACAGCGATTTTCCGATCAGTTGGGTCCGGCAGCTGACCATCCGCGGCACAGGTGCCGATGTGGAAGAGCTGTCCCAGAAGCCGATAATAGGTGTGGTGAACTCTCATACAGAACTCAACCCCGGACATATGCACTTGAACGTGCTTGCGCAACGAGTGAAGGATGGTGTGCAGGCGGCGGGCGGGATACCGTTTGAGTTCAACGTGCCTGCGCCTTGCGACGGCCAAGCCGAAGGTCACGAGGGTATGTGTTTCATTCTGCCGCAGCGTGAGCTGATAGCCGATACTGTCGAGACGCACGTTCGCAGCATGCTGTTTGACGGTCTGGTCATGATAGCTAGCTGCGATAAGATCATCCCGGGGATGATCATGGCTGCCGCTCGTCTTGACCTGCCCACAATCTTTCTGACGGGCGGTCCCAACCTTGTCCAGATCCGGTTCGATCCCGACAGAAAGGACAGCATCAATCCGGGCGACTACGAGGATGTGGTTCAAAAAGCCGCGTGCGGCATGTTTGCGGGTTGCGGCGCGTGTGAGATAATGGGCACGGCGAACACTTTTCAGTGTATGGCGGAGGTTTTGGGGCTCACCATTCCCGGTTCGGCCAATATCCCTGGCTCGAACACGGAGAAACTCATTGTCGCCCGCAATACCGGCAAGCGTATCGTTGAGATGGTGGAGGAGGAGTTGACCGCGCGGCAGATCCTGACCGAGAAGTCTCTGGAGAATGCTGTGATCATGGATCTGGCGATAGGCGGTAGCACGAACGCGACGCTTCACCTGCCGGCTATTGCGCATGAACTTGGTGTTTCTTTCCCGCTGTCGAAGTTCAACGAGTTCAACCGGAAGGTCCCGACGCTGCTGGCAATAAGTCCTAATGGGCCGTACGGTATAGTCGATCTTTACGCTGCCGGAGGGGTACCAGCGGTGATGAAGATGCTGTCAAACGACCTGCATCTGGACGCGTTGACGGTCACCGGACAGACTATGGCTGATGTTGTGAAGGGAGCCGTAGTCCGTAACGATAAGGTTATTCCGCCGAGAGACAAAGCTCATCGGGCTGAGGGTGGGACAGCGGTGCTGTTCGGGAACCTTGCACCCGACGGCGCGGTGGTGAAGCAGTCGGCGGTTGATCCGGCAATGATGGTGTTCACGGGCCGGGCGCGGGTTATGGATTCCGAGGGCGAGGCGTTGAAAGCGTTCCGCGAGGGTACGGTCGAGGAAGGACAGGTCATTGTTATACGGTATGAGGGACCGAAGGGCGGTCCCGGCATGCCGGAGACTCTGGCGGTGACGATGGCTCTGACCTTTTCGGGGTTGAGAAGAGTGGCACTCGTCACGGACGGTCGTTTTTCGGGTGCCACGGAAGGACCGTGCGTTGGTCACGTGTCGCCGGAGGCCTATGTGGGCGGGCCGATCGCGGCGCTTCAGGACGGCGACGAGATCGAGATAGATATCCCGAAGAGAAGCATCAACGTCAATAATGTCGATATTGAAGAGCGTCTGAGAGGGTTTGCGCCGATCGAGCGACCGGTTCCTGCGGGGTTTATGCGCCGGTATGTCAAATACGTCAGTTCGGCGGCGAAAGGAGCGGTTCTGGAGTAAACGGATTGGGAGCAATGCATGATGATTAGTCGACGCTGTTTTCTTGCTATTCTTGCGGCTGCGGGTCTAAGCGGTTGTGTTGCAGTTAGTAATACGGCTCGCGAGGAGTTTGTGTTCGTGCAGATGTGCGACACGCAAGTCGGGATGGGCGGTTACGAACACGACGTGGAGACGTTCAAGCTGGCCGTCAAGCATATCAACGCGTTGAAGCCGGATTTTGTGGTGATTTGCGGGGACTTGATCAATGCAACGGAAGACGATCAGGCGTTCGCGGATTTCAACGCGATAAAGTCCGGTTTCGATATGCCCTGCTATTGTGCAGCAGGCAATCATGATGTGGGTAACTCGCCGACGGTGGGGCTGCTGGAACGGTATCGCTCGTTGGTAGGCAAGGATTACTATGCTTTCGAGCACAAGGGGTACGTGTTTGTGGTGGTGAACACTCAACTTTGGAAAGCGCCGGTTGAGGTTGAATCGGCCAGGCAAGATGCATGGTTGGAGAAGACACTGCAGGCGGCGTCGGAGAAGGGTGCGCCGGTGTTTGTCGCGGGGCACTATCCGCTCTATCTCGCCGAAGCGGATGAACCGGAGGAGTATTTCAACTTGCCGGTCGGGAAGCGCAAGAAACTTCTGGCGTTGTTTGAGAGGCACGGCGTGGTGGCGATGTTGTCGGGCCACGTTCACCGGAACATCCTGAACACGCACCAGGGGGTTCAGTTCGTGTCGTCGGCGACGACCAGCCGCAACTTTGACGGCGCGCCGATGGGTTTTCGAGTATGGCGTATTGGCAAGACGCGGCCTTACGCGCATGATTTCGTAGCGGTGCGAGGTGCTTCGGGCCCGGCGCCCTCCGCTGACTCATAATCAGTAGGTTACAGGTTCGAATCCTGCCCCCGCTGGTCAAGCTATTCCAACGTCAGCACGGCCACGGCCTGGGCGCGAAGTTCGTCCCAGTTCGAGACCATGGGAAGGTGCTCGCGCGATTTCCATCGGACGTGCTGGTCGCCGTAATGCGGGGACCCGGGCCATCCGGAGGCGCCGGTGTCAAGGACCCAGAGGCCGTGCTCGATATCGGCCAGATCGACGATCATTCGGATGACGGGACCGGCAATGGCGCGGAAAGGGGTGTCCGGGTTGCTGAAATCGCAGTGAGACTTCCACACGGACGCGGGCCCGCCCCCGGTTTCGCTGTGCGGAAGATTGAAGAATCCGCCCAGCCAGGGCAAGCTCCCGAACGGGTGTTGGAAGTGTATGTAGTGAAGCGTACCCCACCTCCATTGGGCCGGCTCGGTCCCTTGGCTTTCCTCCAACTGGGCCACGGCTCGCCGAAACGCATCGCGGATGACCTGGGGACGTGTTTCGACGATGTCGGTGCCGCGATGGTCCCAGACAACGTGCTCCGGGGTTTGGAACCATTTGTCGCACACGCTGGTCACATTCCGCTGCGCGAGCAAGAATGTCGCGGCCGGCCCGTCGATCTCGTCAAGCATGGCTTCCATCGCCGCTTCGCGGTAGGTGACGAAGAAAATGGCTCCGGCGGCGGAATCGGCGGGGGCGTTGAAGTCCCAGGCGTGGAGCAGGTTGCGAGCGGAAGTCTCTACCGGGGAAAGATCGGTAACGCCTGCAAGGTCTTCGAGGAAGATGGGTGTTATCTGTTCAGCGCGGCGCAGATGGGTGTCGGTCTGGATCCGTCGGAACGAGTCGATGCTGTGTTTCTCGGTCTCCCGGATCAGGGCGGCCACCCGTTCGACGCGATACGCCGGTGCGCTGTCGACGTGGTAGAGAACCTCGCTGGTTCTTGGATCGATCAGGATGTTGTTGGAATGGGCCAAGAATCCCTCGGCCGGGTTGGCGCCCCACGGGAGGTCCGCGGAGGGCAGTGTCCCTTTCCAGTCATATTCCGCCAGCCAACCCGGTACCGGGAAGGTGCCCAGATGCTCTTGGCGAAGGGGAATTGTCCCGGTGGCAAAGAGTGCGATGTTGCCCTCGACGTCGGCCGCGGTCCACACGGTTGCCGGCGAGGTCATTTTTCGCAGCGCGTCGCGAACGTCGAAGACGTTGCGTGCTCGGGCGGCCTCGAATCCGGCTGCGATACTCGCCCCGGCCCGGGTTTGGAGCGAACTGAGGGCCAGCAGCGGCGCATCGTTGGGGAATAGATGGGGATACAGGTCATTCAGTAAAGGTCCGTGGCGGCTCCGGCGAAACGTGAACCGGTAGTCATCGATATCTGCGCCGCGCCGTACCCGGAAGACTTCCTCCGCCACCTCGAGGGGGTAAGAGCCGTTCGGGCCCATTACTTTGTCCGGGTTGCCGGGGTCTTGTTTCTCTACGTAGAGGTCAATGACATCGGCGTTGGAGGACGTCATGTTCCAGACCACGCGGGCATTGTGTCCGGCCACCACCTGGGGTAGCCCGGGGATGGTGACGCCGATGACGTCAAAGTCCGGGCACCTGAGATGTTGTTGCACGAAGAGCGAAGGCAACAGATGCATCAGATGCGGGTCGCCTGCGGCAATGGGCAGTCCGGAGCCGCTTCTTGCTCCCGAGACGACCCAACTGTTGCTGGCCCCGGTCATGCCGGCATGGACCGCTGCCAGGCCGGGCGCGGCGCTCATATTCTCTTTCGGTGCGTACGGTTTTGGGGGAAAAAGCGGCTCGAGCTCCGGGGCAACCGCCGGCGGCAGCGGAACTGGCGCGTTATCCGGTGGCAGGCTCGAATAACCGGGCCACGGTTCTGAGGGGTAGATCGAGTCGGCGCGGTCGATTCCCACGTGAATTGCCAGTAGATAGCGGGACAACTCCTGTTCCCAGTTCAAGCTGACGGTCCATCCGTTCATGCGTCCGAGTGCGAAGCTGTCCACCGGTGTCCAGGGCTCGGGTTGGACACCTAAGAGTCGGTACTCGACGGGCGTGAACAGTCCGATGGCAGCATTGACGCCGGATGCGTACGCTTCCATGGTCCGCCGAAGGTCTTGGGACAATTCCCGTACATCGTGTTTGGCCGCGGCCTCGAATCCCCAGCCCCGCATGGTCCGGTCGAAGTCGAGGGTCGTGCTCGAGAGGAACTTCTGTTCCCCGAGGAGTTCCGCCGTCCGTCCGCGGGCCAACCGGCGCAAGAGGTCCATCTCGAAGAACCGGTCCCGTCCGTGCATGTAGCCTGCGGCCCGGACCAGGTCGGTCACGTTCGCAGCGTCAATGTGAGGGATGCCAGCCGGATCCAGGTACACGCGGACCGGTTCGGAGAGCCCAGGGAGGCGGATGGATTGGGTCTCGTTCTTGGGATAGTCGCGGGTGAGCCTGTACGAGGCGTAGGCCGCGATCGGGCGAGTCTGGTCGCGAAACACATAGACCGTCCCGAGAAGAAGACCTGCTGCCGCGATTCCGAAAAGCATCCTGCGTTTAAGGCGCACGGACGTCGCTCCTTCAGGTGTGTCTGGTTGCGGTTCGGTTTCAGCCAAGCTTTCCTATATGGCCCTGCCGGCACCCACGACGGGCAGGCTGCCCACTATCGTACAGGTGCGCACCGACGTCGTCAACACAGATTATGGCGACATAGTGTCTCTGGAGGTCGTTCACAGTCCGATAGCAACCTCCGGGTGGCCGTCAGCGCAGCTTGTGTGAATCGGAGGGCACCTGGATCGTAGGCTCGCCTTCGAGGTAACCGAGGGAGACGAGGAACTTGTCGACAGCGATGAGTGTACGTTCCATCCACGGCGAGTTATTGAAGAAACCGTGGATCTGGCCGTCCTCAGTGTATTCGTCGGCCCGGACGCCGAGCCTTTTCGCCTTCGCGCGGTACGCATCGCCCTGGGCTTTGAGTTGGTCCTCGCTCCCGAATATGATCAGAGCGGGCGGAAAGCCTTTCTTCAGATGTAGAGTCGGTGAGATCTTGCGGGCGAGTTCTTCGTTCCCGTTGATTCGGTCGATCAACCGCTCGTGGGTGAAGTCCAGGGCAGGATTGTAGAGCACCATAGCTTGTGGGATTGTGGAGATTTTCAGGTTGTCGCTGGCGTCGTCGACTGTATCGTCGATAACTGTGCAGGCGGCGAGATGACGGACCGGCGGCAAATGGGTGCTCCAGATGTTGTGCGACGGCGGACTGGTTGTCGCAGCAGTCGTCGAGGCGGACTAGCGTCGACCTTCGGCAAGGCCGTCTCTACAATCATCGACCTATGTCAACTCAAAGACGCGGAGATGTAAGAAAACCACATCGCCGGAAACGCTGATCTCTTACGGAGAATGGATCCTCTGCACCTCTGGCTTTTGCTTACCTTGACACTGTCCATGCTGTTCGCAGCAGTGTGATCGCGAAGCGCAGGCTAGATCCGATGCCTCGCACGCACAATCCAGATGCCCACGAGTAAGCCTGCACACCCGGTTACGAGGCCAACGCCGAGTGGGAGCCATGGCCGAGGCGTATCACCAAAAACTAAAGCGGTGCCGTTCCATCTACGTCTAGTAAGGAAAGAGTCTAAGTCCAGCACTCTGGGATGCATTGGCGGATCAACCACCACCAAGGATTTGGCGAGCGAGACAACCACAACGAAATGGCCCTGATCAACGGGCAGTATCATCGGCTGGCGTACGCTCAAGAGTTCCCGTGGTCGCAGTCTCACGCATCGACAAACAGCCCCCTCAGCTTCAGCGGCACGCATCAGATCAAGTAGGCTCACATTACCCGTCTCGTCAACCGGAGCAAGCTCTCCAATCCTGGCGAGGTCCGTGGAAATGTTCACTAACCGAAGCGATATATAAAGACAGTGGTGACCGCAACTGACGAGTGACTTGAAGGGCCGCTCAATGTCAGCCAGACTCGAACTGAAGAAAGCAAGGGACACACTGGCAAGCAAAAGAATAATGGATGTTCGCCCTTTCCCTGATGCCATGCTTCGTCCCCTCCAGGCAACCCAGTACTCACCCCCTAACTGGATAGAGACCCCGACCCCGATACCAGTTCCTCTATTCTCGCACTTCTGTAACAACACCGAAAACGGGAATCGACAGTACAGGTTCGATTGCGTCGCCCGTTTTTAAATGAACCTCGCCGCGTATAGGTCCAACGGGTGCCGCCTCCGAAACGCGTATGCAAACGGTGTGCATAGAGTTCATGCATGAGCCACCACTAACTCTTGCGTCAAAGATACCTCCGTCCGTCGTAGCAACTTCAAGAGAGAAGGGCGAGTGATCTCTTCTCTTGATTGTTATCTCGCGTTCCACCGAGCTCCCTTTTCTCACCAGAGAGAAGAATGCCGCTTCAGGATCGGACAAGAAGCCGGATTGGACATACCCCGTTACAGGAACCTTAAACTCCGATTGCGCCGCGTCATCTGTCGTCAACCTCACGTGTTCTCTAAACCAACCGCCAGGTGCCGAAGGGGTCAGAGAAACCAAGACAGAAGCCGAGACAGCATCAGCTGGACCAATTCTAGCAGCCAAATACGGTGCAGATACCTCAACGTCGCATATCCTAACCTTAGCTCTGAACAGGGTTAGAAGGTCCAGCCGTTTTGTGACGGCAGCCCCGACGTGTGTATGAAAGTGGAGCTGTTCAGGTATCAGCTCTATTTCGGGTATCACGAAGCCGCGCAAAGTGAAAACATACAGAGGGCGGACCGTGTCGTTGCAGGAGAGCCAAATGTTCTCTGAAACTTCCCCGGCGAGCCCGTCTGTCTCGATCTTTACCTTCAGAGTCCCTCTCCGCCCCGGTAGGAACAACTTTTCGGTTGGGGTCACGGTCACGCAAGAACAGGATGTCCGCACACCTTTGATCTCGAGCTGTCCGGTCCCACTGTTCATGAAGGATATCTGGATAGCGACTTTTCGCCCTTGCAGAACAGGTGCGAAGTAGTATTCCTGAGACTGCGATTCGAAATGGGGTCCCCTTGCAGCCGGTTGGCTACTCGCAGCCAAGGGGAATACCGCGGCGACCATTGACAAGCTTGCTAATATCTTGGTAAACAAATCTTCTCCAGAATAGAGCCCGTCAGATGCGAGCGTCGCCTTTGCTTGGACGACGCCGTTTGACGACATATCGCGCAACGAATGCCAGAACGGCGAGTAGGCAGATACAACACAATATCCAGCCGATACTCGAGCTGGGGTTCCGGCGTGGATTCAATCGTACGGGAGAAGAAGGTGATTCCAGCCCCTTCATCTTGAGCGGGGCAGGCGGTGACTTCTCAAGCGTCTGTTGCTCATCTTGAAACGCGAGAGCCACAACCTCATCGACGAGGCCATCGAGTTCGTCCCCAGGCAAACCACCCAAGGGCTCTTTCCATCTGTACTCCAAGCCTGCCAATTTATCAAACACCTGGGTGCCCTCGGGAATCTCCGGCCGGAAGAGGTGGTTCGGCAGGTCCGTATTGATGGCGATATTCTGGACGGCCAGCTGAATCTCGGCATTACGTATTATACCAAGGTCGCGATCCTTCGCGAACATATTCAGCACACCTTCTATCACCACAAACACTCCCGGTTCAGGCTGAGCGAACTCCAGCGGCAAGCACTCAGAGTAATGGCCCGACTCGCTGATGGTCTCTACCTTCTTCACCATCAGATAGTTCCGATTCGGATCGAGCCACACTTCGACTTTCATATCGACGCTGTATGGTGCAACAATCTCCGCCACAAGACATTCCACACCATTATATTCCTCATTTCCGAGGCATCTGATTTCTACGCTGTCATATGTGTCCGGCGTCAGATAAAGCCACAACCTACTAGGACTGAATGCTCCCAACACGCCAGAGATATTGGAGTCAACGCCCGATGCGCCCTCTATATAAACGGTACGGGGGTCGTCGGCAGCATTCCCGTCCTCCATAAGCGGATAATAAAGATTGTATGCTCTCTCTCCATCAAAATAGTGTCGCTGAAGAGTACCTGGTATCTGTCCGCCAGATCTGTGAAGCATACGCGAATCAAAACGTGCCAAGGTTCCCTTTCTTGCCCAGAATCCCTCATAACGTAATTCATCGAGAACCGACATACCCTTCTCACCATAGACTATCATAGAACAACTTACGTCAGCCTTGATGTCCCGAACTCGCAACGTATTCTCAAGTAGCGCCTGCTTAACCTGTTCTGGCAATAGACCTGCCTCAGATGCGAACCCAGACTGAAAACTCATGGCAGCACTTGCAAGACAGACTACCACAACAGCTTCGCGGAACCGCTTATGACACCACCATAACTTCACGAAATCGCCCCCCTATTCCCGCTCGGGTGCCAATGATTGAATTGGTAAACGTCACAACATCGAAATACTGGTAACCCGAATGTCCTATCGGCACGTCAACAGGGGTCCTTTGTATCCCCAGCAGCGGGCGTGACAACGTTCGTGCACGGCGACTCCACGAATACTGCTCCAGCCAACCGACACGAAGCATCATCGTGTCTGTATGTCGAGCCGCTGGGACAATTGGTACTGCCGGACGCCTTGCATGTAAGCCAAGCGCGCGCGGTCGACACGCATGTAGGTACTCCTGTCCCATCCTGACAACTGTACCAGTAAGGCCCAGACTTTTCACAATTATAGAACTCGTCCTTACCCTTCTTGCATGGGCC
>Ga0180438_10008875_pt1 | contig 12674 bp, 12 predicted proteins | sample SS_ome_12_FD_132455 | JGI IMG/M metagenome (GOLD analysis project Ga0180438, IMG submission 132455) | Hypersaline lake sediment archaeal communities from the Salton Sea, California, USA - SS_3_D_2 metaG | ecosystem: Environmental > Aquatic > Non-marine Saline and Alkaline > Hypersaline >...
CGAGTCGGCGGCCGCCTGATCCCCGGGCATCAACTGCAATTCGATCCGCACCCAGGCCTGCCTGAGCCCGGTCTGGCTTCCGTAGATCCCCTGGACCCAGGCCAGGTCGTCCCAGTCGATCTGGCCGTCTTGGAACTGCTGCCACTCCTCTTGGGAGGGCCGCAGGCGCACGGCGAACCGCGCCGCCCCGCGCCGCGAGCCCAGGGCCCCTTCCTCAACCCGGCCGGTCCGCAGCAGGTCGGTCAGCATCATGGTCCGCCGTCGGGCGCCGCTCTTGACCGCCTCGATCTCCGTTTCCCACTGCGACGTGCTCTCCGGCGGCGGCACGGGGCGCGTGTCGCCGGGGACGGTCATCTCCACCAGCCGGTTGGCCAACGAGGGGTCGGGACAGTAGATCACCAGCTCGTTGTACCGTGGCAGCCCGCCGGGGTCGGCGGGCGCCCCGTCCGGGTGCCAAACTACCAGCGTATCGGGAAACTCCCAGCCGCTTTCCTCTTCGCTGACCACGAGCGCGCCGGGGAACTCGGGGCTCGTGGTGGCCTCGCGCACCGTGGCCGTAATCCGCTCCAGGACCACGCGGGCGTGCTGCGTGGCCGTGCCGTGACCCTCGGTGTAGGTGTAGCCCTCCTGCACTCCCCGGGCCAACGCGCCGAGCGTGCCCACGACCATGGCCATGATCGAGATGGCCAAGAGCAGCTCGAGCAGCGTCATAGCCCGGCGGCAGGCAGGCAGGATGCCCGCCCCACTCGGTCTGTCAAAGCGGCGGAACATAGGCCACCACGCGTCGCACGCGGGCCAACTCCCGCGTGCCCCCTTCAGGTCGTTCGTAAAGCACGCGGACCTCGACCAGCCGGTAGTCGCTCGTCTGTCCTTGCGGGAGCGGCGTGACGAGGTCGCTCTCGTCGACGTAATAGACCTTGATTTCCTCGCGCCAGCGATCGAAGTAGCCCTCGGGGAGCTGGAAGGCGGGGTGGCGCTCCCCGCCGGCGCCGTCGTCCTGGCCCAGGGGAACGCCCCAAGGGTCCTCGGGCGGCTGGGCCGTGAAGTCGTGGAAGTCGTCGACGTCGTTGAATAGCTCCCGCGTGCCCGTGGCGAGCTCCGACCCGCTGGGCCCCAGCCCGATCTGGTACGGCGTCGTGCCCGGCGCCATGTAGCGGCAGCCGACCACCTCGTCGGCAAGCTGCTCGGCGATCCCCTGGGCGATGGTCTGGTGCATGGCCTCCTGGGTCGATTGCACCGAGCCGGTCAAGCCCAACAGCAGCACGCTGCCCGCCATGGCCGTCACGCCGATGGCCACCAGGGCCTCGACCAGGGTAAATGCCCGGCCTTTCGGCGACCGGGTCGCTGGGAGGCGACGTTCGTCTCGACGGCGACGATTCACGGCGGCACCTCACACTCCAAACTGGCAGCGAAAAAGGGACCTGGTTTGTTATGCCGGAACGGCCCGAAGGGTGCTTCGCACAAAACAAACCAGGTCCCTTTTCGTTTGGCCGGCTGTCCAAAAAAATAGCGCGGCGGGGTCCCCTCTAGCTCCCAGCTCTCCCCGCCGCGCCGGTGACCAACGCCCCTCCCCAAGGCGCAGGTGCAAGGAAATATAGGTTGGGCACGGGGGGTGTCAAACCGCTGGCGCGGGGCCTTCGCGCCGCTGGCCCGCCGGGGTGGGCAGGTTTGCCGGTTGCCACGGCCGTACACGTCGGCCGTGTCGCCGCGCGGCAACCCGGACGTTGCTGAAATGCCGCCGCCCCCCCCTGTGGGGTTGTTTCCCCGCCCAAATCCGGTCAAGGGTCTTTTCGGGCAGCCCCCGGCCCCACTTGCTTTCCGGCACCGCGTAGTTACACTCGCCGGTGGGTCGTTCGGGTCGGCGCCCGCGCGCGGGTTGGCCGCCCGGCGACTCCGTGGGTGGAATCGGAGTTCACCTTGTAATGCGGGTCCCATGAAAAGGAGACTCTCATGGCCGGCAGACTCACACGACCCGCGGACTTCCGGTCTCGCCGAAGCGGCTCACCGCGGCGGACCGGCTTTACGCTCGTCGAGCTGCTCGTGGTGATCGCCATCATCGGGATCCTGATCAGCCTGCTGTTGCCGGCGGTGCAGTCGGCTCGGGAAGCCGCCCGGCGAATGCAGTGCTCCAACAACCTCAAGCAGTTGAGCCTGGCGGTCCACAACTACGAGGGCCCCCATCGCTGCCTGCCTCCTTCGGGTATATACCAGAACTTCAGCGCCAACGGGGAAGATCTCCGCTCGGGAACGATGATCAGTTGGGTCGTGCTGCTCTTGCCCTACATCGAGCAGCAGCCCCTGCACGAGCAGTTCGACTTCACGCGCAGCGTCTTCGACCAGCCCAACAATCCGCAGGAGCAGCACGTCCCCACGCTGAACTGCCCCAGCGACGCCGCGGAAGACCGGTGGTTCGTCGATAGCTCGCTCACCCAGGGCAAACGCCTTGCCAAGGGCAACTACGCCGCCTTCGTCAGCCCCTTCCACACCGATTTGCAGAGACGCTTTCCCGGGGCTTTGGCCGCCCAGAGCAACCGCATGGCCGACATCCAGAACCAGGACGGCACGTCCAACACGTTCCTTCTTTCGGAGGTCCGCACGCGGGACCACGAACAAGACCAACGGGGCGCCTGGGCGGTGGCCTGGACCGGGGCCACTATCTTGTCCTTCGACATGCACCACCGGGGCGACTGGAACACGGGGGCACGCTACGAGGCCCACCCCGCCAGCGTCGGCCAGACCCAGCCGCCGAACTGCAAAGGGCCGAACATGGACATGCTCTACGCCTGTCCCGACCAGGCGGCCGCCCAGATGGAGGGAATGCCCTGCTTGGTCTACACGGTGGGGGACTACCGGGAGTATCTCTCCGCCGCCCCGCGCAGTCACCACCCGGGCGGGGTCCAGGTCTCGTTCGTCGACGGCCACGTCGGCTTCCTGCCCAACGAAGTCGATGAGTACGCCATGGCGTACATGTGCAGCCCCGAGGACGGGCATACCGTCAACGTTACCGAATACGTTCCCTAGCGTAGGGACAGGCGGCTCGCCTGTCCCACAGCCCGCAACCCCACGCGAGGTCCGACCATGAAACTGGCTCAAGCGGCACTCTACGCCACCGGCCTGGGGCTCGTGCTGGTGTTCGCGGCCATGATCTGGCCCAAGCTGATGGGCCCGGGCCGCGTGTGGACCGAGGAGCAGGCCCGAGAGCACTCCCATGCCGCGGCCCGAATGCACGCGCTGTCCGAGGCCAAGTACGAGCTCCAACACGGCGCTTCGCACGAGGGCCACGGCCACGCGCACGGCCACGCCCACTCCGGCGCCCACGCTCCCGGGCAGGAGCAAGACCCCGCCACCGTCGCGGCCGAGGTCGAGGCCGCGACCGAGCGGTACGAGAAGTCGCGCGACGCCCTGGAGGGCGCCAAATCCCTGCGCACCGGCCCCGCCACCCTCATGAAATGGGCAGGTGTGCTCCTGATGACCCTCGGCGTGGCCGGCTACTTCGTCCAGCGCAACGCGGCCGGGTGAGCCTCTCGTCCCCTTGCCCGTCGTCGCGTCCGATGTCGCGGGCTATCCGCGTTCTCGCTCCGCCGCCCGATCCGCTCTCTTTTCATCGCGCCGCTGGATGCGTTCCCGCCGTTGTTGGGCGTGGAGTTTGATGTTGGCGGGCAATGCGGGCATCTCCAGCACGGCCGCAAGGTCCTCGGCCGCTCTTTCGTCTTCGTGAATCGCGGAATACGCAAGCGCCCGATTGTAGATCGCCATGGCCTTGACGTCTTTCGGGATATTGGGCGCCTGAACTGCGGCCGAGTAATCGGCTATGGCACCGTTGTAGTCCCGTTGGTTTGCCTTCGCCATTCCGCTTCGATAAAGTGAGAGAGCCTTCCCGCGATGCGAGAAACGACTCTTCATCCAGGTAATGAAGCTCATGTCGGTGCCCTTTCATCAAGATGTCATTACGGCGCGTGCGCCGCGGCACGCCGGCACTCAATGGTGCCTGCTGCCCAGATGGCTCTTGAAGTCGGCATACATGGCGGGTTCCAGTTGGGTGTTCCGCCGGAACGATAGATTGCCCACCAGGGTGAACAAGGGCATGCGCCGCCGCCACAGGTTGCACCATGCCCTGCGCAGGATCCGCGGGAGCGAGTAGAAGTCGCGGTTGCAGGACTGCATTTCATCCATGACGGCGCTCAGCGACAGGTGCTTGTACCGCGCCACCGGCAACATCAGCGTGAAGTAGGTCCAGTCCCCGGGAAAGTCGTCGAGGAAGACGCGGCCCTCCGACTTCATCTGCTCCCAGAGGCGCGTGCCGGGCAAGGGGGTCAGGAACGTGGTATGCAGGAAATCCACGCCGTACTGAACGGCTACGTCGAAGATCCGTTGCCCGATGCCCGGCTCGTCGACGTCCAGGCCGAGGACGAAGGAACCGACGACCACGATGCCGTGCCGCCGGATCCGCCGCACCGAGGCGCGGAAGTCGCGGCCCTTGAGCAGATTGAACTTCTTGCCGCACTCTTGCAGCCCTTCCGGCGTAGGGGACTCGAAGCCGATGAACACGCCCCGGCACCCGGCCTTGCGGGCCAACGCCAACAGCTCCTCGTCGTCGGCGAAGTTGACGGTGGCCTGGGCAATCCACTGTTTTCGCAGGTCCGCCCGCGCCATGGCCCGGAACAGGTCTTTGGCCCGCGCGATGTGCTCGGGGCGCGTGCCGATGAGGTTGTCGTCCACCACCAGGACGAGCTTCTCGCGGATCGACCGGAATTCCCGCACGACGTCCGCAACGGGCCGCTGCCGGTAATGGGCCCCGTTGAACGCCGTCACGCTACAGAACGTGCAGTTCAAGGGACAGCCGCGCGTGGTCTGGATTGCCCCGAAGGCATAGCGTCCGACCAGCAAATCATGACGGGCCTGTGGGAGATCGCTCATCTCGGCCAGCCCTCCGTCATACCGGCGCTCGAGGCGACCGTGGCGGGCGTCGTCCAGGACCTGCGCCCAGATGCTCTCGGCTTCGCCGGTGACGACCGCGTCTACACGCGCCATGGCCTCGTCCAGACACATCGTGGCATGGATGCCGCCCATGACCACGGGCACGCCGAGACGCCGGAACTGCGCGGCCACTTCATAGGCCCGGTTCGCCTGGGACGTGAACGCCGTAATGCCGACCAGGTCCGGCCGGGGCATCGCGCCGTAGTCCGGCGCGCCCAGGTTCTCGTCCACGATCGAGACTTCCCACTCCGCTGGAGTCAGGCCCGCAAGAACCATCAAGCTCAGCGGCTTCCACACGCGGTAACGGTTCCAGCGACTCTCCTTGACTTTGACGATGTTCACCAGCGGGTTGGAGGGGTTGATCAGATACAGTCGCATGGCGTGCACTTACTCGTGAATCCGGGACTTGTCACCCGACTCCCGCCCGGGCATGCACGGGGTCGCATGGTCCTCATTGTCCCCGCCCAATACCGGCGTTTCAAGCCCTTCACCGACGTTCCGGGAGCTGTCCCTCGGCCGGATGGTTCATGCCGTTGACGGCCTTCGTGCTGAAACCGCTGCGACGCACGCCGCCTAGAGCCAATCCAGCCCCAGGTCCAGCCACGCGGCCGAGTGGCTCAGCGCGCCGACGCTGATCCGGTCGATGCCCGTCAGTGCGATCTCGCGGACGGTGTCGAGATTCACGCCGCCCGAGGCCTCGAGGAAGACGGACGGGGCCACCGAGTCGCGCCAGGTAACGGCCGCGCGCAGGTTCGCCACCGAGAAGTTGTCCAGCAGCACGCCGTCGGGGCCGGCGGGCAGCACGGCGTCGAGCTGGTCGAGAGTGTCGACCTCGATCTCGACGACGGCCGGGCCGCCGGAGCGGGCCGTTCCGGATTTGGCGGAGCGAGACCGCGACACACCGCCTTTCTTGGCTAGCTTCGCCACGTAACGCTTGGCGTGGGCGATGGCCTCGGCCGGGCCGTATTTGCCCGGGCCCGATTTCGCGGGGTCGGCGGCGCTGCCTCCGGATTCCGGCGGCGCCGCCCCCAGGGCCAGGTGGTTGTCCTTGATCAGGACCGCGTCGTACAGGCCCATGCGGTGGTTTTCCCCGCCGCCGCAGCGGACCGCGTACTTCTCCAGGCGCCGCCAGCCGGGCGTGGTCTTGCGCGTGTCGTAGATTCTGGCCCGGGTGCCCTCGACGGCCTCGACGTAGCGCCGCGTGAGCGTGGCGATGCCCGAAAGCCGGCCCAGGAAGTTCAAGAGGATCCGCTCGGCCGAGAGGATCGCGCGGGCCGGGCCCTCGATGATCCCCAGGCGCCGGCCGGGGTGCAGCCGGTCGCCGTCCCGGCACTCGGGTCGCCAGCGCAGCTCGGGGTCGAAGCGCTCAAGGGTGAGCGTCACGCCCGGCGTGCCCGCCGCCACGCCGGCCCTTCGGGCCACCACCGCCGCCCGGCCCGGGGCGTCGGGCGGGACCAGCGCGTCGGTCGTCAGGTCGCCCGCCTGGCCGAGATCTTCACGAAACGCCAGCGCGAGGATCGCCTGCCAGTCGTCCTCCAGGCCCTGGTGCCAATCGCTCGCCGAGAAGCGCGTGTCCACGTCGGTTCGCCTCCGAAGCTGCGGTCTGTCGTTGGAGTCCAGCCTTCAGGCTGCCTCTCGTTGGAGTTCAGCCTTCAGGCTGCCCGGGCGTCGGCGCCGGCGAATGCTCGGGCGTAGGAAGCGGCACTGGCGGCGGCTGGCCGTCTTCGGACGGGGGCGGCCCCTCGCCGTATCGGGTTTCCCACTGGAACAGCTTCATCTTGGTTGCGCAGAGGTCGGTTTGGGCCTGCGATACAGTGTCTGGGGTCACGGTGCCGAAACGATAGGCCGCCTGCGCTGCCTCGGCCGCCTGCCTGGCAGCGTCACGGGCGATGCGCTGGTACTTCAGGGCCACGTCGTACTTCCCCCGGGCGAACTCGAGTTCCGCGCGCCGCTCGGCCAAGTCCTTTGCCGTCTGGCAGCAGGTCCCGAATTCTCCGCCCGGGGCGCGAGCCTGGCACATGGCGTAAATTGCGTTGAAGAGTTGCTGCGCTGCACGGACCCGGGCGTGGAGCACTTCCAGTTGCTCTGGCGTCGCGGACGGTTGTTCCTGCAAGTGCAAGCGGATTTCCGCCTCGAGCCGCGCCGCAGTGGCACGCAACCGATCCAACTCCGAGGCGCGGGCGTCGGCAAGGGCTTTGACGGCGCTTTCTTCAATTCCCCGCATCGACGCGAGGTGAAGTTGGAGAATCCTCACCCGCTTGACGTGGCGCGAGGTCACGTCCAATTCTGCTTGCACCAGGTCGCCCTGGGCGCCGAGCATCGCCACGAGTCGGGTGCTCTTCCCGTAGTCGCCTTTCCGACTGGCCTCGACGATGGCCCGCCGCACGTCGCGAAGCTGCTGCCGGAGGTCCAGGAGCTGGTCGTTGAGCGCGGCCAAGCGGTGTTGCGACTGCTGGACCGACGCGAGCAACTCCTGTTGGGCCGCTTCGTCGGCCTCTAGTTTGTCGAGCCCCGCGAGCATATCCGTCCTCGGGCTCGGCACGAGTCCCTCCGGGCCACCCGGCGGGCCCGGCACGAGTCCCTCCGGGCCACCCGGCGGGCCCGGCCCCAGTTCCCCCGGCTGCACCGCTCCGCCGGGTGGGCCGAGCGGAGGCAAGGGAAGGTCGTCCGGACCGGGCTCGTCGGGCGCGAACATGAGCGGCTCAGCTTCGAGCCCCGGCGTCGGGTGGGAATCCCTGGGAGGCTCCAACGGAACGACCGGCAACGCCGGCGGTTGTTGGGGCTCTGCCGGAGCGGCCGCTTCGGGCTTCGCCTCAGGTCGTCGCCCGTCCTGATTGTCCAGGTCCGCTGCGGAAGTCAGGTTCAGCCCTACCAGAAAGACCAGTCCCAGCCAGATCGTACATGCCTTGCGGACCACGGCAGCGCTCCTCTATCAGAAGGGGGAAGGCGAACGCCACGAAGGCAACTTGCCCAGCGAATCTATTGTGGCCGCGGTTGAACGGCGGGCCAACCCCCTCGAAATGGGCATCGGCCGCTGCGGGCCGCTTCTGGCAGGCTGCTCAGCGTTCGGCGATAATGCATAATGGTGATAATCTGTGGCCCGAAAGACGGGCCGCGGGGATGTGCCCGCCCGGCGGTTGCCATGCGTGCTGATTGCGACGACAACTCGACCGAACGCGGCTCGACGCAGAGCCCCTACTGGCTCCGCCGGGCCGACCAGGCCGCCGTGGCCGTGGCGGTGCTTCTCGGGCTGGGGTCGATGGTCGCCTGGTGGATCGCCCAAGGCGGGCTCAGCGGCCGGCTCATCGAAATCGAACGGGCCGAGCCGCTCGAGTATCGCTTCCAGGTCGACCTGAACACGGCCGACTGGCCGGAGCTGGTCCAGCTTCCCGACATCGGACCCGTGCTGGCCGGGCGCATCGTCGAGTCGCGCGAGAATGAGGGGCCCTACGTCGATCACGAGGACCTGATGCGGGTCAAGGGGATCGGGCCCAAGACGCTCGAGAAGATCCGCCCCTACCTGCTGCCCATGCCCGGCGGCGCCGATCTGGCCGGCAGCCATTGATCGGCCATGGGTTCACTCGGCCCTACCCGCGATCAAGGCGTCGATCGCGTCGGCCGAGACGCCGGCCACGTTGTGGATCGTGGCCGTGTGTACTTCGCCCGCCTTCTGCCCGTCCCGATAGAGGACGCTGGGAACCCGAAACGACGTCTCGAAACAGGAGGGAATTTGCTCTTTGAGCGTCGCCAGCCAGGCGTCGACCGGATCGTCGGCGTAGGGTAAATCCAGGGCCGCGACCGCCTGCCGCGCCAGGGCCGCGAACTCGGGCCCCGACCGGCCCGACGCCCCGGCAAGCCGCCACGACTCGCGCCGCTTGCCGTCGGTATAGATGCGATAGCTCCACTCGGCGCGGAGCTGCGAGTAGCTCCGCTCCGAGAGTTCCTGAAACCCGGCGCGAATCCTCACCAGCTCATCCCGGTTCGACACGGCGGGCTCCTTTCGTTCCGAGATCCTTGCCCGCTGCCGCCGTCGTGCTCAGACCTTCTGTTCCTCCTCGGCGAAGTCGACCCCGTCGTAGACCTCGGCCAGCCGTAGCTCGCACTGGATCGTGGGCAGTGACACCGTGTCTTCCATGCGCGCCGCCTCGTGCAGCAGCCAATCCCCGTCGGGCTGCCGGATGAATTGCTCTACCCGCGGCGTGTCCTGGGCCACGAGGAGATACTCGGCCAGCGATTCGATTCGGCGGTAGTGGGCGAACTTCTTGCCGCGGTCATAAGCCTCGGTCGAGGGCGAGAGGACCTCGATGATCACGTTGGGGTTCAAGAGCGTATCCCGCCGGTCGTCCTCGAACTCCCGCTCGCCGCAGACCACCGCCAGGTCGGGATAGGTATAGAGGCCGGTGGCGGAGACCTTGACTCGCATGTCGGAGGCATAGACTTTGCAGGGGCGATCGCGCAACTGGCCCATCAGCCTGAAAACCAGATTGCTGACGATCCACACGTGCGCCTCGCTCGCCCCCGCCATGGCGAACATCTTGCCGTCGGAGTACTCATGCTTCGTCTCCGAGTCGCGTTCCAGGACGAGGTACTCCTCGGGCGTGTACCAGGGTTTCGGCTGGGTGGACATGACGTAACCTCCGCCGGTGCGAATCAAGCCCATTCTATCGTCTATCGGCCGGACCGGTCAATCTGGGGCCGCCCGCGGTCACCGGCCCCAGCGCCCTACTGTCCCCGGCCTGTGCGGCGTAGAATGTAAGGTTGGCGCGGCGGCCGGAGAGCCGCATGGGGCACCGGCGGAAACGTCCTTCCCGCCACGTGGCCGCGCGCCCCGCCCCGCTTTCGTCAACGAGGAAACGCCCGTGTTCCGGCTCGAAAGCCCCTTCCAGCCCTCCGGCGACCAGCCCCAGGCCATCGAGGCCCTGGTCGAGGGGCTTCGCGCGGGCAAGCGGGACCAGGTGCTCCTGGGCGTGACCGGCTCGGGCAAGACGTTCACCATGGCCAACGTGATCCAGGCAGTCGGGCGGCCCACGCTGGTGATGTCGCACAACAAGACGCTGGCCGCCCAGCTCTATTCGGAGTTCAAGGAGTTCTTCCCCCACAACGCCGTCCACTACTTCGTCAGCTACTACGACTACTACCAGCCCGAGGCGTATATACCCCAGCGCGACATCTACATCGAGAAGGACGCCTCGATTAACCAGCAGATCGACCGCCTGCGCCTGGCCGCCACGAGCGCGTTGGTCAGCCGCCGCGACGTGATCATCGTGGCCAGCGTGTCGTGCATCTACGGCATCGGCTCGCCCGAGGACTACCGCGAGATGACCGTCGCCCTGAAGGTCGGCCAGCAGGTCGATCGCGATCGCGTGCTGGCCAAGCTGGTCGACGTCCAGTACGAGCGGAACGACGTCGAGTTCCAGCCGGGCAAGTTCCGCGTGCGGGGCGATTGCGTCGAGGTCTGGCCGAGCTACGAGGAGTACGCCCTGCGCCTCGAGTTCTGGGGCGACGAGGTCGAGCAGCTCTCGATGATCCATCCCACCAGCGGCGAAGCCATCGAGCGCCAACAGCGCTTATTCATCTACCCGGCCAAGCACTTCGTGTTGCCCGAGGAGCGGATCGAGCAGGCCGTCGACGACATCCGCAAGGAGCTCACCGGGCAGCTCGAAAAGTTCAAGCAGGAGGGAAAGCTGCTCGAGGCGCAGCGTCTAAGTGCCCGAACCCGCTTCGACATCGAGATGCTCCAAGAAGTGGCCTACTGCCCGGGCATCGAGAACTACAGCCGTCCCCTCTCCGGGCGCCCGCCCGGCTCGCCCCCCGACACGCTCTTCAGCTTCTTCCCCGACGACTTCCTGCTGTTCGTCGACGAGTCGCACGCCACCGTGCCGCAGGTCCGCGGCATGTTCCATGGCGACCACAACCGCAAGGCCACGCTGGTCGAGCACGGGTTCCGGCTGCCCAGCGCGCTGGACAACCGGCCGCTGAAGTTCGACGAGTGGGAGAAACGCATCAACCAGGTGATCTACGTCTCGGCCACGCCCGGGCCGTACGAGCTGGAGCGGACCGGCGGCGAGATCGTCGAGCAGGTGATTCGCCCCACGGGCCTGCTGGACCCCGAGATCGAGGTCGCCTCCGCCCGGACCCAGGTGCCGCACCTCCACGCCCAAATCCAGGAACGGGCGGCCGTCGGTGAACGCGTCCTGGTCACCACGCTCACCAAGCGCCTTGCCGAGGACCTGGCCGCCTACTTCAGCGAGCAGGACGTCCGCTGCAAGTGGCTCCACAGCGACCTGGACGCCTTCGAGCGGGTCGAGCTCCTGCGCGACCTCCGCGAGGGGCAGTTCGACGTCCTGGTTGGGGTGAACCTGCTGCGCGAAGGGCTCGACCTGCCCGAGGTCTCGCTGGTGGCCATCCTCGACGCCGACAAGGAGGGCTTCCTGCGTAGCGAAACCTCGTTGATCCAAACCATCGGCCGCAGCGCCCGAAACGTCAACGCCAAAGTGATGCTCTACGCCGACACGGTGACCGAGTCGATGCGGCGGGCCATCGACGAGACCCGCCGCCGCCGGGCAATGCAGGAAGAGTACAACCGCGAGCACGGCATCACGCCCGAAACGATCCGCAAGAACATCCGCTTAGGCATCGAGGCCGAGGCCGCCGCCCACGCCCGGGCCAACGCCGCCGTGGGCCGCGGCGAGGAGACCCAGTACATCACCGAAGAGTACCTCGCCGAGCTCGAGGCCGAGATGATGGCCGCCGCCGACGCCCTCGAGTTCGAGCGGGCCGCCGCCCTGCGCGACCGCATCGAGCAGATGCAGACCCAGCTCGGCAAGCGCGTCGATGAGGCCCAGATCGACCACGCCACCCGCGAACAACGCGGCCGCCGCCGCAAACGCCCCGCCCGCCACGCCGCCAAGGTGCCGCGGCCGAAGAAGGGGTAGTTCGGTCGCGGCCCCTCGCCTTGGCGGACCAGTTCGTGTAGAATCAATGGAGTGTAGTTGCGGGCCCTCAGCCTCCTTGAGGAGAAAGGTGTCATGCGAGCAAAGGCCGTGCGGGCGGAGATCGAGCGTCTTCTGCGCCAGGTCTCCTTCCGCCCCTTCCTGCTCACCCTGGAGGACGGCACCCGAGTGCCGATCGAGCACCCGGAAAACATCGCCTTCGAGCCGGGCGCCGAAGACCCGGACAACGGCTCTGCGGACTTCTACGTAATCGCCCGCCGCCTCCGCCTGTTCAGCACCTTCGAGGCCGTGAGCAGCGTCGCCCTGCTCGATCGAGTTGAGGGCGAGTAGTCAGGTTCATCCCTGGGCGGATCGGCCGCGTAGAGCCGGCCCACGCGCAAGTCACTTGCGTCCGGCCTGCGGCGCTTCAGGGCGCCCCGTCCACATCAACTCGTTGCTGATCCGGTAGAAGCTGGCCTTGGGCTCGAACAGGAACGCCTGGAAGTAGAACCGGCCCGCCGGAGCGTCCTGCCCGGGCCCCACCGGGATGCAGACCTCGAAGCGCCCGTCGGGCAACCGCTCGGGGCGCACGTACTGGTAGACGTCGCGCGTGGCGTTCTCTTGCTTGGCCGAAGGGGAGCTGAAGACCAGCGACAGGTAGTCGAGGCGCCGGGGTGGGTCGGCCCGCCGCGGCCCGTCGAGCTTGCAGCGGATGGTCCCCAGCAGGGCGCGTTTCCCGTGGACGTCGGTCGCGAGGCGCAGCTC
>Ga0180438_10008877_pt1 | contig 12674 bp, 8 predicted proteins | sample SS_ome_12_FD_132455 | JGI IMG/M metagenome (GOLD analysis project Ga0180438, IMG submission 132455) | Hypersaline lake sediment archaeal communities from the Salton Sea, California, USA - SS_3_D_2 metaG | ecosystem: Environmental > Aquatic > Non-marine Saline and Alkaline > Hypersaline >...
CTGGACCTCAAAGCCGAGCGGTGGCGGACCAAGGTCAGTCAGCAACCTGACCAGCAGGCGGCGATTTGTGTCCCTGTCTTCAGCGACCAGCAGGCGATAGGGGCCGCCATCAGGAGCACGTTGGTTCGGCGCCAGCCCGAGCACCCGCCGCCCAGGTCGGATCACCTCTACCTCAGCGGCGCTGACGAGCTCGACTGGCACGTCAAACTCGAAGAGGCACCCCTGCCCTGGCTCACTGCTCACGGTGATGTCACCGCCCATCAGGCGGACAAATTGCCGGCTGATGGACAAGCCCAACCCAGTCCCTTCGTGAGACTGCGTCGACACGAGGTCGCGCCCGCTTGCCGCCTGCACAAAGGGGTCAAACACCGCCTCCAGTTCTTCAGGGGCGATGCCAGGGCCGGTGTCCTCCACCTCAAAGTGCAGCACGGCCCCCTCCGGCTTGCCAGAGGGGGCCGTGACGCGCAGGGCCACGCCACCCTCCGGGGTGAATTTGACCGCGTTGCCCAGCAGATTGCTCAGTACCTGGCGCAGTTTCCCCTCGTCCGCCCGCACGAATTGGGGCACGTTTTCGGCCCGGCGGAAGCTCAGGGTCAGCCCCTTATCCTCAGCCCGCAAACGGAACATCTCTTCTAGGCCGTCGAGTAAGGCGTGCAGGTCGAAGCCTGTTTCCTGCAACGTTACCCGGCCGGCCTCGATCTTGGACATCTCCAGTACGTCGTTGATCAGGGCCAGCAGGTGTTCGCCACTGTGGTTGATAATGGCCAGATTTTCCCGCTGCTCGGCGGTGAGGTTGGGATCCCCATCCATTAGCTGGGTGAACCCTAGGATGGCGTTGAGGGGGGTGCGCAGTTCGTGGCTCATATTAGCCAGGAAGACGCTCTTGGCTTGATTGGCAGCCTCAGCCTCACGGCGGGCCTCTTGAAGGTCGGTAATGTCGTGATAGATGGCAATATAGCCGACTCTTTCTTCCCCTACGATCACCGGCAAGACAAGGACTTCCACGTCAACCAGGGAACTGTCTTTGCGGGTACGTTTTGCGGTGGCCTGAAGGCGGCCTGTTGTTTGCAACTGGAGGGTGTAGCCGAGCGCCTCTTCCCGGATCGCGGGATCGTTGGCCACCAGTTCGTCAATGTGCCTGCCGGCCGCCTCTTGTTGGGTGTAGCCGAACAGCCGTTCCGCCATCGGATTCCACGAAACAACGTTGGCGTCCAGGTCAGCGGTCATGACCGCGACCGGACTGTTGACGAACAGCGCTTCGAAATAGTCCTTCTGGCGCCGGATCTCCTCCTCGAATTGCTTGCGCTCGGTGACGTCCTCCAGGCTTCCCTCGTAGTACAGCACCTGGCCCTGCTCGTCCTTGACGACCCGCGCGGTGTCCTTGAGCCAGACGACCGTACCGTCATGGCGGCGAATCTGCTGTTCAAAATCGCGCACCACCCCTTCCTGCTCCATCAGCGCCTGCCAGCGGGCACGTTCTCCGGGATCGACGTAAAAGCTGGCGGCACTGACTTTGGCCCTTGCCTCGTCCAGGCCTGGGAAGCCCAGCATCTGCACCGCTGCCAGATTGACATCCAGGATCTGCCCTTCTGGTGTGGTGCGGTAGAGTCCGACCGGAACGCCATCGAACAGGGTGCGGTAGCGTTCCTCGCTCTCCCGCAGTTCGGCGGTGCGCTCCTCCACCAGTTCCTCGAGGTGCTCCCGGTACCTGCGCAACTCTTCTTCAGCCTGCTTGCGCTCGGTGATGTCCTCGAGGCTCCCTTCGTAATACAGCACCTGGCCTCGCCCATCTTTGACCGCGCGGGCGGTGTCGTTGGCCCAGATAACTGTGCCGTCGTACCGGCGAAGCCGGGTTTCGAAATCGCGCACTACCCCTTCTCGTTCCATGAGCGCCTGCCACTGCACGCGGTCTTGCGCGTCCACGTAGAGATTGGCTGAGTCGATCGCCAGATAGTCCTCCCGGCTTGGGTAGCCCAGCATCTCGACCAGGGCGAGATTGGCATCTAGCAATTCTCCCGCCGGGGTGGAGCGGTAAAGACCCACGGGAACGCCGTCAAAGAGGGTGCGGTACCGTGCCTCGCTTTTCCGCAGTTCGGCGGTGCGCTCCTCCACCCGCTCCTCCAGGTGCTCCTGGTACCTGCGCAACTCTGCCTCTGCCCGCTCGCGCTCGGCGATCTCTTGTTGCGCCTGCTCGAATAGGCGGGCGTTCTCGATGGCAATGGCAGCCTGGCTGGCGATGGACTCTAACAGGGCCTGATGGGACTCGTCGTAGACGTCAGGCTTGGTGTAGTGCTGCACCACGATCGCACCCAGCACGCGCTCGCCCCTGCAGATCGGCACGCCCAGCCAGGATGCTGCCGGTTGGCCAACTGGTTCCAGCCCCAACTCTCTCGCCCGCTCCCTCACGTCACGGCTCAGCAGGAGCGGCTTACGGCGTTTGACGATGTATTGACCTACCAGACCAGCGTCATCTGAGGACCGTGCGCCGACAGAGACGTCGTCTGGGTTGGTGCTAAAGACACATTCCAGTTCGTGACGCGCCGGGTCGCACAGCACGATCAGCATGTCGTCGGCATGCATGACGCGCCGGGTCTGATCGTAGACGAGTCGCAGGACCTCATCCACACGCAGGGTAGATGACAGGGCTTTGCCAACGTCGGTCAGGGTGGCCAGTTCAGTCACGCGCCGTTCTGTCTCGCTAAAAAGCCGGGCGTTTTCGATGGCGATGGCGGCCTGCTGGGCGAACAGGGTAAGCAGGTGCAGGTCAGCGGGACCGAACTGCCGCTCCGGCCTGGCATCAGCGATGACGATAGCACCGACCAGCCGGCTGCCCACCCTGAGCGGCACTGTCAGGCCGCCGTGCAACTGCACATCGGCATACTGAGGCGCACGTCCCTCCCAGGTCTGATAGTCTTCAATGATCAGAGGTTCGCCGGTTTGGGCCACACGGCCCATGGAGCCTTCGCCCAGTGCAATCCGCGCCCCGACATAATCACTGCCCATGTTGTGGCAGACCAGGATGCGGATCTCTTGGTTGACCTCGTCGTAGAGGCCCAACTCCCCGGCAGTCGCATCCAGCAGCACTGTGGCGCGCTCCACAATGGCCTGGAGCAGGGTCGGCAACTCCAGTTCGGCCGTGATGTCGGCCAAAGTAGTGCGCAACGCCTCCAGTTCGTCGGCCCGTCGTCGCTCTTCGGCCAGGAGCCGTGTCCTTTCGATGGCCAGGCCGGCCTGCTGGGTGGCAGCGGTGAGGACCTCAAAATCGTCCTGGTCGAAGGCGTCACGCTGCTTGCTCTCGGCGACCAGCACACCCGACACGTTGCCGGCGATGCGGATTGGCACGTCCACCTCGGAGCCGCCCAGGCCGGGGACGTAGCGAGGGCCTTGAGTCACGTCCGGCGTGTAGTGGAGCTGGCCATCGAGGAGCGGGCGCTCGGACAATCCCTGCCCTGACGCAAGGCGATGCGGGGGTTTGTCAAAACCGACGCTGGCAGCCAGTACGCGGTCGCCGCTGGCTGGTTCCACCAGGAAGAGCGCCACGGAATCGTAGCCCAGGGTATCCCGCAGGCCATCGGCCACGCGGCGGCACACCTCGGTCTCGTCGAGGGTGGCGGCGAGTTCCGCGCTGAGCCGGAACAGGGCAGCCTGTCGCCGGGCCTGGGCCCGTTCAGCAGCCAGAAGCCACTCGCGCTCTGCTTGCGCACGCTTGCGTTCCTCGATCTCCCGTTTGAGTTGGGCGTTCGATTCTGTCAGAGCAGCGGTGCGCTCTTTTACCAATCGCTCGAGATGGTCGCGGTGTTTCCGTAACTCTTCCTCCGCCCGCCTGCGCTCGTCAATCTCCTGCTGCGCTCGTGCATACAGTTGCGAGTTCTCGATGGCAACCGCCGCCTGGTCGGCCAGCAGACCCAGCACGCGCAGTTCTTCCTGGCAAAAGGTGTGCGGCTCGACGAACACGACGTGCAACACGCCCAACGTGCGTCCCGCCCATTGAAGGGGAAAGCCGGCGATGGCTCGTATGTTCCACCCACGCGCTTCGGGAGACGCATAGAGGGGGTGATGGACGGCATCGTCAATGACTATGGGCTTTCTTTCGCGAACCACAGTGGCTGTGAGGCCGTTCGGACGTGGCTGTAGCACTGCGCCGCTTTCCGCCCACCTGCCCAACGTGGTGCCGAGAGCAAAGCTCTCGCTTGTCTCGTCGTAGAGATAGATGAGACAGTCACTGGCGCCTACAAGGGCCAAGGCACTCTCGGCGATGGCATCGAGCACGGCGGGGAGATCGAGCGAGGAGGTGAGCTGCACGCCCGTGCGTTGCAGTGTCTCGAGTTCATCGATCCTCTGGCGCATTGCTGCCAACTCGTTTTCGATCTGCTCCTGTGCCCTGTTTTCCTCTGGCATCTCACCAGCCCTCCATGGCCTCCTGGCGGGTGTCGCTCAGGTGTAAGCACTCGTCGAGGCCGGCCATTTCCAAGGCCCGGCGCACCTGGGCATTCAGGCCGAACACTCGCACTTGACCACCAAGCTGCAACGCCTCCCGGTGGGCAAACATGATGGCCCGCAGTCCTGCGCTGGAGATAAAGCCCACCTGTGATGCATCGAGCACCAGCCGGCTGTGACCCTGGGCCAACAGGTCGTTCAGAGCCTTTTCCAGCCTTGGGGCCGTGTAGGCGTCAACTTCACCCTCGACCTCCAGTAGAGACACCTCGTTTTCAACAAGAGATGTCGAGATCTTCATAGTTTTCCTCCCTTTGTCTCACGGGCAGCAACTCGCTGCCCTTCCGGGGCGCGATGCGGTGGGTCACTCTGTCCGCAGTCTGTTGGATTCGGGTGAATGCCAAGAACGACCCGCCAGGCTCGACATACCTGGCGGGCTGCTGTGCTATTCTCATTGCTGCCAGGGCGCGCTCAGGAAGGGACTCCATGTCCTGGCCATCACCTCAGGCTGGCATAAACAGTCATATTTCTTTCTATCTTGTGTCATTATAACATCATTCGCTGGGTAAAACAAATGCCGCCGCGCTGGCAGGTGCTTCTGGACGGTCAACTGTGTTGCGAGGAGGGGCAAAGTATGATAAGATACAGGCGCCTGGGCATCTGGGTGGCGCATTTTCGCTCCGCCAGCGTTTAAAGGAGAAGTATGGCCTTGAGGTGAGCATGTTGTAGCCTTTGGGGGGCCTCAAGGACTAGGCATCGCCACTTGGTACCAGAACCTGCGCATCGCCAACGCACAATAGATTGTTGGGGAGGATTGGTGAGATGCAAGAGCGAATAGAGGCTTCAGATCCCTCCTGGGCCGTCAGTTTCCAAGACGATGGTGTGACCGCCCTACTTGAGCAACCCTCGACCCGAGCGCCGGTGGACCCGAAAGCCCTCTTCCTGGGTCCCAAAGCGGAGAACGCGGACCTGATGGAACGGATGCTGCTAAAGGTCTATCGTGACCATGCCTTTTGGCGGCGCAATTTTCACCCCGAAGACCGCATAGTGATACAGCCGGAGGATCAGAGGAGCCCGGCCTACGAAGAGTTTGTCAGCCGCCTCGAACGTGAGCTGTTCACTCTGCTTGGTGAGCTCAAGGCCGGTATCCCTTTTTATTCACCCCGTTACATTGGTCACATGGCGGCCGACATCTCCTTGCCAGCTTTGGTTGGTTACATCGCTACCATGCTCTACAACCCCAACAACGTCTCCTGGGAGGCCTCGCCGGTCACGACTCTGCTCGAGATCGAGGTGGGACGCGACCTGGCCAGGATGCTCGGCCTCGGCCACACACCGGAACAATTGGCCGCCACTTGGGGGCACATCACCTCGGGGGGGACGTTGGCCAACATTGAGTCGATCTGGGTAGCCAAGGCGGTCAAATTTCTGCCTATCGCCGTGCGCTACGCAGCGGCCGAGTTGGGTGTGAAAGGTCTGACCGTTGGGCCAAGCCAGAAGGAGCTGGGGCGCATGACCGCGTGGGAGTTGGTGAACCTGGCACCGGGTGAGGCGCTGGACCTGAAGGAGCGGTTGGTACTCAGCTACGTGAGGCAGCACCCAGAGATGCCCGGCAGCGAGGCGCTGGCACATGCCAACGACGCGCTGAAGCGGCACGACATCCTGTCCCTGGGTGATCACGCCTTCTTTTCCCGCCTGACCGGTGACGATGCACTCCGGCCCGGGATCATGTTTGCGCCACAGACGATCCACTATTCCTGGGTGAAGGGGCCAGGAGCCATCGGCATCGGAGCCCAGCAGGTGGTGCCAATCTCTGTCGATGGGGACTATCGGATGGACGTCGTCCGGCTGCGCCAGGAGCTAGAGAGAGCGTTGCGGGAGAGGAAACCGGTGGTGGCAGTCGTCAGCGTGGTGGGAACGACGGAGGAGGGGGCCGTGGATCCGATGCACAGGCTGGTGGAACTGCGCGAGGAGTTCGCCCAGCGAGGGTTGAGCTTCTCGCTGCACTGCGATGCGGCCTACGGCGGCTACATTGCCGCTTGCTTCCGCTCCGCTTCAGGCGAGTTCCGCGGCCATGACGACATGCAACGAGAGTACGCTGGCTGGCCCTCGGAGGAAGTGTACAGAGCCTATGCGGCGTTGAAGGATGTTGACTCGATCACGGTGGACCCCCACAAGTTGGGGTTCGTGCCCTATCCGGCCGGGGCCATCGTCTTTCGCGATCGCCGGGTGAAGGAGTTGGTGGCCCAAGAGGCAGCTTACGCCCTGGGCGGCCGCACCATCCGCCAGCCAGGCGAGATCTATATCGGCAAATATATCCTCGAGGGCTCCAAGCCAGGCGCAGCAGCAGCGGCGACTTTTCTGTCGCACCGGGTGGTGCCGTTGGACGAGATCGGCTACGGCGCGGTGCTTGGCCAGACGATGCGTATCGCTCGCGCCTTCCACGACCGTCTCCTGCGGTTTGCCGAGACGGTCCGGGGCGAGTTCATCTTGCAACCGCTGATGCTACCTGATACGAATATTCTCGTTTACGCTTTCAACCCAGCGGGCAATGACCGGCTGGACGTGATGAACCGTTTCGGCCTGGCGCTTTACAAGGAGTTGTCTGTCGATCCGACCAGCCCGGTGCAAACCCGTCGCTTTATCGTTTCCCACGCTGAGCTCTCGTACGAGATCTATGATCCCGCGGCGTTGCGGTCTTTTCTGCGGGACAAAATGGGGGTACAGGAGGGCTACTTTGTCTCGCCAGACGAGTTGGCGCGGCGACGAGCAGCCGGTGACAAGGGGTACGACGACGCGATGGTCGTTCTCCGCACTACGTTGATGAATCCCTTCACCTTGGAGCCGGTGCGAGGCGAGAAGGACTACATTCACCTTTTCCTCGAGACCTTGCTGCCGTTGCTGCGCCAAGCCCGGCAGGCATTGGAGATCGGTTCCCCTCTCCGCATTCCAGCCGATCTGGAGAACCTGGCCGCGATCCGCCGCTTCGTCGAGGAAAGGGCGACGACTCTCGGCGTTGGTTCAGACGTGCTTCGCGATGTGCTGCTGGCTGTGGACGAAGCAGCCACAAACGTCATTGTTCACGGTTACGAGGGCAAGGGGGGGCTCATTGAGATCGAGGTGGGGCGAGACGCGGACGCCCTGGTAGTTCGGCTACGCGATGAAGCCCTGCCTTTTGATCCGACGAGCATCCCACCACTGGATCTGACGCTGCCACCGGAACAGCGGGTTCTAAGTGGGATGGGGATCTATATGATCCGGCAGGTCATGGACGAGATGACTCACCGCGTCACCCTTCAGAGGGGCAACGAGTTGACCTTGGTCAAGAGAGGGGTATGAGGAGGTGGTCGTGGCAGTCACAGCGGGATACTCTGAAGCCTACGAACGTGCGCTGCGCCTGGCTGCGCAGGCCCACCAGCGTCAGAATCGCAAGGCAAGCGACGTCCCGTATATCACCCATCTCGTCCACGTCTCGGTCATCCTGTTGCGATACGGCTTCCCGACCGAGGTGGCGGTGGCCGGGCTGTTGCACGACGTGGTGGAAGATCAGGACGTTGACCTGGCCCAGGTAGAGGAGGCGTTCGGGGCGCGTGTGGCCGAGGTCGTGGCTGCTTTGTCGGAGCGCAAGGTGGATAGTCAGGGGCAGAAGCGCCCGTGGCAGGTGCGCAAGCGGGAGGGAATGGAGCAGGTGGGTCAGGCGAGTCTAGAGGCCGTGGCCGTCAAGGCGGCCGACGCGCTACATAACTTGCGCTGCATGGCGCTGGATGCACGCCAGGAGGGACCCAGAATCTGGCAGCGCTTCAGCCGAGGGCCCGAATTCCTGCTGGACTACTATCGTCAGGTTTTGGGGATCGCGCGAGAACGACTGCCGGATCATCCGTTAGTAGACGAATTGGCCGATGCGTTGGAGGAACTGGCGCGCACGGTAGATGAGGTGGGTGTGGACGAGAGATGATAGACAGAAAAGGCTAGAAAAGGCTCTGGTGCAACCAAAAGGGGGGTGCGTTCGTAACAAGAGATGAATTGATTCGGTCAAAGAAATAGAAGGAGGTCTCACAATGAAGTGGTTAAAGTCGAGTATCGTCTGGGGCGTCGTGCTGATTGCCCTTGGCATCCTGTTCTTGCTCCAGACTTTTGGCATTCTTGGCGGGCTCTTGACGCTGGTCTGGATATTGCTCTTTGGCGCTGCCGGGATGATCTTTTTGTTCGTCTTTTTGACCGACCGGGCCCATTGGTGGGCCCTCATCCCAGGTTTCACCTTGCTCGGCCTGTCGGCGCTGATCGCCCTGGATTGGCTGTTTCCCCGCGTGGGTGAAGCCTGGGGCGGGGCGCTGTTTCTGGGCGCGATCGGGTTGAGCTTTTGGGCCGTCTACTTTTTCCAGCGCGAACATTGGTGGGCCGTCATCTCTGGCGGCGTGATGTTCACCCTGGCCCTGGTTGCCGCTCTGTCGTCTGTCGTGGAGGGCACGGCGGCAGGTGGGGTCTTTTTCCTGGGCATAGGACTGACCTTTGCTCTGTTTTCGGCAGTAAATACCCCCCAGGGAAGGATGAGGTGGGCGCTGATCCCGGCCGCTGTTCTGTCAGGCATGGGCGTCATTCTCGTCGCTGCGACCACGCCGCTATTGGGCTACCTCTGGCCGGCGGCGCTGGTCGTGCTCGGCCTTTTCCTTCTATCTCGTGCCTTTGTCTCTCGGTAGCTGGACAGTGTCACGTTCAATCTTTTGACAGGATTTGCAGGATTCACAGGATTGATTCCATTTGCTTTGGGGTGAGTTTTGACCTGAGGGCACCTCATAAATCCTGTAAATCTTGTTAATCCTGTCTAATTTTGCGTCGCGTGAGAGGAGAGTGATATTGTGGAGAAACACAAAAGAAGGGGGGGCATCGTTGGCCCTGTAGTGCTGATCGGCGCGGGGGTCATCTTTTTGCTGAACAACCTGGGGGTCGTTGATTGGAGCATCTGGCAGGCGATCTGGCGTCTGTGGCCGGTTTTGCTCATCGCCGTTGGCCTGGATATCCTCGTTGGCCGCCACTCGGTCTTGGGGTCATTGATTGTCCTGGTACTGACGGTCGGTCTGCTGGCGGGTGGGGTGTGGTTGCTAAACTCTGACCTGGGGGTTGGCCGGGCCGCGATCTCGGAGACGGTGCGTCAGTCGCGGGAGGGTGCGGCCCAGGCCCGGGTGGTGATCGAGCCGGGTGTGGGGCGGTTGGACATCAAGGCACTGCCAGAGTCAGCCAACCTGGTCGAGGGTAGGATCGATCTGGGCAAGGGTGAGAGAGCAGCGCCCGATTTTTCGCTGAAGGGTGACCGGGCAACCTTTATGCTGCAGACAGAGCGGCACTCATTTGGCCCGGCTTTTTGGGGAGGGGCTGGGCGCCGGACCTGGGATCTGGGCCTCGCGCCGGGGGTGCCGTTGGACCTGCAGGTCGACCTGGGCATGGGCGAGGCAGACCTGGACCTGACGGGCCTGGTGGTGAGCAGTCTGGATGTGAGTGTGGCTATGGGCAAGACGACGGTCCTCCTACCCCAGGAAGGTGACATAAGAGGTCAGATTGACGGCGCTATGGGCAAGATCGTTGTCGTGGTTCCAGAGGGGGTGGAAGCCCGCGTCCACGCCAGCGTGGGCCTCGGCAGTCGCAAGTTGCCCGATGGGTACCAGCGTCAAGACGAGATCTACACTTCGCCTGGCTACGCCCGCGCTGACAACCGGGTCGATCTGGAGGTGAGCCTGGCTATTGGCAGCATCCAAGTGCGCGGCGCGGAATAAGCTTTGGATGATAGAAGCGACACTTTGCCTGTTGGTCAAAGGGAATCCGCCGGCTGAGATTCTGTTGGGCCTGAAAAAGGCCGGCTTTGGCCAGGGAAAATACAACGGCTTTGGCGGCAAAGTTCAGGCGGGCGAAACCGTCGAGATGGCCGCCGTCCGGGAATTGGAGGAAGAGGCCGGGATACGGATCTCGGAAGGAGATCTCCAAAAAAGGGCACACCTGACGTTTCTCTTTCCCGCGCGAGAGGATTTCAACCAGGCCGTTCACGTCTTCCTGGTCGAGAAATGGGGCGGGCAGGCGGAAGAGAGTGCCGAGATGAAGCCGGCCTGGTTCGGGGTGGACGAGATCCCCTTTGACAGGATGTGGGACGACGATGCGTATTGGCTGCCGCTCGTGCTCGAGGGCAGGCAGGTCAGGGGGAAGTTTGTCTATCAGGCTGACAACGAGAGCGTTGGGGAAGCGGAAATCGAGGAGTGTGTCAACGGATGAAACAGATGGGGAGGAGGGGAGGGATAGGAGGGATGGGATGGAAGGGGGAGAGGGGTTTTGATACGCTGCGAGCGGCCGCGAGCAGCTACTCAACCCGCGCTTGGGCTACGTAGCTGTGCAAGAGTTCGTGTACGCGATCGGCGACGATCGTCACCTCGTCCGCTTCTAGTGTTTGTGGGTTCAGTACCAGGGCATCCTTCGTGCTGCCTACGGCGATGGGGGGATCGCCAGCGTACAGGCTGTGTACAGCTTGCTGAACCGTCAGGCTTAGCGCAGCAGCGTCCCATTGGATGACCGCCCTGGGGATGGTGCCAGGGCGGCGGCCTGGGCCGACAGGATAGACCCGTTGGGCACTCACGCCTGGCAACCCTCCTAGCCTGTCGATCAGGTAGGCGACTTGGGTTTCCCACTGGTCATCAACAGCCCTCCGGTCCTGAGCCAGGTAACGCTCCAGGGCGACTACCAGGCCGACGATCTCTTCTTTGCCCACTTTCATCGAGCGACCAATGCTATAGTTGGGGCTGGTATGGAGGGCACAGGCCTCGATGAGGTCTCGCTGGCCCAGGATGAGTCCGCTGCTCTGCGGGCCCTTGATCTCCTTGCCTCCGCTGAACACGACCAGGTCAGCGCCCAGGTCAGTAAAGTGGCGCAGGTTTTGTACGGGCGGAAGCTCTGCCGCTGCATCCACAATGACCGGCACGCCACGGGAGTGGGCGATCTGGATGACCGTCTCGAGTGGCAGGGAGCCTCTTTCGGAGAACTCGACAAAGTAGGCTACCGCTGCTGTCACCTCGTCAATGGCTGCTTCCAGTTGCCAGGGGTAGGTCTCTTTGATCCAGCCGAACTCGACCAGTTCGACGCCGACCTGTCGCAGGGCCTGATCGTAGCCGTTCCGATGGCAGCGATGAAGGGCTACCCGGTTGGGCATACCATGCGTATCGGGCAGCCGCTGGGCCTTGGCCGGGTCGTTGCCAGCGACGCAGGCAGCGGTGGCCAGCACCAGACCGGCTGCCGCGCCAGCCGCGATCAGGGCTGCCTCGACGCCGAGGAGCTTGGCCACGTGGTCGCCACTTTTGGCCAGCAGTTCGTGCATATCCACAAAGTGCCGAGATGCCTCGGCCATGGCCATAGTGACCTCGGGCTCCATGCGGCAACCCCCCAGGGCTGTCACTGTGCCTTCGGCGTTGAGCAGTTTGCGGACGCCGAGCCGCCCGTAGATGTCTTGCTTTGCCATCATGTTTCGACCTCATTCAGACCTACGTTTGCCAGCATGCCTTCAGGTCGGAGGGAACTCGGCTGCCGGCCTTGCTTGAAGGGCGGCTAAGCCGTCACTAGACTGGGCACCTGGTAGAGATCATATTCCTGTTCCAGTTGCCGGCGGAACTGCTGCGTATACAGCCGGTAGTAGTGACCCTGAGCGCGCAGGAGTTCAGCGTGCGTACCTTCCTCGGCGATGTGCCCGTCTTCGATGACCAGGATCCGGTCGGCTCGCTTGATGGTCGAAAGCCGATGGGCGATGATAAAGCTGGTGCGGTCCTGCATCAGCGTCTCCATCCCCTTCTGGATCAGGGCCTCGGTCAGCGTGTCCACCGAGCTGGTCGCCTCGTCCATGATAAAGATCTCGGGTTGGGCCAGAACCGCCCGGGCCAGGCTGATCAGTTGCTTCTGCCCGACAGATAGCAATTCGCCCCTTTCGCCCACCTGTTCGTCGTACCCTTTCTCCAGGGTGAGGATAAAGTCATGGGCTCCCACGAGCCTGGCCGCCGCTTCGCTCTCCTCATCCGTGGCGCCTAGCTTGCCATAGCGGAGGTTCTCGCGGATCGTGCCGGAGAAGAGGTGCGGGGTCTGCAGCACCACACCGAGACGGGACTGGATGGCGTGCAGGGAGAGCTGCCTATAATCCTGCCCACCGATGTGAATTGAGCCCTGTTTGGGTTCGTAAAAGCGACATAGCAGGTTGACGATGGTCGTCTTGCCCCCTC
>Ga0180438_10008879_pt1 | contig 12673 bp, 13 predicted proteins | sample SS_ome_12_FD_132455 | JGI IMG/M metagenome (GOLD analysis project Ga0180438, IMG submission 132455) | Hypersaline lake sediment archaeal communities from the Salton Sea, California, USA - SS_3_D_2 metaG | ecosystem: Environmental > Aquatic > Non-marine Saline and Alkaline > Hypersaline >...
CAGGATCTCCTGCGAAGGGATGTCCAGGTGATTGGTCGGCTCGTCCAGGATGAGAAAATTGGGATCTTGAAGCGTCAGGCAGGCCAGCGCCACGCGACTCCGCTCGCCGCCAGACAGGTCGCCTATCTGCTTGAAGACGTCGTCGCCGCTGAACAGAAAGCGTCCCAGGTAGTTGCGCGCTTCTGCAACCTTGAGGTCTTTGGCCTCCAGCACGGCGTCCAGGGCGGTCTGATCAAGGTCCAGGTTGGCGTGGGCCTGGGCCAGGTAGCCCAGGGCCACACTGGCCCCGATCTGGGCGTCGCCGGACAGGGGAGGCAACTGGCCCAGGACCGTCTTGAGAAACGTCGTCTTGCCCGAGCCGTTGGGGCCGATGAGTGCGGCGCGCTCCAGCCGTCGCAGTTCCAGGTCGGGGGCGGTGAAAAGGGCTACTGCTTGCCCCGTGCTGCTCCCTTCTGACGAGTAGCCCACGCGCAGACCTCGAGCCCGCAAGACGATGTCGCCGCTGCGTTGCGCAGCGCTCATTCGGACGTGGATGTGCCCTGTCTCGCGGGGACGTTCCATGGGCTCCAGCCGGGCCAGCCGCTTGGCACGGCCTTGCGCCTCACGCGTGCGCTGACCGGCCATGTAGCGCCGGATGAACGCCTCGGTCTTGGCGATGTGCGCCTGCTGAGCCTCGTACTCGGCGGTGCGCCGGGCGGTCCGCTCGGCGCGCAGGCCTACGTACGTACTATAGTTCCCGGGGTACGCTTCCAACCGTCCATCGGCCAGGTCCCACACACGGTTGACGACCTTGTCCAGGAAATAGCGATCGTGGGCCACGACGACGAGGCTGCCAGGCCAGGCGATGAGATACTCCTCCAGCCATTCCACGGCCTCCAGGTCAAGGTGGTTGGTCGGCTCGTCCAACAACAGCAGATCGGGCGCCTCGAGGAGCAGGCGGGCCAGGAGGGCGCGCGTCCGTTGGCCACCGCTGAGCGCCTCCAGCGGCAGGTGGTAATCTTTCCGCGCAAAACCCAACCCGCTCAGCACTTGCCCGATGCGCACCTCGTATTCGTACCCACCGGCCATTTCAAAGGCGGTGAGAAGCCGGTCGTAGCGCGCCATCACTGCCTCGTGGCGCACCGGATCGGCCATCGCTTCTTCCAGGCGGCGAAGCTCCTCCTGCTGGGACAACAACGCCTCAAAGACCGACAGCATCTCAGCCCACAGGGTGCGCGTCCCCTCAAGGCCGCCGGTCTGTGGCAGGTAGCCGATGCGCAGGCCTTTCATGCGCTGGATGGCGCCTTCGGTCGGCGTTTCCAGGCCGGTCATGAGACGCAGCAGCGTCGTTTTGCCCTCGCCGTTGGGGCCGACCAAGGCCACCTTGTCGCCGTGGGCCACCTGGAACGAGAGGCCGGCAAAGACGTCCTGGGCGCCGTATGATTTTCCGAGGTTGTGACCAGAGATGACAGACATGGATCCTTTCTCCTGGAACAGAACGGGGTCAATTATACCATCTAATGAAATAATTCTCAATTCTTGACCCTTGATATTCAAGATGAGATTTTTGTTGCCTATATTAAAATTTTTGGACTTATTACTAAATTATTGAATAGGTCTTGACAAAAAAGAAAAACCATGGTATAATCTCATCGATTTGTTAAAAATCTTTGCAATTTCCAATGATTTTATAATATCACGCATAGAATTCATGAGGAGGGGTCAATGTATCCTGTGCCGGGTCTGTGTCCGGTGTGTGGCGAAACGACCGAAGTGACGCGGGTGTATTGCCGTCACTGCGACACAGCCGTGGAAGGGCATTTTTCTCTGGGGCGGTTTCATCGCCTCACGGCGGAGCAGCTGCAGTTCGCCGAGACCTTTATCCGCTGTGAGGGCAAGATCACGCGCGTCGAGCAAGAGATGGGGCTTTCCTACCCTGCCGTGCGAGCACGGCTGAACGACCTCATCCGCGCTCTGGGCTACGACGTGGCCCCTGAGCCCGTCGGCATCTCGCCCGAAGAACGGCAGAGTATCCTGGAAGACCTGGCTCAGGGCAAGATCTCCTCGGAGGAAGCCCTGGAACTGCTGAGAGGGTGACAGATCAAAAGGAGGCAGATATGTCAGTGTCAATGAAGGAAGAACGGGAACAGATCTTGAAAATGGTCGGCAAAGGGACAATCTCGGCGGAAGAAGGCTCGCGCCTCCTGGCGGCTATCAAGCCACCGGAACGACCGGGATCTCTGAAAGGGGCAGATGATGGCCTTCGAGGGCGCTGGTTGCGCGTCCAGGTGCTCAACATGGTCACCGGCAAGACCAAGGTCAACGTCAACCTCCCGATGGGGCTGGTCAGCATGGGCCTCAAGTTCGGCGCTCAATTTGCACCCGAGTTGGCAGATCTCGACATGGGTGAGTTGCTGGCCGCCATCGAGGAAGGCGCCCAGGGCAAGATCCTCGAGGTGGAAGACGCGGAAGACGGCGAGCGGGTAGAGATCTTTATTGAATAGCCGCAGGGCTCTTCTCCAGGAGGTGACGATGGTTCAAAAGAGGATTTCGACCTCGGAATCGCCCCGCATAGAAGTGACTGCCTGCCAGGGAAACCTGGCCGTGACGACGTGGGATGGTGCCGAGGTGTTGATCGAGGTTGATAGCGAGGAGGCGCTGACACTCAAAGTGCGCGACGACGCGGTGGCATTGGTTGCCAAGAGCGACTGTCGTCTGACAGTGCCCTCTGCTGCTTCTCTCGTCCTCGTGCAGGCGCAGGGCGACCTGTCGGTGCAGGGAGTGGGTGGAAGCGTGGAGGTGACCACCACCCAGGGTGATGTGCAGTTCAAGGCTGGCTCGGGAAGCGCCTCGTTGAGCACCATTCAAGGTGGCCTGGTGGTCGAGGACTGGGCCGCCACCCTCAGCGCCGGGACTGTGTGGGGCGACGCTGACCTGCGGCAGGTGGGAGGCGACGTGACCCTCGGCTCGGTGAGCGGCGACCTGATGGCCGAAGACATCCTCGGCGCGTTGTCCGCCTCGTCGGTCGGGGGGGATGCCTATCTGCGCCAGTTGCACGGCTCGCTTTCCCTGGGCGACGTTGGCGCGGACCTGAGTGGCAGGGATTGGACGGCCGGGGCGGAGGTGGCCCAGGTAGACGGCGACGTCTTGCTCAAGTCGGTCTTTGCCGGGCCGCACACCTACAGCATCCGGGCGCGCGGCGACATCGTCGTCACGGCGTTTCCCGGCAGCGACGCGACGTTCACTCTCCAGGCCCCCGGGGGGCGGATGCGGGCCAAAGGGCTCGCCGGGGAGGTGACGGACAACCAGTGGCAAGGCACCCTCGGAGAGGGCGGGACTCAGGTCATGCTCAGTTCCTCGCATGGCAGCGTCACACTGAAGGCGATAGAGGAAGCCGATGAAGAACGGACTGCCTTTGTGTTCGACACCGAGTTCGGTGAGGCAGAGGCGGCGGCTGGGTTGGCTGCGGAAGAGCTGGCCCAGCGCATCCAGCGACGCGTGGCCGAAAAGCTGAGCAAGATCGACTTTGAGGCCATCGCCCGTCGCGAAGCCGAACGTGCCCGTCAGCAGGCGGAACGGGAGGCCGAAAGGGTACGGCGCATTGCGGACAAGGCGCAGCGCAAAGTGGAGCGCGCCCGGAGAAAAGCTGAGGGACGGCGGTGGCGCATTGAGTGGGATACAGAACGCCACCGGCAGCACGCGGCGACGCGGAGCGCGACGGTTAGCGAAGAGGAGAGCCTGGCTGTGCTCAAGATGCTGGCCGAGGGCAGGATCTCCGCTGAGGAAGCCGATATACTGTTGCAGGCCCTCGAGAGTTAACTGCAGGGACGCATCTAGACAGGAGACAGGAGATGACGACACAAGAACGGACAGAGACCGGACAGACCCAGGAAACAAAGCGCTTTGGCGAGACGTTTGAGCAGTTTGGGGAGCAGATGGCTGCCTGGGGTGAGCAGTTTGGGCGACAGATGGAAGCCTGGGGCAGGGAGTTCGAGGGGCGTATGGCGGACTGGGGCGAGGAATTTGGACCTCGGATGGAGGCCTGGGCCGGGGAGTTGGCCCAGCGCATGGAGCACGTGGGCCAGCGCGTTGGGGGATGGTTCGATGAGCAGACCGCTTCCCGGGCTGACAGCGCCGAGGGTCTGCGTGAGGAACGCCTGGCCATCCTGCGCATGGTCGAAGAGGGCAAGATCACCGCGGCCGAGGCGGAAAGCCTGCTGCGGGCGCTCGGCGAATAACTGCCTTTGCTGGTGGAAAAGAGGTAAAATGTGGCATTCCATGTTGACAGCCGTTAGACTGCAGACGCGTCCTGGCGAGCTATTGAAGGAAGCAGGCGAGTACCGGTTGTGTAAGATGGCCACGGCTGGCCGGCCCAGACTGCAAGATCGTCTGTTGCCGAGCCTCGGTGATCTCTTGTTCTCCTTTGGCCTCAAGCTGAAAGCGCAGTGCGAGCCAGACTCGGCTGTGCCCTTCAAGACGCCCAGTAGATCCACGTAGCAGGTATACACTCGCTACGTGTTTTCTATCCCCCGAGGCTGCGCTCAACGGTCGAGCAGGCTCGACGAATTTGGATAGAAAGGTAGCACATCTGATGCATGAAGAAAGAGCCAAGATCTTGGACATGCTGTCCGAGGGCAAGATCACGGCCGAGGAGTCCGAGGGATTGCTGAAAGCGCTCAAAGAGAAACGATCAGGTCGTTGGCCTGTGCTGGATTGGATCGCCTCCCTGTTTGGCGCGCAGGCCGAGTATACAGAAGAGCAGGATTGGACCCTCGACGGGGCTGGCGTTTCGCTGATCACGGCTCAGACAGAGAACGGTTCGATCTCGCTCTGTGGTTCGGATCAAGATCAAGTGACCGTTCGCGCCTGGAAAAAAGTCCGGGCGCCCAGCGAAGAGGCGGCCAAGGAATTTGCGGCGCAGGTTCAAGTTCACGTCGAACGCCAGGGAAGCGAGATTCAGATCTACAAGGAACATCCCAAACCACCCATTGGCATCGCCGTTTCGGTAAGCTACGAGATGTCGTGCCCGCGCAAGGTGGACTTGAGTCTCCACACCTCCAACGGCGCGATCCACATCCACCAGGTTGACGGCACAGTTGAGGCCGTGACCGCCAATGGCGCGATTGAATTGCACGGAGGGGCGGGGCAGGTCAAACTGCGCACCACCAACGGCGCGGTTCGCGTCCAAGATGCAATGGGCCACGTTCAGGCTGACACATCGAATGGTAAGATCCTCGTGTCCACAGACCGGCTGGAAGAAGGGATCTTTGCTACATCCAACGGCGCGATAGATGTCAAGGTTCGAGAAGGCAACGGACCTGTGGCGGCCAGGACCTCCAATGGTGCCATTCATGTGGCACTCCCCACCGGATTTTCCGGGCAACTGGATGCGAGAACCACCCATGGTCATGTGCATGCCGGGCTTCCGATCTCTTCGACTGAAGAGGGGCGAAACCGCCTCGTGGGGCAGATCGGCGACGGTGGCGAGACGACGATCACGTTGCGCACCGTGAATGGCAGCATCCACGTAAGGGGGCAGCAGTAACCACTGACGACGTGCTGCATGTTCTTCCCCAAGCGGCGAGGCCGCTACTAGCTGGTTTTCGGCGACGATTTGACATGACGGAGCGTTGAGTGTGACACAGGCAAAACAGCGTCCATCTAAATGGCAGATCCCGTTTTTCAGCATCTGGGCAGGGCAGACGTTTTCCCTCATTGGTAGCCGGCTGGCCCAGTTTGCGCTCGTCTGGTGGCTGACCGAAATCACCCGATCGGCGACGGTGTTGGCGACGGCCACGTTGGTGGCCGTGCTCCCCAGCGTGGTGTTGGGTCCGTTTGCCGGCGTGCTGGTGGACCGCTGGAACCGGCGCAGGGTAATGATCATAGCCGACGGGTTTGTCGCGCTTGTGTCCGCGTGGCTGGCTTATCTCTTCTGGACCGGCTCGATGAGTGCCTGGCACGTCTACGTGGCCATGCTGGCACGTGCGCTGGGCGAGTCGTTCCACTGGCCTGCCATGCAAGCCTCCATCTCGTTGATGGTGCCTGAAGGGCATCTGTCGCGGGTGGCCGGACTGAATCAGACCCTCCAGGGCGCTTTGAATGTCGTCGCCCCTCCGCTGGGGGCGATCCTGCTCAGCCTGTTGCCGTTGCATGGCGTCATGGCGGTTGACGTGGCGACGGCCGTCCTGGCCATCAGTCCGCTCTTTTTCGTGGCCGTTCCCCAACCATCGCACACGAAAGCGGGTGGGGTGGCTGTGGGAAGCAAGCCCTCGCTGTGGCTTGATATGCGTGCCGGGTTGCGCTACGTCTGGGGCTGGCCCGGTTTGATGGCCGTGTTGGTCATGGCAATGGTCATCAGCTTTGTGGTCGACCCGGCTTTTTCCTTGATGCCGCTCTTGGTCACCGAACATTTCAACGGCGGGGCGCTGCAGTTGGCCTGGCTCGAGTCGTCGTGGGGCGCGGGAATGGTGCTCGGCGGGCTGCTCCTGAGCGTGTGGGGTGGGTTTCGCCGCCGGGTGTACACCTCGTTGGTTGGCCTGGTATTGGGAGGGATGGGCATCGTGCTGATAGGCCTGGCGCCAGCGAGTGCGTTCCGGCTGGCGCTGGCGGCCATGTTTGCAGCTGGCGTGATGAACCCGCTGATCAATGGGCCTTTCTTTGCCATCTTGCAGGTGACGGTTGCCCCTGAGATGCAGGGGCGGGTGTTCACCTTGGTAGGCAGTCTCTCCTCGGCCATGATGCCCTTGAGTCTAGCGGTTGCCGGCCCGGTGGCCGACGTGGTGGGGATACGAACGTGGTACGTGGTGGGTGGCGCTATCTTTGCGCTGATGGGAGCGGCGGCCTTTTTTGTGCCGGCGATCGTGAATATTGAGCACAATCACCATGGTCACACAGCTGGGGGTGAGCCTCTGCCCACAATGGTCGCAGGGATTGCGGTGGCAGCGGATCAGTAGAGGGCGCGGCCCCGGTCAGGAGGCCTTCGGTGAACAAAAGATGCAGCTTCAAACGTCAACTGTCTTTACACTTGTACAAGGAGAACCAGAAATGCCAGACCCACGAATTGAGAAACTGGCCGAGGTATTGGTCAACTACTCAGTCGAGGTGCGACCGGGTGACAAGGTGATGGTGGAAGGGCCCGCTCTGGCCGAACCACTGCTCAGAGCCGTCTTTGCCAAGGTGTTGCAGGCAGGCGGGCATCCACTGATGTTCGTATCTTTGCCCGGTACGGACGAGTTGCTATTCCGCTACGCTTCGGACGAGCAGTTGCAGCACGTACCGGAGCCGCTCAAGCTGGTCGTGGAAAGCTACGATGTCAGCATCGGGATCTGGGCCGCAGAGAATACCAAAGCGCTGAGCAATGTGGACCCGGCCAGGATGGTGCTGCGCAACCAGTCACAAGCAGAGATAATCGAGACGTTCATGAGGCGCTCTGCTTCTGGTGAGTTTCGCTGGGTCGGCACACTCTTCCCGACCAATGCGCACGCCCAGGATGCCGAGATGAGCCTGAGTGAATATGAGGACTTTGTTTACAGCGCTTGTCTGCCCGATATGGACGATCCGGTCGGGTACTGGCGGCGCTTTTCGGCCTGGCAGCAAAAGATCGTTGATTGGTTCAAGGGCAAGGAGCAGGTACACGTCGTCGGCCCGGAAACCGACTTGCGCCTGAGCATTGCCGACCGCGTCTTTATCAACAGCGATGGCAAGCGCAATATGCCGAGCGGAGAGGTCTTTACTGGACCGGTGGAGGACAGCGTCGAAGGACATGTCTACTTTTCTTACCCGGCCATCCACCAGGGGCGGGAGGTGACGGGTGTGCGGTTGTGGCTCGAGCGTGGCGAGGTGGTCAGAGCGACGGCTGAGAAGAACGAGGATTTCTTGCTCAAGACGCTCGATACCGACAACGGTTCACGCTACGTTGGTGAGTTCGCGGTCGGCACCAATGAGGGCATCACTCGTTTCACGCGCCAGATTCTGTTCGACGAAAAGATCCACGGCAGTTTTCACATGGCGCTGGGCAGGGGCTATCCCGAAACAGGCAGCCAGAACGAGTCGGCGATTCACTGGGATATGATCTGCGACCTGCGCGAAGGGGGTGAGATTTGGGTGGACGGTGAACTGCTATACAAGGATGGGCGATTTGTGGTCGAGTTCTGAGAGGATGCCCCATTCGCCATCAACGTTGAATCGTAGTAGAATAGGTTTGCTGCTACGGATTGGACGGAACGCGATAGGAGAGCGTTGATGGTAACACGCACTGCCAGACAGGCGGCTGTCCACCGAGGGGTGAGACGGCTAAACCCGTTGCGCGATCTGGGTCAGGTGACCGACGTCATCGAGGAGGGCTTTGGCTCAGACTTGACCGAGTCAGGGCAACGGGCCTTGAGAGAGATGCGGTTCTTGAGCCGGTTGGGACCTGTGCTGTGGTGGCTGGTGGGCACATCCCCCGACTTTCGCGAGTATCACTCTGGGTTTGTGTGGGTCGAAGCGGGGCAGATAGTCGGCACCCTGAACATCACCCGGCCCGGACCGTACGGCCGGCGCTGGTTCATGAGCAACGTCGCCGTGCGGGCCGCTTATCGAGGTCAAGGCATCGGCCGGGCGTTGACGGAGGCCGCGCTGGCCTGGGCGCGGGAGCAGGGTGGCGAGGCGGCCTTCCTGCGGGTGCGGCGGGATAATGCAGTGGCCTGGTCTCTCTATGACAGTCTTGGCTTCCAGCCCGTGTACGATTCGGCAGACTTGAGGCTAGCGCGAGTTCCACCTGTGGACAAAGTGACGGCGAGCGAGACCTCCGTCTCGCCTTACCGTCCGCACCAGTGGCGTCAGGTGCAAGAGCTGGCCCGAGGCACAGTACCGGCCAAGTGGCGTTGGTTGGAGCCGGTGCGTGTCGCCGATTTTCGCCTGGGTCTCGATCGCCGCCTGGCCGCCTGGTGGGCGGGCCTGACGGCCGGGCGCAAGACCTGGCGTCTGGCGGCACAGCGTGGCGAGCGGATCGTCGCCGCCATGACGGTGAAAATCGCCGGCCGTCGGGGGGATCACGCACTTACCTTGCACGTCCACCCAGACTACCGGGGGAAGATTGAAGAGATGTTGGTCACCGAGGCCCTCTCTCGCCTGTGGCCGCACCGGGTCAGGCCTACTGTCGTTTCGCTGCCGATCAGCTATGCTGAGGTCGTCGCCGTGCTGAAACGATACGGCTTTGTGGAACAGAGAGTGTTGACGCTGATGAGGCGATCGTTGCGCTAGCTTTTCAACAGACAAGGGCACAGTATGTCACACAGCAGAGTCAGTTTTTTCGGCGTCCTGAGAAACCGTCACTTCCTGGCCCTGTGGCTGGGACAGGTGATCTCGAACGTCGGCGATTATTTCTATTTCCTGGCGGTGCCGATCGCTATCAACCGGTTGACCGGGTCGACCAGGGACATGGCGCTGTCCATGATGTCTATCTTTGTGCCGCAGCTTCTCTTTGGACTCGTGGCGGGGGTGTTTGTCGATCGCTGGGACCGCAAACGAACGATGATCGTGGCCGATATTCTGCGGGGCTTCATTGTCCTGCTTTGTCTGACCGTTCGGTCGGCCGAGCAGGTGTGGGTCTTTTATCTGGTCGGCTTCCTGGTCTCCGCCGCCAGCCGGTTTTTCTACCCGGCGCGCAGTGCGGTGATTCCCCTCATCGTAGACAAAGACGAACTGATGGTCGCCAATGGCCTGTCACAGATCACCCAGACGGTGGCCCTTATTGCCGGTTCGGCGCTGGCCGGATTTGCCATCGGCTTCTGGGGTGAGCAGGTAGCCTTTGTTGCTGACGCGCTGTCCTTTTTTGTCTCGGCGGGCTTTCTCCTCACCATCGCGGTCCCGCGGAGGCTGCCTTCGGCAGTGAGCAAGCCGTCTGGCGGCGGGCAGTTGCGCGCTGTGTGGCAGGAGTTGGTGACCGGGTTGTCTTTTATCAGGCACAGCCAGGTGCTGATCGGCGTGCTGGTGAGCCTGGGCGTCATCCAATTGGGGATCGGCGCCATGCAGGTGATCTGGGTACCCTTCTTTCAGCGACACTTTGGCGTCGGCCCCGAGGGATTGGGCATCGTCGACTCGTCACAGGGGTTCGGCATGGCGGTGGGCGCGGTCTTTGTGGGGTTCATCGCGGCGCGTTTCAAGAGGGCGACGATCATTGGCACCAGCGTCGCGGCCATTGGAGTGATTATTGCATTGGTGGGCATGTCGCCCAGTTTTGCGCTTGTTCTGGGTCTGAGTTTTGTCCTGGGTCTTGCTTTAACGCCGGCGCAGGCGGCGGTGTCCACCGCGATCCAACTGGCTGCTCCGGACGACAAGATGGGCCGGGTCAATAGCGCCATAGGCACGGTGACCAGTCTGGCTATGTTGATTTCAATGGCCGTGGCTGGCGTGGTGGGGGACACCGTCAGCCTGCGTCTGATTTACGTCGCTTCGGGATCCGTCGTCGCGCTGGGTGGTGTGGTCAGTTTCTATCTCATTCCCGAAAGCACAGCGGAGCGTGGGGAAGAACGCGATGGACATATCGCCGCGCCAGCGATAATGAAGCGGTCACAGCGTCGCCCACAGATTCAAGGATCTATTCACGAGTTCAAGGAGGGGTAGTCGTGTCCGACGAGCAGATGGACATCCTGCGCATGATCGAAGAGAAACAGATCTCCCCTGACAAAGGCATACAATTGCTGGAGGCGCTGTTCGCCGGGGAGGAAGCAACGGTGGAACCGATCGCCACAGGAGATAAAGGGGAACCGGGGGCGTCGTCCTCAGCCGGGGAGACGGCTGCGCTTCCCGCTGCGACGCCTGACTTTTCCAGGTTTCGTCACTTGTGGCTGATCCCCCTGGCGATGGGTGTTTTCCTGATCGCCGTGGCCCTGGGATTCATTGTCCTCGTTCAGAAGACCTCGCCAGGTAGCTTTTTTCTTCTGTGCGGTGGCATGCCGCTCTTGCTGGGCCTGATGGCTATCGCCCTGGCTTTGTGGAGTCGGACCGCTCGCTGGCTGCACGTTCGCGTGCGTGGCGAGCAGCGGATTAGCCTCAGTTTTCCGCTGCCCCTCCGGTTGGCCGGTTGGGTCCTGCGTCTGGCGCGGCCCTACGTTCCCCAGTTGGAGGAGACGGGCCTGGACGAGGTGATCCTGGCCCTGGACGAGAATCTGGTCGGCGAGGAAGGGTTTTATGTGGACGTGCAGGATGGCAAAGATGGAGAACACGTGCAGGTTTACATTGGGTGAGCGACCTAGCACTTGTCCAAAAATAACTTGGCATCTTTTGCTATACTACGCCTGACCGGTGCCAAAAAGTTAAGTAATTGATGGACAACTACTTGGCGTAGCGAGGGAGGTAATATAAGGATGACGACCAGCGAGGAACGGAAAAAGATCCTCAAGATGGTGGAAGAGGGACAGATCAGCGCTGAAGAAGCGGCCAAGCTGCTGGCAGCTCTAAGCAGTGGTACCCGGCGAAAGGAATCCTCTGCCACGAGGCCCGGTCAGGCCAGGTGGCTCCGCGTGCGGGTGATGGATCTGAACTCTGGCCGCAGCAAAGTCAACGTGAACATCCCCATGAGCCTGGTCAACGTGGGCATCAAGATGGGCGCGCGCTTTGCACCCGACGTAGAGGGCCTGGATTTCGACGAGATCATGGAGGCCATCCGCAGTGGGGCGCAGGGCAAGATCGTCGACGTGGTGGATGAAGACGACGGCGAGCGGGTTGAGATCTTTATTGAGTAGACATAAGGAGGATTCAGTTGCGTAAACTGTTGTTGCGATGGTTGATCAACGCCTTGGCACTTTTCGCTGCTGCTGTGGTGGTCAAAGGCGTTGGTGTGGAAGAAGGTCGCGCGGCAGGATGGGTGGTTTTTGCCGTCGTGGCTGTGATCTTTGGACTGGTGAACGCACTCATCCGGCCGCTGCTGAAGGTGCTGACCTGTCCCCTGATTTTGCTGACATTGGGGTTGTTTACCCTGATCATCAATGCACTGATGCTTTGGCTGACGGGGACCATTTCACAAGCCCTCGAACTTGGCTTCTACGTTGACGGTTTCTGGTCTGCGTTCTTGGGTGGCCTGGTCGTCAGTGTGGTGAGTGTAGTGTTGAATTTGCTCGTGCGTGACGAAGAGGATCGGCATGAGCGCAAGCGGCAACGGGATTGAGTCGCCACGAAGAAAGGGTTAACCACGTGAGGAGATCCTCTTACTGGGGGGATCTCCTCTTTATGATCTCCCTTGCGTTACCCTGAGTCGTCCTGCGTTTTGACAAGCAGACAGAGTTGCTTTATAATGCCTTTTTGAGACAGTGGCCTTTCTCTGGAGTATGACTGGTCTTGGTCAGGCAGGTGTTGGCCGTGAGTGTCAGTCAACAGAATGCTCGCGCTTGAAAATGCTCTGGGAACGTCTTGGAGGGTGATGATGCGGGATGCGACGCATCGTAGAACTGGTGTCTTTGCCAGAGGCGTCCACCGGCACCGGATAGCTATCCTGGTTTTGCTCGTCTATGGCTTGCTGTCGGTGGTGATGACCTGGCCGCTCGTCGCTCGTCTGGGGACGCTCGTGCCAGCAGGGACGGGTAATGATGTATGGTCCCACCAGTGGACGTTTTGGTGGGTGAAAAAGGCCATCACGGAGGGGCATAACCCCTTCTATACCGACCTTCTCTTTCATCCCCAGGGTGTGTCGTTGACCTCTCACAACATCGCCTGG
>Ga0180438_10008881_pt1 | contig 12669 bp, 14 predicted proteins | sample SS_ome_12_FD_132455 | JGI IMG/M metagenome (GOLD analysis project Ga0180438, IMG submission 132455) | Hypersaline lake sediment archaeal communities from the Salton Sea, California, USA - SS_3_D_2 metaG | ecosystem: Environmental > Aquatic > Non-marine Saline and Alkaline > Hypersaline >...
GAGCAGAACCGCGCACGTTCCGCGTGAATGGCCCCCGGCACGCTGTTCGCGGCTTGGGTGTCGCTCTGCCCCTCGCGTCCGATGACGTAGTCTGTGTGCTGGAAACGCAGGCCCTCGAAGTGGATGTGCTCGACATAGGCCCCGTCTTCATCCGGTTCGCCCTGCAGCACCACCAGCTGCTTGGCGACAGGCGCTATCACCTCGGCCCGCGCCATGTCTTCGTCCTCGAGCGGCCAGTAGTAGAGCACGCCCGTCCTGCGATTCAGATACCACTCGCCCGGTTCGTCGAGCGCCTCGAACACGTTTTCGCTGTGGTACCGTTGACACGCGCCGAGGTACCCAAAAGGCCAGAAGGCCTTACCCGTGAAATCGACGTAGCATTCGTCTTCGTTGAGTTCTTTCACATGATGCGCCGAAGTCTCCCACGAGTGATAGGCCACGATCAGCGCGTCATCCAGGTTTGCCCACCGTTTGATGTCCCCCGGAGCGAAGTAGAAGCCGTGATTGCCAAAGTCGCGGTATCCCGTTGTGCCGGGATTCGCGCCGGGCGGCATGCGGTTGCGCGTATACAGATATCCCTCGTTCGGCGTGCGCGCCACCGTGGCGCGGCGGCCGTTAACCCACAGATTCGCAAAATACCAATCGCCCGCCTTGACCGCCGGGAGCGTGACCGCCCACAACGCGCCCTCCCGCCGCCAGCCCGTAATCGGCCGCCCGCCGCTTATCACGGGATGTTCGCCGGGATACGCCGCGTACGTAATCGGGGCCTGATACGTCCCCGAGTCCTCGGGGCCGAACCGCACCGCCTCGTCCTGTCGATACATCCCCTCGCGTATCAACACATGACCTGGCCCAGCGAGTTCCCCCGACGCCTTCAGCCGTCGTACAGCGTCCCGCGCACCGGCCAGCGTTGCCAAGGGGCCGTCCGTACCCGCGCGGTTCGGCTGCAACGGCGCGCCCGACCATGCGTCGTTGCCGGCAGGGGATACGTAAAGCGTAAGCGCGTCGCCAGGTTGTGCCGCCAGAGCGAAGACAATACATGCAATTCCAGGGACTGCAGAAAGAGCGCGCTGCATCACTGTAAGTTCTCCAAAGAAGGCGTTGCCAAACCCAGGAGGGCGATGTCAGTGCGAGGGAGCGCCCGCGTTCTTCATATAGTCTATTCCGCGACGATGGTCAGTTGCACGGAAAACCCCAATTGTTTCAGCATAGCCTCGCAGTTCTCCCAAGTCAATCCGAAGGCGCGTACGTCGGCAACGCCCAACCTACTTACCACGTTCCTAAGAGCTTCTGCGTCCTGCTCTTCAAAAGTGCCTTCCATCATGGTGGATTCCGCCCAGTCCACCAGAGCAGCCTGGGTAATCTCATGACGCAAATAGGCGGTTAGTTTGTCGGCAACTGAAGTGCGCGTGATGATCATTGCTTTACTCCCCCACATGCCGATGGCCTTTATCCTCGGGGTATTTCTCGTGGATTTCCACCAATATCCCATGCTCGTTATAGATTTCCTGTCCAAATCGTCGCGTGTTTTCGTTCTTGTCCACCTCTTTGACGTACCTTGCTCGCCAACCGCGGCGCCCGGGAACGTCAAGCCAGTAGCGTCTTCCTCCAGAAGGCAGATGCTCCCAGTTGACAAACTTCCGTTCGTTTGCGGCACGCTTTTCTTCTTTTCCCATTAACTTCGCTCATGTCCAGCGGCTCCTCGCCTTCTACGCCAATCTCTGGCAAGGAACTGTCTCAAGCTTATTCTCAGAGAGGACTTCTTCAGCCGCCACGGGTTGCCTGGCGCTAAAGACACAATCTCCTTCTGCAATACAGAAAACGTACGATCCAGAGTATAGGTGCTGTTGACGTTGCCTTCAACTCGAACAGGGAGAAGCGTTCGCGCTTGCGCTCACACATCATATTGTGTGATAATATGTGTGATAAGAGGAGGTGATGGCCTTGGCGACAAATCTGCAGGTAGATGACAGGCTTATTGTGAAGGCGGTCGAGCTTGGCGGCCACAAGACCAAGAAGGCCGCGGTAACGCAGGCGCTCGTCGAATACGTCAATCATCTCGAGCAGCAGAAAGTCCTGTCTATGTTCGGAAGGGTTGATTACGACCCCAAATACCACTACAAGAAGCAGAGAAAACGGCCATGAGAGTTATCGTGGACACGAGTGTGTGGTCGCTCGCGCTCACACGCGGAAGGCAAAGCCACTCTTCCCCGGCAGAAGAATTGCGCAGCTTGATCCAAGACCACCGAGTCCAGATGCTTGGCCCGATCCGCCAGGAAATCCTGTCCGGGATCCGCAGTCAATCCCAATTCGACAAACTTCGGAAGCATCTCGAAAGCTTTCCGGATCTGGCGATTCTCTCGGAGGACTATGTTGCGGCGGCGCGTTTCTTCAATCTGTGCAGGTCGAAGGGCGTGCAGGGCTCGAACACAGATTTTCTCATTTGTGCCGTCGCTGCCAGAAATGGATTTCCGATTCTGACGACCGACAAGGACTTCATCCTTTTCTCACGACACGTGCCCGTGGTTCTTCATAACCAGACATAAACCGCCAGGAATTCGAGTGCAAGTTATATATGCGCTGACAATGGAGGCATACGGCAAAATGAAAAACTGCGTGCGAATCAAGGCACTGCTGGGATGTATAGTCTTAATCCTTTCAAGTGCGGCACTCGGTGACGCGGAGTCGCCGGAGATAGCCGTAATCAGGCCGAAAGCGCGCACCGGGTTTGCCAACGCCGGTTGGAAATACGATCGGTATGAGCAGTTGCAGTCGTTGGACGCCCATACGCGTATGGTCGTTGCGGATCTCGAGGGGCCGGGCGTGATCCGCCACATTCACACGACCCGGCATCACCCGAAAGAGCTTTTCACGCGGGGCATTGTGCTCGAGATATGGTTCGACTACGCAACCGTCTTCTATTGCTATCAGACAGAGCCTGGCGGTTATAATCACGAACCGCTCCCGGCGGTGAGCGACCGCCAAAAAGTCATGTTGCGTCCGGAGTAGCGGGAAGACTGGATACGTCAAAGAGCGGATGAGGCGCGTACGAGGAACCTGGCGCGCGTCGACGGAGAAAAGAGAATGCCGCGGGCTCAATGCGTAGTCCACAGAGGTGGCAGAGTCTTGATGGTAAAGCACAGTCAGGGGCGCGATGAGTGGTGGTGCCTACCGGGCGGCGGTATAGACGCGGGAGAAACTCCCGAGGCCGCCGCATTGCGGGAACTCAAAGAGGAATGCTGCGTCGACGGTGCGATCATCAGGCGGATAAGTCACGTGACCTACGGCCCGGACCCGGACAACGAGGCCGTGTCGTTTCTCGTGGATATTGGCGATCGGACGCCGGAACTCGGACACGACCCCGACGTCGAAAAGGGGCTCGAGGTCCTGACAGAAGTCAGGTGGATGAGGCTGTCCGAAATACCGGAACGCGACAGAGCCCACCTGTGGGCTGCCGGCCTACTTGGGATTCGAGAGTTCTTTCAAGAGGTCGATTCATGGGGCAATACAATCAGCTACCCTTGAGGAAGAAAGTGCATTCATGTACATAGGACCTCTTAGGGTGAACAAGGCGGCGATCAGACCAGGCTATCGCCGCGTAGCAAGGCTCCTGACGTTTTCGCGCTTGCTGTTTGCGCTGACGTTTCTCCTGCTATGTGTGCTGCTTGTTCTTCTCGTGGCTCTGCGAGTCCGTCCGAATAGGGACGTATGGTTAGCCTACATTGGTGTCTGGCAGGACAGCTCGTTCGAAGATGACCAAATGCTGGGTGTTGCCCAGTTGGGAAAGCGAGACTTCACTATCTGGACATTCGACCTGGAATCTGAAGAGTTCCGCTGCCTGGCCTCGGAAAGACGGAGAATGCCTCATCTCTATCCAGGGAGCGCTCGGGACGACCTAGCATGGCGCGAGCGTGAACGGCAATGGTGGAAACCCTTGCTTAGAGGGAAGAAGCCGACCGTCGCAGAGACGCCGTTACGCATCAAGGAGTATGTTCTTAAGGCTGACACAAACGCCCCTTGCCTTATAATGGATGACGATGGCGAAGACAATATAATGGATGACGATGGCGAAGACAATTGGTGCACCGTGAAACGCGTTCTTACCTTTGAGGGCCGCGCCTACCTTCTTGTGTATAGGTTTGAGCCTTACTCCGACTATATACTCTGGGATATGGCTGCCGATTGCGACGAAACGAACCTTTGGACATTGCACCCGGCACAACCGGAGACGATAGAAGAAGCTGACGTGCCCGTATTGGGAGGCTTTCCTTCGCGAGACTTTCCTTGGCGCGTATCGAGGCCATTAGGCCGACGCAGGGACCAATTCATCGTCGCGGAAAGCCAGTCGCGTATGGTGGAGGGGCAACGCGTTCACGGGACGTTACTTCGTCTCTTTAGGGTCTTCCCGTTTCAGGAAGAGGCGAATGTGTTCCTGCATGAGGAAAACACGTTCATCTGCCACATAATCCCGTCAGCAAACCCCGACGAAGTGATGCTCACAGTTCTGGTCGGCGAGCCCAGCCGTTACGTGTTTAGAAGACTATCGTTTGCGGATGACAGCGGCAATCCCTGTATAGAGCTTGGTTCACGAATCGAACTTGAGGACTATGCGCCGGGCCACGACTCACAATACGTTGTTCGCTCGGTGAACTGGAGGAATGGTCTGCTCTTCTGGGCGACGGGTGAGCCGCGTGCCCTCACAATCGCCAAAGAAGGCGAGTCGCCCCCGTTCCCCAGAATCGGTTTGGGCGCCCTTGAGGACAGAGCCTGGGGGTACGCGGTCAATGAGGACGGCACTGTGCTCGTGGCGCGAAGCGGCCGGTCCTCGTTTCGGGTGTACAGCATCGAATATCCTGACGTGCTGCTACAAGCCGAATACAGCTTAGTCTATTCAAAGAAGACCAAGCAACTCAGCATGCGAAAGCTTCACGTTGATGAAAACGAAGCGTCACTTGACGAATAACAAGCGTCTCGCGGGTAAGGCGATACTCGTCCTTCAAACGCACTTCGTTCGTCAGCGAGAAAAAGGGGCCGTCTATGTGCCGGGAACTTGCAGAATGGTTGCTCGAGAATGGCGGGCCGGTGGTCAGATACCGGACGGCAACCGAACTGCTTTCTGATGCTTCTATGGTCGATATCGAGGCGCTCGATAGGGATCTTCTGAATTGCCCGCTTGTGCGCCTGTGGCTAGGGCGTCTCAAGAATGTGAAGGCAGTTCACGACCGTGGCAACGATCGTTTCGTGAGTCGGATACTGGGTATTGGGCGCGCATATTTTCAGATGCGCTGGAACAATTCCGATTTCGTGGCCCTCCGGTCAAATGTCAGTGTGGCTTCGTAGCCGAAGTCACGGGCCGTTAAGCCGATCAGAATGTCTGCCGGATCGAGGGCGGTTTTCCGCCCCAGATCGATAAGGTCCCGTATGCGGTCGGGCGCTTCGAATGCGAAAAGCGGTGTGAGCGTCAATTGCTCGAGCGCACCGATTATGTCGGCGCGCGGGCAGTCGTAGACGGCGCGCAACGTCCAGAAGAGTTCGAGAACAACCGGGATCGCAACAAAAAGGCGTTCGCCGCGGACTTCGGCCCTTTCGCAAAGGGCCTTGGCTTTCGCACATTGCGCTTCGTCGTCGTTAACGAGGAGGCGCACAAGCACGTTTGTGTCGAGGGCATTCATAGGCTCCCCTCGCGGAAGGCTTTCTTCACAGACGCGTCCATGGCCTGCACCGACACCGGCCTCTTCTTTGCGTGGCCGCTCAGTGCCCCGACAAGCTGGGCCACCTTGCGCGAAGCGGGAACCATCTTTGCTGTTCCATCCTCTTCGATACGGAACTCTACCCTGACCCCGGCCCGAAGCCCAAGCCGTTCCCGGACCTCTTTAGGGACGGTCACTTGACCCTTACTCGTCATTGTAGCCAACGGCATAACATACCCCCTTTCATATTTCCTTTCTCCTTACTATCTTACCCAGGTAGGCTTTATCGTGTCAAGGCAAATGCAAGCGGCCGAATTCTTACTTTGGCAGCCCGGTAAGGAGACCGCTGCGCTTGACCGCAGCGAGCACCTCCCAGCCCACTTTGTATAGCACCGATGGCGTTGAGCGAGGCGATGGCCGCGGGGCCTGTGTCAGATTCTGGGGTTTTCATGCTGTGCGTTGTTCCCACAAGTCTTCTTCTCGATTCGAGAGTTTCGGCGCGGTGTGTCTGCGCGGCGCGGTATGCGATATAATCGTTCCGGGTGTCGCGCGCATTCCGCGTTCTGGCAGCGGACTGCGTTGGCGCAAAACCCTTTCGCCGGCCGCAAGCAGAGGAGGAACCAGCCATGGCTCGTGTGTTCATTCCGTTGGCCCAGGGGTGTGAGGAACTTGAGGCCGTTACGCTCATTGACTTGCTTCGGAGAGCGGACGTCGAGGTGGTCACAGCCGGGCTCGACAATCAACCCGTCAAGGCCAGCAGGGGTACGGTCATACAACCGGACACGGATCTCGACGCGGTTTTGAATGAGGCGTTTGACATGGTCGTGTTGCCGGGTGGGATGCCCGGCGCGGAGAATCTCGACAATGATGGCCGGATCCGCACGCTGCTCGAGCGCATGGCCGGGGAAGGCAAGTTCACGTGCGCCATCTGCGCGGCGCCGATGGTCCTGGCGAACGCGGGCCTGCTCGAGGGCAAACGGGCCACGGCCTATCCCGGGTTTCTCGAGAAGATGGGGGTGTCGAACGTCACGTTGACGGGTGCGGCAGTCGAACGTGACGGCACGGTCATCACGTCGCGCGGCCCCGGCACGGCCATGGACTTCGCGCTGACCCTCATCGAGGCCCTAACCGACCGCGGAACGCGCGACAAGGTCGAGGCGGCCCTCGTTCGCGCTTAGCACGCACGCGTGCCACTGGCGGCTTGTCCGCCAGTGTGATGAGTCCGCTTGCCGAACCGGGATCTCGACGTAGGTTTCTTGCTTATCCGCGATTTCGATGACGGCGCTCACGGTGAAGAAGCTTGCGCGCCGTTCGCTTAGCGTGCGAGCGTCTTCCTTTGAAACGGACACGCGGACGGTGTACGTCCCGGGGTCAAATCCCGTGGCGCAGAACATCCCGTCGGCGTCGGCCGGACCCTGCCACGCGAGGACATCGAACGGTTGGCTTACCAACGTTTCCTCATCAAGTGCGCCCTTGAACACGTCGATGTAGCCGGTTTCGCCTTGCCGGAGGCTGGTCGCTCGGCCGGCTAGTGCCCCGCCTTCGGCGAAATCAACAGTAACGAATGTGGCCTTTTCTTCGGACAAGACGATTTCAAGGTTCTTCTTGCTCACGACGTTGCGATACCCTTCGAAGAATGCCGTCACCTCTAACCTGCCGGCGCCCGCGGGCAGATTTTCAAATCGAAATACGCCGTCCTCGATAGAGGAGGTACGGAGTATTTCGCCTTGTTCCGAAGGCATAAACAAGTAGGCGTAGCCACTTCTGGGAAACAGTTCGTAATAGCGCACCGTGCCCTCGAGCACGCCGCGATGTGCCGAGAGATCAACGTCGACCTGCGTGGTCTCGCCGTTTTCCACTACGAGTGGACGGATGACTTTGTCTCCTTGGGACTCCGGGACGAACACGAACAGTTCCATCGCACCTGGCGTCGCGGCGTCAATCCGGTAGCACCCCGAACTGTCCGTGCGCGTCTCCAGCGTAGGCACGGCCGGCCCGCCAGCACGAACAAAGAGGTTGCCGGGAGGCTGCAACGTGACGAGAACGTCAGCCACTGGATTTCCGTCGGCCGCCACTGTCCCTTCAACCGTGCCGCCGCGTGACAGGACGATCCGCGCTGATTCCATTTCCCCCGGCCGGGGAAAGACCTCGATTTTTCCCGGCACATAGTCAGAGTGATTGGCTGTGATCGTCGTTGGCATGCTTGGCAGCCCTCTCAGCTCGAAAGCGCCGTCCGAGCCCGAATAGGCCGCCGCGCTGTTTCTCAATTCGTCAGAGTTGTCTTCGTTCCGTAGGGCAATGCAGGCACCGGGAACGGGGTTGCCGGCCTCGTCCACCACCATGCCGTTGACCACCGCCTCGATATCCAAACGGAGCACAAGCTCGCGGGACGGGTCTTCGCCGGGCGGCACGGCCGCGCGTTCGACAGCAAAGCCTGGCGCCCGAGCTATGACGCGAGTCCATCCCGTTCCTGAAACATCCTGAACGGTTCGCACGCTAAATCGGCCTTCGTCGTCCTGAAACTGTTTGAGAAGATTCGCTTCCTCGAGCCGCAGGATGTCGTTGAAGTAGGCCGCTACGGCACACACCTCGAATTTAGTAATGGGAGCGTCTGTGTCGGCGCGCAGAACACGGCCCGCAATCGTTGTTGGGCTAGGTACCACTCGGGGCAGGACGAAATCGACGTCGTCGGATCCAGCCCGGACAGTCTCACCGCGTCGGGCAAAACCAGGGAATCTGGCCCAAATGCCGTACTCGCCCTCGGACAAACCCTCGAGTGTGTAGTACCCATCCTTGTCGGTGCGAACTGCCCAACCTCCCACCTTCGTAAGACGTACGGTCGCGGCCATAACTATGCGGACGTCAGCGCCGGAAAGTGGCGCGCCGGCCGGGTCCGTGACGCGCCCGGTGATGGTCAAGTCTCCCCCGAAATCGATGGCGAGTCTTACGTCTTCGCGCATCTCACCGGCACTTACTTGAACCGACTCACTGAACATACCCAGGGCTCGCCTCCCTTCTGGCGGCTCAGCGGACACGTGGTATGTTCCCGGGACAAGCCGGGCCAGCTCGAACGCGCCTCGCGCGTCTGTCTCGGCGGGCCCGGCAGAGACCGGTTCGCCCGGCCTGGCTGCCCTGACAAAGGCGCCTGGCACGGGGCTGTCTTCCGTATCCACGACTGTGCCGCGAATGCCTCCTAGGGCGAAGAGAGGAATTGTGAAGTCGTGCAGTCCCTCGTTGGTCAAGGGGATGGGGCCGTGCCGCTTGCTCTTGAACTCATCCGTTTCGGCATGGAGATACAGTCTGCTATCGGGAGAAAAACCCGCTAATTCGAACGTACCGTCAGGCTTGGTCTCTGCCGTTGCCCGGCACTCCGGTTCCTCGGTATAGGCCGTGACGGTTGCGTTGCGCGCGAGGCGACCCGACGGCAGGATTACGGTTCCGGATACCGCTACACCCGCGTCTTGCGTTACGGACAGCTCCGTACCCGGGTCGTCCGGCATGGCTTGTTTGTCTGGTGCGGGGGCCGGGGTCTGCCTGTCGGGGGTCTCTGGACGTCCCTGCGTTTCCGGCGTCGGCATTTGCAGGGGCTTTGCTCCGAGCGACGCTTGCTCATCTTCGGGGGCGCCTTGGAGCACGACCCACCACGCGCTACCCAGGGCCAACGCAATAATCGCTGCCACAAATGCGACGAGTTTCTTCACGACGAGTATCCCTCCCAGAATGGTTGCACCTGTTGCAGCAGCCTGTGCCCCGCCGCCGTCTTTCCAGACAATGGGACAGGCGAGGATGCCGCTCATGATGCGTTTCCGCGCGGGGCTTTTGGCCAGTCTGGGCGCCAGGTCTTCGCCGGCGCAGTCGAGCAAGTCTTTGCCGAGGGCTTCGCGGGCGCGTTGCAGGCGCTTCTTGACAGCGTCGCGGCTGATTCCCAGGAGACGGCCTATTTCGGTGGTCCGGTGGCCGGCAAAATAGTGGAGCAGCAGCACTTCGCGGTGGTCGTGATCCAGTTGCCGGACGCGGCGGCGGACCAACGCACGGAGCTCCTCGCGCTCGACGCCGTTTTCGGCGGCTTCCGCGGGCTGCAATTCCGCCAGCACCTCCGACTCCCGTTTTCTTGCATGCAGGAAATTGCGGGCGGCGTTTTGCGCGATGGTTACCAGCCACGGCCCGAATCGCGCCGTCTCACGCAAGGTATCGAGCGATCGGTACGCCTTCAGAAAGGCTTCCTGGGCGACGTCTTCGGCATCCGCCTCGTTGCCGGTCAGCGAGTATGCCGTCGCCTGTACCGTGGCCAGATACCGGTCCACCAGCCCGGCAAAGGCCGCCTTGTCGCCTCGCAGCACCGAGGCCACCGCTTTGGCGTCCTGCCGATTGCGCAATCCGAGCACCGCGCTACCCCTTTTGTTCCTATTATAAAGGACAGTTGTGCGGCCACGGCGGTGACTGAACGGATGATACCGGGCTTTCCGTAATCGCCGGGTGAGCCGACGTCAAGCGTGCTCTGAGTAGTCGGTGCAGGTGTTTGCTGAACGCTCTTAGGCGCCGACGCGGAGACCGCGAAGAAGCAGGGACAGCCCCGTCTCGCTCCCCGCCTGGGGCGGGGTCGCTCGCTTGCGTCAGTCCCCGCTTTTCGCTCATGCTTACCCGCCGATACCGGGTTTTGCGAGAGATGGAAATCGCTGCAAAAAACGTTGTAACCTGACGTGTTAATTACGGCAGGAGACAAACGTTGTCTGCGCCATCAGTTGCGGCAGAGAGAATGCCCTTACGCCGCATTATCTGCAAGATCATTTGCCCGACCCGTCATTGCGAGGAGCGAGTCCCCGAGCGACGCGGCAACCACTTGAACCGGGAGTCTCCGTGTAGCCACTGGGCACACAACGGAATGCCATGAGAGAGTCTTTCGTCTACATACTTACTACCAAGGACAACACGGCGCTGTACACGGGGGTGACCAGCGACCTCGTGAAGCGCCTCGCACAACATCGTACTCGGCAGGGGTCCCGGTTCGCGGCGAAGTATAACGTGACAAAGCTGGTTCATGTGGAAACATACGGAGACATTCGTGACGCCATCGCGCGGGAGAAACAGATCAAGGCCGGCTCACGGCAGAAGAAGGTCGATCTCATCGATGCGGAGAACCCTGAATGGCGGGATTTGTCGGTAGATTTGAGGTAACAGCGGGAAGTGATTGCCGCGTCGCTCGGGACTCGCTCCTCGCAATGACGAGTCGGGTATGGTTCCTTGGTGGAGTATTTGAGGTAACAGCGGGAAGTGATTGCCGCGTCGCTCGGGACTCGCTCCTCGCAATGACGAGTCGGGTATGGTTCCTTGGTGGAGTATTTGAGGCAGCAGCGGAAAGCTGTTGTCGCGTCTCTCGCCCATGTGCGGCGAGGTCGCTCCTTGGAATGATGCAAGGGAAAGCGGGCCCCGCTGGTTATGCCGTGTGTGGCGCCTACGACAAAGGTTTCCCCCGCCGTCATTGCGAGGAGTCTTCGACGAAGCAGTCACTTCCGTCGTGCGCTCTTTCCTGGTATAGGTAATCGGAATCGTCTTTTCTGTCGCCCAGAATGACGCGGCAGTTGGGCGTTGGGTGATTCGACAGAACGATAAATGGCGGGAGACACTTGTTCCATGCTCGCACAGGCCATATTATTCTGGGCAAATGCCGGCGGTCTTCGGTGGATTCGGCAGGCACACCGAGGGTTTGGGAAGAAGCGGGAAGTTGACGGCAAGTAGCCGAGACCCTGCGCAATTGTCCTATTCTGCGGTTTGGAGAATGCAACATGACGGATATGCTATCGAGTCACACGCCGGATTTCGAACAGTTCCTAAAAGTACTCAGGCGAAAAGGACGGCCGAGTCATTTGCCGTTCTACGAGCATTTTGTCAGTGAGCGGTTCGTTGCTGAACGGACGGGCACGGCTTGGGACAAAATGACGCTGGAGGATGCCGAGTACTGGCCGATCTACGTGGATTTCTGGCTCGGGATGGGCTACGACTGCATTCCTATGGAGATCGGGCTCAACTGCCCCCTGGAGTGTCACGAGGAGCGGGGCGAGGCATTGTCCGTGGGCAGCGAGTCGGCGGTGACTATCCGCACTATCGAGGATTTCGAGACGTATCCGTGGCCGGATGCGTCGTCGCCGATCGAGTTTTGCCACTTCGAACGCGTCGCCGAGCTGCTGCCCGATGGCGCGAAGATCGTGGGCGGGGTAGGCGGCGGCCCCTATGAATGGGTCTCGCGGATGCTGGGCGACCAGGGACTATCGATCGCCATCTACATGGACCCCGACCTCGTTCAGGCCGTGTTCGAGACGATCGGCGTGTTGTACGTGAATGCCGTGCGGCGATTGGCCACGATGGACGCCGTCGGCGCGCTTCGCCAAGGCGACGACCTCGGCTTCAAGACTTCGACGTTCCTCAGCCCCGACCATCTCCGCCAGTATGTGTTTCCCATCTACACGGGGATGGTCGAGGCGGCCCACGACCAGAACAAGCCGTTCATCCTGCATTCCTGCGGGAATCTCGACGAAGTCTACGACGACCTGATCGACGACTGCGCCATCGACGCGAAGCACTCCTTCGAAGAGGCTATTCTTCCCGTGGAGCGGTTCAAGCAGCGCTACGGGGACCGTGTCACACCCTTGGGGGGGTTGGACGTGGATCTGATCTGCCGGGGCACGGAAGAGGAGATTCGGGCTTACACGCGCAAGAAGATCGAACAGTGCTTTTATGACGGTTTCTGGGCGCTGGGCACGGGAAATTCCCTGACTGACTACATGCCGGTGAGAAACTACGAAATCGTCCTGGAAGAAGGATTGAAGGTTGTCTGCTAATCCTTCGGCATCCGGTGTCTTGCTTGATGCGCCTGCTGTGGTAGAATACTCTAGCGGGGACGCGCGTCCGGCCGAACATCGATGGGTGCCGGACTCCGGGGCCGGCTCAACGGCGAGGTCTTGATGATGCCAACCTACGAGTA
>Ga0180438_10008882_pt1 | contig 12668 bp, 12 predicted proteins | sample SS_ome_12_FD_132455 | JGI IMG/M metagenome (GOLD analysis project Ga0180438, IMG submission 132455) | Hypersaline lake sediment archaeal communities from the Salton Sea, California, USA - SS_3_D_2 metaG | ecosystem: Environmental > Aquatic > Non-marine Saline and Alkaline > Hypersaline >...
CGAACAAATCATGAGCGCCAACGACCAGTTGGCGGTTGCAAACCGCGCCCGGCTGGACGCGGCGGGGGTGTTTGCCATCAACATGATGGCCTCTCCAGGCGCCGGAAAAACCAGCTTGATCACGCGCACGGTGCAAGCGCTGGGGCAGGAGTTCCGCATCGGCGCGGTCGACGGCGACATCGCCACGACGCTGGACGCCGACCGGATCGCCGCGCTGGGTGTCCCCACCGTCCAGATCAACACCGGTGGTGCCTGCCACCTGGACGCAGTCATGTTTCAGAACGCGCTGCCACAGCTCCCGTTGGGGGAGCTGGACCTGCTCATCGTCGAGAACGTGGGCAACCTGGTGTGCCCCGCCAGCTTCAAGCTGGGCGTGCATCGCAGCGTCGTGATCGCCAGCGTGCCAGAGGGAGATGACAAGCCGTACAAATATCCCGTGATGTACCGGGGAGTGAATGCGCTGGTATTGAACAAGATGGACGTGATGGCAGCCTTCGATTTTGACGTGGACTACTTCCGGCAGGGGGTAGAGACGCTCAACCCGGGTCTGGCTTTCTTCCCCCTCTCCTGCAAGACCGGGGAGGGACTGGAGTCCTGGTTTGCGTGGCTGCGCGAGGAACTGAAACAAAACAACAGCGGTGGGCGGCCCTAGGGCCGCCCACCGAATAATGCGATCCTGTTTCAGCAGGTCCAATCCGCCGTTCAGGCGGGTTCCACCTGCACTGCGCAGACCTTGTACTCGGGAATCTTGGCAACGGGATCGAGGGCCGCATTGGTGAGCGCGTTGGCGGCTGCCTCGACAAAATGGAACGGGATGAAGACCACGCCAGGCCGGATATGCGGGGTGACCCGTACCGCCAGCTCGATCTCTCCCCGACGGCTGGCGACGCGCACCCGTTGATTGCCGTTCAACCCGATGCGAGTCGCGTCGTCCGGGTGCATTTCCACGTAAGCCTCTGGCACTTCTTGATCCAGCTTCTCTGATCGCCGGGTCATCGTGCCTGTGTGCCAGTGGAACATCAGCCGGCCTGTGGTCAAGATAAAGGGATATTCCTCGTCTGGCAACTCCGCTGCCTCTAGGAACGGGATGGCATGGAAGTGGCCCAATCCGCGGCTGAACTTGCCCTTGTGGAGGTAAGGGGTTCCGGGGTGATCGAACGTAGGTACCGGCCACTGCAGGAAGCCCTCCTGCTCCAGCCGTTCATAGGAGACACCTCCGTAGATAGGTGTCGTCTGGGCAATCTCGTCCATCACCTCCCCTGGTGATGTGAAGTCGAATCCATGAGCTCCCATCCGCTGCGCCAGGAGGCAGATGATCTCCCAATCTGGTTTGGCCTCCCCCAGCGGCTCGACCGCCTGTCGCACCCGCTGGATTCGTCGGTCGGTGCCGGTGAAGGTGCCGTCCCTCTCCACAAACGACACCCCTGGTAGGACGACGTGGGCCAGTTGAGCCGTCTCGGTAAGGAAGATGTCCTGCACCACCAGGAACTCTGCTTGCTCCAGGCAGTGCCGGACGTGATTGACGTCAGGATCGGAGAGCATCGGATTTTCCCCCATCACGTAGAGAGCGCGGAGGCTGCCATCACCGGCACCGTCCATCATTTCGGTCACCGTCATCCCCACCTGGTCGGAGACGCCTTGCACCTCCCACGCTGCCTCGAACTTGGCTTTCACCGCCGATGAGGTCACCCTTTGGTAACCCGGATAGACGTTGGGCAACCCGCCCAGGTCACAGGCCCCCTGGACGTTGTTCTGCCCTCGCAGGGGGTTGACCCCGCCCCCCGGTATGCCCATGTTGCCGGTGAGCATCGCCAGGTTGGCGCAGGATTTGACGTTGTCGGTGCCGGTGGTGTGCTGGGTGATGCCCATCGCGTACAGGATCGCGGCGGACTTGTTCTGGGCATACATCCGTGCTGCCGCTCGCAGGTGATCGGCAGGAATGCCGCTGAGCTCCTCCACCCGCTCCGGGGTATACTCCATCACTACCTCTCGGAGTTCCTCATAGCCTTCCGTTCGCTCCTCGATAAAGGTCTGGTCCTCCAGTTCCTCGCTGATGATGACGTTCATCAGTCCGTTGAGCCAGGCCACGTCGGTGCCCGGCCGGGGACGCAGATACAGATCGGCCAGCCGGCCCATCTGCACTTTTCGAGGATCCACGACGATGATTTTGGCCCCTCGCTCTTTCGCTTCCAGCACGTGACTGGCGACCAGGGGATGGGCCTCACTGGTGTTGGAGCCTGTGATGAGAAAGCACTGGGTCTCGGCGCTGAACTCCGGGACGGCGTTGGTCATCGCCCCACTGCCAAACGCGGCGACCAGACCGGCCACCGTGGGGGCGTGTCAGAGACGTGCACAGTGGTCGACGTTGTTCGTCTTAACCACCGCACGGGCAAACTTCTGAAGAAGATAGTTCTCCTCATTCGTGCACTTGGCTGAGGCGAGGAAGCCAAGGCTATCCCCGCCAGACTCGTGTCGGATGCCCTGGAGTCTCTCCGCCACCAATGTGAGTGCCTCGTCCCACGTGGTCTCCTCAAACCCATCGCCCCGCCGGATGAGGGGAGTCCGAAGCCGGTCGGGATGAGTGACGAATGACGTTGCGTTCCAGCCTTTGATGCAAAGGCTTCCGCGGCTGATGGGATGCTCCTTGTCGGGCAATACTCCTACAATTTCTCCGTCGAGCACTTGAATATAGAGGCCGCAACCGGCCCCGCAGTAGACGCAAGTGGTAAGGACGTTCTGATATTCCATCAGTTTCCCCCTACTCCAACTCTATCCGCATTGGCGATTCCTCCAACGTCAGCGAAAGTGGCGGTGGAGTAGCAATGTCCGCCCCCGGTATGTACCCCAACAGGTCACCCACATCCCGCCGGATCAGGTCGTAAAGAACAGTCAACGGGATGTGAGCAGGACAGACCAATTCGCACTGGCGACAAGCGACGCAACGACTGGCCATATGCATCGCCCGGATGAGGTGAAACGTGGGGAAGGCTGGAGCCAACACTCCGCGCTCCACCCACAGTGGATCCTCTAGCGCACAAGATTCGCAGAAGCACTCAGGGCAGATGTCTCGACAACCATAGCACTTGATGCATTTGCGAAACTGCTGTTGCCAGAATGCCCGTCGCTCTTCCAACGACATATCTTCGTATTCGGCGACGATAGGGTTAGGCGCTCCGCCTTCTGCCGGCGATCCGATCAACTCTGCCCAAGGCCATAGTTCGATATCGGGTGCGGGCTCTGCACAGTGGCACTCCTCGGCCTCCTCGGTTGTACAGGCCATACCCAAGAGATACAGCCGGTCGGCGTCCACCTGCTTCCGCTTGGCCATCTCCACCAGCGCACGAGCGTCACATCCCCGGCCTACAATGCCGAAGCGGGCCTCAGGGTATCGCTTTTGCAGTAACGAAACGATGGGAGCCAATGGGAAACGAGGCCCGAGCACCAATTGGGAGAGATCGTCTCCCTCTCGGAACAGATAGGGGGCTGTCCCCACAGCCGTCTGCCGCAGTGCAACCACGCCGTCCAGCTCCTTCAGTTTCTCCGCCACGTGGGCACGGACGTCTTCAATCATGTCAACCTCCCATCTCTTCGGCGATTGGTCCCAGCGACCGCACTGTCTCCACAAATTCCTGAGTCACGCTGGCGAACTTTGGCGCCTCGGCCGACGAGACCCAGTCCAGCCGCAAGCGATCTGGATTGATGCCCACGTGGCCCAACAGGTTGCGCAGCAGCGGGATACGCTTGGCGGTACGATGGTTACCGCTGATGTAATGGCAATCGCCGATGTGGCAACCTAGCACCAGCACTCCATCGGCGCCCGAGCGAAAGGCCCGCAGGATCATCTCTGGCGCCACCCGCCCGGAGCACATCACCCGAACAGGCAGAATGTTTGCCGGTGACTGCATACGGGCGATGCCTGCGTTATCCGCCCCTGCGTAAGAGCACCAGTTGCAGAGAAATGCAACAATTCGAGGTTCAAACGATTCACTCATAGTGATATTCCTCTCAACCTTCACGTCCTACACCTCACGCATTGTTTGAAGCGCGAAACATGATGTGTGAATCTATGTCGCAAGCACCAGCAAGCCATCAATCTGCGCCACGATTTCCTCATCGGTGAAATGAAGGGCTGTGATAGCCCCGGCTGGGCACGTGGCGGCACAAGTGCCACATCCATGGCACAGAGCCGCATTGATCTCTGCCCTCTCCTCGGCATTGCGAGCGATGGCGGAGTATGGGCACGCCAGAATGCACTCGCCGCAGCCCACGCACTGCTCGGCATCTACGACTGCCACCGTGGGTGAGATGGTCACCTCCCCCTGGTTGAACAGGCGGACCACCTCCATCGCTGCCGCTCCGGCGTGAGTCACCGTGTCGGGCACATCCCGCGGTCCCTGGCAGGCCCCCGCCAGGAAGACCCCTCCTGTGCTGGTTTCCACCGGCCGCAGCTTGGGGTGCGCCTCGGCGAAGAAGCCATCCGGCGTACGGCCCAGCCCGAAGAGGCCAGCGACCCGACCGGCGTCGGACTGCGGTTCTACAGCCGTAGCCAGGATCACTATGTCCACATCCACCGCTACCAGCCGCCCGAGCAGGGTGTCTTCTGCCTTCACCTGCAGTTTGCCGTCGGGCAAGACCTGGACCTCGGTCCCCCGGCCACGCACGAAGGTGATCCCTTCCTCCTGTACCCGCGCGTAGAATTCTTCGTACGCCTTGCCGAAGGCACGCATGTCCATGTAGAAATCGTACACCGCAGCGCCGGTCTTGTCGCGCACTTGGTGAGCTTGCTTGAGCGAGTACATACAGCAGATACGGGAGCAATACGCATGAGCACGCTCATCCCGGCTGCCCACGCAGTGGATGAGCGCCACCCGTTCCGGCTTCTTGCCCTCGGCGGTCAAAATCTCTCCCCCCGTAGGGCCGGTGGCGCTGGTCAGCCGTTCGAACTGCAAGCCCGTGAGGATGTTGGGCGAGCGCCCATAGGAGTACTGAGAAAGTTGAACAGGGTTCCACGGAGCGAAGCCTGTAGCCACGAGGATGGCCCCCACCTGCACGTCCAGTAGTTGGTCCTCCTGCTCATAGTCAATCGCGCCGGTGGGACAGACCTTCTCGCACAACTTGCAGCGGCCCTTGGTGAAGAAGAGGCAATTTTCCCGGTCGATCAATGGCACGTTTGGGATAGCTTGAGCAAAGGGCTTGTAGATAGCTTTCCGCTTACCCATCCCCGCCTCGAAGGCAGTGTCCAACACCTTGGTGGGGCACTTCTCCTGGCACAGACCACAACCAGTACACAGATCCTCCTGCACCGACCGCGCCTGCTTACGGATACGCACATTGAAGTTGCCTATGTATCCGGAGACTTCCTCTACTTCGCTGTAGGTCAGGAGTGTGATGTTGGGATGCCGACCGGCATCCATCATTTTGGGACCCAGAATTCAGGTGCTACAGTCGAGGGTGGGGAAGGTCTTGTCTAGCTGCGCCATATGGCCGCCGATGGATGGCTCTCGCTCTACCAGGTAGACCTCGTAGCCAGCGTCAGCGATAGAGAGGGCGGCATGGATACCCGCGATGCCTCCGCCCACCACCAACGCCGTCTGGGTAACCGGTTCCTGGCGCGGCTCCAGGGCGGAGTGATAGGACACCCTGCCTACCGCTGCCCGCACCAGCCGCTTGGCTTTGTCCGTCGCTGCCTCTTCGTCCTGGGTTACCCACGAGACGTGCTCGCGGATGTTGGCCATTTCGAAGAAATAGGGATTAAGCCCAGCTCCCTCCAGCGCCCGCTGAAAGGTGGGTTCGTGCATACGAGGAGTACAGGAGGCAACCACCACTCGATTCAATCCCAGGCTGCGGATATCCTCCTGGATCATCTGTTGACCAGGCTCAGAACACATGTACTTGTACTGCCGGGCGACGACTACATCGGGCAGGGAGGCAGCCATGTCTGTCACTGCCTCCACGTCCACCGTCGCCGAGATGTTAACGCCGCATTCGCAGATGTAAACCCCGATGCGAGGCTGTTCCATAACGCAAATTCCTCCTCTTACGACCTCCTGAGTCAGCTCACTCCGTAGCTGCCTGGACCGAGCGCCAGAGAAGCTCCACCACATCCATAGCTCGGACGCGGATGCGGTTCTTGCGCGCGCCCTCCTGGAGCGTGCGCTTACACTGCTGACATGCAGACACGACGGTGCTAGCCCCTGTGGATTGGACATCGGCCAGCCGCCGTGCTGCGACTTCGTGGGTGACCTCGGAGTCCGCCATCTCCACGTCGCCGCCTCCTCCACAACATTGAGCGTCCTCCCGCGCCAGTGCCATCTCCCGCAGTTCCAATCCAGGGATGCGCGCCAGCACCTCGCGAGGGGCGTCGTACACTCCGCTCTTGCGCCCCAAGTCGCAGGGGTCGTGATAGGTCACTATCTCCTCTACTGGCCCCAGTGCCAGGCTATCCCCTGTCAACAGCTCCGCCAGGGACTCTGTAGCGTGTTGCAGTTCCAGACCAGACACGTCAACCATCTCCGGGTAGAGATGTGACCAAGCGTAGTAGCAGGATGGACAGGTGAAGATGACCCGCTTGGCCTCCAAAGCCCGCACCCTGTCCACATTGTGTTGGGCCATCTCCGCCATCTGATCGCGCATACCCGCCACGTAGAGGGGATAGCCGCAGCACCATTCCTGGCTGCCCATTGTGGTGAACTCTGTGCCAGCCCTGCCCAGTATCTGAACCAGCGCTTGAGGGATGGAGTAAGCACGGGGATAGAACGAGCTGACGCATCCGACGAAGTATACCACTTCCGCCTTCTGGCGCGGTGGATCTACTCCGAGGGGGGGATTGGCGAGGTTCTGGCTCCAGATCAAGCGCGTGACGTTGTCGTCGCCAGAGATATTGTAATGACCGGTGACAGTTTCCTCCAGTCTATCCAGAGCGTCAGGTATCTCGGCTTCTTGGTGATGGGCATACTCCTTCAGAGCTAGCATCGTGTCTGTGATTTGTATGCCCCGGGGACATCGTACTTGACAGGACTTGCAGACCGTGCAGAGCCAGAAGGTGTGGCTTCCCAACACTTCCTCTGTTAGCCCGAGACGGACCATCTGCCAGAGCTGACGTGGGGTGTAGTCCATCGCAAAGGCAGTAGGACAGGAAGCGGAGCAGGAACCACACTGGATGCAGGAGAAGAGTTTCTGCCACCACTCCGGTGCTACCTCCTGCGCTAGAGACGGGTCGAGCGTTCCAAGATTGAGCACTTCCGTCATGGATTATCTCCTCTGTGCCAACATGAATACACTTGCTCTCACCGGACTGTCGCCCGGCGATTCCCATCACAAGCAAATCAAACCTACGTCATTACTATGACAGTTGGCCTCTGTTCTTTCAAATGCCTGAAGGCACCCGGGGAAGGTGACAGATTGCATAGAAAGGTAGGGTAAGCTGCGCAGTGCTGCCAAAATGAAAGAACCGTCTTATTCTCTCATGTTTGGTGCAGTCTGTCAAGAAACACCTGGTGGTTGGTCAGGGACACCTTGGCCTGGCTCACATATGTCCACGTCACTGGTTGACCGACGCCGAGCGCGAGATACCGTCTGCAATGCTCCAGATAGGGCAAGATAGCCGTCTATGTCTGCGCTCAAGAATGTGGACGAATCGCGTGTTTTTACGTGACATTTGGGTTTTGACTACTCACATGAAAGGTGTTAGAATGGACAGTCGGGTGGCACTTAGATGAAACTCCCTCACTGGAGAGGTTCACCTGATGTATGCAAGACACCCCAAATTCATTCAGGAGAGATTGCATGGACGAAAAAACCCTGGATCTGGCTCCATTGCAGGAGGTATTGGAGCAATACAAGGCGAAGCAGGGAGCGGTGATCCCGGTGCTGCAAAAGGCTCAGGAGATCTACGGGTGGCTCCCTGAGGAAGTGCTAGAGGCTGTTGCTGAGGGCCTGAATGTTCCCCTGAGTAAGGTCTACGGCGTGGTGACGTTCTATTCTCAGTTTTACCTCTCCCGTCGTGGACGGCATATCATCCAACAGTGTGATGGCACTGCTTGTCACGTCCGTGGTGCGGCGAATATCATCGACACCGTGGAGAAGCATCTGGGAATCCACGCTGGAGAGACCACTCCCGACTACCGGATTACCTATGAGGTCGTCTACTGTCTCGGTTCCTGTGGTTTGGCGCCGGTGGCGATGGTGGATGACAAGATGGTGGGTCACTTGAAACCAGACATGATGATCGACATCATCAATAGTCTGCCGTAGGCGGTTGGTGCATGTGCGTGGGTTAGGTAGTTCTTGAAGGGGAAGTGAAGTGGTCTTCTCCGAAGCAAGGAGGCAACTATGGCCAGGCTCAAGGGCTGCGAGCAATTGGCAGAACTTCGCCAGGCAGTTCAGAAAGACTTGAAGATACAAGTGGATACTGGTACCACGATCGTCATTGGGATGGGGACCTGTGGTATCGCCGCGGGCGCTCAGGAGACAAAAGACGCCATCGTACAGGAGTTGCAGCAGCGGGAAATGGACATCCGCGTGATGACCGTCGGTTGCATCGGGATGTGTTCAAAAGAGCCACTTGTGGACATCCAACAGGCGGGTAAACCTCGCGTCACGTACTGCAACATCCACCCTGATATGGTGCCTCGCCTGATCGATGAACATCTGATCAACGGGCACGTGGTTGAGGAGTGGACAATGGGTCGGGTGCCGATCAAGGGCATCGGCCAAGCCTGATGAATGCTAGGTCTGTGACGTGATGTGGAGACCTAAGCCTTGCGTGCGAAGTGCCTTCGCATGCAAAGCGGCCTTGCAGACAAAGCGGCTTTGCAGACAAAGCTGGGAAGTTATTTTTGAACAACTGCTTAGGAGGATGACAGCATGATCGAAGCAGTGGACCAGGCCGAGGTGTTGGTCTGTGGTGGCACAAACTGCACAGTTTCAGGATCCCGTGATACCTATGATGCGTTTGTGGCGGAAGTTCAACGCCGAGGCATGGATACGAAAGTACGTGTAGCTATTACCGGCTGCCGTGGATTCTGTTCTATGGGGCCGATGGTCACCATCTACCCGGATGGCATCTTGTACTGCAATGTGCACCCGGAAGATGTGCCTGAGTTGGTGGAGAAGACGCTGGTGAATGGACGCGTGGTGGAGCGGCTGCTGTACAAAGAGCCGGAGAGCTACCAGGCGGTGCCCTTCTACAACGAGCTTCCTTTCTACAGCAAGCAGATGCGCATCACGCTGCGCAACTGTGGAATGATCGATCCTGAGAACATCGAGGAGTACATCGCCCGTGGCGGATACGAAGCGCTTGCCAAGGTCATTTCTTCGATGACTCCTGCAGACGTGGTCGACGAGGTGAAGAGCTCTGGGCTGCGGGGCCGGGGAGGTGCGGGCTTCCTCACCGGGATGAAGTGGGAGTTCACCGCACGCGCGCGTGGAAACGTCAAATACGTGGTCTGTAACGCCGACGAGGGCGACCCCGGTGCGTTCATGGACCGCTCCGTGATCGAGGGGGATCCCCACAGTCTGCTGGAGGGGATGACGATCTGTGGCTATGCCGTCGGCGCGCAGGAGGGGTACATCTACTGCCGGGCTGAGTATCCCCTGGCCATCCGGCGCCTGAAGCTCGCCATCTCCCAGGCTGAGGAGTACGGGCTTCTGGGGGAGGACATCCTGGGCAGCGATTTTTCCTTCCACCTGGACGTGAAAGAGGGCGCCGGTGCGTTCGTATGTGGCGAGGAGACAGCGCTGCTGGCTTCCATCGAGGGACGGCGCGGTGAGCCACGCCCCCGTCCACCGTTCCCCGCCGTCAAGGGGCTGTGGGACAAACCGACCAATCTCAACAACGTCAAGAGCTACGCCAACGTACCGCAGATTATCGTCAACGGCGCCGACTGGTTTGCCAGCATCGGCTCACCGCGCTCTCCCGGCACGGCTGTCTTTGCCCTCACGGGCAAGGTGAACAATACCGGCCTTGTAGAGGTGCCGATGGGCATCCCCTTGGGGGAGATCATCTTCGACATCGGCGGTGGAGTCCCCAACGGCAAGAAGTTTAAGGCCGTACAGACGGGGGGACCGCTGGGTGGATGTATCCCGGTCGAGCACTTGAACGTCAAGGTCGACTTCGACTCGCTGAAGGAAGTTGGCGCGGTGATGGGTTCCGGCGGCATGATTGTGGTGGACGAGGACACCTGCATGGTGGAGTTCGCCAAGTTCTTCCTCACCTTTGCGACCGCTGAGAGCTGCGGCAAGTGCGTCCCCTGTCGGGTGGGCGGGAAGCGCATGCTGGAGATATTGACCCGCATCACCGAGGGGAAGGGCAAGTTGGAGGATCTGGACACTATCCGCGAGATTGCCGCGGGGATGCAGACGGGTGCGTTGTGCGCGCTGGGGCAGCTTACGCCAGGGCCAGTGATGTCGGCGCTGGAATACTTCGAGGACGAGTTCCGCGATCACATCCTGGAAAAGCGCTGTCCGGCGGGCGCGTGCAAGGAATTGGTTCGCGCTCGCTGCACCAACGCCTGCCCGGCCGAGGTGGACGTCCCCAGCTACGTGGCGCTGGTGGCCCAGGGCCGCTACGCCGAGGCGCTGGAGGTCCATCGGCGGCAGAATCCCTTCCCACTGGCCTGTGGGCGGGTGTGCCCCGCCTTCTGTGAGAGTAAGTGCCGACGCGGGGACATTGATACGTCCATCGCCATCCGTGACATCAAGCGATTCATGGCCGACCACGAGTTAGGCATTCCCTGGACCCCGCCCATCTACGAAGATGCCAAGCCCGAGCGGGTGGCTGTGGTCGGCGCCGGGCCGGCTGGGCTGACAGCGGCGCTGCGCCTGACGCAGCGAGGGTACCGCGTCACCGTCCTCGAAAAACTACCTGTGGCCGGTGGCATGATGACCGTGGGCATCCCCGAGTACCGCCTGCCACACGAGATCCTCAACGAGGAGATCAATCACATCCGGCAGGCCGGGGTGGAGATCCAGTGCAACCAGGCATTGGGTCATGATTTCACGCTGGATGAATTGCTGGACAAGCGTGGGTACAGCGCGGTGGTGTTGGCCGTCGGCGCGCACAAGAGCCGCAAGCTTGGCATTGAGGGGGAGGACAAGGAAGGCGTCATCCACGGGGTGGACTTCCTGCGGGACGTTGCGCTGGACAATCCCCCCAACCTCACCGGCAAGCGCGTGGGTATCGTCGGCTGCGGCAACGTGGCCGTGGACGCCGCACGCACGGCCTGGCGGCTGGGTGCCAGCGAGGTTCACGTGTTGTACCGGCGCTGCTGCGACGATATGCCGGCCTACGAAGAGGAGTTCGAGGCAGCTCAGCAAGAAGGGGTCATCTTCCACTTTCTTACTAACCCCACACGGGTCCTGGGCGACGGTCACGTCACCGGGGTGACGTGCGTGAGGCAAGCCCAGGGCGATTTTGACCACAGCGGCCGCCGCTGTCCGCTCCCCGTCGATGGGTCCGAGTTTGTCATCGAGCTGGATGTCTTGATCCCGGCCATCGGGCAGACGCCCGATCAGGGTTGGATGTCCAATGAGGAAGATCTCGACGTGCACCGGAACAGCAGGTTCGTCGTGAACGAGGCGTTGGCTACCTCCCGGCCTGGAGTCTTCGCGGCAGGTGATGCTGTCCTCGGGCCTGCGACGGTCGTCGAAGCAGTGGCTCAGGGCAACGCCGTGGCCCGTGCGGTGGATCAGTATTTGAGGACCGGGGAAGTGGAGAAGGTAGTCACGCTCCCCGGCTATGAGGTCATCGAGCAGCCGTTCAACCTGGACGATTACGCCGATGCTCAACGCCCAGAGATGCCTGAGCTCCCAGTGGAGGAGCGACAGGGCACCTTCCGCGAGGTCGAGCTGGGGATGGATGAGGCCATCGTCCAGGAAGAGTGCAAGCGTTGTCTGCGCTGTGACCTGGAGTGGTTGGAGATGATGGGCCTGGCCAGTGAGCCGACGCCCGAGCGCGAGGCAGTGGAGGTGTATGAGGAAGCATGACTGGGATCGTCTTCATGGCCTGGCACTTTGCCGGGGCGGCGACCAACAAGTTGACCAATGCCGCGTTGGATCCTACGGGGAAGATTCCCGAGTTCAAGGCTTGCGCAGTCAAGGTGGAAGCGTTGTAGCCATCAAAGCTTTCAAACATTCCTGACACCTAGCCATCGGAATGAATGACCAGGTGCCTCACAAACGGATCGTAATCGTAGATGACGATCCCGACTTTCTCGAATATACGCGGATCGTGTTGCGTTCAGCCGATTATCAGGTAGATACGGCGACGAGTGCAGCAGAAGGGCTGACACTGATTCGCTCGGTCGTCCCCGACCTGATCATCATCGACGTGATGATGTCGTATTCCGTGGAAGAAGGGATCGGTCTGGCTCACGAGATCACGCACGATCCGGCCCTGGCACATATTCCGTTGTGTGTGGTCACTTCGATTGCCCGTACGCTCGACTCGGTGGGTTTTGACGAGGAGACGGTGCGGGCAATCCGGTGTTTCTTGACCAAGCCCGTCTCGCCTGACGAGTTATTGGCGAGGATCAGTAACTATTTATCGGAAAGGAGGCAGGTGCATGGCAACAGAGACGCAGGTTGTTGATCCAAAGAAGCGGTCGCGATTGCTGACGGCGCTGTACATCGCGCAGGAGCAGGAGGGGTGTCTCACACCCGAGGCCCTC
>Ga0180438_10008883_pt1 | contig 12667 bp, 9 predicted proteins | sample SS_ome_12_FD_132455 | JGI IMG/M metagenome (GOLD analysis project Ga0180438, IMG submission 132455) | Hypersaline lake sediment archaeal communities from the Salton Sea, California, USA - SS_3_D_2 metaG | ecosystem: Environmental > Aquatic > Non-marine Saline and Alkaline > Hypersaline >...
AAAGGCCGTCACCCGCCACACATCCTTGGCGTCACTGAAAATGATCTCCACTTCGACCTTGGCCGCCGTGCCCGTCTTTGAATCAAAGATCCGTGACATGAAATCGATCAGCTTGACACGACCGATGACCGGGAAGATTGTCCTGAGCGATTTCTTCAATACCTTGGCCAGGGCATCGACCGGTCCCGCGCCGGTTTCCGCCTCATGCATCTCCCGGCCGTGGGCCCGCAGAATCACTGTGGCCTCGGGTGCCCCCCCGGTGTCAATCAACCGATACTGACCGATAATCTCAAAAGGAGCGACATACCCTCGTTTGGACCGTAGGACATTGAGTGTCTCGGTGGCATTCTTGATATCCAGATTGATCACGGCGTCGGGTCCATCCGGTGGATCACTCCACCCCTTTCATGTCTCCTCGTGCGGGATTCAGGGCCTCGGCGACGGCATCGATCAATTCAGCGTCGGGAGATGCACCGAGGCGATTCAAGGCAGTGATCTGGTCCCATGCCCGATGATACATCCTGGCAAGATAGTACGCCAGTGCCAGGTTGTGGCGGGCTCGTTTGTATTCAGGATCGATTTTCACCGCTTCCTCCAGTTCTCGGATCGCGTCACTGAGCCGTGTCTGCCGGATAAACATGTTTCCCAGATTATTGTGGGCAACGGCGTCGCGCGGGTTGATGTCGATGGCCCTCTCATACGCTTTGACCGCATCCTCTTCCAATCCAAGCGCATGATAGACCACGCCCATGTTGTAATAGGCATCGCCATAGTCAGGATGGGCACGCACAGCCTTCTTCAGGGCGGACAACGCCTTGCTATATTTCCCCTCGCTGCTCAGGGCAACGCCCTTTTCGAAGTAGCTTATGGCTTTTTTGGACGGGTCCGTGGTCGTCGATCGTGATCCGGTTGCACAGCCATAGATCACAGCGAGGCATAGAATGACCAGAATGCATTTCACACCCTTCATGGGTCCTCCTCTCCCGGGCTCAATATCGCTGACGAATCCCTCTGACGACAGTGACCCCCTCCTTGCGTCAATCCACCTCGTGGTTCACAGTCTGTTGTCCAAAAGCCGGGTCCAACTCACAGGACCGCCAGGACCCAAGGCTCTGCAATTTCCGGACCTTTTGCCCTGTCAAAGATGCGGGATATGAGTGGCACTGCGCGTGTTGCCCCGTCCAACGGCTGAGGCTGCCTGGCGGGTGACAGGTTCCGGTCAATCTTCCTGTTCCATATCACGAGGTTTTGGGGACTTGTGCAATAAAGATGTCTGAGATTCCTTTCTGTTTCAGACCGCTCGCGTAGTCTTCTGCTTCCCGGCGGGTGGAAAATCCTCCCACCGAGACACGATACCACTTTCCCTTGTTCGGAAGGTCAATCTCCCAATCAAAGGCGTCAACACCCATCTGCTTCAGCTCTGCCACATAGCGTTCCGCGTTCTCCCTTTGTCTGAACGAGGCGATGTTGATCGTGTATGCGCCTATCGGGGGCAGACGCTCCTCTGACGGTGTTTCAGGCGCGATGCTTGCCACAGTCGCCTCCGTCTCCGCCGGCTCCTCGGGGACCGTTTCCGGTTCCGCCTCCAGCGTCGCCTCGGTCAAGGGTGCCTCAACCGGCTCCTCCTCGATCATTGCAGAGTCGAGGGCCTGTTCCTCAACAAAAGGTGGTACGTCCTCCTCCAGCTTTGCCCCAATTGGTGGAGCCGAGGCTTCCGGCTCAAATTCGGCCAGAGGCTCAATCTCTTTGATGACGACGAGCTCCTGAGTCTCCTCCCTGTCCCTTCTCACGAGTGTAAAAACAATGAGAGCCACCGCAACGACGACAACAATGCTCCCCAGTACGGCAAAACGGGACGACCAGAACCACGCCCTTCTTTCGGGTGTCTCGCGGACGTCCTCCACGAGATCCTCTTCAAGATCTTCAAAACCGTTGTCGTCCAACGAGGTCTCATCGCCCACCACATCCTGCCCCGTCACGGGTTCTGCAGGCATTCCCTGATCGCCCTCCTCTGGAGCAAGCGTCCCTTCTTGAGGGATCATGACGACCTTGCCGCATGCCGGGCACTGGCCCTCCATCCCTGCCTGGTCGTCCGAGGCCATGAGGACTCTCCCACATTCACATCGAAATCTGATGGCCATTCCCCTACCCCCAAAAGCAAAGAAAAATCCGCGAGTTCACATCTTCTAAACCCATATTAGCAAATTGCCCTGCCAAGTCAACCCATTTCGGTCACGTTATGATGATTGGCCGTTCCCCGTTCCCGGACCGAGAAGAAGAGCGACGTGGCTGTTGACCGGGACATGGAGTGTGTCGCTCAAGGGCTGGCATTTGACCTTGAGCAGATAGAGAATCCTCTGACCGACAGGAAGCTCGGTCAAAGACTCATAATTGGCTTGCCCTTTTGACACTATCAGACCGCAGGCGTTCAATTCCCGGCGAAAAGCGGGGGAGAGCGATTCCAGATCCAGAATGGCACCCGTCCCTGTTGACTGGATCCGGGCAATCTGGCGCATCATATCCAGAGGCTCCAGGTCTGCGACGGTCAGATCATTGAGAAATGGTTTTTCCTTGACCCCATAAACGACCGCCAGACCGAGGGACGCCAGCTTCCTCACAAGAGGGGCATCGAAAAAAGCCTCGCCGGCATTGTCCGACAGAAAGACCACCGAGCCGTTTTTCAAGGAACCCACCAGACGCTCGGTTTCCGGGATATGGTCAATGGCAAAGTCGAGAGGTCGACCACCCTCTCTGATCAGCGCGTCTCTCAACACCTTTGGATCCCGAAAGAAATCGAGATTGTTTCCCACCACCGCCAACTCCACGGCGGACCTGAAATCATCTCCGTACAGGGGTCTGATACTGCGAAAGACCTCCTGGGCCCCCATCATTTCCTTGCCCTTGGAGCGATGATACAGATCAGATTGTCCTGTCATGGCTGCGATGGCTTCAGAAACCTCAGCCGCCAGCCAGGGGGGTGGTCTGTCCGGCCGGTACTTCTCCCTGAGCATGGCCCGGCCAGAACGAAGAACCTCACGTCCCAAATCCGAGTCGGCACCTGTGTTTTCCGCAATCTGATAGACCATCCGTTCCAGACATGGAATACATCGCTTATCGAGCCTCATCGCTTCCTCACCGTGTCAGTGTGTTGTGGGTAGAACAGTGGAAGGTCCCGCAGATGCTGTTCCCTCACGTTCCCAACTCAAGGAGACCCTCATAATGGTCCAGCGACTCTGGGTTGATCAGGGCGTCCCGATTGAGAACCGGTTTCCCATGAATCAGATTCGTGACCGCGCTCTCCACCTTCTTCATGTTCAGTGTATAAGGGATGTCCGGGACCGCGATGATCTTGGCGGGAACATGCCTTGGAGAGGCCTTTTCACGGAGGGTTCTCTTGATCTTTCTTCTGAGATCCCCGGTCAGATCGCAGCCTTTGGCGAGTTTGACAAAGAGAACGATCCGCTGGTCTCCCTCCCAGGTCTGCCCGATGGCCAGGCTGTCGGCAATCTCTTCCAGTTTCTCCACCTGGTTATAGATCTCGGCTGTCCCTATTCGGACGCCTGACGGCTTGAGGACCGCGTCGGACCGGCCACAGAAGGTGAGCCCTCCTGTCTCGCTGTTGATCTTCACATAGTCTCCATGACGCCAGACGTTGGGATAGAAAGCGAAGTAAGCGTCATGGTACTTCTTCCCATCCGGATCATTCCAGAAATACAGGGGCATGGGGGGAAAAGGTGCCTCACAGACAAGCTCGCCCTCCCGGTCAACAATGGGATGACCTTTCTCATCATAGACATTCGTCTTGACCCCAAGACCACGAACCTGCAGCTCCCCGGCATACACAGGCGTGATCGGACACGAGAGGGCAAAACACCCGTTGATATCCGTCCCTCCCGAGATGGAGCCAAAATGCACATCTTTCTTGATCTCCTCATAGACATATTCGAACCCCTCGGCCGAGAGGGGGGACCCCGTCTGTGTGATTGTTCTTAACGATGACAAATCATAGTCTGTGCCGGGGCGAAGCCCTTGACTTCGGATATAGGTGATATAGCTTGCGCTGGTCCCAAACACCGTCACCTTCTCGTCCTGGATGAGCTTCCACATGGCCCCCACATCCGGATAGAGGGGGTTTCCATCGTACAGAACCACCGTTGCACCCACCGCCAAGGAGCTCACGAGCCAGTTCCACATCATCCAGCTGCAGGTTGTGATGTAAAAATGGATATCCTCCCGTTTCAGATCAGTGTGGAGCATGAGCTCCTTGAGCTGGTTGATCAGCACACCGCCAGCCCCCTGGACCAGGCATTTCGGTTTGCCGGTCGTGCCCGAGGAAAACATGATAAAGCCAGGATGGTCAAAGGGCACCTGCTCGAACCGGATTTCCGGTCTCTGGTCTCCGGCGATAAGATCGTCATACCGGACCGCCCTCGGGACCGAGCCGATATCTGCCCTGTCCTCGACATAGGAAACGACAACCACGTTCTCGAGACAGGGCATTCCCCGAACAATCTCGACGGCGTTGGACAGAGAATCAAAGGTCTTTCCCTTGTAGAAGTACCCATCGACCGTGAAAAGGACCTTGGGTTCAATCTGACCAAAGCGGTCCAGGACCGCTCCGGGACCGACATCGGTGGCGCAGGAGGCCCATGTGGCGCCAATGCTCGTCGCTGCGAGCATGGCAATAGCCGTCTCCATCATGTTGGGCATGTACGCGGCCACCCTGTCTCCGGGCATAACGCCCATCTCCCGAAGCGCTGCGGCCAGACGGGCCACCGTGTCATACAGTTCCCTGTAGGTCATTGTCGCCGATTTCTGGGTCTCTCCCCTAAAGACAAAAGCCAGACGGTCATCTCGGTGCCGAAGAAGATTCTCGGCAAAATTCAGTCTCGCACCGACAAACCAACTCGCACCCGGGAACTTGCTCAGGTCATCCACGACCGTCTCATAGCCTTTGGACGCCCTCATCTCTCCATAGTCCCACATCGAGCCCCAGAAGTCGGCCATGTTGTCAACCGACCACTGATAGAGTTCATCATAGGCCGTGAAATGCTTGTGGTATGTTCGATTCACGTCTTCCAGGAAGCCCATCATGTTGGAACCCCTGATTCGGTCCTCCGAAGGTGCCCACAGTGGTTTCTTCATCCCTTTCCCCTTGAACGTGAATGACGTGCCATCAGCCAAGCACTGAATTCACTCAGACACTTCACGGACGTATTGAGCCACCAGATCGCCGACCTCACTCGTGCCCATCCCCATCTTTCCCGCATCCATCCCCTGGATATGGTTTTGAACGACCTCCATGACGGCCCGTTCTACAAGGGCGGCACCCTCCGGCTCGCCAAGGTGATCGAGCATCATCTGACCAGCCATGATGGCAGCCAGCGGGTTGACAACGTTTTTCCCCGTGTATTTCGGTGCCGAGCCACCCATGGGCTCAAACATGGACGTTCCCTCTGGATTGATATTTCCACCTGCGGCAATGCCCAGACCCCCCTGGATGGCGGCCCCAAGGTCGGTGATGATATCGCCGAACATGTTATCGGTGACGATCACGTCGAATTGCTCCGGGTTTTTGACCATCCACATGCAGATGGCATCCACGTGGGCGTAGTTTCTTTCGATGTCGGGGTAATCCTCCTGCCCCACCTCGTCAAAGGCCCTCTCCCACAAGTCAAAGGCATAGGTCAGGGCGTTGGTCTTGCCACACAGGGTGAGCCTCTTTTTCTTATTCCGCTTTCGGCAATGGTCAAAGGCGTACCGAATACAACGCTCGACCCCTTTCCGGGTATTGATCGACTCCTGAATCGCTATTTCGTCTGGCGTACCTTTTTTCAAAAAACCGCCGGAACCCGTGTAGAGGCCCTCGGTATTCTCCCTCACCACCAGGAAATCGATGTCCTCGGGACCCTTGTCTGTGAGAGGCGTTTTGACCCCCGGGTAGAGCTTCACCGGCCGAAGGTTGACATATTGGTCCAGTGAGAATCGCATTTTCAGAATAATATTCTTTTCCAATACCCCTGGCTTCACGTCGGGATGGCCGATCGCCCCGAGATAAATGGCGTCCAGTTGGCCTAACTCCTCGATGGCCGAATCAGGCAGTGTTTCTCCTGTCCTTTTGTACCGCTCGCCCCCAAAATCGTAATGGATGAAATCCCATTCAATACGCTCTCTTTCCGCGACGGCCTCAAGAACCTTCAACCCCTGCTCAACGACCTCCGGACCTGTCCCGTCGCCGGGCACCACACCGATCTTATGCCGCTTCCCCATCAGGCTTCCTCCTTTTGGCAAGATATTCCATCAGGCCACCATCATCGATAATCTGTTGCATGAAGGGAGGGATGGGGTCGGCCTCAAACACCTGCCCGGTCGTCTCATCCCTGATCTCACCTTTGGCCGGGTCGACCTCAAGCTCATGCCCATCCGCAATCGCCTCTACAGCCTCCTTGCTCTCCAGAATCGGCAGCCCCACATTGAAGGCATTTCGATAAAAGATGCGGGCGAAACCCTTCGCAATGACGCAGGAAATCCCTCTCGCTTTGATGGCGATCGGGGCATGCTCTCTCGAGGAGCCACATCCGAAGTTCGATTCGGCGACGATGATATCCCCGGGTCTGGCGTCCCTCATGAACCGGGGACTCTCATCCTCCATGCAGTGCTGAGCCAGACTTTCTGGATCCGATACGTTGAGGTAACGGGCGGGGATGATCACGTCCGTATCGATGTTGGCACCAAACTTCCATGCCCTTCCCTTCAGTTTCATGTCGCATGTCTCCTCGTGTTTTCTCAGCCCTTCCGTCCGAGCTCCTCGGGGCTCCCTATCCTCCCCAGGACCGCCGACGCCGCTGCTATTGCCGGGTTTGCGAGGTATATCTCACTCTCCGGATGCCCCATCCTCCCAACAAAATTCCTGTTCGTCGTGGCGATGGCTTTCTCGCCTTTTGCCAGAATACCCATGTAACCCCCCAAACATGGCCCACACGTGGGCGGACTGATCACCGCTCCGGCATCAAGGAAGATCTCGAAAAGCCCCATGTCCACGGCCCGACGGTAGATCGACGGGGTCGCCGGAATGATGATGAGCCTCACGTTTCTTGAGACCTTTTGCCCTTTCAATACCTGAGCGGCAAGCCTCAGATCCGACAACCATCCATTGGTGCAGGACCCGATGACCGCCTGATCGATGAGCACCTTCCCCACATCGCTGATCCCTCGTGTATTGCTTGGGAGGTGGGGGAAGGCGACCTGGGGCTCGATCTTCGATACATCAAACTCCCTGACCTCCGCATAGGTCGAACCTTTGTCGCTGGCATAGAACTGGTATGGTCGTTTCGTCCGGCCTTTCACATACGCTTCCGTCACCCTGTCCGGATGGAATATGCCATTCTTCCCGCCTGCCTCGATTGCCATGTTGGCCATGGTGAAGCGCCCCTCCAAGGGAAGCTGATCGATCACCTCTCCCGTAAACTCCATGGCCTTGTAGACGGCCCCATCCACCCCGATCTGACCGATCGTATAGAGAATAAGGTCTTTTCCGCCCACCCATGGTCCACGTTTGCCACGGTAGATCAACTTGACCGTTTCAGGGACCTTAAACCAGGCCTCTCCGGTCATCATGGCGGCCGCGAAATCCGTGCTCCCGACACCGGTGGAAAAAGCACCAAGGGCCCCGTACGTGCACGTATGGCTGTCTGCTCCCACAACGACATCCCCCGGGACGACCAAACCCTGCTCGGGCAGCAGGGCGTGCTCGATTCCCGCCTGCCCCACCTCATAGTACTCGGTCAGCCCCTGTTCCCGGGCAAAGGCCCGCATGATTTTGCATTGCTCCGCAGACTGGATATCTTTGTTTGGAGCAAAATGGTCTGGGACCAGAACCACCCGCTCGTTATCGAACACCCTCTCGGCGCCGATCTTTCTGAACTGCTCAATGGCGATGGGTGCAGTGATGTCGTTCGCGAGGGCGATGTCCACCCTGGCGTTGATGAGTTGCCCTGGATGGACCTCTTCCAGACCCGCATGATCAGCCAAGATCTTCTCGGTAATCGTCATTTTCATATCTCCCCCCTCCCCCTCACACAGTCAGCGCCCATTCCAGACCATTCGAACCCCCGTTTTTCACATGCCTCCCGTCTATCCCTCCCAGAAGACAAAAATCGGGCCCAGAGCCCAATCCCGGTGTGAGATCCCTTCGTGTACCGTTCATTTGTGAAAAGCCGACACTGAAATATGCCACATTCTGGCACGTTAGAAAACCCCATGTGATACAGAAACAGCCATCCAAAGGGCTGCCTCAAAGCCCGAACCGAAATCGAGTCTTTCAAAGGAACGGACACCGTGTAAATTTCCTCTTGATTATTCGACAAAGATGCTTTAATACGGTATGTCAGAAGCCAATCACCAACAGAATCTCCACCCCACGTCATCTCGCAGAAAAACAACCACCACGTCACGACACCGGCAGATCCAGCGTTGATCAGGGAGTACCACGGAAAGTGTCCATGGACGAGGTGTGGGGACCTGGTGGTGGCGAGCTTTTTCAAAAATAGCAGAAGAGAGGTCACGCCGTACCCATCGACAAAGGGAGGGTAAACATGGCTTTCACCTCAAGGCGACTCGATGATTTCGATGCTTATCTCGGCCCGGTCATGAACCAGCGTCTCACGATGATGAGGGCTGAGGGAAGAGATGTGATCAATCTCGGCCTGGGGGACCCGGATGTGACACCACCGAACCACCTCATCGAGGCTCTCAAACAGGCTGTATCCCAGGAAAACCACCATCACTATCCGTCCGCCTATCCGGTGCAACCCCTGCACCGGGCCATTGCTGATTGGTACCACCATCGACATGGGGTGGAGCTCGATCCGGAAACCGAGGTGATCTATTGCCTCGGTTCCAGTGAAGGGCTCTTTCATCTGAACACGTGCCTCCTGGATAGAGGCGATATCGCCTTGGTTCCAGATCCCGCCTACCCATCCTACAGAGCGGGTGTCAGAATAGCGGGTGGCCGGGTCGAGTCTTTACCACTGGTGAGGGAGAGAGGATTTCTACCTGATCTGGACGCCATCCCCAAAAATGTCGCGAGACAGGCGAAAATGATCTGGATCAATTTCCCGAATAACCCGACAGCGGCCACAGCCGGAGCCGATTTCTTTGAGAAACTGATTGCTTGGGCCAGCGAATACCATGTGGCTGTCGTGAGCGACAACCCCTACATGGACATCGGTCTTGAGGGATACAAGCCGCTCAGCTTTCTTCGCTTCGAAGGGGCGAAAGAGGTCGGGGTGGAGCTCAACTCCCTCTCCAAATCATTCAACTGTTGTGGGTGGCGGGTGGGGATGCTCGTGGGAAACAAAGAGATTATCGCGGGGATGGCCAAGATAAAATCCCAATCTGACAGGGGCCTGTATTACCCCATCCAGGCAGCGGCCATAGCCGCTCTCACCGGGCCGGTGGACTGGATGAAAGCCCGAAACAAGATTTTTCGCGAGAGACGCGATATCGTCGTTTCGGCTTTCAGAGCGATGGGTCTTGGGATGATCAATCCGAAGGCGACATTCTACTGCTGGGGAACCATACCGGAGGGTTACCGTTCCAGGGATTTTTGTCTGGCCGCCCTGGATGAGATCGATGTCTGGATGGTTCCGGGCTCGAGCTATGGGAAGAACGGCGAAGGTTATGTCCGCATCGCCTGTACCCAAACGGCTGAACGTATCGCCGAGGCCATGGAGCGCCTCAAAGGATTTGTGGCCAATTTGTCTTAAAAGCAGGGGGTCTGGGCCGTCCGTTGATCAGAAACCGCTTCCGCTGTCATCGGCTTTATGTGTTCCTCCCTTCCGCGACCTCCTCTCGTCTCAGGAACCTCCGCACCTCATCGGGTGAACCGAAGGCTGGATTTGACCAGATTCGATCGATTCTCCAGGAAACCATCAGGTTCCCATGAGCCAGGATTTCCAGATGATCTCAAAAACGATTCCACCCACACGACGCGTATCAAAGGAACAACACCTCAGGTCCCCCTTATACGTATCAACGTAACTCTCAACTCTCATGAGAGGCGTGAAATGCGCCTCTTCGAACCGATGAAACATCTCATCATAGTTCACCACATTGAACCCGAGGTGCTGTATTCCTTCACCGTGATCTCGAAGAAATTCGGTATAAATCGATTCTCCCCCCAAGGGCTGTATCAATTCGAGCTCAATCTGACCCCACATGGCCTTGCCCTGCTTTACTCTGATATGCGACGGCTTCTCCCAAAGCCACACCTTCTCAGGGGAGAACTCGTAAACGGTGAAAGGACCAAGTCCAAACAGAGATGAGTAATAGTCGGCCGCCCGGTCAATGTCGTTCACAAGCACGCCAAGCTGACTCACAGGAGGCAGGGCCATCAGAGCTCTGAGCTTGTCAACCTCCTCCATACACTTTCTCCCTTCTCGGTTCCGACGAACCCACCGAGGGGATGTCATATTCTCGAAGACGTCACGCCAGTTGTGGGGACTCCCTGTCCCCCATCACATCTCGTGCGACGACCCATCAGTTTGAATGTCAATGGAATAATTGCCCCACTTCGTGACGGTTGCCGTGGCACCAGGAGGAATAACCACGGTCGTTGTCGTTTCTTCGATAACCGCCGGCCCTTCTATGAAATTCCCATGGACCAGTTTGTTCCCCTGATAGACGCACGTGTTTGTCATGCCACCGAGATCCCTGAAATATGCCGGCCGCTCTGCCATCAGAGCAGCCGAGGAATCCGAACCTCCATACGGCTGTTCCTCCAGCTTGACCCTCGGCATTTCGGCAATGGCGCGGGCTGACCAGTTGATAAACTCGACAAACTGTTTTGGATCCTTGATGGCGAACACTTTTTCATGAGCCTCATGGAAGTCGTCGATAAGCTGTGACAGCGCCTGCTTATCGGCAATCCTGTTCGACCTCAGTTTGACAGGGAGCTCCCAGACCTGGTAACCGTATCTGGCCTCAACGTAAAACTCGATTCTGTGTCTCGCCAGCGAGGACGATCCGAGTTTCGCGAGAAAGGCCTGTGCCTGATTTTCAAGGTCTTCCAAGACACTGTTTACGCCCGTGTCATTGAAGTGATTCGTACTTGTGAAACAACTGCCGCTGAAATCGGCACATACATCAGCGACCAATCCCCCGACGGCGCTGAGGACACCCCCATATCGTGGAACAAGGATTCGCTTCATGCCCAGTTCCCTGGCAAGAGCGACGGCGTGGCAGTTTCCCGCTCCACCTCCGGCAACCAGGACATACTCCCGGGGATCGATTCCCTGCCATACCGTGACGTCTTGCATGGCTGAGACCATGTTGACGTTAACGGTGCTCCAGATTGTGAAGGCTGCCTCATGGAGATCGAGATGTAACGGGGCTGCCACGTCCTTTCTGACGGCTTCCTCGGCAAGACCCACGTCTATTGTCATTCTTCCACCAAGAAAGTAGTCAGGATCTATGTATCCGAGGAGGACGTTCGCATCCGTCACGGTCGCTTTATCGCCCCCCCGGTTGTAGCACGCAGGTCCTGGCACGGCACCCGAACTCTCCGGGCCTACATGAATCAGACCGGCTGGGTCAACCGAAGCAATGCTCCCGCCTCCGGCGCCGATGCTTCTCGAATCGATCACGCTTATACCCAGGAGCTCGCTTCCTACCCTCGTCTCACGTGTCCTTGCTATCTCACCTTTTGTCACCAAGCTCACATCAAAGCTTGTCCCCCCCATGTCCACGCAGATCACGTTTCCCCCGGTGTTTCCCTCCATATCACTGAACCAGTTGGCTGCTACAGGCGCCATGGACGGCCCTGATCCAATCATTGAAATACCCTTTTGCACAGCATCTTCGGCCGCCAAGACGGACCCAGATGACGTCACAATATAGAGGGTCTCTTCATAACCATCTCGCTTGAGTTTGGAATCGACACCACTCACATATCGCTGTGTCAGGGGTCTCACCGAAGCTTCGATCGCCGTCGAGGACGCTCTTCGATACTCACGAATAATCGGATTCACCTCAGAACTGAGAACACAGATCACATCCGGCCATTCTCTCGCTGCAATTTCCCTCACTCTTGTCTCGTGGACCGGATTCATGATGGACCACAGGAAGCACACAGCCACGGCTTCCACACGGTACTCTCCGATGAGTTTCTCCAACGCCTGTTTGACTTCATCCTCATCCATCGGGATCTTTATCTTCCCTTCAGCGCTTATTCTCTCAGTAACTGGCAGTGTTAGATATCGAGGAATGTAAGGCTGTGGAAAATCCTCACGCATGTTAAAGGGATTATCCTTTCCCGCCTCCCTCACCGAAAGAATATCCCGGAAGCCCCGGGTCACCAGGAAACCCACTTTGGCGACTTTGCCTTCGATAACGGCGTTTGTGATAATTGTCGATCCGTGGGCGAAATATGTACATCTCTCAAGCAGATCTCGTGCAGATGTCCGGACCTCATCGGATACCAATCCGAGACAGTCCAAAACGCCTTGGGCGTGATCTTCGGGTGTCGTTGGTGATTTAGATATTCTGACCGTCTCTCGATCATCAAGCATCACCAGATCGGTGAACGTGCCTCCCACGTCTACACATATACGTGAACCCATTACCTCGTGCTCCTTTCGTTCCGTAGGCGCGTGCGAAGCTTCTTCGT
>Ga0180438_10008884_pt1 | contig 12664 bp, 8 predicted proteins | sample SS_ome_12_FD_132455 | JGI IMG/M metagenome (GOLD analysis project Ga0180438, IMG submission 132455) | Hypersaline lake sediment archaeal communities from the Salton Sea, California, USA - SS_3_D_2 metaG | ecosystem: Environmental > Aquatic > Non-marine Saline and Alkaline > Hypersaline >...
GCGAGATCGACAACACCAAGGCGCTGCGCCACCCGAACGTCGTGCGGTTGCACGACTTCGGCAGCTCCCAGGGGACTTTCTTCTTCACGCTCGAGTTTTGCGACGGCGGCAGCGTGACGAAGATGATGGAGGCGCGGGGAGGCAGACTGTCTGTCGACGAGGCCGGGCCCATTATCCTTCAGGTCCTGGACGGCCTGCACTACGCCCACCACGCCCCGATTCCCCACGTGCGCCTGAACGACGGCAGCACGCAGCCCGGGCGAGGACTAGTGCATCGGGACCTCAAGCCGCAGAACATGTTTCTGCGCCGTTCCCGTGAGGGACGTATAGCGAAAGTCGGCGACTACGGGCTGGCCAAAGCGTTCGACGCCGCGGGCTTAAGTGGCCAGACCTGTACCGGGACGGTAGCAGGCACGCCCTACTTCATGCCCCGCCAACAGGTCCGGAACTTCCGATACGCGAAGCCGGAGGTAGACGTGTGGGCGGCGGCCGCCTCTTTCTACTACATGGTGACAGGCTGTGCCCCGCGTGACTTCATGCAAGGCAAGGACCCCTGGCAAACGGTCCTACAAACCGACCCGGCGCCGATCCGCCAGCGCGACCCGGCCATCCCGAAGCGCCTGGCCGCCGTGATCGACGAGGCGCTGGTCGACAACCCCGAGATCCGCTTCAAGTCGGCCGCGGCGCTGAAGCACGCCCTGGAGGGAGCCCTGTGATGAGCAACGTCACGCACGCCGGGCTGAGCGATCAGGGCCGCGTTCGCCGGCAGAACGACGACTACTGGTTCGCGGATTCCGAAATGGGGTTGTACATCGTCGCCGATGGAATGGGCGGTGCGGTGGCCGGCGGTTTGGCGGCAAAGGCCGTAGTGGAAGTTCTGCCCAAATTGCTCCGCCAGAAGCTAGAGGGTATCGACAAGCTCGACAATCCCCGAGCTTCCCAGCGGGTGCTGGCAGCCCTGGCCGAGATGAGCGACCGGCTGCAAAGCGAGGGCAGCACCCGGTTCGGCGCGGGGGGCGTGGGCTCGACGGTGGCGCTGGTCCTATTGCGCGATCGATTCGCCCTGGTGGCCCACATGGGCGACAGCCGGGTCTACCTGTTGCGCCGAGGGCAACTGGAACAACTGACCAAGGACCATAGCATTGTGCAGTTGCTGTTGGACAACCATGAGATCACGCCCGAAGAGGCCGCAACGCATCCTGCCCGCGCCCAGTTGACCCGATACGTCGGGATGCAGGGCGAGTCGCTGCCGGAAGCCCGCCTGATGAAGTTGGCCGCCGCCGACCGGTTGTTGCTCTGCACCGACGGGCTGAGCGGGATGGTTAGCGACCCGGAGGTCTTGAGCATCCTTGAGGAGCAATCGGACCCAGAAGCCGCGTGTCGGGAGCTTGTCGCTGCCGCCAATGAAGCGGGGGGCAAGGACAACGTCACGGCCCTGGTTGTTTCTATCGGAGACTTGCCGGGTCGACACATCCTTCTTCAGAGTAGACGGTTCGCAGCACCGCAGTAGCATGGAGTGGGGCAATGACGATCAAAGTCGAGTGCTCCAATCCTGAATGTCGTCAGCACTATCGAGTGCGCGAGAGCCACCTGGGACGCAAGGTGGTCTGTCAGAAGTGTGGGCGGGAGTTCGTGGTGAGTTCGCTCAGGGAGGGAGTATCGCGCCCACCGTCGTTGCGGGAGGCGGGTAAGGAGGCCGCCGCAACGGAACTGGCCGGTGCTCCCAAGAAGGTGGGGCGTTTCGAGATTCGGTCCCGGGTCGGTGCGGGTGCGTTCGGCTCGGTCTTCCGCGCCTACGACCCGTTGCTCGACCGTGAGGTGGCGCTGAAGGTGCCCCACGTCGGTTCCCTCCGGGCGGAGAAAGACCGCGTTCGCTTCCTTCGGGAGGCAAAAGCGGCGGCGGCGCTCCGTCATCCGAACATTGTTCCGGTCTACGAGGGGGGCGTGGACGACGACACCTACTACATAGCCTCGGCCTTCATCGAAGGACAGACGCTTGAGGGCGCGATTAGACGGAGGACCCTTTCTTTCAGCCGATCCGCTCAGATCGTTCGTGACCTGGCTGGGGCCCTTGAGTACGCGCACCAGCTTGGTGTTGTCCACCGCGACGTGAAGCCGGCGAACATACTGTTGGACGCCAACGGTGAACCGTTGCTGACGGATTTCGGTTTGGCCCGATTCGAGGAGTCTCCAGACAGGCTCACGCTTGACGGAACACTTCTGGGCACCCCTGCCTACATGTCTCCCGAACAAGCCTCGGGCACGCTCGACCGCGTCGGTCCCTTAAGCGATCAATACAGCCTCGGCGTGGTCCTGTATGAGCTTCTACGTGGCGAGAGACCGTTTTCGGGACCGCCGGCGCTAGTTATCTCCCAAGTTATCAATGAGGAGCCTTCCAGTTTGCGGCGGGCGAACCCCAGAATCGCCAGAGACCTGGAAACGATTTGTCTCCAGGCCATGTCAAAAGACCCTGCTCGGCGTTATGCGAGCTGTGAGGAATTGGCAGATGATGTCCGTCGGTGGCAGGACGATGAGCCAGTTTTTGCCCGGCCCGTCGGCCGTTCGGAGCGCCTCTGGCGATGGAGCCGTCGCAATCCGGTGGCGGCCGCAGTCTCGAGCGCGGCTCTGTTGCTCTTAATCCTTGTAACGGTCGCCAGCATCGTGGCCTTCTCACATACTTTGTGGGCCTTGGCGAAAGCCAATAGAGAGCGCGCTCGCGCAGAGGACTCGCTCGAGAGAAAGGATGAGACAGAGCAAGAATTGGATCAAGTACGCAAACAGGCTGACGATGCTGCAAAGCAGAAGGACGAGATGGAGGCTCAGTTACGGAATGCGGAGTGCGAAGCCAACTTGGTCCAGGAGCAGAACGCGCAGGCCCCACAGGTTGTGGAAAGCGCGACGACACAAATGACGCTACTTGGAACCGAAGTGAATAGACTGAGGAAACTCCAATCCGAGTTGAGCGGGAAGCTAAAGGAAGCAGAAGGGGAACTCGCCGAAGCGGAATCGGAGTTGGCGCAGACACAGGCGTTCCTCGGCGCGATACAAGACCAGGCAGAGGGTGAATCGGGTCTCGACGCAAGATAAGGACGATGTTGACCATGGGCGCGAGGGTCTCTCCAAAGAATCCGGCTCGTGAAGGCGGCGATAGCAGTTCGACGGCGGTCATAACGCCCTAGTAGGATCAAGTCATGGCAGTGAAAGTCTTCTGCGATCCGAAGAAGCTTGGCCGGTTCGAGATCCGCTCGCGCCTGGGGGCCGGCTCCTTTGGAGTGGTGTATCGGGCGTACGATCCCATGTTGGATCGCAACGTGGCCCTAAAGGTGCCCCACCTCACCACCCTCCAAAGCGACGAAGCGAAGGCCCGGTTCCTCCGAGAGCCGAAGATAGCCGGCCGGCTCCGCCACCCGAACATTGTGCCGGTTTATGAGGCGGGCGCGGACGGCGTGGTGTACTACATGGCCTCGGCCTTCATCGAAGGACAGACCCTTCGAGACGTTATCGACCGTGAACCATTCGATCCCCAAGGGGCAGCGACGCTTGTATTGGAGTTGGCCGACGCTTTGGACTACGCCCACCGTGTGGGCATCGTGCACCGCGACGTCCGTCCGGCCAACATTATGCTGGATTCGGCAGGCCGCCCACTTCTGACGGACTTCGGGCTGGCCCGGTTTCTGGAGTCGCAGGAGACGCTGACCCACGACGGCACGTTGCTGGGGACTCCCGCCTACATGTCGCCGGAACAGGCAGCGGGGCAGCGGGAGAAGGTAGGACCGCATTCCGATCAATACAGCCTGGGGGTGGTGCTCTACGAGTTGCTCTGCGGGAGGACTCCGTACCGCGGCTCTGCGGCATCGGTCATGGCCGAGGTCCTGCGCGGCCAGCCGCCGCACCCACGGAGCATCGACCGAAAGATCCCCTGGGAGCTGGAGGCGATTTGCCTCAAGGCCATATCTAAAGAACCGCGACATCGCTATGGACGGTGCCGGGAGTTGGGCGACGACCTGCGTCGCTGGCAAGCTCGGGAGCTAGTCCATGCCGCCGACGTGGGCCCGCTCGACGTGATCTGGAGCTGGTGTCGGCGGAACCCGGGCATGGCGACCCGCGCGGCAATGGTGGTACTTCTCCTTGTGATCGTGGCGATTGTTGTGAACATTGCGAACGTCTGGAGTTCGCACGCCCTGGCCACGGCGGAGCAGGCCCTGGCCACCGCAGAAGACCAGCGGCAGCGGGCGGACGACAACTTGGCGGAGATCGATCGTGAGGAGGAGGTGATACGGGAACTCCAGGAAAGCATTGAACGCGATACCGAGCAGACAGAGGCCTTACGGAAAGAGCTAGACGCCGCCGTGCAACGCAGGAAAGACGCTCTGACGTTGGGCGAATTGGCCGAAAACCTGAGCAGGCGGGTCGAAGAGCTCCAAAGCGAAGTCGCCAGACTCAACCTGTTACGGAAGCCGGTGGAACAGGAACTGGCGAACGTGGAGTCGAAGCTGACCGACACTGAAGGTATTGTGAAGAGAGTTCGAGCCGAGCTAAGAAGTACGCTAGAAGGACTACTGCACGAATCGTTGACACTTACAGGACATGCCAATCGTGTGACTAGCGTGGCATTCGGCCCGGAGGGGTGGCGGATCGTCAGCGGGTCGGGTGACACAACCGTTAAGGTGTGGGACGCAGTGGGCAGCCGGGAACTCCGCACCTTCAGAGGCCACACAGATTGTGTAAACAGCGTGGCGTTTAGCCCCGACGGGCGACGAATCGCCAGCGGGTCCGGTGACAGCACAATCAAGGTGTGGAATGCGACAAGCGGCCAGGAGCTCCGCACGCTGAAAGGACACAGGGATTGTGTGAACAGCGTGGGGTTCAGTCCCGATGGGCGACAAATCGCCAGCGGGTCGGGTGACACAACCGTTAAGGTGTGGGACGCAGTGGACGGCCGGGAACTCCGTACCCTCAGAGGCCACACAGATTGTGTAAACAGCGTGGCGTTTAGCCCCGACGGGCGACGAATCGCCGCCGGGTCCGGTGACAGCACAATCAAGGTGTGGAATGCGACAAGCGGCCAGCAGCTCCGCACGCTGGAAGGACACAGGGATTGTGTGAACAGCGTGGGGTTCAGTCCCGACGGGCGACGGATCGTCAGTGGCTCTTCGGACAACACGATCAAGACATGGGACACGACAAGCGGCCGCCTGCTATTTACTTTCAGATGGCAGCGGTACGCGGCAGCGGACGTGATTGGCGGCGAGGCTTTCGAAGAGTATGCCAATGGCGTGAACAGCGTGGGGTTCAGCCCCGATGGGCGGTGGATCGTCAGCGGGTCTTCGGACAACACGGTTAAGATCTGGGACGCGATGAACGGCCGGGAGCTGCGCACCCTCAGAGGGCAGCGTGAAAAGGTATTGGAGGCTATTGACGACGAGGTTTTCCAGGAGTATCCCAGTGGTGTCAACAGCGTGGCGTTCGGTCCGTTCGGATGGCGAATCGTCGGCGGCTCGGGTGACGGCACGCTGGAGGTCTGGTTTGCGTCTCCCGAGGAATGATACTTCGGTTGTGTTTTGACACACTTGTCAAAGCATTCCTACTAAAGCCATTGAGACGCCGTAGGACGATTCATGCGAAGTTGGACGTTTGGTGCAAATCCGGGCTGTGACGTCGTCGTCGATGTTCCTACTGTTTCGGCCCGTCACTGCCAGCTCACTCTGACAGAGGACAGGTTCGTCCTCGAGGACCTGGGTTCGACCAACGGCACCTTCGTCAACGGTCGGCGGATCTACGCGCCGACCGAAGTTTCCAGGGAGGACGCGATCACGTTGGGCAAGAATGTGCCCATGCCTTGGCCGGTGGGGGCGCAGATTGCCGAGGGGAAGGTGATCCGCATCGGCCGGACCGCGGATAACGACGTGGTGCTGGATTATCCGATGGTCTCGACCCATCACGCGCGCATCGTGGTCGAGGGGCACAAGACGTGGATCGAGGACCTCGGCTCGACCAATGGCACCGCGATCGGTTCGCGAGAGACAAAGATCGAACGTGCGCCGCTGTCGAGGGATGATGCTGTGTACTTCGGTTCCCTTCGGGTTCCGGCGGCCCGGTTGTTGAAACGGAGATTGACACTCGGCAGCCAGCCGCACACCCAGCTCAAGCTCCAACAAGAGACGACCGTGCTGGGCCGGGGCAAGAAGTGCGATCGAATACTCGATGATCCGCGAGTCTCCCGGCGCCATGCCCGGCTGACGCGATCCGCCGAAGAAATTACCGTCGAAGACCTAGGCTCCGCCAATGGCACGTTCGTCAACGGAGAGCGCATCGACGCCCCTCAACGCCTCCGGCCGGGCGACATCATCGGCATCGGCCGCTTCACGTTCAAGCTGACGCCCCAGGGCGATCTGGAGGAGCGGGACTACCGGGGCAACGTGGCGATCGAGGCCCGAGGCGTGGTCGTCGAGGTGCCCGGCAAGCGCCTGCTAGAGAACATCTCGCTGGTGGTCTACCCGTCGGAGTTTGTGGGGCTGATGGGTCCCAGCGGCGCCGGCAAGACGACCCTGATGAACGCACTGAACGGCTACACGCCGCCCACCGGTGGCAGCGTGCTCTTCAATGGCCAGGACTTGTACGCCAACTACGAGCAATTCCAGGGCGTGATGGGCTACGTGCCGCAAGACGACATCATGCACCGCGATCTGACCGTGGGCGAGGCCCTGTACTACACGGCGAGATTGCGCCTGCCGAGCGACTTCAGCGACAGCGAGATCAGCACGCGGATCAGCGAGGTGATCGGGCAGCTCGGGCTGGAAGGCACCAGAGAGGTGCTTATCGGCTCCCCGCAGAAAAAGGGCATCAGCGGCGGGCAGCGCAAGCGAGTCAACCTGGCCATGGAACTGCTCACCGACCCCTCCGTGTTATTCCTCGACGAACCCACTTCCGGGCTTTCGTCGGAAGACGCTTTGATGGTAATGAAGCTGCTCAGGAAGCTGGCCGACGAGGGAAAGACCATCGTGCTGACGATCCACCAGCCGAGTCTGCAGGCCTATCGCGCGCTCGACAACCTCATCTTAGTGGGCAAGGACGCCGGTTCACCGGAGCCGGGGCGACTGGTCTACTACGGCCCGGCCTACCCGCAGGCCGTGGAGTTCTTCAATCCGGAGGGCGTCGAGGGCTTGCCACCGGGGGCAGCCCCCTCGCCGGACGAGGTCCTGAGGGGTTTGGCCAAGGAACCTGCGGCGGAGTGGGTCGATCGCTACGACGCCTCGCCCTGGAAGAAGGAGTACGTCGACCGCCGTGCCGACAAGCAGCCGCAGCCCTCCGGCGGCACCACCATAACCAGAGTCCATCGGGCCTTCGGCTTCTCCCAGTGGTGGACCCTCGTACGACGCTCGCTGGCGATCAAGATCAAGGACAGGACCAATACGGCAATCCTGCTGGCCCAGGCGCCCATCATCGCAATTCTTGTGGCTTTGGTCTTCGGCAAGCAGGTCGGCGCGGAGGTCACCGACGAAAACTGGGCGTCGGTCGCCAACGCCACGTCGATCACGGTCTTCCTGCTCGCCCTGGCTGCCTTGTGGTTCGGTTGCTCCAACTCGGCCCGGGAAATCGTAAGCGAGTGGGCCATTTTCCACCGCGAGAGGATGGTGAACCTAAAGATCCCTTCCTACGTGGGATCGAAGCTCACCGTGCTCGGCATGCTTTGCGTCGCGCAGTGTGCCGTACTGCTGGGCACAGTGCACTTGGGGGCAGGGCTGAAAGGACCTTGGCTGGGGATGTTCCTCGTGCTGCTGCTCACATCGTTGGTGGGGCAGGGCATCGGGCTGACTGTCTCGGCGCTGGCCCGGACCTCGGAGGTGGCAATCGCCCTCTTGCCGCTGATCCTGTTGCCGATGATCGTGCTGGCCGGAGTGCTCCAGCCGGTCCACAAGATGAATTCCGCCGTCCAGTTGTTCGCGAACGTCATGCCGTCGCGATGGGCTTTCGAGGGTCTTCTGCTGCTGGAGGTTGAGGATCGCCCGACGTGGACACCACCCGCGATTCCGCCACTGGCTCCAGAGGGCACTCCCGCTCCCGGAGGACCAGCCAAGGCCTTGTCGGCGGAAAGCGCCACGTCGGGGGCGCCCGGTGTGGCCATGATGGAAGCCGATACGCCGGACCGTCCGGTCGTTTCCGCTACCTCAGGTGGCCCCGTGACACAACCTCAGGCCGAGGCTCCTTCGCCACAGCCGGCCGCAACCCAAGCCGACGACGGTCAATCTCCCGAGGCACAGGATATGGCCGAGAGGTTTTTTCCCAAAGAGACCGAGCGCTTCGGCGTGCGTGCGAGCGTCATTTCGCTGGGCGCGATGTTGATCCTCCTGGTCGCCGGCATCCACGTAATCCTACACGCCCGCGACGTGCACTAACGAGAGCCGTTGTCGGTATCAATCGCCTAGGTCGCGTGAATGAAAGATCCTCGGGGGTAACTCATCCTCCCCCCATCCGAAGGTCCCGTGCCGCCCCGCCTCTAGATCTCACTTTCCGTGGTCGAAGTCCGCCTCGACCTCTGCTATCCTCCCCCCGTGCTCCTCTCACTCGTCTCCCCGCCGGACAATTCCCGTTCCCCAGCCTACATGGAGCAGGTGTTCGCCGCCTTGCATGAGGCGAGGCTGCCCGTGACGTTCGAGTACGGGTCGCTCCACCGTCAGGTGGGGCTGTTTCTTCACGTACCCGGACCGATGGTCTCTGCCGTACGGTCCGCAATCCTGGCCCGCTACCCGCACTGCCGGCTCGAAACCGTCCCCTCGGCCGCCCTCGATCCCCCTGGCGGGTTCCGCTTGCGAGTTGCCGACCTTTCGCTCTCGCCCGATGTGTTCCCTCTCCGAACGCACCGTCAGTTTGACGACTTTCTTGAGCGCAACACGGCCGACCCGCTGGCCGGCCTTCTGGCCGCCCTGTCTACACTCGGCAGGGACCGCCTTTGGTGCAAGGTCCAGCTCCAGGTGCTCCCCGCGGGCCCCGGCCGATGTCGCCGGGCCCGGCGAATCGTCCGGCGTCTTTCGCGACCCGCTTTCCGAAGGCATCCTGTGCTCGCCACGGCGTATCTCTCCGCCGCACGGTCCACCTGGAGGCGGCCCCTCGCCTGGCTTCTCGCCTCCCTCACACTCGCACCCGCCCTTTCTGGGCGCCTCCAGCCGCACGAGCGCGAGGAGCAGCTTCGAGCCGCCGTTGCCAAGCTCGATCGTCACCTCTTCTCCGCCCGGCTCCGAATCATCATTGCCGCCAACGGTGAGGCTTCCGGCCGCGCCAGCAGGAAAATCCGCGAAATCGCCGGCGCTTTCGGCCAATTCACTGGCCCGGGGCTCTCCACATTCCATCTGGGGCCGACGCGGTTCACCTCATCACTTCCACGCCCCCCTCGGAGAAGGGGGTTCCTCCTCAGTGACGAGGAACTCGCCACTCTCTGGCATCCGGCGACGCAGACGGTCCGGGCCGAGACGATGGCGATGAACGTGAGCCGGGAGCTGGAGCCCCCGGCAGCTCTCCCCTCGAAGGACGAGGAGGGGGTGGCGGCGTTGGGGCGGGTAGCGTTTCGTGAGCGCAAAGAGGCCTTCGGGATTCGGATGGATGATCGCAGACGCCACGTCGCCGTCATCGGCAAGACTGGCATGGGCAAGAGCACGCTTCTCCATCGGCTCATCGCCTCGGATATCGAGGCCGGCCGCGGTGTAGCGTTCATCGACCCGCACGGACCTCGTTCTTCTGTTGGAGTTTGGCCTCCAGCCGGGCGATCTTCTGCTGCTGGGCAGACGCCTTGCCGGCCCCGCGGCTACCGGCCTGCTGGAAAGCCGACTCGGCGTGGTCGAACAGGATCTTCTGCCAAGCGTAGACCTGGTTCGGCTTGATGCCGTACTCGTCGCACAGGTCCGAGATGGGAACCTTATCGACCAGATACCTCTTCAGAATGGTCGCCTTCTGGTCCGTGCCAAAGCGTCGTCGTGGCTTCTTCGTGGAATCCTCCTCGTTCAGGGGGTGATTCTAACCCGAACGAGTGAGAACTTCCATTTCCGTCTGGTTCAAGAGAGGAGATCTGGATCGAACACGACCATCCCGAACTCGGTGCGATGCAATATCACCCCGATGTCGACTGGCTCACCGCGCGAGGCTACGATGCCCGGCTGGCGAAGAAGGTCCACATCACGCGGGCGGCGTCGCTTCTGGAGCGGCACCAAATGATCAAACACCCGGCCGTTATCCTGCACGAGTTGGCCCACGCTTACCACGACCAGATCCTCGGCTTCGACGAGCCACGGATCAAAGCGGCGTACGAGAAGGCGATGAGGGCCGGCATTTACGACGAAGTGCTGCTGTATACCGGCCGGAAGGTCCGCCATTATGCGGCGACGAATCACAAGGAGTACTTCGCCGAAGGGACCGAGGCGTACTTCTACCGCAACGACTTCTACCCGTTCGTGAGGGCAGAACTCAAGGAACATGATCCCGTGCTGCATGATCTGCTGGAAGAAATCTGGGGCCCGATGAAGTGACCTCACGCCGCTGCTCGCAAGGAGAACTGACTCATGATGACAAGCAACAGAATCAAGACCGTATCGGCGCTGGTCGCCCTGGCGATAATGGGATACGCCTTCAATGTCGCGGCGGAGGACATAACGCCTAAACCCGACGGCAAGCCGGGCGACGCCACCAAACCCCTGAAGGTTTATATCCTGGCCGGGCAGTCCAATATGCAGGGCTCGGCGCACAAGCGCACTTTTGCGGCCATCGGCGACGACCCGAAGACCGCCGCGCTTCTCCGCGACATTCTGGACCAGAACGGCGATCCGATCGTCTGCGACAACGCCTGGATAACCTACCTGACGGGTGGCCGGGATGGCGATAACGTCCTGCAAGGCAAGGTGAAGGTGGGTTACGGATTCGACGACGAGCGCATCGGCCCCGAATACGGGTTTGGCATCTACATGGACAAGGCACTCGACGAACCGGTCTTGATCATCAAGACCGCCTGGGGGGGAAAGTCCCTGGCCGTGGACTTCCGCCCGCCGAGCGCCGGGCCATATGAGCCCAGTGCGGCGGAGAAGGAGCGGGGCAGCGTCCCCGCGAAGGAAAAGGTCGGCCACTACTACCGCGAGATGATCCGGTTCGTTCGAACGACTCTCAAAGACGCCGAGAGTATCAGGAAGGTGGTTCCAGGCTACGACGCGGAGCAGGGCTATGAATTTGCCGGGTTTGTCTGGTTCCAGGGCTGGAACGATATGTGCAACCGATACCACATCGAGCAATACACCGAGAACATGATCCATTTCATCAGCGATGTCCGCAAGGAACTCGATGCGCCGACCATGCCTTTCATCGTGGGCATTCTGGGAGTCTACGGCACGGACCCGGACCGTCGGAAGTTCGACAAGGGGCTGCCGGTGACCACGTTCCGCAAGGCCCAGTTCGCTGCGGTGAAACAATACGATCGGAAGGTGGGGGCACAATATCGCGGCAATGTGATCGCGGTGGACAGCGGCCCGTACTACGAACTCGAACTCAGCGATACTTACTGGAAGCGGCGGCTGACCAGCGGCTGGAAGCGTCGCGTGAAGCAGGGGGAGATGACGCCGGAGAACGCGAAGGAGGAATGCGCCCGGTACGGCTTCGGCGACGGCGAACTGACCGCGGAGGAGCAGAGCACGTGGGATCGGTGTGCATCCAATGCCGAATACCATTACCTGGGCAGCGGCAAGACGTTTATCCGCTTCGGCAAGGCACTTGCCGAGGCCATGCTGGAGATGGAACAGAAGTGACCGATTGAGTGAACTCACGACCTGAGGCTGGGCGCCCTTATTGTGCGCCCTCCTCGGCGAGGAGACGCGAGTGAATGCGCGGTGTAGGGCGGTCGTAGGCGGAAGTCCATCCGGGAAGTCCCGGTTCGATACACTGCGAAGCGCACAAGAACACAACAAGGCGAAAACATGACTCGATCGAATGCCACAGCTTGTATCCTCGCCTTTGCCCTCATGCCTCCGACGCACGCCCGGGCTGACGACCCTGGCTTGGCTCCGACGCCGCCGATGGGCTGGAACAGTTGGAACTGCTTCGAGAAGGAGATCGACGAGAAGAAGATCCGTGCGACTGCCGACGCGATGGTCCGCTCCGGCATGCGGGAAGCCGGCTACGTCTACCTGGTCCTCGACGACGCGTGGATGGCCAAGGACCGAGATGAAAACGGCCGCCTCCAGGCAGATCCCGAGAAGTTCCCCAGCGGAATGAAAGCCATCGGCGACTATATTCACGGCAAGGGTCTGAAATACGGCATCTACCAGGACCGCGGGAAGATGACCTGCCAGCAGTTGCCCGGCAGCTTCGGCCACGAAAAGATCGACATGGAGACTTTTGCCGAGTGGGGCGTCGACTACATCAAGCTGGACAGTTGCTTCGCTGAGGGCAACGGGAGGATGAGTTCGGAAGACTACGCCATCTATCGTAAGCATATCGAGGCCACCGGTCGTCCGATCGTATTGAGTATTTCGGATTTCGGAAATGCTGCCTGGGCGTGGGGAGGAAGGGAATCGGCCCAACTCTGGCGGACTTCGGGGGACATCTATCCGTGGATGGGTTCGGTCTACCACTGTGCCGGCACCTCGTCCCACGACCGAGCCATTCATCCGGCCTTCAATGGCTTGTGGCA
>Ga0180438_10008885_pt1 | contig 12664 bp, 8 predicted proteins | sample SS_ome_12_FD_132455 | JGI IMG/M metagenome (GOLD analysis project Ga0180438, IMG submission 132455) | Hypersaline lake sediment archaeal communities from the Salton Sea, California, USA - SS_3_D_2 metaG | ecosystem: Environmental > Aquatic > Non-marine Saline and Alkaline > Hypersaline >...
CGCCGCGAGGTCCAGGAGGGCTGATCCCCGCCGGGCTCTTTCCCGCTCAGCAGCCCTCTCCCACCATCTGTTTGAGCCGCAGCGCGTTGTGCACCGCAAAGCCGCAGGCGTCGTTGTTGAAGTAGGCGTACACGTCCTTGCCATCCTGCAGGAATCCCAGCACCTGTTCGGCCCACCACGACAGTTCCTCCTCGCTGTAGCAGCTGCCGTACTTGGCCTCTGAGCCGTGCAGGCGGATGTGGCAAAAGGGCGCTGTGGTGCGCAGGATGCTGGGCAAGTCGGGCAGGCTGACGATGCACAGCCCCACGCCGTGCTCGGCCAGCAGGTCGTACACCGCTTCGTTGTGCCAGCTGCTGTTGCGGAACTCGATGGCCTGCCGCAGGTCTTTGGGCAGCCACTGCAGAAAGGCGCGCAGCCGCTCCAGGTTGCAGTTCCAGTTGGGCGGCAGCTGGTAGAGGACCGGCCCCAGGTGATCGCCCAGACCGCGCACGCGCTCCAGGAAGCGGGCCAGAGCCTCTTCCACGCCGCGCAGTTTCTTCAGGTGCGTGATGTAGCGGCTGGCCTTGACCGCGTAGACAAAGCCCTCGGGGCAGCCGGCCTTCCACTGTTCGATGGCCGCTGCGGACGGCAGCCGGTAGAAGCTGTAGTTGACCTCCACGGTGTGAAAGTGGGCCGCATAGTGCTGCAGCCACTGCGCGCTGCGCGACTTGGCAGGGTAGAAGACGCCGCGCCAGTGGGGATAGACCCATCCTGACGTGCCAATCTCACAGCGCGCCCGTCCGGGTTGTGCCACCATTGACTCCCTCCTGCGGCGAAGCTCGTCCACGTCCGATTCTATCCCCAGCGCCACCGCGCGCCAACTGCACCCGCGGCGCCCGGCGCCACGACGCTGTTGCCTCAACGTAACCACAGGGTTACAGCGCTTGCCAAGACAAGGCAGTTGTTGTATCATTGACATAGTGTGCGGGACAGAGTTGCGGGTCATCATGGGTTGCGGAGGCATTGGTGGCGTACATTGTGCTAGGCTTATGCGCCTACCCTGCCTTGGCCCTCTTTGAGTACGCGTCGTGGCGCAACATCGCCGTGCTCAAGGGTCTAATGGGCATTGTGGCCATCGCCCTGCCCAGCGCGTCCCTGCTGGCCATGTGCCGGGACGGGGCCAAGTTCTCCTTACCGGGCACCCTGTCGGCGCTGGGGTGGGTCTTGGCCGCGTTGTTCGCGGGACTCTGGCTGTACTCGATGTTCTGGGAGATCCCCCTTGGGGAGACGTACTTGAGCGGCGGCCATGGCCATGTCCTGATCACTGAGGGCACCTATGCCTTGGTGCGGCATCCCACCGTGCTGTGGTTTGGCTTCTTTCTCTTGGGGCTGGTGCTGGCCACGCGATCCGCGCTGCTGCGCGTGGCCGCGCCCATCTGGTGGCTGGCCGATGTGCTGTACGTCTGGGCCGAGGAAAGGTGGTATCTGCGGCGCGTGTTTCCAGGCTATGCCGCTTACCAGCGCAGCACGCCAATGTGGCTGCCCACCTGGAGCAGCCTGCGGCGCTGCCTGACGACGGTTCTGCAGCGTGAGAATCACAAGGAGGTGTAGCATGCCCACGGCCGTCGATTTGCTACGCCAGGGCAGGACTGACGAACTGTGGCGCATGTACTGCGGGTTCGTCGATCTGAGCATCGAGGAATTCATGCACATCCAGCGGCGGCTGCTGCTGGAACAGCTCAAGCTGCTGGCCGACACGCCGCTGGGGCGCAAGATCATGGGCGGCAGGCTGCCGGGCAGCGTTGAAGAGTTCCGCAGCACCATCCCGCTCACCATCTACAAGGACTATACGCCGTACTTGCTGGAGCAGGACGAATCGATGCTGCTGGAGCCGCCGGCAGCCTGGGTGCGCACCTCGGGCCGCTCCGGGGAGTATGGCTGCAAGTGGGTGCCCTACTCGGCACAGATGTACGAGCACGCCAACCGGCAGGCCTTTGGCGGGCTGGTGCTGGCAGCGGCCAACCGGCGCGGCCAGGTGCTGCTGGAAGAGGACGACATCATCTTCAACACCCTTGCGCCCGAGCCGTACATCTCCGGGGCGGTCTACACGCGCGGCCTGTTGACCCAGTTCCCGCTGCGCTTTATCGCGCCCCTGGATGAATCGGCCCAGATGCAGTTTGGCGAACGCATCCAGACCGGGTTCAAGCTGGCCATGCAGACGGGTGTGGACATTATCTACGGCATGGCCAGCATTCTGGTGCGCGTGGGCGAGCAGTTCTCCTCCGGTGGGCAGGGCTTTCGCTTCTCTTCCTTCTACCTGCAGCCAGCGGTGCTGGCCCGGGTGCTGCGCGGCATGGCCAAGGCGCGTGTGGCTGGCCGCCCCATGCTGCCCAAGGACCTGTGGCGGCTCAAGGCCATCGGCGTCGGTGGCATGGACGTCTCCATCTTCCGCGACAAGATCGTCAGCTTCTGGGGCAAAGAGCCCAACGAGGGCTATGCCGGTTCGGAGATCATGGTCGTGGCCTGCCAGCTTTGGAATCACAAGGGCATGACCTTTTACCCCGACGCCAACTTCCTGGAGTTCATCCCGGAGGAAGAGCACATCAAGGCCAAGCAGGACCCTGCCTACCAACCTCAGACGGTGCTCCTGGACGAGGTGCGGGCCGGGCACAAGTACGAACTGGTGGTGACCAACTTCCACGGCGGCGTCTTTGTCCGCTACCGGCCCGGCGATCTGATCGAGATCGTGGCCCAGCGCGATGACGAGATCGATGTGGACATCCCACAGATGGTGTTCCACTCCCGCGCCGACGAGATCATCGACATTGCCGGCTTCACCCGGCTCACCGAAAAGACCATCTGGCGGGCGATCCAGGCCACCGGTGTGCCATACACAGACTGGACGGTGCGCAAAGAGGTGGAGGGGGAAAAGCCCGTCCTGCGTCTGTACATCGAGCTCAAGCAGGAGGAGGATTTCGACCACCTGCGTGACGCGCTGCACCATGGCCTGGCCAAGCTGGACGAGGATTACCGGGATCTGGGCGGGCTGCTGGGCCTGGACCCGCTGCGTGTGACGCGCCTGTCTCCGGGCACCTTTGACCGTTACTATGCCCGCAAGCGACAGGAGGGCGCGGAGCTGGCGCACATGAAACCACCGCACATCAGCCCGGCCGCCGAGCATGTGCAGCAGCTGTTGGAACTGAGCGAGCAGGGTTAGGCTCGCTCAACGCTAGGAAACGGGCATGTCTTCGGTATCGCTGATCGTACCACTTGCCGCCTCGCTGCTCTACCTGGGCCTGGCGATCATGACTTTTGTCGCCGGACGGCGCAGCCTGGTCAACCGCACTTTCATCGTCTACATGGTGGCGATGCTGGCGTGGAGCTTTGGCTCCTTCGCCGTGCGTGTGGGCTTGCTCGGCGTTAGCTCGCTGTGGTGGAGCAGGATGCTCATCGCGGCCTCAACGGGGCTGCCCATCTTCTTCTATCACTTTGTGCGGGCCTTTTTGGGCCTGAGGAGACAGCGTTGGGTTCTCTACGGCGGCTATGCGCTCTACCTGGTCGCGGTGCTGTTGACCTTTCTCAGTGACTGGGTGGTGGCCGCTGCGCGGGTTGAGGGGGCCAAGTACTACCTGACCCAAGGCCCGGCCATGCCGGTGATCGCAGCCTGGGACGGGCTGTATATGATCCTGGCCGTGTGGCACCTGGTGCAGCGCTACGCCGAGAGCGAAGCACCTTCCTACCGCAGCCGCATACGCTACCCCCTGGTCGGCGTGGCCTTTATCGTTCTGGGCACGCTCTCCAACCGCATCCCCGCGCTGAGCGTCTACCCGCTGGATGTTGCCGCCAATGCGGTCAATGCCCTCATCCTGGCCTATACCATCCGGCGCTACCAGCTCATTAGCATCACGCCGGTCCTGCGGCAGGCGCTGACCTACGCGCTGCTGATGTTCGTGGTCGGTGGCGGCTACGTGCTCAGTTTCCTGGTGCTGCAGGCGCTGACCGCCCGCTATGGCTCGGCTGTGCTGGCGCTGGCCTTTTTGCTGGGCGTGGTGGTGTCCGTCGCCTTTGCTCCCCTCCGCCAGCGCTGGCAGATGTGGGTGAACCGCCTGCTGTTCCGCCGTCGCTATGCAGTGCAGCGCATGCTGCAGCGCTTGAGCTCCACGGCCACCTCGATTATCGAACTGGATGACCTGACCCATCTGATCCTGGATCAAGTCACGACCACAATGGAGCTCACCAGCGCTTCGCTGCTGCTGCGCGATGCAGCCAGCGGCGAGTTCTTCCTGGCATCCAGCAAGGGCGTGCCAGAGCAGGCCGACGGCATTCGCTGGCGTCCCGACCATCCAGTCTTGCGCGCCCTGTCACAGCGGCAGCTGGTGACACGGGCTGAGTTGGATGTCCAGCCCGAGTTCCAGGCCCTGTGGGGCCGGGAGCGCGCTGATATCGACCGGCTGCACAGCGAAGCCTTTATCCCGCTGTACGTGCAGGCTGACTTGATCGGCGTCTTTGCCGTCGGGCCGCGAGCCGACCAGACACCCTTCAGCGCCGACGACCGCATTGCCCTGACCACGCTGGCCAACCAGACGGCGGTGGCGGTGGAGAACGCGCGGCTGTATGCCACGGAGCAGCGCCGCCTCAACGAATCGCTCATCCTTCTGGACATTGCCGAGGCGGTGGGGTCGACGCTGGATCTGACACAGGTGCTGAAGCTGATCGCGCAGCGCACCGCCGAAGCCACCGGCGTGCATCGCTGCAGCATCTTCCTGCTCGACGAGCAGCAGCGCACCGTCATGCCGCTGATGTCACAGTTTGCCTCGGGCAGCATCGATGGGCAGCAGTGGGCGCGGTTCCAATCCGAAATGTACCGCATGGCATTGGAGCGTGTGCCCGCGCTCAATGCTGTGGTGCGCGATCGCCAGCCCTTGATTCTGAGCGGAGAGGACATCGAGCGGCTGCCCGAAGAGTGGGTGCAGCCCTTTGAGGTGCAGAGCCTGGCCGTGATCCCACTGATCTCGCGCGACCGCGTCATTGGGGCCATGGTCCTGGATCACATCGATCCCGGGCGGCGTTTTGAGCAGGAGCAGATCAACCTGGCCATGACCATCGGCAGCCACGCCGCTGCGGCCATCGAGAACGCGCGGCTGTACGAGCAGACCATCGAGGAAAAGGCCAGAACGGACGTCGTGCTGCGAGAAACCTTTGGTGGCTTTGTCGTTGTGGATGAGAGCCTGCGCATTGTATCCATGAACCCCGGCGCCGAGCAGATCAGCGGATACCAGGCGCAGACGGTGCGCGGGCGGCCCCTCGCTGAGGTCTTTGGGCCGCAGCTGACGGCAGCGGGTGGTGCCGTAGCGCGGGCCGTGGAGAGCGGCCAGAAGGTGCCCCCGCAGGAGACGACCCTCGCGGCCAAGCAGGGCGAAAAGGATATCCTGCTTGGCGTGACGCCGCTGATCGGCCCCGGCCATACGCTCTCCCAGTACCTGCTGAGTTTCGCCGATGTCAGCAAGCTCAAAGAGGTCGACCGTCTAAAGTCCAACATCGTGGCCAACGTCTCGCACGAGCTCCGCACCCCGCTCAGCTCCATCAAAGCCTATACCGAATTGCTGCTGCTGGGCGCCGAGGCCGACAATCCCGCCCTGCGCCAGGAATGGCTGGCGGTGATCGATCGCGAGTCTGACCGGCTGGCCAGCCTGATCAACAACCTGTTGGAGCTGTCGCGCCTCGAGTCCGAGTACCTGGACCTGAAAAAGATGCCTCTGCAGTTGGATGCTGTGGTCGCGGAGGTTGTGGCGACCCTGAGTGTGCAGGCCGAAAAGCGCGCCATCCAGATCGAGCAGACCATGCAGCCCAATCTGCCTCCGCTCGTGGCAGAAGTGGGGCTGATCCGCAGCATCGTGCGCAACCTGCTGAGCAACGCCATCAAGTTCAGCCATGAGGGTGGGCGCGTGCGGGTGACTGTGGGTCAGGATGGCGAGAGCATCACCTTGGCGGTGCAGGATGAGGGCATCGGCATTCCAGAGGAAGCTATCCCGCACCTCTTCACCAAGTTCTACCGCGTGCAGTCTGCGGAAACCGCGGGCATGCAGGGCACAGGTCTCGGTCTGGCTTTGGCCAAGGAGGCGGTGGAGGTGCATGGAGGGCACATCGAGGTCAGGAGCAAGGTGGGCCAGGGCACCGTTTTCACGGTGACCATCCCCCTCAGGGCCTAGTCGCTGCGCAAAGTGCTCACACGGCCCTGGACCTATAGTTGCGTTTGGGTCGCAAATGACATATAATCGCTACAAAGCGGCCGGCTCAAGAGATGGGGAAGGTGTGGAGGCTCAGCCATGGCTACAAACGGCAAGCTGCTGATCATTGAGGACGATGTCGATCTGGTGCGCGCATTGGAGCACTATTTCTCCCGTGCCGGCTTCGATGCCATATCCGCCCTGGACGGCCGGGAGGGCTTGCAGAAGCTGTATGACGAACGGCCTGATCTGGTCATCCTCGACATTGCCATACCGCGGCTTGATGGCTGGCAGGTCATCCAGCGTATCCGCGAGCTGTCCGATGTGCCGATCATCATCCTCACCGCTCGCATCCGGGAGGAAGAGCGCGTCAGGGGGCTGAAGCTCGGTGCGGATGACTATGTGGTCAAGCCCTTTAGCCTCAAGGAGCTGGAAGCCCGCGTCGAGGCGGTGTTGCGCCGCGCCCACGAAGGCAAGCCGCCCAGAACCGGCGTGCTGTTCAGCGATGGCGAGCTGGTTGTGGATGCTGACCGGCTGGCGGTGACCCGAGATGGCAAGCACATCGACCTGACGCCCACAGAGCTGCGGCTACTGCTGTACCTGGCCGAGAACACCGGCCGCGTGCTGACGCACGAACAGATCCTGGAAAAGATCTGGGGCCCGGATTACAAAGAGAACTCGGGCTATGTGAAGCTCTTTGTCTACCGCTTGCGTCGCAAGATCGAAGTCGATCCCAAGCATCCGCGCTACATCATGACCGAGCGAGGCATTGGTTATCGCTTCGTCAGGCCGGTAGACTAAGTCCCAGTCCTCTCTGGCGCGCTGCCGGGCTTTGCACAGCAGCGCTGGGCCACGGACTTGAACATTCACCTGCAAAGCCTGGAGCCGTCTTGCTCCAGGCTTTCTGTCTTTCTGGGCTTGGTACAGGCGGCTGGCCTTGTCTGTGGCTGCCGCTTGGCGGTATAATCCCCGCAGGCCACTGGATGAGGATTGCTTTATGCCCAAAGGGATACACATAGTTGGACTGGGGCCAGGCTTGCCTGGCCTTCTTACTGTCGAGGCCGACCGCCTCTTGCGCGCGGCGGGTGAGATCTACGTGCGCACCAGCCGTCACCCGACGGTCGGGGCTCTGCCGCCGTCCGCCACGGTGCACTCCTTCGACGATGTCTACCAGCAGCATGAGCGCTTTGAGCAGGTGTATGAGGAAATCGCTGCTCGCGTCGTGCAGTTGGGTCAGCGCACGGAGGGCGTCGTCTACGCCGTGCCAGGTCACCCGCTGGTCGGCGAGGCCTCGGTGCAGCGCGTGTTGGCCTTGGCCGAGGCGCGCGACATCCCGCTGTGCATCGTCGAGGGCCTCAGCTTTGTGGAGCCCACCTGCTCGCTGCTGTCGCTGGATCCCCTGCATGGGCTGCAGATCGCCGATGCTATGGAGCTGGCGCTGCTGCACTATCCGCCCTTCAACCCCGATGCGCCTGTGCTGCTGGGGCAGTTGTACAGCCGCAGTCTGGCTTCGGACGTCAAGCTGGTGTTGATGGCCCTCTATCCAGACGATCACGCTGTGACCCTGGTGCACGGCGCCGGCACCGCCGAGGCCGCGCTCTCCCCCGTCAGGCTGTACGAGCTCGATCGTCTTGAGGAGATCGATCATCTGACCTCGCTCTATGTGCCGCCGCTGGCCCAGGCAGGCTCGGTGCAGGCCTTCCAAGAGGTGGTGGGCCGCCTGCGGGCGCCCGGCGGGTGCCCGTGGGACCGCGAGCAGACGCACCTCTCGCTGCGTCCGTACTTGCTGGAGGAGGCGTACGAGGTGCTGGACGCTCTGGACCGCGAGGACACAGCGGCACTGAAGGAGGAGCTGGGCGATTTGCTGCTGCAGATCCTGTTGCACACCCAGGTCGCCATCGAGGATGGCGAGTTCCGCATGAGCGATGTTGTTGCGCACATCGTGACCAAGCTCAAGCGGCGCCATCCGCATGTCTTTGGCCAACTGCAGGTCTCGGGGTCCGACGAAGTGCTGGTCAACTGGGAGCACATCAAGCGGCAGGAGAAGCAGCACAAGCGGGAGAAGGGAGCGCTGGCTGCTGTGCCACGCTCGATGCCCGCACTGGCTCGGGCCGAGTCGCTGCAGCGCCGTGTGGCAAGGCTGGGATTCGACTGGCCGGACGTCGAGGGTGCCTGGGGCAAGGTCGAGGAGGAGTGGCAAGAGCTGCGCCGGGCAGGGACGGAGGAAGAGCGGCACAGGGAGCTGGGCGACCTGTTGTTCGCCCTGGTGAGCCTGGCCGGATGGCTGGACGTGGACGCCGAGTGTGCCCTGCGCGAAGCTGCCAGCCGTTTCGCGGAACACTTTGCGGCCCTGGAGCATCAGGCCGAGGCGCAGGGGCAGGATCTGGGCGAACTGACGCCTGCAGAGTGGCTTGAGTTATGGGCGCAGAGCAAAGGAAAAAGCGGCTGAGTTCCCGAGAGAACATCAGCCGCTTGCCGAGTCGGGGCGAGAGGATTTGAACCTCCGACCCCAGCGTCCCGATCGCTGTGCGCTACCGGACTGCGCTACGCCCCGACGCGAACGTAACCATTATACAACCTTTTGGGTGGGGAGCAAAATGGGCACATCAGTCACTACCACCGTGAAGAGGAGCACTTGAGCATAACACAGAGTGGTTCCGAACAGCGCATGCGCCTGGCGGGCATGGTGCTGCTCCTGGCTGCGCTGCTGGTCAGCGCATGCCGCGCCGCACCGAGCTTTGACCAGCGCCTTGGCGCCGTGGTCAAACCGTACCAATTCAGCATTCTGCGTTGGCAATGGGGCCAGGTGCTGGGCAGGCCATCTGGGGCGGATCCAGGGGAGGTCGCAGATGAGGGTCAGGAGAGCGACTTTGTGCTGCGCTATTTCGACCTGGTGAGGCAGACCAGAGCGCTGCGGCGGGAGATCAATGCCATTGCCACCGGTGGGCGTCCAGGCGACTTGGCCGCGGCCCTGCAGGATCTGGATGAGCTGCAGGCTGCCAAGGCGCGCATGCGCGCCGAGGTGCAGCGCATCCTCGCTGAGCAGATCCGTGCCACGCTGAAGCAGCAGGGTGTCTACAATCCCTTGGACCGCTTTGGCACGCTGCGCGTCAGCTTCCCGCCCATCAACTTCCGTCTGGACCGGCCACCCAACGTGCTCATTGTGTCACCCCGCGATCGCATTGCCAGCATCCGTGAGGTCATGCTGATCCAGGATCTGGACGTGGAGCAGTTCGCCGAGATCGAGGCCCAGGTCGACGCACTGGGTGTATCCTCGATGGCCACCGAGCTGGGCGGGTTTGGCGGCACCTATCCCACCTTTGTGGCCGATGATGTCACCCTGCCGTGGACGCTCTCCACCGCGACGGAGGAGTGGCTACATCAATACCTGGCCTTTACCCCGCTCGGCTTTCGCTATCTGCTGGACACCACTGGCGTGGCGCGCAACTATGAGATCGCCACGATGAACGAGACCCTGGCCGGCATCTTCAGCGATGAGATCGCAGAGCTGGTGCTGGACACCTTCTACTATCCGCAATCTGCACTGCCCAGCCCGCGCCGCGCGGCCGATGACGAGCCCTTTGACTTTGCACGTTTCATGCGCGAGCTGCGGCTGGAGGTCGACGAGTTGCTGGCCAACGGCCGGATCGACGAGGCGGAGCAACTCATGGAGGAGCGTCGCCAGGTACTGGTGTCCAAAGGCTACTACATCCGCAAGCTCAACCAGGCCTATTTCGCCTTTTACGGCACCTACGCCGATGAGCCCACCTCGGTCGATCCCATCGGGGTGGAGATGAAGGCGCTGCGCCAGCAGAGCGCTTCGCTGAGGACCTTTCTGAACACGGCCGCGTCCATGAGCAGCCGGCAAGACCTGATCGACACTCTGGAGCAGCCATCCCCGGGGGATGCCGAACTCGCTTGGCCCATGGAGGTGCTATTGGCCCGGCCCTGTTCGTAAGGATGCGAGAACCTCAAGCCGCAGGGCTTGAGGTTTCGTCTATGGTGTGCTGTGTTGCGGCACCGGCTACATCAGTGGGTAGATCTGTTTGACCCGACAAGCTGCCACGTCGATCAGCCGCGCAAACCCACTCTCGTCGAAGAGCGCCCGCTCAAAGTAGCCCTTGCTTCGGGCATCCTCATACTGGCGACGCCCTGCCTCCAGCGCCGCATCAAAGTCTTCCCGGCCGGTCATGGTCGTCTCTAGGAACTCGCAACTATCCGAGTCCTGCCATGTCCGCCAGCCCACAAAGGCATGGCCGGGCACAATGACAAGCAGCGGTTGCAGGCTGGCCAGCTCCAAGAGGCTGGCATACAGAACCGCACCGTCGATGCAGTTGGCGCGGCTCTTGTGCTCTTCCAGACTGGTGACCGGTAGGCGCACGCGCTGCGTGATCTGGCCCTCCTGCTTGCCAAAGTTGAGGGGCGAGTTGATGTACACCAGGCCGGCCTCGTGTTTCAGCACACTGTAGATCGCCCGGACCTGCTCGCGCACCACATGCCGCGCTTCTTGCACCGTGCCAGCACCTTGGTAGCCGGCTATCTGCCGGTCCGGATGGTATTCCGCTGCCCTGCGCAGCAGGTCCTCAATCTCTGGCGCGTGCGGTGTGACGAAAGCACAGAGGTGCTCCGTCAGGTCGACGATCTGGCCGTCGGGTGTGCGGATAGCCAATAGCGCGGTGTCGAAGGCATGTAGCCTGATGGGATAGGTTTGGTCGTGCAGCAGCAGCTCGTCCTGGCAGCCCATCTGCCGCACGCTGATGCGCAGCGTCGCCGGCCGTATCTCACTCAGCGTCATGCGCGGAGCCAGTTGCAGGATCGGCAGCAGCAATACCTCTCGGGTCTCTCCCTCGGGCACTGCCACGTTGGAGACCGCGGTGTCGCTGAACCCCTCAATGTTGGCGGTGACATAGACGCGCGCGAGGCGACAGGCCCTGACGCTGTTATCCACCGTGACCTGCACCAGCGGGAACTCCGCGGCGGTGAGGTTGTGGCAGAACGCCGTGGGAACAATGGACGTCAGGATGCGGACCGATAGCTTGGGTGCAGTGGTCGGGGAGAGCGTTTCGGCGCCGACAAGGCCTGCCTCTTCGGCCAGTTCCGCGATCACCTGGCTGTAGATGGGGTTGCGCGGTACGGCCATTCCGTCTTCTTCGCGGATGATACCCAGCAGGTGTAGCTTCTCCAGCAAGCGGTTGAAGAGCTTGAACGGCGTGGGCGTGTGCATCGTCTGGTAGGCCTTGCCCAGCAGCGTGGGTTCTTGCAGCACGTGGCGCACGTGGCGCACGTTTTCATCCTCGATGACGATCTGATCGCGAGCCCTGCTGACCCAGGCCAGTTCGGGTGCGGTGCCCTCTTGCTCGGCATACTCGGCGATGTGTGCGCCCATGCGCTGTGTCAGGTACGGGTGCCCGTGCGTTTGACGGTACACGGCCTCCGCCATTTCGTGCACCGCGCTGACGCTCATCTCGACGCCCGCAAAGCCATAGGCCATCAACTGCCTGACCTCTCCCAGCCTGAGGTCGGGCAGGTACACGCGGGTCGAGATGTTGCTAAAGGGCGACACCACGCTCATCGTAAGGTCGAGCAACTCGCTGCCGCCCGCCAGCAAAAAGACGTAGCGCCCCAGCCCCTCAAAGCCCGTCAGCAGCCGATTGGAGAACACGGCGCGCAGCACGTTCGCCAGGTAGACGGCCGTCTTCAGCGGCAGAGCCCCAATCTCGTCCACCATCACCACCACCCGTCCCACCTGGTCGGGCAGTGCGCTCAGAAAGCGCTCGAATGCCGAACCACTGCGGATCTGCTCTGCCGCTGGCGCCAGTTCGGGGATGTCCAGCTGTTTGCACAGTTCGGTGGCCATGAACTGTGAGACGCCGCTTGGGCTGGCGTCAGGCATGACCTGAAAGTTGATCAGGATGGAGCGGCTGGGACGTGCGATCTCGCGTTGCAGCCGCAGGAGGAAGCTGGTCTTGCCGGTTTGGCGGGCGCCAACGAGGGTGACATAGGACCTTAGCGGCCCCAGGCAGAGGCGAAGGACACTGGTGAGTTCCTTCTCGCGGCCGACGAAGAGCTTGCTGTCTGGCGGCAGGGGGCCTTTGAAGTAAAAGTGTCCCATTGCGCCTTTCTCACGGCGTAGCTCGACGGCTGCGTCTCCCTGCCCCTGATGGGATGATGGCACCGGGTTCGAGCGATAGCCTCAGCAGCCGTCGCTGTGTTGACAACGGATGAAAGCAGGGAGCAGGTGGATGATAGCGCACTTCGCCATTACGGTCAAAGGGCGCTGTGGCCTCAGTGCGGGGAGAAAGGCGCGCCAGTGCACGGGGAACGGTTCAGACGCTCTCTGCGGGCTCCTGGCAGTGCAGCCGGGCGGCCGCGCGCATTGCCAGTCGGGGCGCTATGCCTCTGCCGTCGTGGCCTGCGGTGGCCATACGATCAGGGCCACAGCGGCCAGCAGCGCCATC
>Ga0180438_10008886_pt1 | contig 12661 bp, 10 predicted proteins | sample SS_ome_12_FD_132455 | JGI IMG/M metagenome (GOLD analysis project Ga0180438, IMG submission 132455) | Hypersaline lake sediment archaeal communities from the Salton Sea, California, USA - SS_3_D_2 metaG | ecosystem: Environmental > Aquatic > Non-marine Saline and Alkaline > Hypersaline >...
AACTCCTCGAGGGCCAGCCTGGACATGTCCGTCGCGCCCACGGTAAAGTTGCGGATGGGTCCGGCGCCCACCGCATACATCGGTTCCACCGAACCGACTGTGCCATGGGCGCGTTTGCCAGCGACCCAGTCGTTCTCAAAGATCTGCCTTAGGGCATGCTCCACGGCGCGCGAGAATTCCTCAGGCTCTGCGATTTCCGGCGCACGCGTGCCGCTCACGGCGATAGCCTTGAGCTTCTTGGAGCCCATTACCGCGCCAGCTCCCCCACGACCGGCCTGGCGCGAGAAATCGTTCGCTACGCATGCAAAGCGCACCAGGTTTTCACCAGCCACACCGATGGACGCCACGCGCAGGCCAGGCCCCCCAAGGCGCTGCAGCAGCGCGCTCTCCGTTTCCGATACCGTGCCTCCCCAAAGGTCGCTTGCATCCAGAAAGGAGGCAGTGTCATTGTGAATGTGCACCACGGTCGGTGAGGCGGCCGCGCCCTCAATGACGATCATGTCGTGACCGCTGGCCTTCAGCGCGGTGGCAAAGTGCCCCCCGGAGCTAGCATCCAGGTACAGACCGGTGAGAGGGGAGAGGGTGACCAGTTCGTAGCGACAGGCAGCGGGTGTCAGGGTGCCCACCAGCGCTCCGGGGCAGAAGTACAGCTTGTTGTCAGGCGACAGCGGGTCGGTCTCAGCGCTCAGCTCGGCCGCCAGATAGGCCGATCCGAGCCCTTTGCCACCCACGAAACTGCGCTCGATGTCAGCCGGGATCTCCTCTCGCCGAGACGAACGCCGGCCCAAATCGATGCGTAGCAGATGGTGGAAGCGGGACATCAGGGACGATCTCTGCCCACACTCGCTCGCCAGGCCGCACCATGGCGTGGCCACGGCGCCGCAAGCAGAGCTGCCGTCTCTGGGCCGGCACGATCGATCAAGTCCTGTGTGGCCTCAACCGCCTGCCTCAGCACCGCGCCTTCATCGAGAGTCAGCACGCGGCGGTTCTCCATGACCACCTGACCGTCAATGATGCTCGTCACCACATCGCACCCGCGCGCACTGTACACCAGCTTGGACGCCAACCGGCCGCTCAGCATCAGGTGGGGCTGCCGGAAATCCACGAGAATGATGTCCGCGCGATTGCCGGGCTTCAGCGAGCCAACCTTGTCAAGCCCCAGCACCGTGGCTCCGTCGCACGTGGCCATGGCCAGGGACTCTTCCGCCGTGACCGCTTCTGCATCAATGTGCACCACCTTCTGCAGCATCGCGGCCGTCTTCATCACCTCGAACAGGTCGTATGTGTAGCTAGCGGCGCCATCGGTGCCCAAGCCCACCGTCACCCCACGCGCCAGCATCTGCGAGATGGGCGCCACGCCGTAGCCCAGATGCATGTTGGCCACCGGGCAGTGCACCACCTTGCTGTCCGTATCAACCAGGATGCCGACTTCGCGATCGGACAACCAAACCGCGTGGATGATGATAGCCTGTGGTCCGGTCAGCCCCACTGAGTGGACATACTCCAGATCGCGCATGCCAAACTGCTTGTAGGACGCCGATACCACTTCCTCCCAGCCCGCAACGTGGGTGGCAACGCCCAATCCCAGTTCAGCGGCCAGCTCAACCGTCTTGCGCATCAGGCGCGGCGTGATGTCTTCCGTTGAGCCAGGCCCCAGCGCCACCGTGGTCGTACCCTTGGCATGCCAGTCGCGCACAAAAGCTTGCGCCTGATCCAGCAGCGTATCCTCTCGCTGGATCATGGTCATGTACTCTGATTCGATGCGCTCGCCAGCAAAGGTCTGATCCAAGAGCCCGTAGACGGCGTGATGGCGCATCCCTGCCTGCCGGAATGCCTTGGCCACACGCCGCACATTGTCAAAGTCGGTGTGCAGATACCAGTGATCCGATACGGTCGTGGTACCGCTCTTGATCATCTCCAGCGCTGCCAGCATCGCACTGACCTCAGCATGCTGGGGCTGCATCTTGGACACAATGGGGAATAGGTAGCGCCAGTTCCAGGGGTCAAAATGCATGTCGTAGCCAATCCCCTCAATGAGCGATTGGTACACATGCGTGTGGCAGTTGATGAGACCAGGCAAGGCGACGCATCCCTGGGCGTCAATGGTCTTTCGTGCCTCGCCATCCACGTGCGGGCCAATGGCTACAATGTCGCAACCGTCAACAGCAATTGCACCGCATCTGTCCGTATGGCGGGCCTCATCCATAGTGAGTGTGGCACAGTTCTTGATAAGCAAATCGTACATGGCTAGCCTTTCGTGGCCAGTCGGGCCCGTCGTGCCGCAATGCGCTGGATGGCCGACAACGTCAGAATGACGACGGTAGCGATATAGGGCAGCATCAGCACGACCTGTGAAGGCAGGCCGAACCGCTGCAGACGGATCGCCAGGGCATCGGTGAAGCCGAAGATCAGCGCCGCTACCATGCATTTCAAGGGCTTGCGCTCGCCGAAATTGACCGCAGCCAAGGCCAGGAAACCTCGACCGGCGGTCATGCCTTCAGAGAAGAGATTGAGATGAGCCAGCGAGAGAAAAGCTCCCCCCACGCCACAGAAAGCACCGCCCACGAGAACACCGGCGTACTTCATCAACCGCATGTTGATTCCCACCGCCTCAGCTGCCTCCGGGCTCTCACCGACGGAACGCAGCCAGAACCCCCATGGCGTTCTGTAGAGGAAGACATAGCTCACTGCAACGGACACAAAGGCCAGATAGACCAGTGCAAATTGGCCGCTGAGTATCTCGCCCACCAAGGGCAGATCCTGCACAATTGGAATGCGCACGAGCTCGAAACCCACGATATCATCAGAAGAGTAGTAGCCGGCAACGTTGAACATGACCAGCAGAAGGTAGGTGGTCAGGCCCTGGCCGAGGACGTTGAGTGCCAGTCCCACGATCATCTCGTCCGCGCCCCACTCCAGGTGCACGAAAGCAAAGACGAGACTCAGCAGCACGCATGCCAGCACCGCCACCAACAGACCTGCCCACGCGCTGCCAAATGTGACGCTGCCCACGATGCCGAAGAAGGCACCAACGAGCATCAGCCCTTCCAAACCCACGTTGAGCACGCCTGACTCAGCGCTGAATATGCCGCCAAGGGTAGCGTACAGGACAGGGGTCGTCATGCGCAGGCTGCTGCCAAAGAGCGCTACATTGATCAGGCGTGCCAGGCTTTCTGCTAGGCCCATTGCGGATACCTGTGGCGAAGATAGCGAAGGAAGAACTGGGCCGTCACGAGGAACATGATCACTCCCTTGATGGTGCTCACCAGGGTTATTGGCACCTGTGTCGCCGACTGCATCTCCAGGCTGCCGTTAGCCAACCCCGCGTAGAACAGCGCGGCGGGAATCACAGCAATGGGGTTATTCTTGGCCAACAGCGAGATGACGATGCCATCCCAGCCGTAGCCCTGTGAGAACTGGGTGATAAATCGGCCAAAGAATCCCAAGATGAGAGATGCACCCCCTACCCCTGCCATGGCACCGCTGAGCAGCATCCCCATCAGGGCACTCCGCTTGACCGGCAGCCCAGCATAGGCTGCAAAGGCCGGGTTCATGCCCACCATGCGCAGCTCATAGCCCTGCTTGGTTCGGAATAGGAACCAATACACCACAAAGACAAGAACAAGGGCCAGTAGAAAGCCCGCGTTGAGCGGAGAACCGCGCACGAACCTGGGCAGCTTGGCTGTGGCGTAGATGGGGTCGGTACCGGGCAGGATGGTGGTGTCAGACTTGAAGGGGAAGGCCACCAGATAGGCGGTGAAGTGAATCGCAATGTAATTGAACATCAGGGATGGAACGATCTCATCCACGCCCCATCTGGTGCGCAGCAGAATCGGCACCAGACTCCAGGCCGCCCCCGCAACGGCGCTCATCACAAAGGCGAGGGCAATATGCAGCGGAGCAGGGAGACCCTCAATGCCGAAACCGATCCAGGCGGCCAGAAAAGCGCCTGCGTAGAGTTGGCCCTCGATACCCAGGTTACGCACGCTTGTGCTAAAGGCAAACACGGCCGATAGCCCCGCCAGGATCATGACGCTGGAACGATCCAGTGTGTTGGCCACCGCCATGCGGCTGCCAAAGGCCCCATGAAACAGGGCTTGGTATGCAGCGACAGGATCCCTGCCCGAGGAAGCGATGATCAGGGCCCCAATGCCCAGGGCCAACAGCAGGATAAGCGCATAGTTAAGTAGCTGCATCACCAGACCGGGCAGCATCTGCGCTACCTGGCTCTTTTGCGCGCTAGCTTCGACCTCACGAGGTCCATTCACGGCAATCTGCCTCGTTCCATTGATGGTGACAGAAGGCGCGATTCATGAATCGTCCCTGAACGGGGCGTGTTGAATCCCCGCCCAGGCTTGCTACCGTAACCCCTCTTCACACTTCAGATCCGGTCATGGCACGGCCGATCTTCTCACGTGTCGACCCATCGACGCGACCCACATCTGTCACTCGGCCACCATACATCACGACCACACGGTCGCTGATGGCGAGAATCTCATCAGGATCAGCGGAGATCAGTAGCACTCCCGCACCGCGCCCCGCATAGTCCATCAGCATGCTGCGGATGGCTTCGGTGCCGGCAATGTCGATGCCTCGCGTCGGTTGGGCCGCCACCACCAGCCTTGCTTGCCCGGCTCCCAGCTCACGTGCCACCACCAGCTTCTGCATGTTCCCGCCAGAGAGGTTGCGCGCCGGGCATTGCAGCGTAGGAGTACGAACGTCGAATTCGTCGACCAGCGACTGCGAATTGGACAGTATCCTCTCCATCGCCAGCGCCATTCGCCCCGAGAAGCTGGACTCATGATAGCGTGTGGCACAGAGGTTTTCCCAAACCAAGGCGTCCACAGCCATACCCATGGCATGGCGGTCTGCGGGGATGTGTGCGACGCCTGCTTCACGGATCTGTCTGACGGGCAGGTTCTGAATGTCCTTGCCCAACAAGACAATACGCCCTTGCGCGGCGGGCCGCAGGCCTGTGATCGCTTCTGCCAGTTCCAGCTGCCCGTTGCCCTCCACGCCGGCCACTCCCACGATTTCGCCGGCGTGCACCGTGAGGCTTACTGACTTGACGGCTAGCAACGCTCTGGAGTCGAACACTGCCAGGTCTTGCACTTCCAGAATAGGCTCCCCAGCTTTCACTGCCGAGCGGTCCCTGGTTGCAGACTCGAGCGTCTCCCGTCCGATGATCATCTCTGACAATTCAGCCGCTGTCGTCTCGGAGGTTTCTACCGTTCCAACAACGCGCCCCAAACGCATCACCGTCGTGTTGTCCGAAATGGCCAGCACCTCCCTCAGCTTGTGGCTGATGAAGAGGATGGTGAGGCCCTTATCAGCAAGCCGCCGAAGAATGGCAAACAGCTCGTGCGTCTCCGAATCTGTGAGGACCGCGGTGGGCTCATCCAGAATCAGTATGTCAGCCTTGCGGAAGAGAGCGCGGAGGATCTCCACGCGCTGTTGTTCACCCACGGAGACGTCCATCACTCTCGAACCGGGGTCAACAACTAGACCGTACTCCTCGGAGAGTCCGAGAACCTCTTCTTTGGCCGTCTCCTCGTCGTAGGTCACCCCCCGGCGCGGCTCCATGCCCAAGACGACGTTCTGCGCCACCGTGAACGACGGTACCAGCCGGAAGTGCTGGTGTACCATGCCGATGCCCAGGGCAATGGCAGCACGGGCAGATGGGATGCTCACCGGGCGGCCCTTGATCCGGATTGACCCACTGTCAGCCGTCTCCAGGCCGTACAGAATCCGCATCAAGGTCGTCTTGCCCGCGCCGTTCTCGCCGACGATGGCACGTATCTCGCCCTTTTCCACCGTCAGGTCAACACTGTCGTTGGCCAGAACGCCGGGGAACCGCTTGGTGATCCCCAGCATTGCCAATGCCTCTGCCATCACACCTCGCTTGTGCAGTCAAGTCAGGGGGGCCTGTCGCATTCACCTGCCGTGGCAATGTGCCGCGACGTGAGGGGTGATTCATGAATCGCCCCTCACGTCATACCGATATGCTCAGCACAGGCGTGCTGATAGGCTCTCGACCCTACTCCCAGCGCTCAATGACGATGTTGCCAGCGGCGACCTCTGCCTTGAGCTCATTGACGGTGTCCTTGTACTCCTGTGGGATCTTGTCGCCCATCACGGACATGTCGGTCAGGTCCATGTAGCCGCCAACGGCACCGTAAAAGTGCTCACCGGCCGCAAATTCGCCATTGAGGAACCGCTCCATGCAGTCGCGCACGATCAGATCGGTCTTTTTCAGCACGGAGGTCAGGATATGGCCCGGCACTTCGCTGTCCCAGTTGACATCCGAGCCAACGCCATACAGACCCGTCTCCTTGACCGCCTCAAAGACGCCGGTGTCGCCGAAGGATCCAGCCACCGAGAAGATGATGTCCACGTCCTGATCCTGGAACATGGTCAACGCCAGCTCTTTGGCCTTGGGTGCGTCGGCGAACGAACCAACGTATGCGACTTCCACTCCGACCTCGGGATCGGTGGCCTCGGCACCCTGCACAATGCCGCCCAAGAAACGGTGGATGACAGGGATGTCCATGCCGCCGATGAAGCCGATGACCTTGGCATCGTTGATGCCTTCCAGCTCCGTATGCTGCGTCATCTGCGCCATCAGCGAACCGGCCAGGAACGTGCCTTCGTGCTCCTGCGCGATCAGGCCTTCGACGTTGTCGCCACCGACGTACCTGTCGACCAACACAAAGTGCTGATCCGGGTACTCTGGGGCTACGTTGGCTATGGCATCGGCCATGGTTGAGCCAACGCCGATGATCAAGTCATAGCCCTCCTCGGCAGCGGAGCGCACGTTTCGCTCCCATTCCTCAAGGCTCGTGCCTTCCCAGTACTTGGGTACCAGGCCGAACTCAGCGCAGGCCTTGAGGTATCCACTGCCAGCCAGCCCAATGTACCCCGGCTGGTCGACACGCCCTGCCGGAACCAGCGCGATGGTCGGTGCCTCGGGCGGAGGAACAGCCGTGACCTCCACAACCTGCGTCTCCTTGACCACCTGCGTCTCCACCTTGGTGATCACCTGCGGTGTCGGCGTCGCGGCGGGCGCGCAGGCAGCCGCCAACAGGGCGACTAACAGGCCTACCAAGGCGATCTTGTGTACCGTCCTCATTGCTCAAGCTCCTCCCTTTTGTTAGTGGTTTCACAACTGGCGACGTCACTCGCGTCTCCGGGCGCAAACATCACGTCCAAAGACGCCGAGGGCCGCCTACGGCTACCCCTCTGCAGTTGACTCGGCACCCCACCTCCTCTCTATCCAACTCCTCGAATTCGGCTACTCTCTTGCTTGAACACTCAGACCGGCCGCGTCCTCTATCAGACTCGCATAGACGCGAGCACAGGTTACTAGCTGCCCCACGTCCAGTGTCTCCTCGTCAGTGTGGCAGAGCGTTGAGTCACCAGGCCCATACTGCACCGTGGGGATGGCCATGTCGTTCACCATAAAGTCCATCTCATTGTAGCCATCTGTGAAGTAGCGTTCTGCTGCATGCCCCACGATGCGCTGGTGATGCCCATCCACCCAATCTGCAATACCACTGCCCGGGGGCACCAGCGTCGGATTCAGTCCTCGCTCGGCAATCGGCTCCCAGTGCCAGTCCGGTCTGGCGATTGCCACTTCAACGCGAGCGCTCGGATCGGCGGCATTCAGCGAGGCCACGAGGGCCTCCATCTCCGCCAGCACGCCGCGCTGCGCCTCGCCCGGCACCGTACGCCGATCAAACCACAGTTTGCAGCGATCAGGCACAATGTTGTAGGCCACCCCACCTTCCACCACGCCTAGGTTGATGGTGCCTCGCACATTGGGCAGCCCAGGCACCTGCGCCTCCGGCAGGTCTTGGCTCAGAATGTGGCCGGCCAATTGCATTGCCTTCTCGACAGCATTCACACCCAGCCAGGGCCGGCATCCATGTGCCGCCTTCCCGCGAACGCGAAACAGCAGCGGCACCGTACCCTTGCAGCCGATGACCACACGTAGACCGCTCGGCTCGGTGACCACGCCACGCTCTGCCCGCAGCCCACTTCTGGCCAGAGCCATGCTGCCGCGATGCTCTGATTCCTCATCGACGACGGCCACCAGCCCCACTGCCGCTGTCCCGGACTGAGAGAGCCGCTGGGCATGCGCCACCAGGGCAGCAGCAGCCGCCGCCAGCCCGCCTTTCTGATCAACCGCACCGCGTCCCCAGAGGTGCCCATTCTCGACGCGACCAGCAAAAGGATCGCGCATGCCATGGGGGGGCACAGTGTCCATATGTGCGTGCAATAGCAGGCCAAGCGGCTCTTCCCTATCCGCAGACGATGGCCACACCGCCAGCACGTTCCAACGGTTCGGCGCCACCTCTGTAGTCTCCACTCGCAGACCAGCGTCGGCCAGCCACGAAGCCAGAAAGGTGCCCAGGCGTCCTTCATCGCCGGTGACGCTCGGGATCCTCACCAGCTGTGAAGCCAGGTCTATGACCCCAAACTCATCCTGCATCGCGTTGCACCCTGCTACTGGCTACGGCACTGGCCATTCGTTGCGCTCCCACAGCTTCACGGCTTCCTCTTGGCAGTGGGCCAGCACCTGCTCTTCATCAACCTTGACGAACTCGCCGTGCCGCAAGATGGTCTCACCATCGATCAGCACAGTGTCCACATCGGTCCGCTCGCAGGTGCCCACCACATAGTTGACCACGTTGGCCTCAAAGACCGGAACCGTGCTGCGGTTGTTGAGCAGGACAATGTCTGCCTTCTTGCCCACTTCCAACGAACCGATCTCGTCCTCCTTCTGCAGGCACTTGGCGCCCTCGATTGTGGCCATGGCCAGCACTTGGTCGTCGGGCATCAGCTCCAGATCCTCGTAGCGAATGCGGTGGATCATCTGTGCCGTGCGCATGATCTCGAACATGGAGTGTGTCTGGCCATCGGTGCCCAAGCCCACGGTCACATCCGCCTGCATCAGCGGTATCATGTTGGGCCAGAAACCGAAGATGGCGTTCGATTCCGAGTTGTGCGCTACCTTGACATCGTACTCCTTGAAGATCTCGGGATCGCGAATGGGGTCAATGTAGCTGCAGTGGAAGAGGATCAGGTCAGGACCCAGGAATCCAATGTCCTCCAGATAGCGCATCGGCCGCTTGCCGAAGCGGCGCGTCGTGTCGTAAACGTGATAGCGGTCATCTGCCATGTGCATCATCAAGCCAGAGCCCAAGCGCGTGGCCTCTGCCCGCACCTGCTGCAACAGTTCGGTCGAGCACGTAAAGGTCGTATGCACGCCGAGCCGCCCCTCCACCCGGCTGCCCCTCTTCTTGGCCATTTCGAAGAACTTGATGTTCTCTTCCAAGCCCAGCTGCGAGTTCTCCTCACTGATGCGGCCGGTCGTCTCAAACGACAACACGGCGCGGATGCCAGACTCGGTGGCGCCTCGATCCACGTAGTCAAGTGCCCCGGGCAGCGCGTACGAACCTTCCGCTGTGTCGGTCGTCGTTGTCATACCGCTGCGAATATGCTCCAGGCAGTTGGCGAGCGTGCCGGCGTACATCTGTTCGCGCGTGACGCGATCTTCGAGCAAGGGCAGCCAGAACTGCTCCATCCATCCAATGAAGGAAAAGTCGGCATCAGCAAAGCCTGAATACGGGATGCTGCGCACCACGGCGCTGTACAGATGATTATGACAACTAACGAAACCGGGTATCACAATCTGCCCTGTCGCATCGATCACCTCGCACTCGAGCGTCTTTGCCACGATCTTACCGGCTGTCCCGATCTCAGCGATGCGGTTGCCCTCGACCCGGATGCTTCCGTTGCGATATACCTTGCGGTCGCCATCCATGGTCACGATTAGGCCGTTCTTGATCAGCAGCTCACCCATTAGGCTTCTTCCCCTTCCCTTGTGTGTGCTGGTGCTTAGAGAGCTTCCCGCAGGGCCTTCAAACCGCTCTGTGCCCCCTTTAGCAGGAAGTTGAGATCTGTCGAGTAGACGATGAACCGCATGCCCTTGGCCATCCACTCTGTGAGTGCCTCCAGGCTCCCCACATGCATGCCGCAGGGTTTGCCATAGCGGCGGCAGGCAGTCACAATCGTTTGCAGGTGGTCCACCATCAGTGGATCGTGCATGTCTCCACTGATGCCCAGCGACAAGGCCAGGTCATTGGGCCCCACGATTGCCGCATCCACGCCGGGAACCGACAGCAAGCTGTCAATGTCCTCAACAGCTCTCCGCCGCTCAATCTGCAGGATCACCATATTGTCGCGGTTCATTTGCTGCGTGAATGCTTGCAGCGGCTGAGGCTGATAGTCAGAATGGCCCTTGAGAACCGAGCAGCCACGGCTTCCTTCTGGCGGAAACTTGGACCAATGAACTACATTCTCAACCTGTTCCCGCGTCTCCACCCGCGGGACCATGATCCCTTGCGCGCCGGCATCAAGAACACGTGCGATCAGATGATACTGGTCATCCGACACCCTGACGAAAGGCGCCATGCCGGTCAACCGTGTGACCTTTACCAGGTCAGCCATGGTTTCCCAGTTGAACGCGCCGTGCTCCATGTCGATGAAGATGAAATCAAAGCCAGCCGTGGCCATCACCTGTGGAATAGCAGGCGACCGGCACTCCTGAAGCATCGTGCCGAACACCGTCTTGCCTTGCGCAAGCGCCTCGCGTACGGCGTTATTCCTCATAGACAGCGCCTCCTAGTCCGAATTCGTGCGTCTGCGGTCCCAGACCTCTGGGTTTGCCAGAAAGCGAGGCCGCTCGCCCCGCAGCACCTCCAAGACCTGCTCGACAACACCCATCCCCATACGGTAGCGGCCCTCGTCGGTGAAGCTGGCCATGTGGGGTGAAAGGGCCACATTGCCCAGCTGTAGCAACTCAGAGTCGGGATCGGGAGGCTCTCGCGCAAAGACATCGAGGGCAGCGCCAGCCATGCGACCAGTGCGAAGCGCCTCAACCAGGGCTTGCTCATCGACAACGGGGCCACGAGAGGTATTGATCAGGAAAGCCGTGGGTTTCATCAAGGCCAGCTCCTGCGCTCCAATCAGCCCGCGCGTGCCGGACGTCAGAGGCGTGTGAATGGTGACAAAATCAGAGTTGGCCATCAGATCGCCCAGCTCCGTGCACAGCTCACCGCCACATTCGCGAGCTTGCCCAGGGCTGATGTAGGGATCGTAGATCATCACCTTCATGCCAAAGGCTGTCCGGCAGACATTGGCCACCCGCGAACCGATGTGACCACCACCAATGATGCCCAGCGTTCTGCCGTACAGCTCGGTACCCTTCACGCGGGTGCGGAACTGAAAGTCCCCGCTGCGTACCGCCTTGTCCGCAAGCAACATCTGCTTGCACAGCATCAGCATGAAGCACACCGTATGCTCGGCCACCGACTCTGTTGGGCCGTCGGGCGTGTACACCACCGGAATGCCGGCCTGCGTCGCCGCGCCGATGTCAACGCTGTCGATGCCGGCGCCCGGTCGACCGATGACCTGCAGGCGTGTTCCCAACTCAATCTCGTGGGCGGTGATGGGGAAGCGGGTTGATACGATGGTTGCGTGGGCTTCGGGCAGCGCTTGCCGGAGCTCCGACAGCGGCGCCTTGAACATCAGGAGTGGCGTGGCGCCCTTCTCCAGCATTGCCAGCGCCTCGGGGTGGATGGGATTGTCTAGCAGAACGCACTTCATCGCATCCAGCTCCTTCGAACCTTTGACCTGCACCGGGTGACGAGCCCCGCAACGTTGCGCGGGTCACCCATCTGACTTGTGCTGCTGATAGAGCTGCTCAGTCTGATCCAGCAGCACCCTCGCAGCTTCTCGAGCTCTCTCCGGCCTGTGCTGTGCAATGGCGTCCAGAATGCGGAGGTGGTTCTGCAATCCTTGCTGCGTGTGCGGAACGATGCTGATAAAGCGCTCCACCACAGCGTACAGGCTCTGGGCCAGGTGTAGGAGAAAGGAATTGCCAGCGGCCTCGGCGATGGCAAGGTGGAAACACAGGTCCTGCTGCTCGAGGCCGTGGAGGTCACGGGCCTTCCAACGGTCCATCATGGCCGACCCCAGCGCCTGCAGGCGTTCGATCTGCTCGGCACTGGCGCGCTCGGCAGCGTACCCAGCAACCGAGACTTCAATCACCCTGCGCGCCTCAAAGAGCTCGCGCGTCTCGTCCTCCTGCAGCAACAGCGCCCAGTCAAACCGCTTCACCAGTGCGGCTGCCGCATGGTCGCACACATAGGTACCACAACCGCGCTTGATTTCAATGACGCCAACGGCAGCAAGGCCGCGCAGCGCTTCCCTCAGCGATGAGAGACTGACACCAAGCTGCAAAGCAAGCTGTCTTTGCGGGGGTAGAGCGTCGCCCGGCTTGAGGGCACCACTGGAGATGAGCCTGAGGATCTGCTCGGAGACAGCGTCTGAGACGCCGTGGATCTGAATCTCTTCCAACAATTGCGACATCGCATGGCCCTCCCAGCCGTGGAGAGGGAGTTCGGGTCTTCAGGAGTTCAGAACTGTGCCCAGTCTATCTCGCCTTCCCGAATTTGTCAAGCACTTTGGACCCTGAATCCTACCCACTTTTGACAAAGGGGCGTCTTCCCCCTAGAACTTGGTTGATAGACAAGTGTCTAGAAAGGAAGGCGCCCGTGAAGCTAGATTACCCGAAAATGCTGTCTTTTGTCCAACG
>Ga0180438_10008887_pt1 | contig 12660 bp, 10 predicted proteins | sample SS_ome_12_FD_132455 | JGI IMG/M metagenome (GOLD analysis project Ga0180438, IMG submission 132455) | Hypersaline lake sediment archaeal communities from the Salton Sea, California, USA - SS_3_D_2 metaG | ecosystem: Environmental > Aquatic > Non-marine Saline and Alkaline > Hypersaline >...
GGCTTTACAAATGGCATCCTGCCATTTGAGTCGCGCTACAACTATAATATAGTTAAATATCAAATACAGATTGAGATTTTACAACACTAGTTTTTCCTAAACTTCTACCCTACCATAGCAATCTTCAAACCTAACAATATCATCTTCACCCAAATAGTCGCCTGACTGCACTTCTATAATCTCTAAAGGTTCGTTAGTTTTATTAGCTAGCTTATGTTTTACTCCCTTAGGAATATATGTAGACTCATTAGCATTAAGTGTAGACACTTCTTCGCCGCGTGTTACTTCAGCAATGCCTTTTACAACTACCCAGTGTTCTGATCTATGACTATGCATTTGCAAAGATAAACTAGCCATAGGTTTAACACTGATTCTTTTTACTTTAAAGTTTTTGCCAGAATCGCAGGTTTCAAAATACCCCCACGGTCTAAATACTTTTTTATGAAAACTTGTTTCAACTCTATTATCAGTCTTTATTTTTGTTACTATATCTTTAACTTTTTGTGAGCTATCTTTGTGAGCCACAAGTACAGCGTCAGCCGTTTCTATTACAATGTGATCTTTAACTCCAACTACAGCTAGCATTCTGCTTTCAGCGCGCATATAAGAGTCTTGCACATCATCTATATGTATATCACCCAACACAACATTTCCATTAACATCTGATGCTTGAATATCTTGCAAAGCTGACCATGAACCTACATCACTCCATTCTGCAACTAAAGGCACCAAAACCGCATTTTTAGTTTTTTCCATTACAGCATAATCTATAGAAATGTTTTCACAGCTTGATAGTGTTTCTTCATCCAGGTGATAAAAATTTGCATCCTCAATAATAGAGCTTTTAGCGATACGACAGTCATCTAACAATTCAGGTTGATAAATGTTCACCTCTTTTAGCCAAGTATCAGCCTTATAAAGAAACATACCGCTATTCCAATAATACTGCTTAGAGCTAACAAACTTTTCTGCAATTTCAAGCTTTGGTTTTTCAATAAACTCTATAATATTACAAGATTTATGCTCATTAAAAGATGGGCTTGTTTTAATATAACCATATCCAGTTTCAGCTGCTAATGGTTTTACGCCAAAAGTTACCAGCTTATCAACCTCAGCATTTTTTTTCGCGCTCTTAATTGCACTCAAAAACCCTTCATTATCTTTTATTGAATGATCTGCTGGCATAACTAACATTAACGAGTCTTGACCAAAGTTATCTGCAACAAAAAGTGCTGCAATTGTAGCTGCAGGTGCTGTATTGCGGCCGCATGGCTCTAAAATAATTTTAGCATCATGAATATTTATTTCCTCTAGCTGCTCCTGCACTAAGAACCTGTGTTCTTTATTACAAATAACAATTAAAAAATCACAACCTTTAATGCTTTTTGCTCTTAAAGCGGTTTCTTGTAACATAGATGAATTAGATATCAGTGGAATTAACTGCTTTGGATAGGCACTTCTTGATAAAGGCCAAAGTCTACTCCCTGAACCACCTGCCAATATAACTGGTATTAACATTTTATTTAATAATCCTTATTATAATTTGCCTTTATAACAAACATAAAACGCCATTGAAGCTACTTATCAATGACGTCCTTTAGCTTAAGTTAATGCTATACAATTATTCATTTTTATACTTTGATGTAAAGAAAATTTTCTAATTGTTTTAAATTAGCAGCGCTTAGCCTTTTAAAGCCTTTTACTAATTTTATTTCACTTAAAGATTCAAACTTACCATGAGCATCTCGGTAAGATATAATATTTTTAGCTTTGGATTTTGAAATACCATCTATTGTCATTAAGTCATCTATTTTACAATTATTTATATCAAGCTTAACAACCTTGGGGCTAACTACTTGATGAGACTCATTTGAAATTGTTGATTGCAAAGCAAAGACCTTAAGGGTCACAGATAATATAATAATGAAAAACATAAATTTTGTGGTTTTCATGTAATAACTCCTTTTATGATTAGTTTTATAAGATTATAAATATGATTGGCAGCCTTTTGAAAAGCTGTATAAAAGATAAGGAAATTTGAATAAAATACTGAGAGAAGGCCCAATAAGAACAAACAAATAACAAGAAGTCAAGAAAAAATTCTTCTTTTAAAATCGTCCATTAACGAAATATAGGATTTTCTCTTGCAAAATACCTTTCATGCAAGTCTTTTTATGTTAGAATTTCCGTATCAAAAATTAATATACAAGGGATAACTTCATGCTGGGGAAAATAAATTTAGTTAAGTTATTTAGCTTAGCGGCAATAATTGTATTTTTTGCTACTTTTGTAAACAAAGTTTTTGCTAGTGATATAATTCCTATACCAACAAAACCACAACAGCCAATAATAACTCCTGCTTCGCCAATTTTGAACGCAAGCTCTTATATTTTAATTGACGCCACAAGTGGTAAAATTTTAGCCGAAAAAAATGCTGATGAAAAATTACCCCCTGCCAGCCTCACTAAGCTAATGACTCTTTATATTATAGCCGGTGCTCTAAAAAATGGCTCCATCAAACTTGAAGACCCTGTAAGAGTTAGTAAAAAAGCCTGGCAAACAGATGGTTCAAGAATGTTCATTAAAGCTGGTGATGAAGTTCCTGTTTCTGAGCTACTTAAAGGCATAGTAGTTGCATCAGGAAATGATGCTACTGTCGCCATGTCAGAATTTATTGCTGGAACAGAAGATGCTTTTACTAGCGTTATGAACTCCCAAGCAAAACAACTAGGAATGAATGATTCACACTTTACAGATAGCACAGGCTTACCCCACCCTGATCACTATTCTACAGCTAGGGATTTTGCAGTGCTCGCAAAAGCACTACATAAAGACTTTCCAGACAGCTACAAGCTATTCTCTGAAAAATGGTTTGCCTATAAAGGCATTAAACAGCCGAACAGAAACAGGCTCCTATGGAGATACAAATATGCAGATGGCTTAAAAACTGGCTACACCAGTGAAGCTGGATACTGCCTAGTAGCTTCTGCAGAAAAAGACAATATGCGCTTAATCAGCGTAATAATGGGATCCCCTAGCGACGAATCTAGAACAGAAGACTCTATGCGTCTTTTGACTTATGGGTTTAGATTCTACGAAACAAACAAACTGTATGACCCAGGAACTGTGCTAACAAAAGCAAGAACTTGGAATGGCGTCAAAAAAGAAGTGCCTATGGGTATTACCAATGAAATGTATGTTACAGCACCTACAGGTCAGTTCAAAAACTTAAAAGCTGAAATAAAACTAGATGAGCCAATTTATGCCCCTATCCAAAAGGGTAAAAAATATGGAACATTGAACGTAGTATTAGGCAAAAAAGTCATAGCATCTAGACCAATTGTTGCACTCTCAGACAATCAAGAGGGTGGCACCTGGAGAAGAATTAATGACTCTGTCGGCTATCACTATAATAAGTTCTTTACTAGAAAAGTTGAAAAAGCCAACAATGGTTAAAACTTTGGTTGTAATTTTGCACTCTTCAATATTATAATCAATTTCCGCGGCTTTAAAGGCCGCGGATTAGCAATTAAGCTAACGACATTGATTAATAAATCCCCAGGTAAAGTCTCATGAAACCTAATAATAATGAATCCCTTTTACAGTTCCCGTGTGATTTTGTAATTAAAGTATTCGGGCATGCTACTCCAGATTTTGAAGAAAATGTGCTTTCAATAATTCGCTTTAACATTAAAGATCTTGAAGAAAACTCAGTTAAAAAAAGGCCAAGCAAGGATGGCAAATACCTATCACTAAGTATTACCCTCCCCATTGATAGCCGTGAACAATTAGACAATATATACAAGGCTCTTTCTGACAATCAACATGTCATCATGGTGCTTTAAATGTCACAAAATGTAATAATTCGTAATCTTGGGCAACAAAACTACAAAGACATCTGGCTTCAGATGCAAAATTTTACTAATACCCGCAACAAAACTACTGATGATGAGTTTTGGATATTGCAACATAACCCAGTTTTCACTTTAGGACAAAATGGTAAAACTGAACATTTACTTGATCCTAAGAATATTGAAGTAATAAAAGTTGATAGGGGTGGGCAAATAACCTACCACGGACCAGGTCAACTTATAATTTACACACTGATTGATCTAAAAAGACTCAAGCTTAACATAAGACAAATCGTCACAGCACTTGAACAGTCTATAATTAAGCTACTCAGCAGCCTTGGAGTGACTGCAGAAACTAAATGCAAAGCTCCAGGAGTATATGTAAATGAAAAAAAAATATGCTCAGTAGGCCTCAGAATACGCAGAGGCTGCTCATTTCATGGTTTAGCCCTAAATGTTGACATGGATTTAGAGCCATTCTCCAGAATAAACCCTTGTGGCTACAAAGGACTTGAAATGACACAAGTATCTGAATTAGACTCATCGATCAATATGAAAGCAATCTCTAACAAGTTAGTTGATTATTTAATAGATGAATTAGGCTATACTAGTAAACACACTGACAACTTATTATGGCAAGAAAAATGACAAACCCGACGAAAAAACAACGCGGTGCTGAAAAACTCGCAAGAATTCCGATCAAAATTGAGCCAACCACTGAAGTGGTAAGAAAACCAGATTGGATACGTATCAGAATTCCCAACAACCCTAAAGTCGGTGAGTTAAAAAACGTCTTAAGAGAAAACAACTTAGTAACTGTTTGCGAAGAAGCATCTTGCCCTAACCTCGCAGAATGTTTTAGTAGTGGCACTGCAACTTTCATGATCATGGGAGACAAATGCACTAGGCGCTGCAGCTTTTGCGATGTAGCACACGGCAGACCAGATGCCCTTGACCCTAAAGAACCAATAAACCTTGCAAATACAATAGCAAAAATGGGACTACGCTATGTTGTCATAACATCAGTAGATAGAGACGACCTTAGGGATGGTGGAGCTGGACATTTCAGCGCCTGCATAAAAGCCGTTAGAGAATCAAACCCAAGTATACAAATTGAAACCCTAGTGCCAGATTATAGAGGCCGAATGGATGTAGCTCTTGAAGCAACATCTGTAGAGTTACCAGATGTTTTTAATCATAATATTGAAACTGTGCCAAGGCTATACAAAAAAGCGCGTCCTGGTTCTGACTATATGCATTCATTAATGTTACTAAATAATTTTAAAGATAAATTTCCACAAATCCCAACTAAGTCTGGCTTAATGCTAGGATTAGGTGAAACTGACGATGAAGTTATAGAAACACTTAAAGACCTACGTAAACACAAAGTTGACATGCTAACTTTAGGTCAATATCTACAACCTAGTAAATTTCATATCCCAGTTGCAAGATTTGTCACACCAAAACAGTTTGATGAGTTTGGCAAAATTGCAAAAGAACTTGGATTCTCAAATGTTGCTAGTGGACCTTTAGTAAGATCATCATACCATGCAGACAAACAAGCGCATGGTGAGCATGTTTCTTAAAAAAACCATCCATTAATATTGAAAGATAAGATATAATAGCTTAATTCAATTTAGTACAGATTAACATATGTCAGACGTTGCTAGCCCCCTACTAGAATGGTTAAGTGCAAATCCTGAATTTGCAGCTATAGCCACATTCTTAATTTCTGCTGCTGAATCAGTTGCAATTATTGGGACTATTGTTCCTGGCACTGTAATGATGACAGCAATTGGGGCACTAGTTGGCTCAGGAATTATTCCATTTTGGAGCACACTATTTTTTGCAATACTTGGTGCAATTGTTGGTGATGGGATAAGTTACTGGCTTGGCTATTACTTCAAAGATAGATTACATGACATTTGGCCATTTAGAAAACACCCACAAATTCTATTATCAGGAGAAAAATTTTTTCATAAATACGGTGGAATGAGTGTTTTCATTGGCCGTTTTGTTGGACCTGTTAGAGCGCTAGTACCACTTGTTGCAGGCATGCTAAGGTTGAAACCTGTAAGGTTTACAATTGCTAATGTGACCTCAGCTATCTTATGGGCGCCAGCTTATATGCTACCAGGGTTTATGCTTGGAGCAGCATCAATGCAACTACCATCAGAGCTTGCAGCTAGAGTGTTGATGATTGCAATCTTATGTGTACTATTTGTTATTTTATGCTACTGGTGCATAAAGAAAACTCTTGAGTTAATCAATCAAGAAGTAGAGCAATTTTTATCATGGATCTGGAATTCATTTAAGAAATCAAAATATTTTCATATTATTACAACAATTTTAAAACATCATGACCCTAAAAAAACCCATGGCCAATTAACAATTGCTTTTTATCTCATAGTGTCAGCAGTAACCTTTGCATATCTAGCTAACTTTATCTCCTATAAAGGTTCTGAAAATGCTACAAATAACATGCTCTACCACTTATTCCGCAGCATAAGAAACCCAGCTACAGATGAAATAATGTTACTCATAACATTCTTAGGCAGCAAATATGTTTTAATACCTGTTGCTTTCATCCTAGCCTGCTGGTGTTTTATATACAGGTATTTCAGAACTGCTGTGCATATTGTTGCAATGACCATAATAACTGGCATTTCAATTAAATATTTAAAAATTCTAATACAATCACCAAGACCCTGGGGAGTACTAGGCAATAATGATGCAAGTTTTTCATTCCCAAGCGGTCACACAACGCTGTCGTTTGTGTTTTATTTTATAATTGCGATTTTCTTAATAAAACTATTTTCAGTAAAACGCAAAAACTTATTCCTAGCACCTGCAGGAATTATTGTATCTTTAGTTGCAGTTTCAAGATTATATTTTGGTGTTCATTGGCTTACAGACATTATTGGCGGGGCACTCCTAGGCTTTACAATTGTAATATTAATTACGCTTTCTTATAACAGAGCCGCAGAAAAACCCATAACGCATAAAAAGAGCTTTATAATTACATTGGTCATAGCTTTAATATTAAGTTACTCAGCAAACGTATTGATATTTACTGACAAACTAAAAAAAGACTATAAATTAATCGACTGGCCAATTTATACAATAACTTTTGACGCATGGTGGCAACAGCAAGGAAATTATTTCCCACTATACAGAAAAAACCGTGTAGGAGTTTCCAGCAATATATTTAATGTACAGTGGCTTGGGAAGATGACAAAAATCAAGAAAACACTTCTAGAAAATGGATGGCAAGATCCCCTACACCATGACATTTCAAGCGCACTTTATAGAATAACAGGAATCGATAGCAATCAGCATTTACCGTTACTATCACCACTCTATCTTGATAAAAAACCTATAATGATTTTAACCAAAGTTGACCCTAACACTAAAAAACTTATTATTATGCGCTTTTGGGCGTCTAGATTCATTATAAACAATACTAAAGAACGCTTATGGCTCGGTACCGTTGAATATGCGCCTAGCACTTATAGCTGGTTATTCCACTCTAAAGGCAAAAGTAGAATTTCTCCTAGTGCAAAATTATTATTTAATAATATACCTGAAAAAACTAATATAAAAGAAACGAGTGTTACTATTAAATACAAAAAGAAATCAATAAACCAAGTTATTTTACTTATCAAACCATCTACAATTATTGGTAGTAGATCAATAATGGCTTATCCTGACTTAGTGCTTTACAAACCTAAAGCAAATGTTGAGCATGAATCATCTATTGATAAAGAAATACTACAAGAATATGGTTTGATAAGTTAACTGCAATAAAGCCCCCTCACCCTGGGAATTATATCGATTACGTTGGAGATAAAAATGATAAATGCATTATTAGAACTTAGCTTGTTTTCAGCTAAGGCTGTAATTCTTGTTGTATTAATACTATTATTATTCGCAGGTATCCTAGCAATCGCTAGCAAAGTTAAAGAAAAACTTCATGGCAGAATAAGCATTAAAAATATAAATGAAGCCCTAGATGAAACTAAAAGCATGCTTTGTGAAGAAGTCATGCCTAAAAAAGACTTTAAAGCATTTATAAAATCTACAAAAATTGCATCTAAAAAGAAAAAGAAAAAAAATATTTATATATTAGACTTTAATGGCGACATTAAAGCTTCTCAAGTAACAGCGCTAAGGCAAGAAATAACAGCAATCTTAGGTATAGCTACAGCTAAAGATGAAGTTTTAGTTAGATTAGAAAGCGGCGGTGGCATGGTAAACACTTACGGCTTAGCTGCAGCTCAACTAGAGAGAATAAAAGCTCAAAAGATCCCCTTAACAATCAGCATCGATAAAATTGCTGCTAGTGGCGGTTATATGATGGCGGCAATTGCCAACAAAATTATAGCTGCACCATTTTCCATTGTCGGCTCTATAGGTGTAATTGTTCAATTACCTAACTTTAATAAAGTATTAAAAGACAAAAATATCGATTTTGAACAAATCACTGCTGGAAATTACAAAAGAACTTTAACTATGTTTGGCGAAAACACAAACGAAGGCAGAGATAAGTTACATCAAGAAATAGAAGAAATACACACTTTATTTAAAGATTTAATAACTGAAAATAGACCTCAAATCAATATAGATAAAGTTGCAACTGGTGAACACTGGTTAGCAAAACAAGCAATTGATTTTAACTTAGTTGATGATCTACAAACCAGTGATGACTATCTTCTAAATAAAGCCAAAGACACCAATTTATATGAAATTAAGTTACAAACTAAAAAGTCACTCGGTGACAAGCTGATGTCAGGTCAGGCTAAATTATTTGCTGGAATATTAGAATTAGTTAAATCAAAAATCGCTATCTAACTTAGTTAGAATAGCCTAATATTTTTCAATGAGACTCTTCTTGCTTGCAAGAAGCTCTGTGCAGTTATTTATATCAAGTGGAGAGCTGAAAAAATATCCTTGGACCTGATGCTCTTCACATCTCATTAAAAACTCAACCTGCTCTTCAGTTTCGACCCCTTCTGCTAAAACTTCTATATCCATTTTATTTGTCATGCTAATAATAGTTTCAACGATAGCATCATCAAATTTATTTTTACCAACGCCTTTGATATAGCTTCTGTCAATTTTAACTTTATCAAAAGGAAAATATTTCAAATATGCAAAACTAGCATCACCAATACCAAAATCATCTATCGCTAACTTAACCCCTAGCTCTTTAAGCTCAAGCATTTTTTGAGATGTCTCTGAAACATTTTTAAATATACTATTTTGACACATTTCAAGTTCAACTTTAGATGACTCAATTTCAGTTTCAAGTAATACACTTTTAACTTTATCAACAAAGTTTTTTTGTGCGAACTGAAACCCTGAAACATTAATGGCTAGAATCAACTCTGGATTAATTTCTTCTTGCCATTTTTTCAACTGCCTCATTGCCGTTTTCAAAACCCAATCTCCGATTGGAATTATCAATCCTGTTTCTTCAGCTAAAGCTATAAAAGAGTTAGGATACAATAATCCAAGTTTTGGGTGATTCCATCTTAGCAGAGCTTCTAAACCTAATATTTGGCCGGTATCTGATTTTACTATTGGCAAATAGTGTAGAACAAACTCATTATTTTCAATTGCATTAGTAACATCTGTATTTAACTCAGCCCTTTCTAATTGTTGCTCATTATATTCACTCATATAAACTTGGAATGTATTTCTTCCCATTTTTTTTGCATGATATAAAGCAGCATCTGCATTCTTTAATAATGTATTAGCATCAGAACCATCATCTGGATAATAACTAATACCTATACTAGTTGTTACAGTGATTGCTTGATCTTCAATTTGAAATGGTTGTAAAAATTTTTCAACAATTGTGCGCGCTTTCTTTGTTGAATCTTCAGCACGCTTTAAGGAAGTCAGAATAACCACAAACTCATCGCCACCCAAACGAATAACTGTATCTATTTCTCTAACAGAATATATTAATCTTTCAGAAACTAGTTTAAGTAGCATATCACCAGCAGCATGACCAAAGGTATCATTAACGTCTTTGAAATTATCAAGATCAACCATCATAACGCTAATAAAATGCCCTTCACGTTTAGCATGGGCAATTGCTTGTTGCACTCTATCATCGAGTAATATTCTAGTTGGTAAACTAGTTAAGCTATCATGGGTTGCTTGATATACTAATTGCTTTTCCAAATGTTTTCTGTGAGTGACATCCTTAAAACTTAAAACAACACCTTTTATACTGGTTTTTATATAATGCGGATGCACATACAGTTCAAGTACTTTCTCATTTTTTAGCTTAAACTCTATTGCTTGATCTAATTCTTCAGGTTTTTCAATAAAACCATTAATTTTTTCTAAAAAGAATTTTTCATCATCGACTTGCTTGGATAGACTTAAGAAAAGTTCATCTGAGCCTATGCCTTTCATATCATACTCAGCCTGACACCACATTGTTAAGAATTTTTTATTGTATATAATAATTTTTTTATCGTCTTTTATTACTATAATACCAACTGGCGTTGACTCGAGAGTTTCCTTAGTTAAAGATAAGGCTTCCTCGAGCTCAAAGGTTCGATGTTTTACTGTATTTTTAAAGTTTACCAACTGACTTTGTACTTGCATCTTGAGTTGCCATTTTTCTGCAAGAGTTAAAACTGCTTGTGATAACTCATTACCTAAAAAAGGCTTTTGTATAAGTAAATAATTAGCAATTTCACCATAATTTTTTTCTAGTTTAGAATTATTTTCTAGAATTGCTAATATTTGAATGTCAGAATCTAACTCTTTTACCTTATCGATAAAATTAGTATTTTCACCATGCTGAATATTTATGATAACTAAGCCGAATGGCTTGTTATTATCTTTAGCACTTTGCAATAATGCTAAGCCAGCTGCCTCGCTATCACTAGCCTGAATAGCATACTGCTTATTTTTTTCTAAAATGCTATGAGCAGCATTATCTTTTATTATTAATATTCTTATTTCGTTGGTTTCGAACATTTTCTATTCCCCTGTATAAAGCCAGCAGGATGAATGCTTAATGTTTCTTTTTTATATCACCTCTTTATTGTAACATAATTCTTCACTTTTTTAGCAAAATGTTTAAATATACTACAGCATAGACACTGGTTAACTTATTGAAAAATAGCATAAATATGGGCAAAAAAAATCCGGGTCTTAGGTTTGATCCTAAGCCCGGATTTTTTACAGTTTGCGCCATTATGGCACTAAACTGCCACTGCCAACCTATTACATGTTAACGTGATAAATCACACCAAACATGAATTGGTTATCTTGTGGTTTGATTTTGTTACCGAAATCTGTTGTGATGTCATCGAAATCTGTATGAGCATATTCGATACGAGCACTCCAGTTATCGTAGAATGTAGATTCAACACCTACACCATAGTTAAAGCCACCTTTAGTTTGGCAATCACTATATGTAACAGGAACATTTGTTAAAGTTGCAGTATCTGCTGTTGTATCGATATCAGCATTTACAGTTTCTTTAACGTTGAACTGAGCCCAGTTATAACCAAGTCTTACGTACAACAATGTTGTATTGTTTAACTTAATACCTGGAAGTACGCTTACACCATAGTTAGCATCAACATTAACTTTTGTGTAATAGTTATCAGCTTCAACCGCAGTTGCTGGTGCAACAGGTGCAGCTAGTGGATTATGAGCAACTGTTAAGTTGTAAGATGTTTCAGCTCCACTCCAGTTACCAAAGCCTTCTATACCGAGATAAACGTTATAGAAATCACCGAAGTATTTACCATAACCTATGAAACCACCGCCTACAGCGCCAGTTGCATTTAAGGTTGGGTCTAGCTTAACACCAAACGCTGGATTATCTTCAACTGGATCAAGATTGATATTAACAACTCTTTCGTCATACCAATAATCATACTCAGAGCTGATTTCATCAACAACACGATATGAATCATGTCCAGCTTGTAAACCAACATATAAACCATCTTTTAAAACTAATTCTACAGGGCAAGGTTCGCCTTTGTAATTACCTTTGTAATTAGCATGGCCGTTATGTCCTGCAATTGCTGTTGAAGCTAATAGCATTGAAGCTACAGCTGTGCTGACTGTTAGTAATGAAATTTGAGGCTTTCTCATCACACGTCTCCTTACGGTTAAATAATAAATTAATAATCATTATTCTTCCATGTAACATACCAAGCTATCACGGAAAATAATCAAAAACATCAGATTAATACTTTATTTGAATATCTTAATAAGAGCAAGAAATTTTTGATTTTTTTTGCATACTAATTAAGTACTTAGAAGACATTACACTAAAAAAAACGCTTATAAACGCGAGTGTTTTTACTAAAAAAAATAGTAGTTTCTAAGCAATATCTAACTATAAATAAAACATCAATTTATGATCTGCTATTTATGCATACTAAAAAAAACTAAATATTAACTTTAAAAAAAATTTTATAATTTAAAGTGATAAACAAGTCCTATTAAATATCTAAAACTTGAGGGATCAACTTTGGTGGCAGAATCTGTATAGAAAGCTGTGTAATTGGCATTTATTAACTCAGCACGTAAACTAAACTCATCATAAAATGCCGACTCTAACCCAACACCATATGTGAAACCACGGTTTACTTTATCTTGATCTACCTCAACTGCAACACAATCAAATTCACGACATACTCTTGTTATTTCATCAATACTAACAAGAGACCAGCTATAACCAAGCTTAAAGTATAGCTTGGAATATTTATTTATTAAAAACGCTGGGACAAAATAAAGCCCCAGGCTGCCGTTAACAATAACATCA
>Ga0180438_10008888_pt1 | contig 12658 bp, 12 predicted proteins | sample SS_ome_12_FD_132455 | JGI IMG/M metagenome (GOLD analysis project Ga0180438, IMG submission 132455) | Hypersaline lake sediment archaeal communities from the Salton Sea, California, USA - SS_3_D_2 metaG | ecosystem: Environmental > Aquatic > Non-marine Saline and Alkaline > Hypersaline >...
GAAACCGGAGTTCGTACCCATTGTTTGACAAGGTCGCCAAGCTAGCCGCACAGCACGTCCTCGAGCAGGAGGTACGGGCGTTTACGGGTCCAGATGGTAGGTGCAGAGGGGTGTTCAGGGACAAGCCCGACCCCAAGCGGCCTATGCCGGTGGCGGCGGTCGACAACCTGGGCCAGGACTACTTGGAGACCCTCAAGGACACGCTGCTCCCCAAGGCGGTCGCAGCCTACAAGAAGGTGCGAGGCACGGACCCAGACCTGCGTCCCCTGAAGGTGGAGTGGGACAAGGACGGCAAGGTCCCCGACGAATCTATTGCCCGTCATCACTTCACAGATGGCGAGAGCACCATCACCATACGCCCAAAGGCAGGTAAGGATCTGAGCTATCTAGAGTGGGTCATGACCCACGAGCTGATCCACTACCTGTTGAACACGCCCGACAGCATGGCCGATCACGGGCTCGAGTTCACGGAGATGGCCGACTACCTAAAGATCCCGAAAAAGTATCAGGACTAGCCCTTCCACTTGCCTTTTGGGGTCACACTCTTTCGGGCTTTGTCAACCACCTCACGAGCCTTATCCCACTCCGGCCCTTCTTTCTGGATGCTTTGTAGCCTGTCGTGAATGACGTCTATGGTGTGCTCCAGACACCCACAGTCTATAAAAGGATCAGCGCAGCACCCGACCCATCTCGCGCTGGAGTTTGCTCGGCTGAAACGCCAGGTCGGGGTCGGCCAGCATCAGACCACGCGCTGTCGGCGCGAGCACGCCACGCTCATGCGGCGCTAGGTCGAACTCGGAGATCAGGGCGCGGTTGTCCAGCGGCGGCTTTTTCAGGGCAGACACAAAGTCGTCGGCCACGTCCGACTCCATCCCCGTCGTGATCTCCCGCACTAGCTGACGCTGCTTCGGGTCCAAGAAGTCCAGCGGTGTGCGCACCGGGACACCCAGGTCCATGAGGTCGAGTAGAAGCTGTACGTCCTTGTTCTTGATCTGTCCAGCAAGGTATGTCGCGAAAGGCTTGTTTTCCTGCACCATTTCGGACACCACCTCGAGCAGTCCCAGCTTGTCCATCAGCTTGAGGGCGTCCCGTGCCGTAGGCTCCTTCAGGACGTTGTCGACCAGGATGGTCCCGATGGCCTCCCACGCAGGGCGCTTCATCAGGTGGGCGTTGCGCTTGATGGATGCCGCCACGTCGGGTGGGATCTTGAATCCGTACTTGGCGACGAACTTGATGACCCGCATGAGACGTGTGGGGTCGTCGCTGAAGACCGTGTCGGGATCACGGGGGCACCGGAGCACTCCCTTTTCTAGATCACGTCTGCCGCAGCCGGTCAGGTCGATGATCTCGGCCTTCTCGGGACCATGCGCTAGATCCAGCAGCCGCCACATCAGGGTGTTGAAGGTGAACTCACGGCGATAGACATCTTCTTCGATAGTGGTGGGGGACACTTGGGGCTTGTGCCCTTTGCCCTCGGGGTGCCCGTAGCTCTCCTTTCGGGCGTTGGCGATCTCGATCACCTCGCCCTCCAGTTCCTGGCCGTCCAGAATCCACGACCCTTTCACGGTCAGGATCGCCACACCGTACTGGTTGGTGGTCAGGTTGGAGTAGGCCGGCATCGCGTTCTGGAGCTGCTTGGCCAGCCACTCGCTATCCCGCTTGGCGGCGACGGCGTCGATCACGACATCAACGTCCTTGATGGGCTTATCGATGAGCCAGTTACGGATGGCCCCACCCACGACATAGACGTGCTCGGCCACGCTCAGGCGTTTGGCCTGTTTGGACAGCCACTTCATGAGCGCCACGGAGCGGTTGTGGGCTGAGGCGTCGCGGATATCGGAGGCGACACGTTGGAGCTGGTCTGCGATATGCGTCATGGGCACCCCCACAGGGCATGTCCTCTACAAACGGATCATGGCCCCCAATCGTTAGACTCATATCCCTTTTGTACTCGAGATCGGGGGAGAGGAACCCATGGACGAACTACATGCCATCTCCGACGAACTCGACAAGATCGCTCGCGACATCGAAGCGGGGCGATACAACCCTGATATCGGCAGGATTGTATCGTTTGTGTCCAAGCGGGGCAGGTATGCGGGGGAGCGTATCCACTGCATTCTCATCGAGAAGAAAGGACGGCGGTGGCGTGTGTGGGTGTGGAACCAGCAGACCGACAAGAGCACCCGCGTCTCCGAAGGCGGGATGACCATTCCAATCCAGATGATCGAAGATGCCACACGGGACTACACCGACAAGGAGCGGCTGGAGTTCCTCGAGCGTGGTTACGAAGAATGGGGCGGGCACGACACCGCCAGGAAGGAGCGGTCACAGAAGCGTCGTGAGCGTAGCCAGGAGCGGTACGAGCGCAGCCTTGAGTGGGAAGACAAGCTGAAGAAGGGCGAGACCTACTACTGGCCGAAGGGCTCCTACAGCATGAACGAGGGCACCTTCACAGGAATCGTGAAGGACGGCAAGGCCAAGATGCAGCCCGTCGATCCCCTGGCCATGTTTGGTGGGAGGAACCGCAAGCGCGCTGTATGGGTACTGCTAGATAGGCTCTACAGACAATACGGCAATCACTACAGCCGTATGTTCTAGAGCATCTCGTCCGGCAGCGGATCGAAGTCCTCGCTGTCGTCACACGCGAACTCGCAGTCCGGGTAGCTGTTGCAAGCGTAGAAGTGCTTCTTTTTCTTCTTGCTGTACCGCTCCACGATCCAGCCACCACAGTCCGGGCATACGCCTAGCGGGATACCCATGTTGGTCTTGCACTCGGGGTGCTTGACACACCGCAGATACAGCCCGTACCGCCCGTCCAGCTTCTCCATGTGGTCACCGCACTTGGGGCAGCTCACGAGGGGGTAGATCTCCTGTTCCTTGGGCTTGCCGGTGTTCTTGTCGATGTTGATGATGCCCTTGCACTTGGTCTTCTTCCACGTCGTGCAGCCGTAGAACTCCCCATATCGGCCCTTCCGCTTCACCGTGGGGGCACCACACTTGGGGCACTTGGGGGCGTCTTCGTCCGGCTCATCGGAGACCACCTCCCGCACGATGGGCTTCCCATCCTCGAAGAGCAGCTCGCTGTCCTCGCTCCGGAACGTGGCCTTGCACTTCGGGTACCCACCGCATGAGTACCAGTAGCCACCCTCCTTTGCAGGGCGCTTCAGAATGTACTCACCACACTCGGGACACATATGCTCGGTCCGGAACAGTGCCTTTGCATCGCCCTTTTTGGCCTTGTCTAGTACCTCGCTGAAGGGGGTGTAGAACCCCTGTAGGGCGTCCGCGTAGCTGATGTTGCCCTGGGCCACCTCATCCAGGCGGGATTCCATCTGTGCCGTGAACGCCGGATCGACCAGCTCGGGAAAGAACATACCCAAATAGTCGTTCACTAGGATCCCAAGGTCCGTCGCCTGAAATGTCTTGCCCTGCTTGGTGATGTAGGTGCGCTTCTCGAGGGTCTTGATGATGGAAGCATATGTGGCGGGCCGTCCCACACCGTCCGACTCCATCCTCTTCACCAGCGAGGCTCCGCTGTACCGGGGCGGCGGTGTGGTGAACTTCTGCGCAGTTTCCACCTCCGTGACCCCGATGATCTGCCCCTCCTCCAGCTCGGGCAGGATCACATCCGCAGTGGCAGACCCATACACCTTGAGGAACCCCTCGAACAACAGCCGCGACCCGTTGACCTTATAGTTTACAGGTAGCTTTGTACCTACGCTTTCTAGTTCTACGGCCACTTGTTCAAAGCGGGCATCTGCCATTTGTGACGCGATAAAACGGCGGCGGATGAGGTCGAACAACCGTCCCTCGTCGGAGGTTAGATCGCCGTCCTCTCCGGTAGGTCGGATCGCCTCGTGTGCTTCTTGGCTGGCCTTGCCGCCTTTCCACGAGTTCACCTTGGAGGCTAGGTGGTCCTTGCCGTGTTCGGATAGGATGTTCTCCCGGTTGGCCTCGACGTATTCCTTGTCGACTGCCACCGAGTCCGTCCGGTGGTAGGTGATGACGCCCTTCTCGAAGATCTTCTGGGCTACGGACATGGTCTTGTCCACGTCCCAGCTCAGGATGTTGTTCGCGGCTTGCTGGAGGGTGGAGGTTGTGAACGGCGGGTCGGGCTTACGGGTGCGGTTCTTCTTCGACACCTTCGTCACCCGTAGCTGTCCGCTGCTCATCGTGAGCTGCCGGATCCCCAGTGCGTGCTTCTCCTGCCGGATGGTCTTCGACTTCCCGTCGACCCCCCACATGCGGGTCTTGAAGCCCTGGTCGGTGACGGCGTCGATATCCCAGTACTCCTTGGGGTCGAACTCCTGTATCTCCCGCTCGCGCGTTGCAACGTACCGTAGGGCCACGCTCTGTACCCGTCCGGCTGACGCCCCCTTGATGCCCTTGCGCCACATGACAGGGCTGACCTGGTAGCCGACAAGGCGGTCTGTCACCCTCCGTGCCTGCTGTGCGTCGTACAGGTCGGTGTTCAGGGTGCCGGGGTCGGCCATCGCCTCGTCGACCGCCCGTTTTGTGATGGCGTGGAACCGGACCCGGTGCAGGGTCTTGCCACGCTTGGGCAGGCGGGATGCGATGTGGGCGGCGATGGCCTCGCCCTCGCGGTCGGGGTCCGTCGCCAAGTAGATGTCGTCGTGCTTCTTGGCCTCGGCCACGATCGACTTGATGGTGCTGCCAGACCCCCGTGACACCACGTACTCGGGCGCGAACTGGTTCTTGACGTCCACCCCCAGCTTCTTCGGGGGCAGGTCCATGATATGCCCCTTGGTAGCCATTATCTTGTAGCCCCGACCTAGTATCTTCTTGAGTTTGGAGATCTTGTTCGGGCTCTCGATAATGACCAGGGGCATACGTCACCTATCTTCGCGGTTGACGAGTTCCTAGCAGACCTGGAACAGGAACACTACCGGCGTCCGTTGACCTTGTCCTTCATCATCGTGGACGGCTTGAAGGACGGCATCAGGTACGGTTCGACGTAGCTCTGCTCGCCCGTGCGGGGGTTGCGGGCCATACGGTCGCCCTTCTTCTGGGACCGGAAGGTGCCCAGACCGGGGATCGTGACGAAGCCGCCTTCCTCCATCAGGGTGCTCTGGATGGATTCCACCAAACCGCCCAAAGCGGCTCGTACCTGCTTTTCGGACAGGTCGGTGTTCTCCGTCAGCTCCTTCACGAGGGTTCTCATGGTCAATCCAGCCATACTGACACTCTCCTTTCTATGCCTACCTTGAAAAACAGCAAAACTGCGCGTTCGTCACGATTCGGGAACAATCAAAACTCGGAAACTGTTCCCCGGTTCATACCTCACCGGGTAGCTGATGTGTATTCCCGTCCGCATATCTACAGGTTCGTTCATCACGGTGACCGTGGGGTCGTTGACATAGCATACCCCCAGGTTGCTTGCGATTACCGGGTTTCTCCACTCCCTATCGTCGATTACTACAGGGACCAGATCACGTAGCCCGTATCGTCCTCGTACCTCACGTATCTGTTGCATGGTGCCCAGGATCCAGCCCTCGGTCAAGGCACCGTCCATTCCTACGGCGTGGGTGGTCACCAAGGAGATTTCATCGATGTAGTGGGCTTGCATCCCGCTCAGGAGTTCTGTCGTCAGCCTATCCACCACGTTCGCCAGGTAGTGTTGTATCTCGTGGCGGCTCCGGAGGATCGACCGGTCCCGGCTATTCATATAGGCGGATGTATGGAGGACGTGCATCCCATATCCATCCGGAGTGATCCTTCTGTCGATCCCGTCCACCAAGGGGTACTCGGGGTTCTCACGCAGGATCGCCCCCACCACACCCCGTAGCCCCTGCTCGAGGGTGGCGTTGTCGGGGAAACTCATGGAGTAGTCCGCCCCCAGTTCGTTGCGGACAGGCACCTTGGGGGGTGTGGGGGGCGGCTCCGGCAGGACCCCTAGTAGTAGCTCCAGCTTTGGGTGGTCGGGCATACCCGTAAGACACACCGGCCCCCGAAGATTCGGAGGCCGTCACCCATGCAGCGGTTTTTCTAGACTGCCGCCATCTCCACCTTGGGATCGATGTTGTGGGCGAACCGGGCGCGCACGCCGTCGCCGGTCTCGTTGTCCTTGCCCACCCAGTCGACGATCGCCTGAAGCTGCTCGGCCATGGTCACCACCAGCGGCGGCTTGGTCCGCACGGCCTCGAGCAGGTCGTCGGTGGTCATCTCCCGCTTGCTGTCGTCGTAGGCCATGTAGAGGGCGTCGCTCACGGCCTTTTCGATCTCCGCGCCAGAGCGGCGGTCGCTCATCTCGGCCAGCCGGTCGAGGTCGTAGTCGTCGGGGTTGCGGCCCACCTTGCCAATGTGGATGCGGAAGATCTCGCCGCGCTCCACCGGGCCGGGGAGGCCCACAAAGAAGATCTCGTCGAAGCGCCGCAGCAGCTCGGGCGGGAGGTTCTGCACGTCGTTGGCGGTGGCGGCGAGGATCACGTCCTTGTCGCACTCCTGCATCCAGTTCAGGAAGGTGCCGATGACGCGGGCGGTAGTGCCGGAGTCGCTGTAGGTCGAGCTCTGCATACCCGCGAGGCCCTTTTCGACCTCGTCGATCCAGGCCACGCACGGTGCCATGCGTTCCAGGGTGTTGAGCGCGGAGCGGAGGTTGGCCTCGGAAGCGCCCACCTGGCCGGCAAACAGCTTGGCCGGGTCGAACTTGATCAGGGGCAGCTCGTACTCCTTGGCCAGCGCCTTGCAGATCAGGCTCTTGCCGTTGCCGGGGAGGCCTACGCTGAGGACGCCGTTGAAAGGCGGCAGACCGTAGTTCTTGCCCTCGGAGGTCCATGCCCCCTTGCGCTGCTCGAGGTAGCCCTTCAGCCGGTCCATGCCGCCGATGTCGTCGAAGGTGACGATGGGGGGGATCAGCTCCAGCAGCGGGTTCTTCTTGATGATGTCGATCTTGGCCCCGCGCACCTGATCCGGGGTGAGGATCTTGTGGAGGGTCAGGTTCTCCAGCGTGATCTGCTCTGCCTCGTAGGAGGTGAGGCCCGCCATGCTGCGCACCACGCGGGGTACGTCGATCTTGCCGCTGAGGCGCTGCACGAGGTGGTCGCTGCTGAGGATGGTCTCGAGGTTGGTCTGGAGCAGCGCCGCGTCGGGCAGGTCGAAGTGGGCCACGCGGAACATGCGCTCCATCTCGTTTGGAATCTCGAGCCGGTGGCTGACGAAGATGAAGCTCTTGAAGCACTCCCTGTTCATGTGGGCCTGTTCCGCCAGGTCCATGATGCGGCGGGCGATCATGGGATCGCGGCCATCGAGCAGGGTGTGGCCGTCGAGGAAGATGTAGTAGTGCCGGTCCATCGGAGTGGCTTCGGCAAGGATCTCCTGCAACGCCTGGTTCGGGTTGGAGCTGTCGAGGGGGCGAGCGTTCTGCGCGGAGGGGTTTTCCCACATCCCCACGTACTCACCCAGGTCCATGGTGCCCCGCGAGCGCCGCCACACCTTGAACTTGTGCCGGCGCTTCGACTCGTACTCCTCCTTCAGCCACTTGAGGAAGCGGCCCTGCTCCTCCGTCACCACGTAGATGAACGGGGCCAGGGTCTGGATCAGCGGCCTCAGTTCGGGGTTATCGGTCTTCGGCATTTTCGGTGTCCTCGGATCGGAAGACTGGTCTTGTCGTTTTAGGGTTCCCCCGCACGGCGGCCCCGCTCAAGGCGCTGGCCGCCGTGACGCCACGCATCGGCCTGCTAGCCGACCGCCACGCGCAGCACGATGTTCTGACCCTGCCGCGTTTCCTCGGTGATCGAGTGACCGTTCATGAGGAGCTGCTGCTTGATGGTCTCGCACATCGCGTCCCGGTACCAGCCGCGCACGGTGCGCCCGATGTCGGCGTCCATGGTGCTGGAGCGGGGGTTGGTCAGGCAGATCCGCAGGGGGTTGCCGTAGCGGTTGTAGCGGCCGTCGTTGAAGGTGAGCCAGGTCTCGCCGCCCTCCTCCTTCTCGGAGTAGGCGATGCCCTCGCGGTCGAGGACCGTCTTGAGCGCTTCTGCGGAACCGAAGTTACCTTCTACGGTGATCCGGTGCGACATGGTGGTTGTCCTTTGTGGTGCTTGGGGGAAGTGCTACCGGCTACCGTTGGAGCCGGGGTTGAACTGGTAGACCGGGTTGGGCTCCGCGCAGGAGTCCGGGTCGTGCTCGACGACCGAGCCGATGGAGTTCATGAGCTGGATGACCTGGTCGCAGGCAGCGCGCTGATCCACGCTCTCCTGTACGAGGGTGCTTTCCACTTCGCCTCCCGGCTTGATCACAATTTCGTATTCCGCTGGCATCGGTTGCTCCTCGATGGCTTCACGTTGCAACCCGTAAGACGTCCATTTAGCCCGTTTTGTTAGAACTGTTCTTTTGTTTTTCAATCCTGAGGGCATGACCGCCGTGATTACCGCACCCGCCACATCCCTCTATCACCGGCTTGACGTCTTGGTTCTCGGACCGCAACCTTTCCATCTCCTCTGCGGCTATTTCCTCAGATATTTTTCGAGCATTATGGGCATCCGTTTCGAGCACGTCCTCTACATCTATAGGGGTAAGCACGCATACCCGGAAAGTGCAGCGCGAGTCGTCTCCTTGGGGGACTATCTGCATGTCCCGTATAACCGAATTCTCCGTTTGAATGCCAAGTCTCTTTAGCTGATCGGTGCTGTATCGGGACAACAGGAAGTCGAGCAAGACCTCCTCGGCTATCGGGATCGTGACCTCCACGCGCCGTCTAGTAGTCATTGAAAGCCTGCTCGATAAGTACCTTGATGTGCTTTTCGATTTCCGACAGGGGGGTAGAGTAGCCCAGCGGCTTCAGGAAGTAGGTTTCCGTGATGGGGATCACTACTTGGGTTCGGAGCAGCTCGTACTGGTCGGTGGTGAGGGTGGTGTGCTCCCCGGCGTAGAAGATGTCGACACCCGCCACGAGGTTGTTGCCGGGTATGGGCGTCCCGATGATGGCCCGGTCATTGATCATGGGCCAGACCAGCGGGGTCAGGGCTACCACAGCTTCGTTCTTGGTGAGGATATTGGGGCCAGGCACTACTTCTTTCTCCGTCCGGTCAATGTAATCGTAGCCCCTGGCTCGGCATGGATCCTACGCGGGCCTTCGAAATCAGCGCTCCAAGGGTCGTCCTTTGGGTCATCGAACTCCTTGTAGATGTTGTGCCGAAAGTCGTGCGGCACTTCCCACGGGTCCTGCTTGGGTGGGGGGGAGGTCGACTCTGGAGCTGGGGGCGGGCTTGCAACGGAATGATCTTCAGGAAGAGCTTGATGCCTAGCCAGCTCCAGAGCCGCCTCGTCTAGGGGTTTCGAATCCTCGGCTGTTTCGGGTACGACCGCCCGGTGTACGACTGCCCCATCCTCCCGTACTTCTTCGGGGTATTCGGACAGGGGGCTCTCAGGGACGGTCTCGGGGTCGACAAAGCGCGTGAGTTCCTCGGCCCTCTCTAACTTCTTATCGGTGGCCGTCTGCCGGTAGGAGGATCGAACACACTGGGGGCGGCTGCACTGCGCGCACACCACGGCGGTGAACTCATCGACCCTGTACTTCTTGTCGGGGTTGCAGTCCTCGAGGTAGTCTTGGTCCCGGTTCAGCACTACAGACCCCACTCACTGGCCTTGTATCTGAAGTATACAGGGTCCACCAAAATCTTCCGCCCACCTAGTAGGTCTTGTCCCGCATCACTGAGCAGTCTCAGCCTTACGGTGCCTTCTCCCGCCAGAATGAACAGGGCCTCCAGCTTGCGAAGTTTGCCTTTGGTGTATGGCCTCTTGAGGATGTACTCGAACTCCTCGCTCGAGTCCGTGTTTTCGGGGGCGACAGGGCTTGCAGGGGCCGGCTCGGGGGCTGGCGCGGGTGTTGGGGCCTCCTCTTCCTCGGGCGTGCTGTCGGGCGTGCTAGGGGGCGAGACCGACGTTTCCGGCTCTGGGGAACTGCCTTTCTTTTCAACCGCCATAGCTGGAGGGGGTTCTTCCGGAGCCGGAACGTCGGTGAAATCCTCGTCATCCCATAGGGGCGGGATGCCCTCTCGCCTAGGTCTAACCTTCGGAGCGGGCGGCTTCCAAACGTTCGTCACCTCACCCCAGTTCTTGCCGTATTCGATGTCCACGGTCAGCGGGATCTTCCACCCGGACGGCTGGCACTTGCACATGGCCAGACCCAGCGCGGGGAGGATCTCGTCGATCATCGTCTCCCGCACCTCAAACACGATCTCGTCGTGGACCGTCAGCAAGATCCGGCAGTGTTCCTCCCATCCACGGCTCCGGATCAGCTTGTCACAGCCGACCATGGCGATCTTCGTAATGTCGGCGGACGTACCCTGTACCGGACTGTTGACCGACGTGCGCTCCCCGAAGCTGACGATCCGCTTGATCTCGGATTCCACTTCGGGGATGAGCCGGATGCGCCCAAACGCAGTCTTGACCTGCTTGGTCTTGTGGGCCAGCTTGTGCTGCTTCCGGATCCACGAGGCGATAGCGGGCAGCGCAGCCTTGAACTGCTTGACGATCCGGAAGCCCTCGTCCTTGCTGACCCCTACGTTCTGGCCGATTGTAGCGCCTCCCGCCCCGTAGAGGATTCCGAAGTTCACACCCTTGCTCTTGTTCCGGTGCTCCTCGGAAGCCGATCCAAACACAGCCTCGGCGGTTTGCGAGTGGACATCGCCCATCTTCTTGCGGCAGTAGGGGCAGTGGTGCCAGAGGGGGCTCCACCCTATTACCTCGTAGTCACCGTCGTACTTGCGCTTGCAATCCAAGTGGTTGAACTCGGTGATCCACTTGGCTTCCCGGCTCAGGTTGCCTGCAATCCTCAGCTCCACCCCGGCGAAGTCAATGGCGGCGATGACAAAACCGGGGCGGGCGACGAAGGCTTTCCGGATGTTGGGCTTGTTCTTCTTGACCTTTGGAACGGCCTGCGAGTTCACACCCGTGAAACCCTGCCTGGGATCGCCACCCGGAGCCGCAAACCGCCCCGTGGGTGCCCCAGTGGCCATGATCCCAAAGCGGCCTTCGTTGAACTCGTCGAGATTCTGCGTCAGGTTGCTGATGTAGGTGCCACGCAGCTTTTGGAGCTGCCGGTATTTCACCACCATGTTCAGGGCGGGGTACTTGCCCGACAGCTTCTTGTCCAGTTCCTCGAGGGACTGCCGGTCGGTCTTCCACTGCTTGCCAGAGTCGGTACGCCCCGCGTTGGGGATGTTCAGCTTGTCGAACAACACCTCGCCAAGCTGCTTGGCCGAGTCCACAGATAGATCTGGTTGTTCGCAGAGCCTCCTAATGTCCTCGACCATTTTGTCGCACTGTGCTGCCAGCCCCTTATCCATCTCGAGGAGGTAGTCGACGTCGATCCTCACCCGGTTGCGCTCCATGCGGCGCAGCACCGGGATGAGCATCTTCTCGACCTTGTGGATGATCTTCTGCTTGGCGAGCAGCGGGTCTTCCTTGAACTTCGCCCACAGCAGGTAGGTGCATATGCTGTCGGAGCTGGCGTAGACGTAGCCCTCATCGGGGGACAGAAACTCGAACCGGGGGTTCTTTTCGCCGTCTTGGAAGAGGTCCTTGAACTTGAGCATCTTCATGCCCAAGACTTCGTCTGAAACAAACTTTAGACCCAACCTTTTGCGGTTGGAGTCGATCAGCCACGCCATGACCTGGGTGTCGTCGAACTTGTCGGGTTCCTCGGGCACCACGAGGCCCTCGGCCCACATGATCTCCTGGTCGAACGAGGCGTTGTGGTAGATCGTCACACAGCCGTTGAGGATCCGTTGGATCTGCTCTAGCGCAGCATCCCACGGCACGTTGCCGTTCTCGGGGTTGGCGATATCCTCGTTGGACCAGACATGCCTGACTGGGACGTAGTACCCGATCTCCCCGTCGTAGCAGAGCGCGAAGCCCACAATCCGGTGTACGGGCTTTCCATTGTAGACGCGCGTGTCGAGCCCTTGTGACTCGATGTCGATCACGCACGCGCCAGCCTTGACAGCTTCGTCGGCCACATCCCGTAGCAGCTCCACGGAATCGACCAGGACGAACACTTTCTCCTGCATCCATGGCTGGAGGGTGCGTTCGTCCAGTCCACCCTTGGGAGTCATAAACACGGGGTCGAGTTCAATAACGGCCCCGCGCTTCCAAGGTTTCATACCCACTGAATTCAAAAACTCAAACGCTTCCCGCCCTTCAAGGGGCACGGGTTTGCCCGGCAAGTCTGGATCATATCCAGACTGGAGCAGAGCCTTGCACGCGGATACCCGATTGAATTCCATCGAAGCCTCTACCCGTTAACGGGAAGATTCCGATGGACGTGGCGAATCGGTCACCACATAGAATCCATCGCGCCAGAGGTTCACTATATCCGTCAGGGCCACGGACAGATCGGGGTCATCAGTAGGGATCTCGAGCAGGCGACAGACGTTTTTCTTCAGGTGGGTGCAAGCCTGCTCGTTCCACATGACGCACCCCTTGTACTGGGCGCACACCTTGTAGTCGTCAGGCACTCGATCCAGGGCTTGTTTGGGGGTGTACCGGAACGTCCGGATCAGCGGCTCCGCGTAGCGGTGTAGAGCGTGCTCTACATCTTCGGCGGTGCAGATCGCGATCAGGTGCCAGACCCAGTCCGGTATCTCCTCCTCGAACACCACCTGGGCCACTTCATAGTGGCGGTCGAACTTGTCCC
>Ga0180438_10008889_pt1 | contig 12656 bp, 20 predicted proteins | sample SS_ome_12_FD_132455 | JGI IMG/M metagenome (GOLD analysis project Ga0180438, IMG submission 132455) | Hypersaline lake sediment archaeal communities from the Salton Sea, California, USA - SS_3_D_2 metaG | ecosystem: Environmental > Aquatic > Non-marine Saline and Alkaline > Hypersaline >...
CCCGCGAGGCGCGTACTTGTTCCTCGGATTGATCCCCTTCGGGATGTCTTTCTCTAATCTCTGCCAATACTCGGTGATAGAATGCATCCATCGCCGCCTTTGCTTCTTCTGGATTCAAGCCGACCTGCTTGACCTCGATTTCGCCATCCTTGCCCGTGCCGCTATGCTGAACCTTCGTCGTAGCATACACGCCGAAAATCTTGCACCGCTGCTCAATACACCATTGAATGCCAGTCAAGAATCGCGGGTCGCCTGCTTGCCCTTTGCGCGTGCGCTCCACTGTGCTTGTATGAACCTGGCCCGGAGTATCGCCCGGCTGCCCTCGCTGTCTGACTGTCTCTGTGTCCTCACAACTTCGCAACCACGCATTCCAGTATGTGACCTCTAAGTGATTGATTCGAGCAAGCTCTTGCGCCTTTGCGTCGTCAATGTCGGCTAGTCCAGATTCGCGCCAACTCTTGACCAACACGCCGATGTCATAGCTAACCATCTGCTGTGTGAGCGTATAGTCGCGGCTATCGTCCTCGTTAATCTTCTCGGCAATCTCGGCCTGCTTCCAGCCTTGCAGATACCAGTCTGCAATCTGGCGTCTATCTCGCTCTATTTGAATCTGTGTTCGTTTATTCGCTGCCATACTACAATACAAACCTCATATACAAACCTAGCAGTCAGTGCTTGCTATCGCGGCCCTACCCCTCCGTCAGTTTTGGCATGGCGCTCATTGCGTTATTGGCTCTCAATATACTTTTTAGCTGGGAGCAATAGCGGGCCACCCCCGATCAAAATGATAGCTTCGCTCACCGTCACGGTCAGCAATGACAACCAGAACAGATCGATCTCAAGCGCCCATAGCATCACCGCAACCGCCGCCCCTGTCGTCGCCGCATATACGAACAGTGGAACGGCGATCCACTTTCTTTGCAAGGCTCGGTAGATGGTCCAGGCGAGCAGTCCACCAGCCATATCAGTCAGCGGCATCCATACCAGTTCCCACGGTCCGACAAAGGGGCTGGTCAAGTTTGCGATCAACGTCCCGATGCCAATACCCAAGCACAAGAACGGATCAAACAACACGAATACCTTGAGCGCCTCGCTCGCTCTGAACTGGATCGGCCCAAACGAGAGCGGCGAGATGCCCACGGTGAGCACCACATACAACGCCGCCACGATTGCAATCAAAACCACTCTTTTCGTCGTCAGTTTCATCATAACTCCTGTCTTTGTTGCGCGGGTGACTGCGACCGCGCCGATTTTGTTAAGCCGGGTTGTCGGAACCGGCATAAAGCTCGTTCACCTTCCACCCTACATTGCCCAGCGAAATAGACAGAGCGATGTAGGCGGGATTGACACGAGTGTCAATCCCGTATGCTGGCAAGTCCTTCCGCGTCCCATCGGGTAACACCGCGCCCCCCACTTGCGCGATTTTGCTTAGATAGTTATTGTCAAAACTTACCACATCGTCACCTAGCGCCGCCATGTGTGCAAGCTGTGCCTTCCAGCTTCCGCCCAGCAGATGAACACGCCGCCCTTTGAACGCCTCTGTAGGCAAAGGTGTACCGCCGTGGGAGGTAGGCACAGAGTAGCCCAGCACATAGCGATCTGGTATTTGATCAAGCACGTCCACTTTCGGGATCACAATCACGTTCTCAGCGTACTGCTCAAGCTCCATCGCCCAATCAAGCACCTGGGGCAATTCGCAGAACTCGATACCGACTTCGTCACACTGTGACTTGCTCATATAATCGCGCACGGTAGCGTACTTGGGCCGTCCCTCTCGGCAAGCTGCCAAATGCTTACCGTGGTCGTATTTCTCGTAATCGCAATCAACAAACATAAGGCCGTGACTGCCCATTATGTTCATATTTGGACAAAATGCCTTTCCTGATTGTAGCCCATAGCCGAACCCGGCCATAGCCGCCAAGCAACACGACGCCGGAAAAGTGGCAGTATAAATCGCATCAATCGGTAGCTGGCGCGGATTCGGTTTGGCGCTCTTCGGTACGCCTAACAAATCTCCCGGCTCATCCCACCCCACCAACTCCCCCTCTTCGAACCCCCAGTCGAGCAGGTCGGACATCTCGAACGACGACGCCAACTCATCCCAGTCCCACTGGCCCGTCGTGCCCTTGTGCAAGTACACCACCAACTTTTGCCGCTCTTGCTCCGTCAGCGCCCGCGACGACACGCGCACGTCTACCTCGTAATCCGGGCCAAACTGCGGCAGCACGCTCCACACGAGTTTTCTCTGATGCCCATCATACACTTCGTTAGTCGGGCCTATGGCGATGGTTTGAATCTGGCCGAACTCAGCCAGCGACTCGCCCAGCCGCTCGGCCTCACGTTTGTTGATCTCACGCGGGTTGTGCTCCCACGGAACAAGATCACGTAGCTTGCGGCGCTCATTCGTCCAAGTTATCGGTTCACTGTGCAAGTCGCCCATACTCTACCTTTCCAACACAAAACGCGGCGAACCAAACATCTCGCCGCGTTACTTACTAATGTAGAAAAACCAGGCTGGTCGCCTGGCTGAATGTCGTCCCGATGCTGTTGTTATAGCATCGTCCATTTGTAGTCCTAAATCGGGGCGTGGACAAGACGGGGGGGAGCCTTATCCACAACCCCATGAACAAGCGCATTTGCGCTTTTCACCAAAGACCGCGCCGCCGTTGTCTACTCACTCATCCCGATTACGACGACGCGGCCCTAAGGAGAACACAGAACCGAAAGACTGTTGCCCAAGCAGTAGAAAGGAAGGTTCTGTATCACATTCTCATTATACTCGATTCCCGGCAGGATGTCAAGCTATATCCCAAACAAATCCCAATCCAGACTGGTCATATCCCAACCTTAAATTTCCAAAAAGACTTGACAACTTCCAGAAAAGGTGCTATAATACTTATGAGGTTAAGGAACCCGACACACAAGGAGGCCCAAATGAAGACCTACAGCAAGCGGTATCTTGAGAGCCTAGATGTTCGATTTGACCGAGTTCCTAATCTGAACGAAGTCGAAGTCTCTTGGAAAGAGCGCGGATATAGACAGGCTTTGCGGGTCTGCGCAATGAACAGCGACAAATTCTGCATTGCAAGACCTGGCCTTGGTGGAACGTTTCGGCTCTCTTATGACTGGGTATTCCAGACCCTTCCACTCGTTGGAACTGGACCGAAGACAATCAAGGCGCACCTGCTCGACAGCAGGCACACCTGCTACCGCTATACTCACCATGGCGATGAACTGATGACGAACCTGTTAACCTCGATGCTAGACGTGGCACGCAAGATGCTGCTGAAAGAGGTTGCCCAACACGAAAGGAAATCCAGATGAACAAGTGCCCAAACTGCAAGAAAACTTTTGTAGACATTGGCGAGGGATGCCGAGAGATTCTTGGATGCCCCAAGTGTGGACTCTATAAAGAGGACGCCGAACGAGTAGTTCAGAACCAGCGCAATCGCGCGCCCATCCCCGCCCCCGAACCCACCCCCGAACCAGAACCCGAAGATACCTGGACCGCCGACTGCAAGTGGATGAAAAGGTTGACACTCAAAATGGCCGAAGAACACGGTCTTGAAATGAGAGTCACCTGGGGGAAAGCGTATAGCTGGCATCGCAAGCGCGGCGGCCAACCCCACCGCATCCACTACGGAGCCGAGGACATCTTTGACACCAAGACTAATGGGATGCGCGAGTATCCCACTTGGGCGCACATCTGGCGCGCCCAGAGCAAAATCACCCGCGACCACAACGTGGCCCTCCTTGTCGATATGACTGGACGCAAGGGATTGTGGGGCGTCGTCCTCCACGAATTTGGGCACGCGGTGGCGAAAGAAAACGGATACCGGGTGCGCGGCAGCGCACATAATGAAGGTTGGGCGAGCGCGGTCAAAGACCTTCAGGAGCTTTATCCATTTGAAGAAGTCAATAGCCTGTAGAAAGGACTCAACTCCTGCAAAACCTGCTATAATGTGTATGAAGTTAAAAACACCCACCCAGGAGGCACAATATGAGCAGCTACGACGAACTGATGGGAAAAGTTAACCGAAGAGCAGAAGCCCGACGCGCAAGCGACCGAGCGGTCGCCAAGGCCACCCGGCAGACCATCGAAGAGTTTGACGCAGACGCCACCGCACCCGACCCGCGCACCGAAGACGAGCCTCTGCCCAAGCCGACCAGGTGGCACAGCGCCCATAGAGCCAGTCAGATTGCCGACCAGCTTTCTTCTGGTGAATTTAGCAAAGCCACAGCCTGGACCTATGAAGTGGTTCTCGATGACAAAGACGATGATTATGCCGCCGTCGCCGTGTTCGATGAGACCGGCGAATTTGTGACCTACTGGAACTAGCACCAGAAAGGAATCACCCAATGACCAGTCAAATGCCGACCATCGGCCTTGACCATCTGACCCCCGAAGAACGCAAAATCGCGCAAGGAATTGTCGCCAGCCGTGGCAAGAACAAAGGCCGCTTGCGGGCCAGCAAGCCCAAGGTCGAGCGACACATCGCCCGCTACGAGCACTATGACTTGCCCAGTGGCCCTTACGAAAGCCCAGTCTATGAACCCGACCGCGACCAAGGCGAAACCGCCTATGTCTGGCGGATGGTGGCCTTTGCAGTCAGTCCCAAGAGCCAGCACCATTGCCTGCCTTGTACCGCCGGCTTTGACATTCCCGGCAAGTGGAGCGAGAAACGCGCCAGGCTGGACGAATTGAACGCCCTGGCCGACAAGATCATCAGTGTTATCCCTGCCCGCCAACATCGCGGCACAATCCGGTGGGGACAAGCCTTCGGGCAAATCGGAACGCCCCAAGTTGCGCCTGATGGTTCGATAGTTTATCGCTAGTCTCCCGCCCAGCCCGGAGCCGCTAGGTTCCGGGCACTATAGAAAGGAAATCCCGATGACAGATCAAGTTAACCGCCCCGACTTCGTGACAGATGACCACTTGGAATATCTTGATGCCTTGCGCGAAAGCGGCGCAACCAATATGTTCGGCGCGACACCATATGTAGAATCTACCTTCGGAATGAGCCGAAAAGAAGCCATGGCTGTGCTTATGTACTGGATGAACACGTTCTCAGAGCGCCATTCCGATGACTAACATCGCCATCCCACCCACCGAGCCATATCCATTCGGCACGGTATTGTCCATCAAGCCCGGTCGCCACGAACTGCTAACCGCTGTGGTATTCAGCAGCGACCCGCCCAAGTGTGGCAACGGTTATAGGTATCGGTGTCTCTTTCCCTGGATCGGCCACCGGCCACAAGTCGCCAAAGTCTACTCCGACGAAATCCTTGCTGTGGCCGACCAAGACGCCGGTGACATCCTATGCAGTGGATGTTCACCTGCTACCCGTGAGCGTTGTCGCTTGCAAGGCATCACGCCTCAAACGTGCTGCTAGAAAGGAAACCTAATGACTGAGAATTTTGACTGGACAGCGTTTCAAGACGAAGTTGACTATGCATCATACTCCCTCGACGATGACAAGCTGCGCGTTTTCTCTGGCCGTGTGACATCCGAACTGTACGACGAATTCAAGTCGAACGGCTGGAATCGAGCCTACAAGCAAGGCTGCTTTTTCGCCAAATGGACGCCACGGCGAGAAGACATTGCCCTTGCTCTTTGTGAAGAAATCGTAGACGAAGACTCGACCGCCGAAGACCGAGCAAAAGAACGATCCGAACGGTTTGCCGGATACTCTGAGCACGCCACCGAACGCGCCCAAGACGCACGCGACCGATCTGACGCCATCAGTCGAAACATTCCATTCGGTCAGCCTATCCTCGTAGGACACCACAGCGAGAAACGCCATCGGCGCGATATTGACCGGATGTGGAAGTTGACCGGAAAGTCTGTCGAAGAGGGCCGCAAGGCTGAATACTGGCAGCGTCGAGCAGATGCCGCCATACGTCATGCCGAGGCCCGATACGAACCTGGCAAGATTGCGCGGCGCGTTAAAAAGTTAGGTGCTGAAAAGCGCAAGAAACAGCGCGAGAGAAACACCAACAAGTCGCACATGCGCGAGTATGTCATCAAAGACCATTATCCCGACTTGGCCTACTATGACCGTCCTCGCTATGGCGAACTGGACAATACCGAGCGTTCAAAAGTGGACGCCGACATCGCCGCCCGTGTTGCCCGACACGAACAATGGTCTGACCGCTGGATCGAGCACCTGGACAGTCAGATCGCCTACTGGCAAGCTATCTATAACGAGGTCAAGCCGGACGACCTGCCTGAAGCTGGCGAGCAGTTTCCGCTCAAGAAGGGCTGCTGGGTGAAATCGTCCTATTATCGAGGCGCGTGGGGCAAGGTCCAGCGCGTGAACAAAAGCCGTGACAAACGAATCAGCAGCGTAACGATTGACGAAAACAACGTTATCGGTGTAAAGTTCTTTGTACGCCGATGGGACTATACCGAACTGACTGCCTGGTCAGAGACAAGGCCGGAGGTAGAGTGAATATCACAGAAGCCCAAGTGTCCCAAGTTGAGAAGCGCGGTGATGCATATGCTATCCCACCTATTATAGTTTGCAAGAGGCATCTGCATCTTGCCCTAACCGTGCTCTATGATCTGATGCAGTACGGCGAGTCGTTGACGCAAGTCGCCCCACTGAAACAGCGGCTCGACGTTCCACCCAAGTGGACTCGGCGCGATATAGAGCAGTACATTGAACTGAACAGTGGTCGCATCGTCATCGACGAATGGCTCAGTCCGGTCGGATGGACTGGACACATCGAGCCTGTTGAAACCCAACCTTAAATTTTAGCAAAAGGCTTGACAAAACCTTGCAAATCTGCTATAATATTTGTGAGGTTGAAAACGCCCACACAAGGAGATGCAGATGCTAAAGTTGGTTCAGAGACAGAAGATGGATTTTCTCAGAGTTTGGAACCTTGGATATAGACTGTTCGATCAGTTCCGTGGGGATAGCCTAAGTGGCATTGACGACTTGTCAATGCTCAGTGTCTATGATACCGAAACCGGACAGTACCACCCGTTTAACCGCGAAGACTTGTCCGCTGCGGTCAACGCCGCCAACAAAAAGACCCCGATGCGCCATCAGCACACATACCGGCTCTATGCAAGATTCCACAGAACGTTCACCGGTAAGCTCCGGTTCGACGGTGTTGAGATCATCGACGCCTTGGCTTTGACCAGCCCCAGTGGTTGCGCTGTCAGGCTCGGCAAGGAAGAGGTGAACCTGTAATGGCATACTTGGTGATTTCATCTAGGCGACCCGGAACCCCCAGGCCCCCGGCCAAGGTCCACGTCAGGGGCAACCAAGCCTCTTTCACCACCCCGTACTACAAGGGGTGGGCCGTTGACGAATTCAAAAACTCCGTTCCCTGGCAAGCGCGACGCTGGGATGAAGGCACTAAAACGTGGTCGTGTAAAGTCGAGTATCTCGAACAGATGACCGAATTCGCTGACTGCTTTGGAGATGTCAAGATTATCAAGGATGCGGCACAATGACAACCCGCATTGTTTGCAAGCATCACCTAGACAGCGTTGTCGCCTCGTTCAAGCCAGAAGAGGACTTGGCCCAAGGTATCCAGCTTTATCAGTTGAGCGGCTGGCCCTATCTTCTCAAGCCGTGTGGATGCCCGGACCAACAAGACCCGCCTGACTGCTACGAACCACTGACGCCCGAACAGGTACGCCAGTGGATGGAGGCGCATTGATGACGACAACCTGCATTTATCGCTATTCAGTTCACGGGCAGCGTGATCAATACCGACCTGATGAACCGGTAGCGCTATTGCACCAATGGTGTGGGCAGTTTTGGCGCAAGACTTCAGAGCCAGTCTGCCAAAACTGCCCACACCAACGGCCATTTGACGAATACGACGAAGATGGTTTACTTCGTCTGATTTGCCGTATCGTGCGAGATTCTATTCAGGCAGCGCAACATGGTATGCCGGAACAGGCACGCGTCGCGGTAGCGTGGTCTGTGATAGGCGGTATGGATGTAGATGTCGCCACGCGCGCGATAAGGAAGGCTATAAATGATTGAACTTTGGATTGATGGACAGCCACCGCGCAAAAGCAACAACCGGCGCATCGTCCGACGCGGACGCAATGGGCCGCCGATGTCCATCAAGAGCCAAGGCGCTCTGGACTGGATACGCGCAGCAAACATGCAAATACCAGTCGATGCGCGACAATGTCTAGGCAGTCTAGAGCGTCCTCTCAGAATTAGAATGGACATCTATTATAAGTCACGTCGGCCTGATTTGTCTGGAGAACTTGTGCTAGACCTACTCCAGACAGTCGGCGTTATCTCCGATGATCGCTACGTGTACGCCTGGGAGCTTTACAAGCATTTTGATAAAGAACGACCGGGCATAGCGATACGGGTTGAATACTTGAACAATGATGAGGCAGAATGAACATCGACGAATGGAAGCGAGTAGCCGAGCGCCATGCTGGTTGTCCGCTCAAATGGACAGACCGCTCTTGCCCTTGGTCCGGCGCTACTGCGTGGGCAGACGGGCCGCTCTGGACCTATTCTATCATGATGAAACACGACCCGCCCGCCGTGCGCATACGCGGCACAGAAACAATTCCACTGGAAGGAGAAACATGCGAACCAAAACCTGTCCCATCTGTGAAGGAAGCAAGACATGCAACCACTGCTACGGAGTCGGCTGTGAATGGTGCGATTTCACTGGCAAGTGCCTTACCTGTTCTGGAACAGGCGTCGTTCCTGTGACCCCGCCCAAATTCACTATCTCGCACAAAGGCGAGTACGCTCAAATCTCATTGGAGCGGGCGAATGACTGAAACCCGCGCACCTTATGTCATCGACCGCAAAATGCCAAAGTTTACCGTTGCACAGGAAACCGCCGACTGGCCCAAGCTGCTCAAGGCGTGTACCCTGTTCGTCCTCCCGGCATCGGTGTCCGAGTGGTATGCCATTGACGACAGCGGACTGCTCTATGCAAATGGCGTTGACGAGAATGCCTTTCGCGCTATGTGGAAGCACTTGGTTTCTCTCGAAAAGGCACTGCCACGCGCCATTGGCAATGCTCTTAACTATGCCGAGCGTCATTTCAACGAGGATCTGATTGACGAACTGATGATCCTATCAGGTAGGCGCGAAAGCACGCTACGCCAGTACAAGCGCGTCTACAATCCGCATACCGGCGTTGCGCCTGAACGCCAGCGAGACGGTGTTCCATACTCATACGACCGCGAAGCCGCGCCACTGCCACCAGACGAACAAGACAAGCTGCTCGACCGGGTAGTGGCCGGAGAGTTTGATAGCTCTGAGCAAGTGCATGCCGAGCGGCTGCGCATCCAGAAGGAAACGCCTAAAGAGACGTTCGCGCCCGAACTGCCTGTTATCTGCCCGATATGCGGTGGACAGCATGGATGGAATAGGGCGCGGTTGGACTGGGTAGAATGCGCAGACTGTCACGCGAAAGGCTTTGAGCCATTGGATCACTTGGCAAAGCTGCGTGCCGCTGTGGTGCATCTTTACAAAACTGGCGACCGTGGGCCGCTAGATGCTTACGTGGCAGACTACCACGTCTGCTAATGTGGAGTAGCGGATACTATGAACGAATTCATTTGTCGTATCTGTGGCAAAGCCGGTGAGGGTCAGTCATTCGAAGCGTGGGTCAAGCCCACATTTATGGACTGGGACAAACTCGTGCCTGGAGAGATCATTTGTTCTGATTGCCTATTCTGGTTTGAGGAGCGTAGCGAGGAATTGGCGCGGCGCGTCGGCAAAGAAAAGCCGCAGCGAATGCGGAATTACAGCCACTTTATTGTGGCTGGCGAGTGGATACCACTTTCCAAAGGAGACAAGACGCGAATGCAGGCGCTGCTGTTTGCGTCTCCTTTTCCAGAGCTTGCCGCCGTCGCGGTGAGCGGTCAGAAGCATATCGCGTTTAGAGCGCAACGCAACCCGCCGGGCGCGGCAGGTGGCTGGGTACAGGTAGAAGAGCAGGCGCTTTATCTCGCACCGGATAAATTGCGCGCTGTGTTGGCGACAGTCGAAGCGCTGTATGCCGGATTCAGCAAGTCGGAAATCGAGACCGGCGACTATGCCGGTTATCGCGTTTTAAAGTTCGGGTTGGAAGCATGGCAATCGCTAGAAGCGGTTGTCTCACCCCAACGGGGTAGTTTGTTATTTCAATTGGCGCTGTTTTTGGCGCAGAAAGGTACAAGCGGCGATGGACGAACTCAAGCAGCAGGCCATAGAACTGCTGGCGATTCTATGGCGCGGGATGCCGGCGGACTACAAAAGCCGGTATCGGATGAACATTTGGGATCAGTTTCGAGACCAGATCAGGAGCGCGGCCTACACAAGCAGCCTGGACAGGTGTATCAGCTCACTTTGCCAGAAATTGAACTGTGATATTGGCCGAAACGCCGATGACCGGGAGCGCGCCGAGGAGATCTTGAACAGCGCGGATGATCGCGCAATACTCAAGTTGCTGCGCGATGAAACAACCGTGCTCGTTCTGCACGTGCGAGTCGCCAACCAGGCGCGGCGCAAGGAGTGGGAAGAGGAGCACCTGGACGAATGGACAAAGGAGACAGCAGTGTGAAGACTTTTGTATTCGAAGGAACGATGATGGCGTTAACGAGTATCTCTCATATCGGCGATACGTTCGGCGTGAATGCGCGCTTGCGGCGCGAAAAGGTGGTTCAGCCGGACGGTTCAGTAGAAGAGATCCCGATCATCAGCGGAAACGCGCTGCGCGGCATCCTGCGCGACCGGGGAATGCTGCATATGGTGCGACAGCTTGGCTATGGCGAACCGGGCGAGGATGGCGTGCCACAAGGTATGTCGTTGGCCGCGTTTTACTTTCTCTTTTCCGGCGGCGCGCTGACCAAAGACGCCGGGCGCGGGCTGGACATTGACCGGGCGCGCCAGTGGCGCGAGTTGATCCCGCTTGTGGCGCTGTTTGGCGGGGCGATGGGAAATCAAATCATGCCGGGCAAGCTCAAAGTCGGCAAGGCGATCCCGATCTGCCAGGAGACGGCGCACATCTTGCCGGAGCGGTACGCTCAAGGCGAGATCAAGTCGGTGTGGGACTTTTGCCAAGAGGAGGCATACACGCGGCGGGACGATGAGAAAAACGAGAATCTACGCCAACTGATCGCGCCTGCTGCTCGCGCGCTCTTGGAGGCCAAAGCCAGCGTAGAACGGCAAAAGAGCGGCACGAAAGAGGATGTGGTGGCCGAGACCGGCCAAAAGCAGCAGATGCGCTATTACGTCGAGACGCTGGCGGCGGGGACCCCATTGTTTTGGGACTTGACGCTAGACGACGCGACAGAGATCGAGTTTGAGGCGTTCGCGGTGACGTTGGCCGAGTTTGGCCGCCTGCCCTACATCGGCGGTAAAAGCGGCGTGGGGCTGGGCAAGGTCTCGATCTCATTCGACCAGTGGATCGAGATCAACCCACGCCTCGCGCCGGATGGGCGCGAGGTCGGCCTGCCGCTTGGATCACAGTATATGGATCACATACGGGAGCGCGGGACAGAAATCCGCGACTTGATCGATGGCCTATCGTGACAGATACGACCTAGAACCGCTGCGCGTGCGCGCCTGGCTGCGCAGCGGCGTAGTGGCGGATCGGCACTTGCCGCTAGATGGCATTCTGCTCTATCAGAATCACCGCGCCGCGCTGGGCGCGCTAGAGATGACAGTGCCGGGCGAGTACACCAACAATGCGCCGGTGGCAACGCTACCGCTGGGCATCCTGAACCCCGGGCGTCGCCACTGGTACTACCAGTGCTCGTGGGCACAGTGGTCACACCAGGTCGAGGGTCAAGATCACTGGAATAAGCGATTCAGATCGCAGTTGGTCGATCTGGTTGAGTTCGGCAAGCGGCGGGGTAAGGTGATCGTGGAGCAAGGTGAATATCGAGCGTATCATATGCCGATCTTTTACCGCACCGCGCTGTGGGTCGAATGGTACTGCGTAGGCGACAAAAAAGAGATCGAATATTTTTTGTCCACCGTCACGCACCTGGGCAAAAAGGCCGTGCAGGGCTGGGGCCGCGTGGCGCGTTGGCAGATCGAGCCGTGGCCGTGGGACTGGTCCGTGTGGCGCGCGGATGGTCGCTTGATGCGCGGCATACCACCAGAGGACCTAGACGGCCACCAGTTTGATTTGAGCGTCGGTAATTATGGCATACGGCCTAGCTACTGGAAGCGTAGCAATCAGATGGTGCTGGTGCTGCCATGATGCCGGACGAATTACGAGAGCGGTTTGAATTGTATGGCCGATTGGACCAGCACCGGCGGCGTGTCAAGCAGGCGCGGGATATAGTAGCTCGCGCCTTAGATACGTGCGGTAACTGGTACGTCGCATTTAGCGGCGGAAAAGACAGCACGTGTGTATTGACATTGGTACGTGAGCAAGCGCCCCGCACAGTTGCCGCGTGCTCTGTTCCAGAGTTTACATTGCCAGAGACAGCCGCCTATCTGGAGAACGTGCCGAATCTGGAGCGAGTGGCGTCAGGTTCGGATCACGAAACAGGGTGGGCAGTGAATTGGGCAGGGCCAGAGGATGTGCCAGCGCATATTCGATGGATTGGAGCACGCGGGAGCACACTGCCGAACTATGGCCTGGCTTTGTCGAATGTGTTCCTTGGCTTGCGAGAGGAAGAGAGCATCGCTCGCAGCGCTCACCTGCGCTCA
>Ga0180438_10008891_pt1 | contig 12653 bp, 8 predicted proteins | sample SS_ome_12_FD_132455 | JGI IMG/M metagenome (GOLD analysis project Ga0180438, IMG submission 132455) | Hypersaline lake sediment archaeal communities from the Salton Sea, California, USA - SS_3_D_2 metaG | ecosystem: Environmental > Aquatic > Non-marine Saline and Alkaline > Hypersaline >...
ACCGCCGCAGGAAACGCCCTCCGCTCAATGGCCCGTCGCACCGGTCCGAAGAGCCCCTCGCCCATGTTGGTTAGTCCACCGCCGATGACGATGAGCTCAGGATTGAAGAGGTTGACCAGGTTGGCCATGCCCACACCCAGGTAGGCCATGGCCTCCGCCAGGATCTCCTGAGCCTCGATGTCTCCTTTGTCGGCGGCCTCGGCTACCAGCTTGGCTGTGACCCGCTCGGGGTTGCCTGCAGCCAGGTCAGCGATGAGGGTGGGCACGCCCCGCCGCACCAACTCCCGACCATCGCGGGCGATGGCTGTGCCTGAGGCCAGGGCTTCCAGACAGCCCCGATTGCCGCAGCCACAATAGGGCCCCCAGGGTAACACGGTCATATGGCCGATCTCACCTGCTGCGCCAGTAGCACCACTGTAGAGTTGCCCATTGAGGACAAATCCTCCACCGATGCCGGTGCTGGCTGTGACATAGATCATGTTCTGCATCCCTCGTCCGGCTCCGAAGCGGTGCTCACCCAGGGCAGCCGCGTTGGCGTCGTTCTCCAGGAAAGTGGTGATGCTCAATGCCTCCTCGATGAGTTGCTTGAGGGGGACATTTTTCCAGCCGGGCAAATTGGGTGGGGCGGTCACTACCCCGATTCGGGAGTCAATGGGGCCTGGTGCGCACACACCAGCGGCTGTGACCTGCGCAGGGGCAATGCCTGCTTCGCCCATCACATGGTGAGCTGCGTCCACCATGCGTTCAATGACGGCCTTCTGTCCCTCAGTAGCTTGGGTCTCGCGATAATCCCGGGCAATGATCCGCCCTGCAGCGTCCACTAGGGCAGTGCTGATCTTTGTCCCGCCTAAGTCAATGCCGATGAGCAGATTCTGATGGGCCATGCGGTCTCCTCAAAGGATGATGTCTGTCAAAGCATGTAGTAGAAAGAGGTGCCATAGCAAGTAAGAGCCGCTTCATTGTGGGCGGTTACTCCATGCTCGACGTTTATGGCTTCAACCAGGGGTTGGTTGTATCCGTGGAAGAGCCCCACCACTGTCAGATGGTTCCAGTAAGCCGACCAATAGATTGTGCCACCTCCCAGAGGTTGGGTTGAGGTCATGAAGGCCTGGGGGAAATAGCCTCCGCTGAAGAAATCCTCCCAGCCGGTGAAAGGCATTAGGGGCGGGCCGATCATCTTGATGTTACCCTCGGCGTACTGGCAGTTCCAGGCACCCGGAGTCGGTATCCACTCCCGGGCACCGAGGATGCTTCCCACGTACTTTCTCTTCCCTCCCGGAGGCAGCAGGACGAAATCATCGGATCCAGCCTCTTTTCTCACTGCTCCGCTGTAGTACGCCTTGAATCTGAGGGGAGGAACACCCAGGGATGAATCAGCCAGAAAATAGGCAATCCTGGCCCCGATTCGCCCTGCTGCCACGTCTCTGCCCTGGATACGGATTTGGGCCCTTTGAAAAGGTATGGCGAAATTGGCATAGTAGATGTCCTCTTCCCCCACCGTCTTTATCCCCAGTAGAGCGGTTTGGTAATAGATGTCTTCGGGCGGACGATCCAACGGACCCCAAAAAGCGGGTAGGGGCAAGGTGAAGGCGTCACCGTTCTCATATGTGATGGTAAGATCCAGGTTGTTCCGCTTGTCCAGCGGCAGAAGGTGAGGGATGGCAAAGCGGAGCCCTGAGATGATCCCCGGTGTGTCCAGGTTGATCACTGCCGGTTGATCTGCACCGATTTCATAAGTTCGGCTGAATTCCTGGGCGCCGTAGATTCTGGGTATCTCGAGAGGCTTGCCCAAAGCAGCGGCCACGCTGTTGACCATGGCCTGCTCTGGAGTCCCTGGTTGAGAGAGCCCCCTGAAACTTGGCACGGGCACAGAGGGGTGCAGATACACGCCCTTTATCACGAAGAACTTGGGACAACCTGTACTGGCAATCCTGATAAATCTCTTGAAGAAGAAGGGGTAATGGGTTCCATTTGCGCCGTTGTCCCGATACCGCCACGAAAAAGGCACCCGTGTCAGAAAGCTGGTCATTGGCACGTCCAGGACGGGGGTAGGTTCATAGTCCACGTAAATCCTTATGTTGCCCATCGCCTGGATGTTGCCCCATTCTTTCGGAGGCACACCTGCATTCTCCAGTGCCCTTTCATGCTCCGAGGCCATCATAAAAGGAGCCGTATGGGTAAACCACATGAAAGGGACCACCCCTGGCCCTAATAGCTCGGCCATTACGTATTCGGGGGTGCCATCGAATCCAGGCTTGACTTTGTACTGTTGGAAATCTCCACGCTTGTCAAAGTAACCGTAGTGTGGATCAGAGAATGTGTCCTCTCGGGTATAGTCCCAGAAGTTCCTCTGGATCTCCGGCGCATCATCGTCCAGGATGCGTCTCGCGCTGGAAAACAAGACCGAGGTACCCAGCGGCAGGTACAGGGTGGCTACCGGATTGGCCAGGCTCTCGATAGCCGTCAGCAAGGTTTCTTGCTCTTTGGCTGCCTCCGCCGCGCCCCTTGTTCCCGGGAGACCATCCCGTGGCCTCAGGGCAGGCCCTGAGCCTTGTCGAAGGGCCTGCCCAAGAAAGAAGGCCCCCGAAGCTTTAAGAAAATCTCTTCTATTCACTCGCAGCCACGACCTCCTTGCTTCAGTCTTCAGTGGATATTGCACAGCGGAAGCCGCTGTCCCCGCTGGTGGCTTCTGGGCGCTCTCTGTCTCGAGCACTGGTTCGGATGCTGGGGCGGCCCCAGACATAAGAACCCCCACGGCGGACTCGGTACGTGGTTCCAAAATCGGCGTTGCCAAAGCTGCTTCTCTGATAAGCTGTATACCAGTTATCGCACCACTCCGAGACGTTGCCAGCCATGTCCAGGACGCCGTAAGGACTCGCTCCGGCCGGGTAGGTGCCCACCGGGGCGGTGTAACGATAGCCGTCATCATACCCTCTGACTAACTCTATGAACTGTACGTTCCGATGGTTCTCATCGGCAAAGTTGCCCACCCTGGTCCCATCTTGGGGAAAGGTGCTTCCCCAGGGGTAGACGCGGCCATCGGTGCCTCGTGCCGCCTTCTCCCACTCGGCCTCGGTGGGAAGTCGCTTCCCCACCCATTCACAGTAGGCTTTGGCCCCATGCCAACTGACGTGAGTCACTGGATGGCTTTCGTAGCCCTGCCTTGGCCGGTATTGACCGGCGCTTTCGACGATTTTGCAGCCCTCGTAGTACCAGATGTCGCTGCTGGCAGTGATGTCCAACCATTTCGCCCCCCCCTCTTCCTGATTGCCCATCTCGTTGAGGAAGCGACAATACTCCGCATTGGTTACCTCGTTCTTGTCAATGTAAAAGCCGTGCAGGTAAATCGTGAGCTGAGGGATCTCATCTTCGTAGAAGTATCGTTCGCAGTCCATCTCGCTCACATCCTCGTTGCACAAAGCCAGAGCGCGTTCTGCGTCGGCCTCGTTGGCACCCATGATGAACGGGCCGGGAGGGATGTAAGCCACGTCCGACAGCGAGAAGGTAGGGGTGGGAGTCGGGACTGGCGTGTCAGGGAGAACCCGAGTACTTGTGGAACTCGGTGTCGGTGTAATAGGGAGGGGCGTCGCTGTCCCGGTCGGTGTCGCGGTTGGTGTGTTTGTAGCTGTTGTTGTCCAGGTGGCCAGAGCCACAGCTAGCGTTGCTGCTTCTGCCTCCTGCTTCAACATCATCTGGTCAGTGACTACAAGGCTGGCGAGACCGCAAAATATGAGGAAAACAGCTGCGCCTAGCCCAATAAGAATGGTGATTTGCTGCTTGGTCATTGCGATGCACCAGTTCTGATGTCAAGTCTCAGTCAAAATCGGCGCCTTTGGCGCTCTCCACCGCTGCGGCACAGGTGCCGCAACAGTGGTAGATTTTTGTTACCTGGTCGGGGACCAGCCGGCGATAGAGGGACACAATCTGACCAGCCACCTTTGACCAACTGTAGCGCTGGACCCACTGAGTGGCCTGAACACTCAGCCTGGAGCGCAAGTCGTGGTCCTTGAGGAGCAGGCTGATCTTCTCCGCCAGAGCTTCTGGATCGCGCTCCGGCACATGGAAGCCAGTGATGCCATCCTGGACAGTGAAAGAGAGCCCTCCCACTTTAGAGGCGATGACCGGTGCCCCACAGGCCATGGCTTCTAGGGCCACCATGCCGAAGGATTCGTAATGCGAAGGCACGACCACCATATCGGCCGCTGAATAGTAGGAGGGCAAGGTATCTTGAGCCTGGGCACCCAGGAAGGTGACCAAATCGCTGATGCCCAGTTCCTCTCGTAGGGTCTGCAGACGTTCCATTTCTGCGTTGATGGATTCTGGTTTCTCACTGGCGTCACCGCCCACAATGCAAACACAAATCTCATCTTCCCAATGGGGGAAATCTTCGGCTACGATAGCCATCGCTCTGAACAGGGTATCAATGCCCTTTAGGGGCTCGATGCGCCCCACGAAAAGGACCATATATCGCCGGTCGCACACCCCCAACTGCTGTCGGGTTCTCTCCTGGGAGAGAGGGCGAAAGAGGCTCAAATCCACACCGCAGGGGACGACTTCGATCTTGCACGGGTCGGCACCGTAGAGCCAGACCATCTGGGCTTTTTCCAGGGGGGTGGCTGCTACCAGGCGGTCGGCGAAAGCCATGATCTGGGTTTCGACCTCAATGCGCCGTGGGATTTCTCGCTCCTCCGGGCGTTGGGCCACGCTGTCCTTCATTCGGCCCAGAGTGTGAAACATCTGGGCGACGGGTGTGTCCCAACTCCGGCGCAGTTCACGGGCCACCCAGCCTGAGAGCCAGTAGTGGCTGTGAATCAAATCGTAAGAGATACCCTGCGATTCGGCGAAGCGCTTCACACCAGCCACGAACTCGGGCAAGTGGTCGTAGACGAGATTTTTGTCGTAAGGAGCCTTAGGGCCAGCCGGGACATGGATGACGCGACCGTTCTGTCCCAGGCTGTCCACTCGGGGAACGGCCGGGTTTTGGGAACGGGTGAAGACGTCAACTTGAAAGCCGCGCCGCCCCAGTTCGCGGCTCAGGTCGCGCACATAGACATTCATGCCGCCCGTCTCTTTGCCCCCCAGCATGGCCAGAGGGCAGGTATGCACGCTGAGCATAGCGATACGTTGTATCATCGGTGATCCCCCTCACGGACGATGACCAGCCGATACACCTTTGTCTCTTTGGCCCCGAAGCGGTATTTGTAGGGCTCGTCGCCCCGCAGGAAGTCGAACCTGGCACGACCCAACTCGATGGCGTGCTGGATGCAGTAGGCTAGAAGCACGATGCCCGGACTCAAATGAGCATGGCGCTGGGGATCATAGCCCGAATTGTAGACCAAGATGGCATCCTCGTAGTCGAAATTGAGCATGGAGGCCGCTTGCTTCCCATCTACTTCGATGAAAGCCAGTTGCAACCAGCCAGAGGATTGCAAAACATGGGCCACAGCGCGGAAGAAGCCCTTCATTTGCTCGTCCATGAAATCATCCTTGTCGGCGCTGCTCTCTTGATGCAACTCGATGAAGGCCTCGATCTCCTCTGACAGGTTCCGATCCTGGTCAACGATGTACCAATGGACGTCGGCCTCTCTCTCGATGCGGCGCATCTTGCGCCGTATCTCATGACGTTGCTTCTTATCCAGCGAGGCCAGATACTCATCCCACGTGGCTGGCAGGTCAATGATGGGACACACGTCCTCGATGAGGGTGCGGAACTCGTACCCGCGCTCTGCAGCCATCTCTGCTAGTGCCTGATGAGCAGGCGAGATCTCAGGGACATTGCAAAGCTCCGCCGCGTCCCAGCGGGCCACTTCAGCGCTATCCAGGTAGTCCAGCAAAGCGCCGTAGACTTCCTTCTCACGTCCCTGGGCAACGATGATGTCCAGATAGTCGGAGACATCCACGCAGCCAACGATGCTCAGCTTTCTCTCACCCCTTGCCGAGACGGTGCGGTAGAGGGGAGCGATACCGATCAGATGGCCCTGGTCATCGTGTAGGGTGATCAGGAGGAGGTCTCCTTCACCAAGATGCTCCCACCAGGTCCTTTGCCACTCCCAGGTGAGGAAAAGGGTATCGAAAGCGCTTCGTTTCAACAGATCATTCCATTCCCCAGCCAAAGCATCAAACCCGCCAAGGTCGGTATAGGTCTCGATTTTCATCCCAATCCTCCCCATAAAGTATAACAGATTTTGGTATTTATGACAACTACTTGACCCTCGAGGTAGCGCACGGATCACTGGTCAGTTTATCGTTCTGGAATTGCAGCAAAAGCAAAGCCACCCTGGTCACAGGGTGGCGTGTTTTTGGAGCCACAGCACAGATTGACCTCGAAGCGAACGCTCACTATCTGGCAGGGCACACGTGGTTTCCCACAAACCTAAGGCACGGCTACTCCCGCGCCGATTCTTGGCATGCCTCAACAAGAGCGTTAACGACGCCTTTGCTCAAATCGCTGGCAACGCCGATTCTTGGTATGCCCCCATAATAGTGTTGATAACGCGGGTGTTCAAATCGTCAATATCTTCGTCCGACGGTTTCCCCTCCGTTTTCTCCCACAGGTCTTGCAGACTTTTCTGCGTGGCAGCGAGCAAATGTCGCGTATCAAATCCCCCAGAAGGCACTCCGCTTATTGCGTTCAATGCAGCTTGGACTTTATCCTCATCCAGAGGTTCGCAAAAATCTTCCAGCTTGCGACAACAAGATGAAGATTCTGTTTCTGTGGGTTCCTTCTCGTCCTCGTCGCTGGACTTTTCCGCCAGAGCATACAGATCGGTCTTGAGAATCACCTCAAGAACGGTGTTTCCGACTTCTTCCATGCGATCGGCAGGTAGCTCCACGTAACGCCCCCGGACACGCGCATATACCTTGCTCGTGTCCACGTCTTGGAAGCGCGTATCCCATTTCTCTTTGAGCGGCTCAATGTCAGTTGTTCCCAGTTTCTCCAGCGCTCGGATGGCAAGGAGGACACGAAGGTAAGGGATCGGATGGGTCTCGTCAGCCGCCCGAAGCAATGCGTCGCCAAGGTTAGGACTCTCTCCCATCCGCCGCAACACCCGGAAGGGGAGGTGGGGAAGCATGAGTTGCTGTGTGCGGGCAAAAGCTGGACCAATTTGTAACAAGCCGAAGAGGTCAGCGAAAATCTCTTCGAGCCAGTGGAACCAGATATACTGGATATCGTATCCCTCTCCTCGGCTCCATAGCTCCAGTGCGAGGTTTATCTCTAGTTCGTCACTCAGGCCCTTGACATTTCTGTAGACGTGATGGCCGACTTCGTGAGCGTAAGCGAGCCAGGTCCAGACCTGCCGGTGTCCCCAGTAAGGGGCTACAATGTATGGTGTGGGCAGATCGAAACCAGCGGCGTACAAACTGCTCATGAAAGGCACGACGATGAGCAACTGGTGAGGCATTTCGAGATCCAACTTTTGCTGTTGAACCACCTCGTAGAGACTACGCACCACCCCATCTGCGGCCCGGAGAGATCTCAATATAGGGCCCTCCTTGATTTCTGAATCCCGAGACTCTTTGTGGCGCTGCTCCCAGGCCACCTGGTAAATGGTCCACATCTCGGTGAAATTGCGCAGAAAATCGGCCTGCTGGGCCAAGGCCTTCAGTGTTGGAAGGCTTACCCTGGCTGTTTCGAGCAGAGATTCATCCGACGTCGAGGCGGAGTGAACGCTCTCTAGTATTGAAGGGCTTCCCCTGGCTGTTTCGAGACGCTTGGAGAAGAACTCAACAGCCAGCCATCTCGCCGTACTCACCAGTCGCTCCTCTTCTTTCACCTGGCCACGCACCACAGGGTCAACATCCACCCGATCCTGGATTCCCTTTTGTACCACTTGGAGCCTTGCTGCAAACTCTCGCCCGGGCTCCGGCTCAGACCAACCACCATAATCCCAATCCTGCAGATCCTTGATGGGGCCACCCCAGTCTTGATCGTCCGCAAAAGGAAGCAACGTGACCATAGACTCTTTGAAGGCAAACTCTTGCATCTCCTTTTGCAACGCCCAGCAAGCGTGCTCTAACAACCGGGCCGCTAACTCCAACTCTTCTCTCATGATTTCCTCCTTACTTGAAGAACTGAGTTCTGCTTGGCAGATCTAGAAATCACTCGTATTCATAGCGATCAGCGCCCCCATTTTGCGGGCGAACATTTCTGTGCACCGAGAGCCCATATTCGCCTGAATCTGGCGTAACAGGCTGGCCAGGGCTGGGCAACTGATTTCAGTCGCCCGGCAAGCCGCTGCTCCCAATTCCGCATACGCCAGCATGTAAAGTGACTCCATCAGGTCCGTACAGAATAGAGCCACTCCTACCTCGGCAGGCTCAGGAAGATGCCCAGCCTCGACCTTTGTTCGAAAGGGCGGCGAAAGCAACACCTGGGAAAGTAGGTAGGTATAATTTGCGTTGCGGTAGTCCTCTTGCCAGTCGAGGCAGTCATCACGAATAATGGCTGCCAGACCGAGAGCATCCCAGCACTCAGCCAATGCCGGGATACGCTCGGGCGTGCCGTTTAGCATAGCCAGAGCAACGCAATTGATTTGGACACAGGCCATCTTCCCCCGGGCGATGCGCTTGAATTCATCCAATGAGAAGGGGTGAACTGTGCCGCCATGCATCTGGTGCTCGTCCAGCATGGCCCGCGACATCAGGCCCATGAGCCGCTCGACCTCGCTCCAGAAAGGTGAGTCGGCGGTGAAAAGCTGGCTCAACAAGCGATAGAAATGTAGCAGCACATGCTGAATGGCCAACTTGGCTGCAGCTGGCGCAGTCAGTGGCTCGTCAACGATATGATCCAACAGCAGCACGTACAGGTTCGAGCAGGTCGTGGCCAGAGCCAGTGTGCGCACTTGTCCGGGGTGAACAGCCGGGAAGTCGGATGCAGCGTTGAAAGGCAGAAAGTCAGGCAAGCCTACGCGCTGCGCCTCAGACGGCCAGTTCGTTGGACTCAAAGACAATCGCTGTCCCCAACTCAGGACGAAGTCTGAGAGAGCCCATTCCAATTCAGGAAAGGGCAGATCTTCCACGGTCTCCGGATCCAACCGGCTTAGATGTTCCAGCAGGATTGTCAGGCTAAACGTGTCCGTCGCTGTCATCATACGGATTACGAATTGGCAGATTGTTAACGATGAAGACGCCAGCCAGGGGAGCTATCCTCTTCCCATTCGAAAAATCGTTCGTAATGATCAGCCACTTCGTCGTACAGCTGGAGTCGATGGGCAACCTCCTTCAGTTCATCCTGATGAGCCAGGCGCCACAGCCCCCGGACCAGTTCCTTTTTCCCCTCTTCACGTAGGTCATTGAAGCTCTCAGGCATTACCATTTTCTTCTCATGCAGCCGATCAAGAAAGACATCTGGATCAACTTCATCGGGGGAGCCGAACCCTTTGAAAACGGTCTTCAGCGTGTCCTTCCATGTCATATTGCCTACTCCTTTCTCTACTTAGTTCTAGTTTTTTTCGGTTCCATTCATCCGAGTGGTCTCTACTGACTGGCAAGTTTATTTCAGTGCCCGCTCAGCAAACTCCAAACCGCCGGCAATGCCCGGTGCCAGCAGACCTAGTCCAAACCCGTATGGAAGATCGAGGGGAATAGCACCAATATAGACTCCTAGCGCGAAAATAGCTCCCGGAATCATGCCAGCGACCAAGCCAAAAGCCAGGCGCATCGTCAGTCGGCGGTCTGGAGCCCCGATGCCCGCTGTCAGGTTGATGATAATGGCTACGTTGCCACCACTGACCATCCCTGCGACCACGCCGACGACTGCCCCTAGCAGAGCGTACAGCAGACGCGTATCTCCAAGACCACCTGATATGCCGGCGAACCCTCCCCCGAGCGCTGCGCCTGCCACGCAGAGAAGGGAACTGTGGCGTTTGTCCATAGCCTGGACTGTGCCGAACCCAAAACCAACACCTGCCCCTCCTACCAGGCCAATCACAAAAGCCAGCATGGTCGCAATCGGTAATAGCTCCCCTGCAGCGGACAGTATCGCCCCAGCGAAACCGCCGATGCCAGCACCAATAGCGCCTCCAAGGGCGGCATAGAGAGTCATGATGTTCCTTTGAGCGCGATTACGCCTTAAACGCAGCCGACTGATCTGCCAGCGCAAGCCGAAGGAGTTCAGCTTGGTGGAACGCACCAGGTCAACGCCCTCGTTTTGCAACAGAAGGAGGGTAAGCAGGGCAGATTCGCGGCACTCGCCAGGCTCCCGCAGAGCTGAATCGAAACACTCAACAGCCCGTTCGGGGTCCAGGCTGGCCAACGCCAGGGCGGACTCGAGTCTCAAGGTTGAGGAACGGGCCTCAATCGCCAGCCTCTCCACCCTACCGACCAAGTCCGAGAGCCCGAATTGTCGCACCAGCTTCACGGCCCGGATTTGCAAATCGGGTATGGGGCTATTCAGGCTGTCGTCCAGCACTTGGCTTTTCAACCGATCGTCTACGCGGGCCAGCCAGTCGGCTGCCTGGTGGTCCCGAGCCAATGCAGAGTAGAGTATCAACTCCACGGCACCTGCCGGGAGCGCATCCAGATCAAGGACATATTCCCGAACTATGTCCAGCGTGGTCACATTCAAAGGCGAGCTGGTGGGAGGAGAGCCGCTCACCTTCAGGTAGTAAGCCAGCAGCTTGTCCAAGATCCGCCGGACTGTCCCGGCCCTGGCCTCAGGCGGCGTCAGCTCCAGCCAATGGGCCACCTCATAATCCGCGACCAGCGCAGAATGGTAAATCATGTCTGTTTCTTCAGAAGACAGACCTCCAAGGACTGCTAGATGGGGACGAATCGTCTCCAGTGTCCTTTCGTCCAGCAGCAAATCGTAATGGCGGTAGCCTTCCAGCCGATGGCGCAGCAACTCCCTCATTTGCTTGACTAACAACTGGTCACGGCCAATCCAGTTGGCTATTTCAGCGATCAGATGCTCGTGTGTCAGTTCATATTGCTCTATCTCTCCGATGACCACCCGCTCTATCAGACGCGCGTCGAGCAGGCGGTTCAGGGTGTTTTCCAGTTGCTCGCTATCGGCCCGGGTCCGTGTGAGGAGGATTTCCTTGTCCAGGGGAAGCCGCGTCTGCTGGCTGCTGACCAGTTCAATCAACACATCCTTGGCCAGTGTCTGCATACGGCCTGGCAGGCGCGACAGCACCTCAGCCAGGTAGCCCTGCAAGATGCCCTGCGCTCCGCCCTGTGATTCGTACAGTGCCAGTGTGATGGCTTGGTCTTGCCGTTCGCTGTAAAGCCGGTCGCAAAGGATTTGGAGCTGCGGGGGGGACATCTCGGCCTGCTCCAGATCGTCCAACAGCCTGTCCACTAGGGCCGGTTCATAGGAGACATCAAAGGCCTGAGCCGGGGCGACGATGGCCTGCCGGGCCTCGGCACGGGTCATCGGTTCCAGGCGAAAATGATTGTAGAACAGCGTGCGAATGGCCGTCTCAAAGCGGCTCAGGTCCGAAAAGTAGTCGGCCCGCAGGGAAAGGATAAATTTCACCGGCAGGCTGTAATCGTAGTAGCAGGCGGCTATATCGTGGACGACTTCCTCCTGGGCTTCCTCGTTCAGGTAGAGGAAGAACTCCTCGAACTGGTCCAGGTAGAGAACGAGCGTTGTCTCCTCCGGCAAGGCCCCCGTGGCCGTTTTCAGGAAAGCATGGAGCGACAGGTCGCCGAGGTCTGGCCCTACCTCGCCCGCTGTGTCCACGATAACTTTCTTGACTTGTCCGACGGGGTCGTTGTAAGTCCGTGCGTAAAGGGGTAAGTCTCCTATGGCCAGCAGACGTGGCGATAGACCGGCGTTCAGCAGTGAGGTTTTGCCAGCGCCCGAAGGGGCGTGCAACACGGTCAAGCGGTGTCTTTCATCTTCCCCCTGCACCCGACGCAGCAAGGTTTCTATAGCCGCTTGGCGGCCGTGGAAGATTTCAGCGTCGCTCATCTGGAATGAGAAGAGGAATTTGTAGGGGGCACCAGGCTGCCCCCGTCTTGCCCTTATGCTGTCGGCGTAGGCGTGGGTGGCGCGGCGAATGAAATCGCGCTGGGTCTGCCAGACCGGGTCCACCTGTTCTGCCATTGGCGGCGCGCGACCTGCCAAGATGGCCTCAATACGGGCGACTTCTTCTTCCTCCCGGTCAATGGCATTCAAGATGGCGAGGGGCACATCGAGGCCGTACATGGCCTTTTTCTCCTCCAGCCTATCGAGGTTCTTGCGATGCTGGGCCATCTCGCGCTGGAGTGACTCGACTGATCGTCGCATGATTTGACCTACACCTTGCGATAGATGGGCTGATTGCAGGCATCAGCACCACCCCGTTCGGCACCTACTTTGACTTCTAGCTAGGGGTGGGGATGAACGTCGCAGGCACGCGGCGCGGGACATCGGCTGCTTGCGCCCAGGTGGTGACGGGGACAGGGACGGGGGTGGGGACGCTGTCAATGAATCTGATAGGCGTCAGACCATCATTTGCTTGTTATTACTATTTTATCACACTTCAGTCACTTTGTCAATACCCTTTAGAACCTTTCTGGAATTGCAGCGGAAGATATGCTATAATCGGGCATGCAGAGCAAAGCCGAGGTGGATGGTGAAGGGAAAGCTTCCGGCAAAGGTGGCCCTTCTGGCCATTCTGGTCCTGCTGCTGGGACTCAAGGCTGAGCCTCAGCCAGTTGTTGATCTG
>Ga0180438_10008892_pt1 | contig 12653 bp, 10 predicted proteins | sample SS_ome_12_FD_132455 | JGI IMG/M metagenome (GOLD analysis project Ga0180438, IMG submission 132455) | Hypersaline lake sediment archaeal communities from the Salton Sea, California, USA - SS_3_D_2 metaG | ecosystem: Environmental > Aquatic > Non-marine Saline and Alkaline > Hypersaline >...
CACCGAGAGGTCGCGTTGGTAGTCGGCGCGATCCGGCTCGGCCTGGGCCAGCCGCTCTCGGATCGCCAGGGCCTTGAGGTAGGCGTCGCGCGCCGCGACGCCCTGGCCAAGCGCGCGGTACAGGTCGCCCGTCTTGTTGTAGGACACCGAGAGGTCGCGTTGGTAGTCGGCGCGATCCGGCTCGGCCGCCGCAAGCCGCTCGTGGCTGGCCAGTAGTATCGAGTAGCGCCGTAAGGCCTTGTCCGTGTCGCCGAGGGCCAGGTGCGCTTGGGCTTCTTCGTCTGTCACCGCCGCGAAACCTGGGTGCGTTTCCGGCAACGTCTCGAGCACTTCCGAGGCGAGGGCCGCGATACCCATCGAATGCTGGAATCGGCGCAACGCGCCAAAACACAGATGTGCGCTTGCCACCGCGGCGTCGAAGTCTTCCCCTTCGAGGAAGTTGCGCACCGCCTCCACGGCGTCCTCGAGACTGTGACTCTCGTGCTCAACACGCCACATGCGGTAGCCGCCCGCACGCACGCATCGCGCCGGGTGACCCGCGGCATCGATATGGGCCAGCCCCTCCGCGGTCCAGCGATGGACTAAGGCCGACTTGTCCGGGAAACAATGGAGGAGCGCCAGATCCTCGAGTCGCACCAGCGCTTGTTCGGCAGCATCCGGATCGCCAGGACTGGAAGCGTCGTCGCTCGCCAGCATCCGTGCCAGACCGGCAGGTGTGACCGGGATGCTCGACACGGCAACCTGTAGCAAGGCCGCGTCGACCCCCTCCTCCCGCGCCAGCCCAAGCAGTTCCTCGAGGAAGATATCGCGCGCGCCCAGCGCCAACGCTGTCCGAAGCGACTCGTCGAGCTGTCCCGTCGTGGCCTTCCCATCAAGCTCGGCGGCTGCGAGAAGCCCCTCGAGCTTCCCTGTCACATGCGGCAGCCGTCCGACGCCGCCACGCAGTAGTCCGTCGAGAAACTCGAGCATCCGGGGATGGCCGCCGATTACGCGGAGAACCCTGCCTATATCTCGCCCCTCGAGGCCGTGCAACGCCGGCAGGCGCAGCAACAGCTTGCGCGTCTCTGCCGGGCTGAGCGGACCTACCGGCACCCGGCGGAGAAACGAGGCCGCACCGGGGATGGGATAGCGGCTCGTGATCAGGAGCCGGCCGCGGCGTGCGCTGCTCAAAAGAAGCCCGAAGGCCTCGCGCACGTCAGGGTCGAGGAAATCGTCGCCGCCAGGCTCGAGGTTTTGCTCGAAGTCGTCGAGCACCAGGATCACGGGTTGCTCGGCCAACGCCTGCGCGACAAGTGCCAGCCGGGTGTTGTCATCGAGGTCGGTGCGACCGATCAGCTCGCCAAACTGCCGGGCTTGCCCCACGCCGCTTTCAAGGAGGGCACGGCCCACGGCATTGGCGATGCCCGCGAGGTCGAACCGGCCCGCATGGGCTGGAACCAGCCAGTCCTCTTCGCGCAAGCGTTGCATAGCGCGGCCCGCGACGGCGCTCTTGCCCACGCCGCCAATCCCGGTCAGCACGACGCCCGCGTACTGGCGGGCGTCGTCGCGCAGGGTTCGCAAGGAATCCCGAAGCTCGGCGCGCCGCCCGATCAGATCGTCAATGCGAAGTTGTGGCACCGGCCCCACCACCTCGTACACTGGCCTGACCCTCAACGGTTCCTTGTCCAGGCCGAAGTTGGCCAGCGGACGCTCCATTCCCGCAACAAACAGCGTCGCCGTAGCGTACTCGGGTTGGGTCTCAGCCAGCGGGGCGCCCCGCTCGACTGCGGCCAGACGCGCGCGCTCGAGGTCTTTCCGGGCGTCAGCCAGCGCCAAACTCGCAAGCAGGTGTTCCCGGCGCGCCAGGTGCTGATAGAACGCGTGGGCAAGCGCGGTCGCGTAGTAATCGCTCACCGAGGTCTGCATCGCCAACACGGCCGGCACGCCCGCCCGCAGCAACGCCTCCGCCAAGCTCGCGGTCTGACCCGTCTGCACACCCCCGTGGCAAGCGCTCAGAAAAACCAGCGGCAACGCCCGGCCTTTTTCCCGCACCGGTGCGATCAGGTCGTGCGCCGTCGTAGGAACGGCCCGACCCTCCTCGTCCTCGAGTTCGAGCGTGCCTGGGCTGCCGTGACAGGTTAGATGCAGCACGTGATAGGCGTCGGCCTCGATCGCCGCGCCGATCACGTCAGGATGGCCAACCTCCAAAATCCGCACTTCGGCGTTCTCATGCCTATGCGCCGGCTCGACCGCGTCGAGAATGTTCTGGAGTTCGCGTTCCTGGTCGAGCACGGCCGTTGGGCTTTGCCCCTCGTCCGGTGCGCCCACCGCGACGAGGATCTTGAGAGGACCGGCTAGCGGGTCCGCGGCGTTTGCATCCATGTCCATCGGCCGGCGCAGCATGATGGCCGAACCGTGGGTAGCGACCAGACGGCCGTCGGGCAAGCGCAGCCCTTCAAAAGGCAGCCCGAGCAGGTCGCTGCCCTCGGCTTCCACACAGATCTCGACGAGGGTTCCGACCGGGCAGCCGTCGAGCAGGTCGGCAACGGCCGTACCCGATTCCCCGGGAAAGCAAAACGACCCCAAATGGCGGCCCAGGTCCGCCACGCTCGACTCGAGCGCGGCACGCGCCGCGGCAACCGGATCCCGGCGCACACCCGCGCGAAATCCACGCAGAAACTCGCTCTGCGCGCGAAGCAGCAGCGGCGGGACCGACGCGTGCAACGCAGTATCATGCACGGCATCGCCGATCCGTACCTCAACGGCCACGCCGCGGTCTCCGTTGCGCCGCAGCGAGATGAGCACCTTGTGGACCTGTCCGTGTTCTCGTAGCGGAACGGCCGGCCGGCCACTCCTGCGCCCCAGCAGCGCGTCGGCGATTGCTTCGATCTCGTCGATCCCCCGGCGTGCGAGCGGGCGAAGCAGCGGCGGCACCCAGGCGTCCTCACCCAAAGTCACCGGGATCAAGACCTTCCGCTCCCGGATCCGGGCATACGTAAGGTAACTCACCTCGGCCTCGACCCAGTGGCTCTCCCTCGAATTCACCGAGAACACAATGATTCCGGCGTGCGCCTCCTCGAGCCCGGCGTTGATACTGGCTACAATGTCGTCGCCCGGGCCGATCTCCCATTTGTCGAGCCACGGATCGATGCCGCGTTCCCGCAACGCCGCCGCAAGTCCCTCGACCAGAGGTTTGTCTTTCGACGAGTGACTGATGAAGACGCGTGGGCGCGGTGTGCTCCCGCCAACGTCTGACTGTGCCGCGTCGCCCACAATACGGCCCTCCCAATGCACCCCAACGCGGAGGCTGAGCGTAACAGACAAATAGCGTATTTTTCAAGATACTCCAGCAGCGAGTCCAGCCGCTACGCACAGTTGACTCACCTCTGTGTCGCTCGGCGCAGAAGGCTCCCGGCCACCAGGAGCAGCGCGAGCGCGTCCACCCCGCCATCACACAGGTTTCGCAGATTCTCGGCCGACGCCCCTGAGGGCAAAGGCGTCGTGAATGGCACGGGCGCGCTGGGGGGCAGGTCTTGAAGTATAAGGTCTCTCCCGGAAAGAAGGGAGCATCAATCTACCCGCGGCGCGGTGTCTCGCCTGGTCTCTGAGGGGTCCACACCGAACCCAGATCCCCACAACCGCCCCGCGCGAATCCACTCGCCCTTTCTGTCCCCAATCCCCGCCCGAAGTGGTGAATTCTGCGCAAAGATCGCCGATAAGTCAACCGAACACCCCTTGTTCCCCAAAACCGCCATGCCGAAAGCGGCGCAAGGGCGCGCCGCGCGACGCTGGCGCAACTCGCCCAAAGTGCAACAAACTCCCTTTATAAGTAGGGGCACATGGTCGGGAGCACGGGCGTAATAGGGGGGCAGGCGATGGGCAACGCGGCGGCAATGGGTGTCGTGGCTGGCTGTCGGTACTCGGGTATTCCGAGCGGGGTTCTGCGCACGAGTGAGGGCAATAACGTGAGGGGTCGGGGCAGCCCGGGCAACGTGCTTCGGCGGCGGGCGCCTCGGGATCAGCCGGCTTTGTGGTTTAGGCGATAGACGAACGCGAGGACTTCGGCCACGGCGCGGTAGAGTTCCTCGGGGATCTCGACGTCGACGTCGAGTTTCGCCAGCACGGCGACAAGATCGGGATCTTCGTGGATGTGGACGCCGTGTTTTCGTGCAATCTCGATGATGCGTTCCGCGAGCAGGCCCGCGCCCTTCGCGACAACGCGCGGCGCGGCGTCTCGACCGGTCTCGTATCGCAATGCGACGGCCCTGCGTCGTTCTTCTTTCTGTTCCTCGTCCGCCATCACACACTCGCACTGAAGCCGGCAAACCGGCGCATCAGGTTCGCCACGGTTTCGAGACGGTTGCCGTCCCACAACATGGCCTTGACCTCCGCGTTCGGATACCCGACGCGGTCTAAGGCCGCAGCCAGTTCGTCTGCGTTGTTCTCGATTGCCTGGACGACGTCTGCCCGCGTCGCCCGAAACCAACAACTACAGCGCCCCCGGACAATCTTCACGCTGATCCAGAGGTTCCCGAGCCGCGTCATGGAAAGGTCTATGGCCACGGTGGCGTTCTGCCAATCAAAGGCCCGTCGCTTACCCCGGCCTTCATTGAAAAAGTGAACTTGGAAGTGTCTGAGCGCCCCGTCCGGATCACAGGGCACCTCGATGAACAGGTACGGCTGCTCGAACGTCCGCAGGTTCTGAAGCTGCGCTGCATCGAGCCGATCGAGTATCCGCGCCACGGCGTTCTCGAAACTCCGTAACTGGCCGAGGCCCCTCAAAAACCGGGCCAAAGCCGCGTTGCCCCGCAAACGGCTTACCTGTGCGCGCAGATCGGACTCGAGACGTTCCAGCAGGTTCTCGACAGCGCCCGATGCGATGGCTTGCGCGATTTGCGCCTCCGCGCCGGCACGCGCCATCGCCTCGAGCGGACCTGGAAGGCCGCCGGACTCCGAAAGCACAAAACGCGCCGCCAGACCCGAAAACTCTTCGGCAACGTCCGGCGGAATCGCGCCGGCCGCCGCCGCCTGCGAAAGAAGCGCCGCGATGTGCCGGAGGTCGGGGCCCATTGTCGCCCGCGACACGAACAGCGACACGAGCCGCTGAAGCGTCGTTTCCGTCAAAGGCGCGTTCGCCGGGAGAAGCCGGGCCGCGGCCTCTTCCGGCAAGACCGCGCCCAGCGATTCCAGAATGGGCGCCAACAGTGACTGGATCAGGCGCGCGCCGGCCGCGGCCTCGGGGGTCGGCGCGGTTCCCGCCTGTTCGAGGGGCGTCAGCCGGAGCACCAGCCCGGCCTCGCTTTGGGCCGCCTCGACGAGCACACTCTGGCCCGCCTCGAGCGCCGCACCCGACTCGATAGGCACGCGTACCCCCGCCACCTGGACCACCAGCCCATCCGGCGTCCCTTGCACGATCCCTTGCAGCGTTTGCCCGGGCCGGAAGCTTGCCGCCGCCGGCAGATGCTGAGGGAGTGCGATGATGGTGGGAGGTCGAACACCGCCTGAATCGCCCACACTACTGTTCCTTGTCGGGACGCAGACTCAATATGAGACGTATCTCGCCTTTGCCGACGCCGAGTTCGCGGGCAATCTGCGCCACCGTCATTCCCGCGTCGTTGTACTCATAGACCCGGGCGTGCAGCGGCGGTATCCGACCTTGGCCGTTCCCGCCTCGAACGGTTGCGCCCGGTTCACCCCGCGTTGCGGGCGGCCTCGCGGTTCGGTTGCCCTCCATGTTCAGAAGCGCCCGAAAGGCTTCCCGGGCCGACTCGGGATCTTCCGGGGTCTCGGGCGGGATACTCGGGGCGGCTTCAAACTCGTCGGCAACGGTGTCCGCGCCGCCAAAATCCATACCCACCCAGCCGTCAACCAGGGCGTCGTCGTTCGAGGCGGCGCCCCGAGCGCCGGCGGGCCGAGGTCGGCCTTTCGGAATGCCGCTGATATCCCGCGCCGTACTCGATGCGGGCGCCAGGGGCTCGGGCTCGGGCAGGTCGGAGAAGTCCGTCGCCAGTTTGCGAAGCTCCTCGGCGTTGTGCACGTTTCCGCGCTCGATGTCCGGGATCGATATGCGCCCCGCACGGGTCGAGCGGCCCGGGGATTTTGCGTGTCCGGCCTCGGGGCCTTCCGAGGCATAGGAGAGCTGTCGTTGAATGCTGGTCAGGTCCGCTTTGGCGTCCTCCATGGCGGCCGACAAGTCCCGCTGTGCGCGGACCAGCTTCTCATGGTTGTCCAACGCCGCGTGGACCATCTTCCGAATAAGCGCTATCTTCTGGTCGATGTTTTCGTTGAGTTGCCGGACAAGTTCCTTCTGCTGACGCAGCAGATCGCGCATGGTTTGGAAAAGAATCATCATATTGGCGAGATCTTGTTGGGGATTGCGCACGGACGCCGCTTTCTTCTCGCGCTGATAGAGGATATACAGATACCTGAGGGCAAGGAACGCGGCAAGCATGCCCACCACGGAGAGCGCGAATTTTAACGATTCCCACATCGCCCTGTTTCCCTACGCGCAGCAATGCCCCATCCGGCATCTGCGGAAAGAAAAGGCCCCGGCGCGCACCTACACCGTCACGTCCAGATGATGCTCGTCCGCGTCCGGCGCGTGCGGTTTGGTTTCATCCTTGCCCTTTTCGGCGCCCTTTTTTCCTCGGCGGCGGCGCCCGACAAAAGGATTCCGGCGGCGTCCGTCGGCGTTGACGCGTTCGCTTTCCGACTCGTGCGTCTGTTGAACCTGCGTTTCAACGCCCACCCGATCTTCCTCGACGTCCGACGCCTGGCGCTGAACCGCCGCCAACGAGGCCCGATCCGCGACGTCTTGGATTCGTTCCGCGGCCGTTGCCCGGCCCAGTTCCGTCTGTAAGTCTACCGGTTGCGGCATTAGTCCCTACTCCGCATGACCTTGCGCAGCGTTTTCATTGCCGCACTGTGTATCTGGCAGATCCGTGATTCCGACACTTCCAACACAACGCCTATCTCTTTCAACGTCAGTTCTTCGTAGTAATATAAGTTTAACACTTTTTGTTGCTGATCGGGTAGACGCAGAATGGCGGCGACGAGCCGTTCTTGCCACTCGTTCTGCTCTGCGACGGCTTCAGGGCTGGCCGCCCGTGCGTTGCTGACCACATCGAACTTGTGGCCCTCCTCACCGTCTTCGCTCGGCAAGTAGTCATCCAACGACAGCACCTGCGCTGTTTGAACTTGCGCAATGATGTCTTCGACGTGCTCGGCCGTCGTGCCCAGTGCGTCGCCTATTTCATCCGTTGACGGCTCATGACCTTTGCCATGCCGGAGCTTCTCGCGGGCCGCGCCTACCTTTCTCGCCATGGACCGCAACGACCGCGGCGCCCAGTCCAGCGTCCGAATCTGGTCGATGATGGCGCCGCGCACCCGTATCGAGGCATAGGTTGTGAATTTGGTATCCTGACGATGGTCGAATTTCTCGACGGCGTCGACCAAGCCAAGAACGCCCCAACCAACGAGATCGTCTAACTCGACGCTGGGCGGTACGTGAATGGCCATGCGCCCGGCAATGTAGTTGACAATGCGCATGTGGCCGACGATAAGCCTCTCGCGCGCCGCCTCGTCGCCGCGTTCTTTAAAGCGAACCCAGAGTTCTTTTTCCTCGAGTTCCTTCAACGCAGACTCTCAATCCGCTCTTCGGGACTGATGATCTCAGTGATTCGCAATCCGAATTTCTCGTCCACGACCACCACGTCGCCCCGGGCGATAAGCTTGCCGTTCACGAGGAGTTCGATGGGTTCGTCCACGAGGTGGCCCACCTCGATGATCGAGCCGGGACCAAGCGCCAAGATCTCGCCAATGGGCATCTCGACGCTCCCGAGCCGCGCCGTAGCCGTCAACTCGATGTCCAGGACCCGCTCGATGTTCTCTGGGATCTCGGCCACTTCGGCCAAAGCCCCTTGTTCGGCCTCTTCCTCGGGGCCGAATCCACTGAGAATGTCGCTCATTTCCGCTTCAGACAACTGTGGCGATTCGGAGACCCGAGCGGCGGCGTCCTCTTCGGCCTCCTCGCCGAACAGCAGCTCGACGAGTTCCTGAGGCACTTCCCCCTCCAATCGCTGTCCAAAGAGCAGCACGGCCGTCCCGTCAATGTCGGGCTCGGCGGAGAACTGGAGCCGGGCCGCCGTCACGGCGTCCCCCAACAAGGCCGACAAAGCGGCCGCGGATTCGGGGCCGCCAACGGTAAGGTCGATGTTCTCGAGTTCGAGGTTTTTCTCGAATTTGTCGTTCAGATTGTTGATGCCACCGCCCAGAAAAGACTCAGAAACCTCGCGCAACGTGGCGAGATCTTCTGGGCCCAGTTCGCCTTCTCCCGCGCCTTTCTGCCCGGCCACCAACGCGGCAAGCTGTGCCATGTCGTTCCTGGCGAACAACATCGCCACCGCGCCAAGCCCTCCCTTGAGTCGCGCTTGCATGATGACGGAGTGCTTCTCGAGCAACCCCGCAAGCGTGTCGGGCGCCAAATCGTTCATATCAGAGACGTCGTAGACGAACGAGAGCGACAGCAACGCGTCGAGCACGTCGAACGCGCCTTTCAGATAGCCTTGCGCAATGACGTTTGAGGCACCGGTATTCACGACACGCCTTCTCAGTCGCGAAGCAGTTCGGATATCTGCACCGCGCTCAATTCCCCTGTACGCCCCGGGCGGGCCTTGAACCGCTCTAACCCGCCGACTTCAATAATGATAGATTCTTTGACATCCGAATCCAATTGGACCACGTCGCCCACCTGCAACCTCGCCAATTCCTCGACGGGCAGACGGGCGTGACCCAGTATTGCTTCGAACGGCACGCGGACTCGGCGCACCGTGCGCTCGATTTGTTTCCGCGTTAGCGCCGCCATTTCCGGACCCATCTTCCGAACCATGTGGGTCTGCTGCGAAATCCGATCTAAAACGGGATTGAGCACCATCAGCGGGATACACATGTTCATCGACCCGACCGTTTCCATGATGTGCACTTCGTAGCCGACGAGGATGATCATCTCGCTGCCCGCTACGATCTGAACGATCAGCGGGTCGCTCTCTTGCTGGATTATGCTGAGATTGAACTCCACTAGGGTTTCCCAGGAACGGCGGAAGCAATCAAGAATAATGCCGACAATCCGGTGGACGACGCGGTTCTCGATCTCCGTCAGTTCCCGTGGCTCGCCCAGGCTCAGGCCTCTGCCGCCGAGCAGTCGGTCGACGATGGGAAACACCAGGGCCGGACTCAGTTCTACGACGGCGTTGCCTTCCAGCGGGGACATGTCGACAACGGACAGCGAAGTCGGACGCGCCACGGACAATATGAACTCATCGTAGGTTAACTGGTCGATTGACGTTAGATCGACGCGGACGACCGTCCGCAGAAATGGGGGAAGTACGATGCTCAGCTCGCGCGCGAACGCCTCGAAAAAGCTCTGCAACCCTTTCAATTGCTCTTTCGACACACGCTCCGGGCGACGAAAATCGTACGTCGTCATGTCGCGGCCGGATATCGGCTCGAAGGCTTTCTCTTCTTCTTCGGCGGCTATCTCGCCTTCGCTCACGGCACTCAGGAGCAGGTCGACCTCGTCCTGGCTGAGTATGTCCGCCATCTTAGGATGCCCTCACCGGTTTTGCCAGCACCACTTCATTCTTTACAGCGAGTATATCACAGCGCCCGTACCCGCGCAACCACACAGATTATGGATAACGCATGTATTCCTAATCAGATACGCAACAACAGCCATCGGGTGAAGCCAGTAGACGCGCGCCGTGATAACCACATTTTGAATAGTTTAGTCTATAGATACCCATTCGCACTGTCCAACGTAATCGTCGCCGCGCCGCCGGTACGCCGGAGGCCGCGTTTTCGTCTCTCCGAATCCGAAACCGCAGTCTCGCAAATCATCGGTTACCGGCTCCCCGTAAAGCCATCGTGTTTGCCGCCATTGCGTTTGCCGTCAACGGATTCCGAGCGACCGATTGAAAGCCCTGCGGCACCACAGGCCGACGCGGGAATCCAAGAGTGCCAGGAGGTCCAATTCGCCGTTCACCTTTGCCTTGAACGTGGGCAACGTATCGGTCGCGTCGATCCAAATGCGCCGCAGTTGCCATCGGTCGGCGCCCGGCCGGTTTCCGCCGTAGCGGTTCGATGCCGCGACCGGGAAACCGCATTCGCGCACAATCCGTACGCTGAGGGCATTATAGTCCGCGGCGGCGCCGAAGGGGTAGGCAAACCCCGCAGCGGGTTGTCCCAAGTGTTGCTCGATATGCCTCGCGGCGCCTTCGATCTCGGCACGCTGTTCCGCCTCGTTCAACGCGGCGAGTCGCCGGTGGCTTACCGTGTGTGCGCCGACTAACACGCCCATGCGGCGTATCTCGCGGACTTCATCCCAGGTCATGAGTCCGCTTGCACCGGCGTGGTCGCCGAGATCCAGGGTTTGGCCGAGGCGTCCGGTCACCACAAACACGGTCGCGGGAATGCCGAGCGCTTGGAGCACGGGCGCGGCGTTGGTCAGGTTGTCGCGGTAGCCGTCGTCAAACGTCACGGCGATTCCGCGTCCCGCCTCGACGCCTGCCGCCAAAGGCAGTACCTCGTGACTGGCTGCGAGCCATTCCATCTGCGCCCTGAAATCCTCGGGCGCCACGTTCATGTCGTGTTTGCGCGTGCCGACACTGTGATACGTCAGAATGCGCAGGCACGGCTCGGCGCAACGGACAACTTTTCCCGGAATAGCCGCGCCGTGCTTCAAAGCCCGCTTGACGGCGGCTTTCAGCCTAGGCCCCGCGTCCAACGGCCTCCTCCTTTGCGCAAAACACCCCCCAGAAATACCCACAGGCATACGCCAGGTACGCCGCAAACCGCAGGAACTGCGCCCGAAGGAGCGCCCTCGCCAGCCGGAGCGGAAATCGCATCGCGCGATAGCCCAGGCTGATCCGGGCCCGCGACGTATCCGCGCCGGGTTTCTCATGGGTTTCATAGACGCTGTCGGGATGAAACTTCCGCGCATACGCCGAGCCGAAGCCATTCCGGAAAAACGTGCGCAACAGCGGCCCCCAACCGTTCGGCAGCGGGTGATAGATGCAGGCCCCGGGGGCCAACACCACCCGGTATCCTGCCGCTCGGAGCCGGACGCGCAAGTCCGGGTCAAGTCCCCGTATGATATCCTGTCTTTCGCGGCCGACTTCGGCAAAGACTCTCGCCGGGATGGCGCAGCAGCCGTGACACGCGAAATCGCTGTCGGCAATCGCATCTACCACGGGCGTATTGAAACGAGGAAACTGACGGGCGGCGCGGCGCTGAAAACCGCTTGCGTCGGGCGGCACGACAATGCTGGCGCCGGCCATGCCGATCGAGGCGTCCGCGTCCAGCGTCCCCACCAGCTTCTGAAACACCGTCTCATCGGCCAAGCGGCTGTCGTCGTCCAGAATGATCAAGATGTCCCCCAGCGCGCGCGCGGCGCCGTCGTTGATAGCCTTCCCTTGCGGCGAAACGCCCTTGACCACATGGGTCTCGAAATCCTGGAACGTTTGCGATTCGATGCTTTCAAGCAGACGCGGCACGCATCCGTCGCGATACCCGTCCCACGACGGGATGATGACGCTCACGCGCGGCTTCTCGCTCACCAGGTTTTCCTCGCTCATGACACCGGAGTATATCCCCGAGTGCCCGGCGCGTCAAAGCGTACGTGGGTGAGGCGTGCAGACAAGCAACGGCGCCGTGATGCCGACTCGGTTCGGATGGATGTCCGCAGCCAGCGAGTGCCAAATCCGCGCAAGGGGCCGAACCAGCAAATGGCGCCGTACCCACTGAGTACGCTTGCGCATCGGGGCGCGGGCTGCCCCGGCCCAGGCGCAAAGGGACCGTGCCGAATGAGTGCGCGTTCAAAATGAACGCGAAGCGTGCACACCGGTCGTCACGCCTATACGCGCGTATTTGGGCGGCGTGAAAGGCTATTGAACGCTGTTTCAGGCGTCTGCTATACCATGGCCGCGGCAAGAGAAACCCAGCGTGGAGGGGAACCAGCCCATGTTGTACTTGCTTCTTCTCATCACAGCGGGCGGGGCGGCAGAGGCCACGCTTCCGGACTGCGTCATGGCACTCGACCTCGAGGACGGGTGGACGCGCGAAACGCAAGGGCCGTGGCGGATGCGGTACGACCACCGTGAACTCCTTGCCATGCGGCATCCGTGGCAGCCGAGCCGCGCGGGCGATTTCGCGTCGGTATCACGAACGGTGACGGTTCCTGCCGGCTGGCAGGGGCCCGTCTACATGTTCTTCTATTGCTCGGACGACTATCATACCTACTCGTGGCGACCCGGTGGGCACATGGCCTACTATATGTCGGCCGAGGGCTTCATTGGGCATCGGTTTAAACGCGTCCTAGTCGATGATCAGGTGGTTTGGGAAAGCGACGTTGCCGACCCGGTGCTCGAGGGTCATTGGCGTGGAACGGCGCCCCGACGCAAAGTCCAGCTGCCCGTCGAGCCGGGGCAAGAATTCGTGCTGACGTTGATTGTCCAGGACGACGTCGCCTCGACAACCGTCCTCGAGGAGGACTTCTACGCGTCCGGAACGTTTGCCTCACGCGACGAAGACCCCGACGCGTTCAACTTCCTTACCCACGTGTATTGGGGCGACCTATTCCTGACGGACGGCGATACCCATCGGGACACCGACCCAGCGGC
>Ga0180438_10008893_pt1 | contig 12652 bp, 9 predicted proteins | sample SS_ome_12_FD_132455 | JGI IMG/M metagenome (GOLD analysis project Ga0180438, IMG submission 132455) | Hypersaline lake sediment archaeal communities from the Salton Sea, California, USA - SS_3_D_2 metaG | ecosystem: Environmental > Aquatic > Non-marine Saline and Alkaline > Hypersaline >...
AAAGACTCTAAAGGAATACCCTGATTCACTCGTAAAAATCGTTCCGGTTCAATGGTTCGTTCCCGATTCGGAAGCGGATTGAAAGAATCTTCATGTAATGTGGTGGCAAAACGTGGCGTGGCCACGGCTTCGAACGGAGACATTTGGAATTCAATTATTTTAAGCACTAGATTCAGCGTGGTCTGGTCCTGGACATCACCCCCTTCGACACTAATGGCCAGGAACGGTTTATTATGTTTAAAAACAAACGTGGGTGTCAGCGTAATTCTGGGACGCTTTCCTGGCGCTATCGCATTCGGGTGGCCGGGCGTGGTGTTCAGGCTGCGCAGACGGGTACCGTGGGTCACACCGGTGTTTCCACCCGGACCAGCACTACTTCCCCAACCACTTGGCGTGGCTGCCACGATGTTACCCCAACGGTCGACTACACAACAGGTGGTTGTCCCGCCATCCGCCGGCAAATAGTGACTCATCGTTTTGACCGCCTGCATGAGGATTGGATCTCCAGGCTGACAAAGATTTGAGGCGTGATTCAAATCAATGAGTTGTCGACGGAGCCTGGTATAGTGATCAGAAAGCAGGCGATCCAACGGCACCTCAATCAGGCGTGGATCACCATAATAGGCATCCCGATCGGCTAACGCCAGTTTCAAAGCCTCGGTAACCAGGTGAATATAATCGGCGGACAAATAGCCCATCTGTTTCAACTCATAGCCCTCAAGCAATCGTAACGCTTGCAGGAGAACCGGCCCCTGCGTCCAGGTATTGCATTTGTAAATCGTGTATTCTTTATATTGCATCGAAACCGGTTCTTCAATCCATGTTTGATGTTGAGCCAGATCCCGTTTGGTGAGGAACCCACCGGACCAAAGGTACCATTGAACCAGGGAATCAGCAATATCACCCCGATAAAACCGGTCTGCAACGGCTTGAAGTTTATGGAGCCTTGATCCGGAATGGTTTTGTTCGGCCTCAACCAGTTTATTGAGTGTTTCCGCCAGATTCGAGTACCAGTGTGCTTTATTTGAAGCAAGAATTTCAAGCGTAGGCGCCACAACCGTTTCAAATGACTGTGTCCCAGACATTTTCAGCAGCGTTACACACAGATCTATCACAGCCGGAACGGCGGCGGCTTTGATGTCGTCCGGAGGAATTCCATAATCATAGTACCAGCGAATCGCGCCTGAGTCGAGGGGAGCGCCGCCCTGTCCGGAGAGCACTTTGACCGTCTCCTTTTGGGCATCATAATAGAGTAGTGGTACTTCACCACCGATGCAGAAGGAACCATAATCGGTGATACTCAGCGCCAGGATCACGGCGCTGGCCGCGTCGGCCGCATTACCACCTTGCTCAAGAATCTTTAATCCGGCTGCTACCGAACCCTGTTCGCCGGCGGCTACCAGCCCCATTTTGCCCTGAGCGTGCCAGCCAAAAGGTTCCGCCCATAAACTTGCCAGTGATATCAGGGACAGTGAAAAGCACGTGAGGGCAATGAATTGAATTTTTGGAATGGCTGAAAAATTCAAGTGCATTATTTTACACCTCCCATTCGCAGGTCATTTCGGATATAATAAATGGGTCCATGCCAATAAGTACGGGCCCCAATGACATCCAAATCGCCATCCTGATCAATGTCCGCCAGTTTTCCGTCGTACATGCCACCCTGCGCATCATCTGGCGAGCTGGACCGGGCGTCATCCGGGAGACGCGTCTGGGTCCAGTCACTACCGTTGCCATTGTTCAGATAGATCCGCACATCCTGGGGCGAACCTACTAACGGAGGGCCGTCTCGTTCGAAACGACCAGCCAATACATCAATATCTCCGTCCAGATCGATGTCGCCGGCATCGAGGGTCTGGCACCAGCCATATTTTGGATCAATGACGTGTTCGGTCCAGACATCGGTGGGATCCGCCGCACTGTACCAGGAAAGCGGATATTCAGGTTTTTCGGAATGACTGATAATAACATCCAACCGGTTATCGCCGTTGATATCAGCCACTTTAACATCGGTGGCATTGCGTTGCCAGTTGTCGCGCTGATTGTACCATTTTTCATCAATATTATGTTCCTGGTAGTCCCCGGTTCTCGGTGCCGCCGGTGTCTCAAACCAGCGTCCGTTGACCACAACATCGACGTCGCCATCCTGATCCAGATCGCCCAGGTCCAAGCCCTCGTGTCCCCATTCATAAGTCACCATTTTCATAGTGAAATCGTCGGCGCTATTCTGGAAAAAGTAAAAGAGCTCAGCCGGGGTATTGATTGGATTAGCAAAAGTACCCACCACAATATCGAGTTTACCATCGCGGTCAAAATCGGCACTATTGTACTCTTTGACATAGTCATTGCTTTCTCGTGGCGGAATTACCCCAACCAGATGTTCGATCCAGGCCGCACCCTTGTGGACATCACCATCCGGCAGTGGATTCTCAAACCAGACGACGGACCGACTGTTATCCTCCAATCGTTTGGCCGTGACAAGATCCAGGTCTCCGTCCGCGTCCAGATCCACCGCGTGCAGTCGTCCGACTTCCCAATTTCCCCCAAGCTGAATCGCGTATTTTGTCCATTCGGGATATTCAAACCATTCCAGCGCCTGATGGGTGAAGGCCAGCAAATCGATGTAACCGTCGTTATTTAAATCGGCGGGATCGGTGAACCGGTGCACCTGTTCGGAAGTTGTCCAGATTGGCGCGCCGTCTGGACCTTTAATTTCATGATATGAAAATTGGAGAGATTCTTGTCGGGAACAGACAATTATTGATATGAAAAAGATACAGGGAATGGTAAAATTTCTGAGAACATTATTGTCCATAATTAACCTCCCTTCAAAAACACAGATGATTCCAGTGGGTTTTCTTTTTGGAATAGTGGGATTTCATAAGCTGAAGAATGGGAACTCTGCCTAATCAGAGAACGCCAATTTTACCCAATCGTGAAATTCTGAAACAGTATGTATTATGAATAAATTAGGTTAAAAAGTCAAGCTTATTCTTTAAAAAAATGAATATTTGATGATGGTGGTCGGATTCAATAGCTACCGCATGGAGGTTGAAGATGCAGAAAGTATGGAATTTATTGGAGTAATGCGCCTGGAATCGATGGAAGTTCAAAGGAAAATGCAATCTGGTCCGGTAAAGGTGGCGTCGACAAGGTATCCTCACCTTTCAACCATAGTGGTCTTGACAATACAAAAACCTACTATTACCGGGTGGCGGCATGGGATGGTCAATCCATTCATTTGTTGGAAGAGGTGAGTGCGAAACCGAATTGATTGGATTTTGAATTCACTTTCCTATTCTGCTCGAAAGGGATTTAGGCCCAACTGCCGTTATTTCCAAGTAATTGGAAATTACAGTTGAAATGGCTTTAGAAGTATACTTCTTACACATAATGTACTGAAACGTAATTCACCAGCGTCTGGGAAAGTACACTTGCCCCGGAATTAATCCTTGACATTATTAATCCAAATAATTAAATTATATGAGTAAATCAGCAGGGTCATTAAAATGCCATCTAATTCACCATTGAAAAATAAACAAACTCAATCTTAATATTCTCCAAAACAATGACTATTGAAAAAAAATCAATATTTGGAAGCAACAGGCATTTCACGATCTCGAAGCTGCCATAAAGAACTATGAAATGGGAATATTTGATTATTGCCTGATTGCCTGCGAGCAGGCGGTAGAGAAAATACTCAAAGCATTGTATATCAAACTTAATCAAGAAGAACCGCCGAAGATACACAGTATCCGAAAGTTATCCATTTTATTAAACCTGCATGATGACCTGGTAAATTAATTCACTGAATTGGATGAATATTATTTCATGCTCAGATATCCGGGAATGGGCGATGAAGTTCCTTTTAAATTGTGTACGAATGAAGATGCCAAAGAAGGATTGGAAAAAACAAAAGAAATAATCGAAAAAGTAATGGAAAAATTCAAATGAGAAAATATGCTTTTGAAAAAATTCGCGATCCTGCTTTAAAGAGATTCTTAGAAGCACTTCTAAATAAAATTGTACAAAAATTTGATCCGAGGGAACTTTGGCTTTGGGGTTCCCGAATTTATGGGAATCCGCATCACGACAGTGATATTGATCTCGTGATTATATCCGACCGGTTCCGGAATATCCGTCTTCTAAAACGACGCTCTTATTTTCTACGGACAATTGAGTTCAGCAAATATCCTGATTTAGAGGATATCGATCCCTTCTGTTTCACTCCGGAAGAATTTGAAAAGAAGAAACAAGATCCCTGGATGTTTAAGGAGCTGTTTGAAAAAGGAGTGAGAATTATTTAGCTAATTTTCGCTGAAGATCAAAAAAGTCTAAAAGTTGGATTAATTGTACATTTTTATACAAGCAACTTATTCAGTAATGTGTATTTCACCAAGAGCACAGTAGGAGACTTCCGCCAAATACGAAGATGATGCTATTTAAATAAGTTCCCAGCAAAAATCCCCTTCCTTTTTCTTCTTTGGATTTTATATGAAGGCTTCATCCGAATACCACGAGATGGTGTTTACGCGTTTTATACCGATTCGGATAATGGGAGTCAACTTATTATTGATGACGAACTGATTGTGAATAATGACGGTCTTCATCGCCTCCATGAGGCAGAAGGCGTAATTACTCTCTCAAAAGGATTCCACCCTACCCTTTTCAAACCTCACGCGTCGTTTACTTTTCTCTTGACAATTTACAAAAACTCTCTTATTATTTACCCAGTCGAAGAATGAAGTCTATTGAAGAATATAAAATGCATGTGGAATTTTTATAAAAGGATCAAAGCATGAATGACTCAAAAGGCATTGAAGATTTTTTAGGCAAACCGATTTCATCCCTTCATAGAGACGGTCAATGTTACGTATTTGATAAAGAATTATACCAGGCCAAACCGCTTAAATACAATCGGAGAGATTTTTATAAAATTATGTATGTGGATGGCGTGATTCGTTATAACTATGCTGATAAAGGTATTACCGTGGATAAGCCCGCCCTGGTATTCTCCAACCCTAAAATCCCCTATTCCTGCAAATTTATATCTGAACTGCAAAATATTTATTTTACGATGTTTACTGAAGAATTTATTCACCGCCAACCGCGTTCCATATCCTCGCAGGAATCGCCGATATATAAAATCAGCACCGACCGGGTCTACTATCTGGATGAAGATCAACAAAAATATATCATCGATATTTTTCAAAAGATGGTAAAAGAATTTTTAGGACATTATCAGCATAAATTTGATGTATTACGGAATTACGTGAGTATCCTGGAACACGAAACCATGAAAATGCAGCCCACAAAGGATTTTTATGAGCATCGGGATGCGAATGGACGGATCGCCGAAATGTTTATCATGCTTTTGGAAAGACAATTTCAAATCGAGCAACCCGGGCAGGTATTAGAACTTAAAACACCTGGGGAATATGCCAAATATTTATCAGTCCATGTCAATCATCTAAATCGAGCAGTGAAGAAGGTGACCGGCAAAACGACCACCGAACACATAAACGACCGCATCATCAACGAAGCGAAAGCACTGCTAAAAAATACAAACTGGAACATTTCGGAAATTGCATATAGCCTCGGGTACGAATATCCCACCTATTTTACCAATATGTTTAAAAAGCAAACCGGTATCTCTCCAAGCTCCTTGCGTCAATCCTGATAGTTGTTTGAATATTATATCTTTCTGTTTGAATTTTATTAGTTACTATACCTGGGATTGTGCTATATTTCTAACTGGCCTTTATTATTAATTATCAATAATCGAACCAGTCTTCCTATAGTTCGAAGGCTAAAATACATTCACAAACAATAAAGCTATTGGAATGAAAAAAAATGGAAATCAAGACATTGCCTGGCGATAAAGGTTTTGCACCTTTAAACAGACGCTTCAGTCACATTGTATTGATTGGGATTACTTTAATTTTGCTGATGGTATTTTCCTGTGCCAATAGAAAAAACAACCATAGCCGCGATTTGATTATTATTAAGGAGCAAGGTAGTTTTTCAGTTGGTGGAACAGTAATTACCAATCCTGGCACGTTCGATCCATACAATCCGACCCCGGCGGGACAAACTTTTCATGGGGATCATGCTTATGTTTTTTATCAGATTCCTGCTACCGCCCGTAAATATCCGTTGGTGATGTGGCATGGTTTCGGGCAGTTTTCCAAAACATGGGAAACTACCCCCGACGGGCGGGAAGGATTTCAGAACATCTTTTTACGCCGGCGCTTTCCGGTTTATCTTCTTGACCAGCCAAGGCGAGGCGATGCCGGTCGCAGTACAGTCGCTGCCAGCATTGCACCAACAGCCGACGAACAGCAATGGTTTAATATTTTTCGTATCGGTATTTGGCCAACCTATTTCGAGGGGGTACAGTTTGCACGTGACTCTGCTACGCTTGAGCAGTATTTCCGTGCCATGACACCCAGCATTGGGCCAATCGATGTAAATGTCAATGCGAATGCCGTATCAGCACTGTTCAATAAAATTGGCCCGGCCATTCTGGTTACGCATTCGCATTCGGGTGGAATGGGCTGGCTTACCGCTGTCAAAAATCAAAATGTAAAAGCGATCGTTTCTTATGAACCGGGAAGCGACTTTCTGTTCCCGGAAGGTGAAGTACCTGCACCCATGCCAAGTTCAGGCGGTACACTCGAAGCTGTCGGAGTGCCAATGCAGGAATTTATACAGCTTACTAAAATTCCTGTCGTTATTTACTATGGCGATTTCATCCCCAATGAACCAATGGCCAATCCCGGCCAGGATGGCTGGCGGGTGCGTCTTGAAATGGCAAAATTGTGGCGCGATGCTGTAAATAAGTATGGAGGCGATGTAACAGTCGTGCATCTGCCGGAAATCGGTATTAAAGGCAATACCCATTTCCCATTTTCAGATTTGAACAATATTGAAATAGCCGACTTGATGTCGAAATGGTTAAAGCAAAAAGGACTGGATGAATAAAGTTAAAACAGTAAAATTTAATAGTGGTGTTGAAATGCCCATTTTAGGATTTGGAGTATTTTAGGATAAAAAATTGAATTATTAAAGCCCGTCTTTATGAAATAATTTACAAAATCAGGAAGCCATGAAATTAAAAGGTAGAAAGCGCTATTCTGCTCGTAGTTGGTTAAAAAGAGGTGTATTGATCTTAAGCTTTAACTCGATATTATCAGTGGTAATTCTTTTAAGTTGTACAAAGAAGGAAACGGTGAGTGCCGGCGATAATACAATTGAATCAGAAAATCCAGGAGAAACCGGTGAAATGTACAATCATCTGACAACCCATAATTGTGTCAGCGAAATTGTGAATCATCCTGCATTTAAAGGTTTTGGCGAGTTATTGTTACCTCGTGATAATAATTCCGGATCTTATTACACTCTACTGAGCAATGTTGGTTCGCTGATGCCATATCACAGCCATGTGAAACCAGATATTGTCGTTGGCGCAATTAACCACATGATCGACGAAGCAAGCGATAGCAAGAAAATATTTTATAATTTCTATACCGACGAGCAAAAGCAGCAAGACCCAAATAAAAGGAATACCGGATTGTTTTTCTTCCGGGGTCATCCGGATGCTCCATTTACAATCGTTTGTCCCGGAGGCGGTTTCTCTTATGTTGGTTCCCTTCATGAAGGATTTCCAATTGCTTTAGAAATAAGTAAAAAAGGGTACAACGCCTTTGTGATACGATACCGCATTGGCAGCGAGCAATGGGCTGCCGAAGACCTGGCAGCAGCGATCGCTTATATCTTCCGTAATGCGGAAATACTTGAAGTCAGCACAAAAGACTATGCATTATGGGGCGGCTCTGCCGGAGCCAGGATGGTTGGTGATATTGCTTTAAACGGGGTAGCCGCTTATGGAGGCGGCAATCTCCCGAAACCAGTTACGGCCGTCATCGCCTATACCGGACAATCAACCTATTCAAGTGACTTCTCTCCGGCTTTCATTACCGTCGCCGCTAACGATGGAATCGTCAATGTCAATACAGTGGAAAGGCGTGTCGAGAATTTAAGAAATGCCGGAGTAGAGGTCGAATATCGCCGGTATGAGAATGCCGGGCATGGATTTGGTCTGGGTACCGGCACCGATGCTGAAGGATGGGTGGACCTGGCGGTTCAATTCTGGCAACGACATGTAGATGAATAATTTTTAAAACGCAACAACAAGAAAATCATGAAAAAGTATTCGCTAACATGAAAGGGATCATCATGAAAAAATTATTATCAGGATTTATATTATTCCTTATCACATGTTCCCTGTATGCTCAACAACCTGTTGTCGATGCTGACCAAGCGGCGGCGCCAACGATTCGAACCGCTTCCGGAATTGTACGCGGTGTCACAGAAGGGGATGTCGACAGCTTCAAGGGGATTCCCTTTGCTGCTCCGCCGGTCGGCGAATATCGCTGGCGGCCGCCTCAACCCGTGCCCGCGTGGCAGGGAGTGCGTGATGCCAGCGAGTTTGGCGCAAATTGTGCCCAGGCAGGATGGCCACGCGGCTCCGGAACAATTGCCCAAGGTTCGTCAGAAGATTGTCTGTATCTCAATTTGTGGTTACCTGCCGGGACTAAGCCTGACGCAAAACTGCCGGTTATGGTGTGGATCCACGGCGGGGCTTTCGTTGGGGGAAGCGGCTCCGGTCCCGGCACTTTTGGAAATGAATTTGCCAAACAAGGTGTCATCCTGATGACTTTCAACTACCGTCTTGGACGCCTCGGTCATTTTGCATTTCCCGCATTGAGTGAAGAGCATCCGGAGGAACCCAAGGGCAGCTACGCCTATATGGACCAGATTGCAGCGCTCAAATGGGTAAAAGAAAACATTGCCGCATTTGGAGGCGATCCGAATAATGTTACTATTTTCGGATTCTCTGCCGGCGGTGTCTCGGTACATTCACTTATGACCATCCCAGCCGCAAAAGATCTTTTCCACAAAGCAATCAGTCAATCCGGTGGTGGCAGGGATGGGGTTCTTACCGGCCGGCCGATTAGTAAAGAAAATTCCGATCCCCTCTACCCCGTTTCTGCGGAAACGATCGGGATAAACTTTGCACGTAAACATGGGATCGAAGGCACGGATACCGCAGCACTGGCCAAGCTACGTGCACTGAGCGTGGAGGAGATTGTGGACGGAGGACAGGAAACCGATGGACAGGGAGGTCCGCGTATCTACTCCGGGCCTATACTCGACGGTAAACTGATTGTAGAGACTGCCGAAAGCGCATACAAGGCCGGAAGACAGGCACGCGTTCCACTCATCATCGGGAATTGCAGTGCAGAAATTGGCGGAGGTTTTGTGAATGCCAGTAGTTCAAAGGAAGAACTGTTTTCACTGTTCGGGGAACTGAAAGATGAAGCGAAAGCTGCCTATTATCCTGATGGTGATAAAGAATTCGCAGAGGTCATCACAAAATTTAACACCGACTGGGTATGGGGTGAGCCGGCCCGTTTTACAGCAAATGCTTTTGTAGCCAATGGTCAACCAGCGTACATGTACCTTTTCTCTTACGTTCCTGCCGCAATACGGGAGAGAATGCGGTACGGTGCTGGACACGGATCAGAAGTCGCGTATGTATTTAATAACCTCAATGCGCGCCGACGTGGCCCTGAGGCAACACCTGAAGATCAACAGGTGGCCAAGATGATAAACACCTATTGGACAAACTTCGCCAAGACCGGTGATCCCAATGGTAAGGGATTACCGAAATGGCCCATTTATACTACAAAAAAGAACGAAATCATCGAGATCCAGTCCGATGGTAAACCAGTCGGCAAGCCTGATCCCAGGAACGCGAGACTGGATGTGATTGAAAAGGCCTTCAAGTTTAGAGTTGATATACAATCACGCGGTGGTATTTAGTTAAACAATAAAGGATCGCGAATCTCAAGAGAAATTATGCGAAACAGGAAAATATAAGTTTAAATTTATCAAATTTACTGTGAGGAAAAAAATGAAAATCAGAATGCTCACAGGATTAGCAATCGCCATAAGTTGTTTTTCGGTAAACCTTAAAGCACAAAACAAAATAAATACCTTGAATGCATTAACGGACAAGCAACAGAATCTGGTAGCGATTTCGGTGTATACCGCAACAGGCGATCAGGTTAATTTAAGTAGCGCCCTCAATGACGGTTTGGATGCCGGACTTACAGTTAATGAAATAAAAGAAGTACTTATCCATTTATACGCCTATGCCGGATTTCCACGGAGCCTTAACGGACTCACTACATTTCAATCGGTTTTGGAACAACGCCAGCAAAAGGGCATTGTCGATGAATTGGGAAAGGAAGCTTCACCACTTCCCGCCAGCAAAACCAGCGAAGAACTTGGTTCCGAGGTTTTGGTTCAATTGGTCGGGAAAAGCGAAGCAACTGGCGTACGGCAATTTGCGCCGGTTGTAGATACGCTTCTTAAAGCCCACCTTTTTGGAGATCTCTTCGGCAGGGATGTGCTGGATTTTCAGAGCCGCGAAATTGCCACAATTTCTGCACTGTCCACTATGAAAGGAACCGAAAGTCAACTGAGTTCCCACCTCAAAGTAGCCCGGAATATTGGATTTACCGATGACCAGCTAAAAGAAATAGCCTTCGAAATAGCGGTGAAAGCCGGTTGGCAGGAAGGGCAGGTAATTTCTGAAAAAATGAAAGAAACGCTGGGCATTAATCCGGAGAATACAAGTAAAATAATCATCGAAGAAAGTGGGGTTAGTGTACAAAAAGTAATTTTCCCCAATCGCCATATTTCTGTAGTCGGAAACTTATATTTCCCAGGAGACTTTGACAGCTCTAAAAGCTATCCGGCCATTGTCGTTGGCCATCCGTCCGGAGGTGTGAAAGAGCAGGTGGCAGGGTTCTATGCTGAAATGCTGGCCGAAAGAGGATTTGTTACCCTGGCTTTTGATGCCTCTTACCAGGGTGAGAGCGGCGGAACACCACGGTTTTTGGAAGATCCGGCAGTAAGATCTGAAGATTTAAGGGCGGCCGCAGATTACATGACCAACCGTTCCGATGTTGACACAAACCGGTTGGGCGTACTTGGTATCTGCGCCGGCGGAGGCTATGTCATCAAGGCGGCACAGACGGAACATCGGTTTAAGGCAGTGGCCACCGTTAGTATGGCCGATCTGGGCCAGCTTAGAAGGGACGGAATCAATGGTGTGCTCAAGCCCCGGATGAGAGAGCGTTTGGATGAAGTGGGCCGGCAACGCACGCTGGAAGCCAGAGGGGAACCTCTGAAGTATTTGAATATTGTCGCTAATACAGAGGAAGAGGCAAAACGATATGACTCCAAAATGTATCAGCAGGGATACGAATATTACCGGGTAACCCACCGGCATCCGAATTCCCAGAACAAGTATTTATTTACCAGCCTGGATAAATTAATGGCTTTTACCGCGCTTGATCACGTGGAGATGATTTCCCCCAGGCCACTGCTGCTTATTGCGGGTAGTGCAGCGGAATCGTTTTACTACAGTCAGGAAGCTTATGACAAAGCGGAGGAACCCAAGGAATTGTTTTCAGTTAATAATAATATTATTTAATTGAATCAGCTCGCAAGGGATTTGGTCTCCCCTGCCTTTTATCCCCATGCAATTGAAAATTACAGTAATCACTTGTGTAACCAATAGAAGTGGAATTGAATTCCTTAGCATTGCCATTTATAATGGAACCGGTTTTCATTAAACGGCCGATATGGCGCCGGTCCTAGAAAAAGATCCCAATTCACACCTTCAGGAATGGGGCTATCGTGCACCCGACCAATATTGGGTCTGAAGCCAAATACGATGACCCGCCCCATATAAAGTTCCCCAATAATTCCCTCATGCAACAACCGAATGGCTTCATTTACAATCGAGCTGCTACGACTTTGCGTCCCGGTTTGGACTACACGCTGATACTTGCGAGCGGCTTCAACGATTTTACGGCCCTCTTCAATCGTGTAAGCGATGGGTTTTTCGATATACACATCTTTTCAGGCCTGGCACGCCCAGATCGTCTGCAGCGCATGCCAATGGTCCGGCGTAGCAATGGAAACCGCATCGATGTCCTTATTTTCAAGGAATTTTCGAAAATCAACAACGGTTTGGGGCCGCTTTCCACCGGCTTGTTCCACTTCGGCAATGGCCTTGGTAAAAAGTCGCTCATCAATATCACAAAGGGCAACAATCCGCACATTGGGCATCTCAGCAAATCTTCTGATATGAGCCAGGCCGCGATTGCGAATCCCGACCACCGCAATATGGATGGTATCATTGGCTTTGCCTTTAGCATTGCCGGTCCCGATAAACGGCGCTGATATCAACGCCCCGGCCGTGGTCAGGGTAGATTTTTTCAAAAACTCACGACGGTTGGTGATCCTCATTTATATACCTCCTTCCATGAAAATTAAATAAAAGTCGGATTGGTTCAATTCTGAATATATTAAATAAAAAATATTTATATTGCAATATATTATTTCCTACAGTATTTTTTAAAGAATCCAAATTTGATAGTTTACACCTTTTACATATTTCAAAAAATAATAACGAAGCTAATGAACTATTCAGCTTAGTTATGCTAATGACACAAATCATCAATTGCTCAAGGAGATTAAAAAAAATGATAAATCGCCGCCAATTTTTACG
>Ga0180438_10008894_pt1 | contig 12651 bp, 9 predicted proteins | sample SS_ome_12_FD_132455 | JGI IMG/M metagenome (GOLD analysis project Ga0180438, IMG submission 132455) | Hypersaline lake sediment archaeal communities from the Salton Sea, California, USA - SS_3_D_2 metaG | ecosystem: Environmental > Aquatic > Non-marine Saline and Alkaline > Hypersaline >...
CACCGTCGAGCTATACTCCGACAAAGCTCCCCTTTCTGTTCAAAATTTCCTCTCTTATGTGGATGAGAAATTCTACGATGGAACTATATTCCACCGCGTGATCAAGGGTTTCATGATTCAAGCTGGTGGACTCTCAGCGACTCTAAGAGAGAAACCGGGCAAGCCTCCAATAAAGAACGAAGCGACCAACAGGTTGAGTAACAAAAGAGGAACGATCGCCATGGGGCGGATGAATACCATACACAGTGCCACCTGCCACTTCTACATCAACCACGTGGACAATCCTGGCCTGGACCATAGGAATAGCACGCCCGATGGCTTCGGGTATGCTGTGTTCGGGAAAGTCACCAAGGGGATGAATGTGGTCGATGCGATTGCCAATGCGAAAACGACGGTCAAATACGATGCCGCAAATAATCCGTGGCGAGATGTTCCGAGGGAAACCATCACCATCATCTCCATCCGTCGAATAAAAGAATAAGAGAATATCATCATCTTGTTTGTGAATTGTCCTGCGCAGAGAGCCATAAACTCCTGCAAGCGACATAAAGTGACATGATATTTGCGTTCTTCCATCTCTTCCTCCTCCTCGGTATCCTTATCCTTGCCTTTTACTCCTTATTTCAGGGAAATGTCCTTCGTTTCGCTATCATAATCGCCCTTCTTGCGGTTTATTACTTCATCGCTCTCCACAAGAACGTAATGGAAGAAATTAAAAGAAAGAAGAAAAAGGAAAAGAAAAAGAAAAAAAAGAAATAAGGGAATACCAATCTTCGATGTCCGTCTTTTTTGCCTTCTCAGATGAATCAGGGAAATACAAGAAAGAAAGGACCGACAAATTTATCTCGAAAAATCCCTTTTACTGCCGGTCAGCCGTGTTCCTCGACGCCGAGGACTGGTTTAAACTCAAGGATGAATTTAACAGTCTGAAAAAAAGCATGCTCCGGGTAAGCCCTCAACAAGAAGTGAAATGGTCTTACATCTGGTCGATGTTCAAACACTTCCAGAAAAAAGAAGGCATCCCCGAAAACAAGCCGTATTTCTCCCTCCGCAATCACTCACTGGACAGGCTCGTCGAATTCATGCGGCATACACTCCAGCTTCTCAATGAGTGCCCGAGTTGCCGAGTCATCCTCACACTGACATTCAACGAGAGAAAAAAAACAAAGTCTGTGGAAATAAAGGAAATTTTAAAGCTTCATCTAATTCACATCCTGAGTGTGATCGAAGAGGAAATGAATACAATCCCCGAAAGCGTCTGTGTGGTGTTCCTGAACCGCGAAGAGCCCGCTGTAGAAAGGCGTTTAAAAGAGGCGCTCACTGAAATTCATAGGAAAGATCATCAGTCGCGATTTCCCCACATCAAGGACAGCCTCGATTTTGAATATTTCACTCAAAGCTTTGGCAGTCAGCTGGCAGACTACTATGCGGGGGTTTTCAACGGCTGCTGCCGTCTCTATCCACAGAGCATCGACCTTTTCCGCCATCAGGTCTGGCCGAAAATCGTCAAGAAAAAAGATGAAGTCCTGGGCTACGGAATCACCGAAATCCCAGAAGACGCACAGAACAGAGCCTCCCTGAAAGGAATCCTCGACAAAGTGTTTAAAGCCCAGGAAAAAGATTACCGTATAAGCCTGGAGTCAAAACTGAAATAAGGGAAAGCCATGGATCTATTCGAGCGCACCATCCGCCTCCTGGGCAACATCGTTTGGGGCCCGCATATGCTCATCCTTCTACTCGGCGTCGGAGTCTATCTCACTATCCGCCTCCGCTTCGTCCAGCTGCGCCGCTTCGGGCTTTCCTTCCGCCTGCTGCTCGGCCATAAAGATTTCGGCGAGAGCACCAAGGAACGCAAGGGAGACATCTCGCCGTTCCAGGCATTGGCCGCATCACTGGCAGCGGTCATCGGCAACGGCAACATCGCCGGTGTCTGTACCGCCATAGCCATGGGCGGACCCGGGGCGGTTTTCTGGATGTGGCTGGCGGCCTTTTTCGGCATGGCGACCAAGGTGGCTGAAGCTGTCCTCGGACAGAAGTTTAAAAAAACAGCGCCTGACGGGTCGATCGTGGGCGGACCCATGTATTACATTAGACACGGACTGGGACTTCCCTGGCTGGCCGGTATCTTTGCCTTCTTCATGGGATGCAAGCCGCTTTTTTCCACGACTTCCATACAATCCAACTCGGTTGCCCTGGTGCTCAAAACACAGCTCGGAATCGAACCCTGGATCACAGGCCTGGGATTGGCCATCCTGACCTGGATGGTCATCATCGGGGGTATAAAATCCATAGCCAAAGTCGCTGAATTCCTGAGTCCTATCATGGTCTTCTTCTATATAACCGGCGCTCTGATCACGATTATAATTTTTTACGACAAGATTCCCCATGCCTTCTCCCTTATTTTTCAAGGCGCATTCAATCCCTCGGCTGTCACAGGAGGAATAGCCGGGACAACGGTCATCCACGCTATCCGCTATGGATTTTCCCGGGGAGCCTATTCCAACGAAGCCGGGACAGGAACCGCAGCGGTTTTTCATGCCTCGGCTCAAACCAGCGAACCGGTGAGACAGGGGCTCATCGCTGCCCTGGATGTGTTCGTCGACACTCTGGTCATCTGCACCCTCACGGCTCTGACAGTCCTCGTAGCGGGTGTCTGGGATAAAGGGATCACCAGCACGGCGATGACGGCTGAGGCCTTCAACGCCGCCCTGCCCCAAATCGGGGGACTGATCGTCGCGGCCAGCTCCTTTCTTTTCGGATACTCCAGCCTGATCGCTGTTCCCTACTACGGAGAAATCTCTTTCAGCTATCTTTTGGGTTCATGGATCAAACGGCCCTTCCGCTGGATCTTCTGTGTAGTTATCTTCATCGGAGCCAGCCTTAAAGTCGAAGAGGCCTGGTCTATCGGAGACGTGTTCAACGGCATGATGGCCTCGACGAACCTGATCGGTCTCATCGGGCTGGCCGGATTAGCGGCCTTCTCGGTGAAAAGTTATCTTAAAAAAATCGACAGCCAATGAAAAAAAATTATCTTTGGAGGTTTCAATGAAACAAAATAAGCTTTTGACTCTATTCGGTCTCATTTTTATTTCTTTGCTTTTTACCTTTACCGTCCATGCCGACAAACTGGATAGCCGGCTCCAAAAGGGACTCGACTCTATCCGGCCCATGGACGTCTATAATTATGTCAAAACACTCTGTCTGCCTCAGTTTGCCGGACGCCATACAGGACACGAAGGCTACACGAAAGCCGCCGAATGGGCAGCCGGAAAATTCAAGGAATGGGGACTCAAACCCATAAGTCAAAAAGAAGGATTCCTCCAGGCCTATCCATCTCCATATGTCGTCATCGACAAAGCGGAGATGACGCTGCATCTCGTAGAAAAAAAGAGCCAGACCCAGGGAGAATCTTCTTTTAAGAAAGTCCCGCTCAAACCCGGAAATGACTTTCTGCCTATTCTCTATTCAGACAGCGGCGCTCACACGGCGGGAATCGTTTTTGCCGGCTGGGGCATATGCGCGCCAGAGCTGGGATATGACGATTACGCCGGGCTTGACGTCAAGGGAAAATTCATCCTCTGCTTCCGGGGAACACCGGACCGCAGAGAGAACCGATTCCAGAAACACGACCATCACCGCTTCCGGATGAAGACAGCCAAGGAGAAAGGCGCTCTCGGTCTTTTCTACATCTACCCTGAGCCCATCGCCAACCCCAACGGAGACTGGATAGAGGGCTTCACTCCGGCAATCATCAGCGAGAACGCTGCCGATATGCTTTTGGCGGAGCGAGGCATAAAATCATCTGACCTGAGAGGTGATCTTTCGACCTATAAAAAACCCATTTCTTTTCCTCTGCAGTCAAAGGTCAGCTTCACGGTCGAATCGAAGCATTTTCCCCAAGGTGTGGGATACAATGTGGCCGGCTATGTGGAAGGCTCTGACCCGAAACTGAAGACAGAATGCCTGGTCGTGGGCGGCCATTTCGACCACTGCGGAGAGCATATGGGATTTCTCTATGCCGGAGCGAATGATAATGCCAGCGGAAGCGCCGTGGTGATGGAAATCGCCCAAGCCTTTGCCGGCTTGAAGCAGAAGCCGAAGCGTTCGGTAGTCTTCGTGCTCTTCGGAGGGGAGGAGATGGGTCTCATGGGGTCAAATTATTTCGCCAGTCATTTTCCCTCTCAATTTAAAAAAATCGACGCCATGTTCAATTTCGATATGGTGGGCGAAGGAGACGGAGCCGGATGCGCTGTCAGCGCCGAGCCAGAGGAGCTGAAAAAAGTCCTCGAAGAGGCGGATAAACACATCAATACTTTGAGACGCGTCAGACTCATCAGAGGAGTGGGAGTCAGAAGCTCAGACTATGCGCCTTTCTTTCTACAAGGCGCGGCCTGCATCTCATTCTCCTCGAACGGACCCCATCTACATTATCATCTTCCGGGAGATACGATCTACCGCATCAATCCGGATATCATGGCCGATATCGCCGGACTTGCATTCCTGACCGGTTATAACTGGGCTAACAGGTAAAAAAATATCGCTAACAGGAAATTCATCAGAGGGAAACATCTCTGTCTTTCGCACGAGATGGCACCTTGGGGAACGTCCCCAAAAACTATGTCATTGCGAGCGAAGCGCGGCAATCTCATAAAAAAAATGAGAAGATTCGTCTAAATTTGACTGTCTTATTCTAAGGTGGCACCTTGGGGAACGTCCCCAAAAACAAAAATGCGGAGTTGAAATAATCCGACAATTTTGGTAAACTATTTTTTCTTGTTTTTCTAAGCAAGAGATTCAATGTTTTCCCTCTTTACCCGACATAAACATAAACATGTGGTTCTATACTGTAAGTTTGAAGAATAAATTTAAAACCATTGTTCTGTTCATCGTGGGATTCTGTCTTCTCTCATCTCCTCTGCTTGTCCATGCCGCAAAGAATGAAAGGAGTAGAATCATAAAAGACCCAGTTCCGATTGAGACTCGAGTGGCTCAAGCGACTGTCATAGAGCTGCTCCCGATAGAAATGGACGGCAGGCTCGATGAACCTTTATGGGAGAGCGCGCAAGTCCTCACCGATTTCACTCAACATGAGCCTCTAGAAGGAGCCCCCGCCACAGAGAAAACCGAAGTCAGGATTCTCTACAGCCAGGATTCCCTTTACATCGGAGTCATTGCTTTCGATTCAGAAGCAGACAAAATCAAGTCCATCCTGGCCAGGAGAGATTCCCGGTGTCCATCGGACTGGATAAAGATCTGGATCGACAGCTACCATGACCGCTTGACCGCCTTTGAATTCGGAGTCAATCCCTGCGGAGTCAAAAGGGACGTCTACTGGTCGGACGACCGAAGGCGGGATGATGACTGGAATGCTGTCTGGGATGTCGAGGTCTCTCAGAATGATGAAGCCTGGATCGCCGAATTCAGGATTCCCTTCAGCCAGATACGATTCCCTGAAAAAGAATCTCACACCTGGGGATTCCAGGCCAGCCGGATCATTGCCAGGAAAAACGAGACAAGCTACTGGCACCATGTTCCCAAAGGAGTCCCACGGTTTGTCAGTCTTTTCGGGGACCTCAAAGGAATCAATAACATCCCTTCCCCTAAAAAACTTCAATTGCTACCTTACACGCTGGTCAAAGGAGCCTATCAGCCTCCAGAAGAAGGCGATCCCTTCCAGACCGGGTCAGACTATCTTGCCAACCTCGGGATTGACCTCAAATACGGAGTGACAAGCAACCTCACCCTGGATGCCACCTTCAATCCGGACTTCGGCCAGGTCGAGGCGGACCCGGCACAGGTCAACCTCACTGCCTACGAAACCTACTTTCCAGAAAAGCGGCCTTTCTTTATTGAAGGAAGGAACATGCTGGGCTTTTCTCTTGGGAGCGAGCGTGAGAGAGAATCCCTGTTTTACTCCCGAAGGATTGGAAGGGCACCTCAAGGTTCCCCCTCAGATGCTGAGTACTACAACAATCCAGAGAACACAACTATACTGGGCGCTTTTAAATTGACCGGAAAAACCCTTGGAGGATGGTCCATCGGAGTGATGGAAGCTCTAACCAGCAAAGAGATGGCCAGCGTCATCACTTGGGAGGGAGAAGAAAAGCGGCAGACTGCCGAGCCCCTCACGAATTACTTTCTTGGAAGAGCGGAAAAGGAATTCAGAGAAGGACGGAGTGCCTTTGGTTTCATTTTTACAGCAGTAAACAGGAAAATTAATGACTCCAGCCTGAATTTTCTCCGCACCGCAGCCTACAGCGGTGGCCTAGATTTCCGGCACCGCTGGTCGCAGGACAGGCATGAAGTTTCCGGATATTTTCTGGGAAGCCATATTCTCGGCAGTGAAGAAGCGATTTTAAATGCACAGGAATCCTCAGCCCGTTATTACCAGAGACCGGACGCAGAACACCTGGAACTGGACCCCACAAGAACATCTCTTTCGGGGACAGCCAGCAATTTTTCCCTCTCTAAGATCGGGGGAGGTCACTGGCGCTGGGATTTGGGCCTCCAGACCCGAAGCCCCGGTTTCGAAATCAACGACATGGGTTACATGAGAGATGTCGATGAGATATCCCAGCACATCTGGCTCAGCTACAGGGAATACACGCCGGGGAAAATCTTCAGGGATTATGACATCAGTTTCACATTCTGGAATAACTGGGATTTTGCTCCGGTTCATACCGGTCAGGGAATAAGTATGCGCTCTGATTTTCAATTCCTCAATTACTGGAGTGTCAACCTTGACGTCAACAGGAGCCAAGAGCATCTCTCAACGAGCCAGCTGCGCGGAGGGCCTGCTGTTCTCATGCCCGGAAACTGGAGAGTCGGGGGGAGTCTCAGGACAGACTCCAGAAAGAACTTCTATTTCAATTTGCGGGGGAGTTACAGTTTCTCTGATAACAGCGCAACATCTTACAGCCTTTCTGCCGGATTGAATTTCCGTCCTTCCGAAAGGATCGACATCAGCCTCTCGCCCCGCTTCAGTGATGGATTCCGGCGCCTCCAGTATTTAGGCCAGGAAACCATCGATGACCAGACTCGCTACTTTCTCAGCCGCATCGACCAGACCACCGTTTCACTCACCCTGAGGCTCAATTACACGCTGACTCCGAATCTCAGCATACAACTCTACACTCAGCCATACGTCTCAGCCGGAAAATACAGCGAGTTCAAAGAAACCGTCCAGCCCCGAGCGGAAAATTATGACGACCGCTGGCACATTTTTTCAGACAGTGAAATTTCCTTTGAGGACGGTTATTATCATCTCCTGCTTCCAGGCGGAGGAGGGGATGAGTTCGTTTTCGAAAATCCGGATTTCAATTTCAGACAGTTCCGTTCCAATCTTGTTCTCCGATGGGAGTACCTGCCGGGTTCAATCCTCTATCTCGTCTGGACGAGAGGAATCAACGATTATTCATCCGACGGGAATCTTTCTTTGGGAAATGATATCCGGAGCCTCTTCAACGCGGACTCCAAAAACGCCTTTATGGTCAAAATCAGCTACTGGTTCAATCTATAAAAAAGGCTGGACTGGCCGGGCTCACCGGTGTCAACAACCGGCGAGCCGTGTTCATCTGATCTGAAAAGCCAGCCCAGCTTTTTCTTACTTAATCACTTTTCCTGAGATGACGAGGATTAAGGCCTTGTCTCCACCGTCAAGCTTGGACACTCCCACGATAGTCTTATCTCCGCTTTTCAGAGTGAAAGCCGTCTCAATCAGGCGAACATTTTTTTCTGTCTGTTTCACACTTCCCAGATTAATAATCCTATCATGGCGCAATTCAATATTGACTTGAAAGGTGTCTTCTCTTTCTTCTCTCACATAACGAGGTGTGAGCGCCAGCCTGAACTCGTACCCGGAACCGCCGATTATCTGTTCGGAGTATTTGCTATCCTGGACCCTCATCAAGGCGGACCCGATCTTACTGAGGGTTTTAAAGCTCATGACTCTCTGCATTTCCTTCATCAATGGGTCAGAGGCCAATTCCTTATCCGTTGTCCTTTTCCCGACGACTGAAACCTCTTCAGGTTCTTCTTCAAAAGAGCCCACGATCAGCTCCACGGTGAACAGGATATCCACCGGTTTAACATCGATTTCATTAATAACTGAAAGCATTTTATCAACGATTTCAGGGGTATCCTGGATCGTCACGACGTTCAGTTCATCATTGATCCTTATCCGGCCATATTCACTCTGATAACCCATGAGGAGTTCATAAACCTGCCTTGCTCTTACATATTTGAGCTTGACCAGCTCCTTCTTCAACTCCGGCTTTGGCGCCTGACTTTCTGAGGCAAAAGCGGTCAGGGCAGAACCGGACAATAGGACAAGTAGTAACAGAGTCCCTATCGATTTTTTCATTCTTTAACCTCCAATTCAAAATTTTTATCGAAAAACCAGACGATTTTCTGCCCGGATTCGGGCAGAACCATGGTCATTTTAACCACTTCCTGCTGAGATTCCTGGAATGCGCTTCGCAAAAGCTGCGCCTGAGAACGTGAGAGAAGTTCTGAATCCGACGCTATCCCTTCACCAAAATAAAAGGGCTTTATGACTAACAAAAGAGTCAAAGCCACAGCCAAGACGCCCATTACAGTGAAGGCCCAGGCTTTTTTGAACGGCCAGGGAGCCAGAGGCGAGATGACGGTTTTTTTCTCTTTGACAGCCTTCTGAACGGCCTGCTGCCACTCTCTCTCTACCCAATCCGGCCTATCCTCCTCAAGCCATTCCTTTGTTTTCTCAAGCGCCAGTGAATAAGAATCATACTCCTGCTGGCACTCGGGACATTTTTCAAGATGGGCTTTAATGGACGCAATTTTAGATGTGGAAATATCCGAGCCCACCATAAGCGGAAGCCAGCGTCGGACCTTTTTACACTTCACTTTTCACCTCTCTTTTAAAACCAAGATTGGCTTGTTCAAACTGCGCCCGGATTTTCTTCCTGGCGCGAGACAGATGAGTGCGGACGCTCAGAGAAGAGCATTTGAGAATTTTTGATGTTTCTTCGACTGAGAATCCATCGCCATCCCGGAGTAGAAAAACCGCTTTTTCTTTGGGGCTTAAATTCTGAAGGAAGGATTCGATCTTTGTGCCGATTTCTCTGTTCAGGAACTGCTTCTCAGGGTCCGAGCCGTAATCAAAATCCTGTCTTTTTTGGCTCTCGATGATGTCTTCGGATTTCTTTCTCTTCCTTAAATAATCATAGGCCGAGTTCACTGTGATCTTATAGACCCAGCTTTTAAAGCTTTTCCCCTTTTCGAACCTGTAGAGGTATCTGTAGATTTTGATCAAAGCCTCCTGGCAAATTTCTTTGGCTTCTTCGAGATTTCCTGACATTCTGTAAGCCATGTTTAAAAGCCCCTGACGATGAGGCCGGAGAAGAGGCTCAAAGGAGGATTGGTCTCCTTCGAGGACTTCACTGACCAATTCATCTTCATTCTTCATCCACATTAATATACTTGTCTTTAGCTGAAAATGTTAAGGGAAAAATGACATCTTTTTTATGAGATTGACGCGCTTCGCTCGCAATGACAAAGGCTTAGATTGCCGCCCTCCGCTCGCAATAACATTGATTAAGATTGACGCGCTCCACTTGCAATGACAACGTCCGAAACCGCCTCGCTTCGCTCTCTTTCTTTCTTCTAATTTGGGGACTATCCCCGATCACTTTATGAGATAGCTTCGTTCAGTTGGCAATGACTAAAAGGCATTTAATCCGAGGATTCGGTTAAGGTTTTTATCCTCTTTAGAGATTTTCGAGTCGTTTTTTGCAACTATCCAGACATGATGACTGTTGACTAATAAAGAGAAATACATTATCTTGTACTCTATGGCTTTCACTGCAAAAATTCGGACTTTATGAAAGTCAAAATAAAGACTTACAGAAAAAAGACCGAGTTCCGCCGTATCCACCTTCTCTTTTTCACATTTTTTTCCCTCTCTCTTTTTCTCGTTTTGAGCTTTATCCCTAAACAAGAAATCCAGTCAGAAATCGCCATGCTGATTCCACCGGTCAAGATATCCAATCCTCCGCCTCCCCTGGAAAAAATCAAAAAAACCATCAGATGGGGAATGACCTTGACAGATATCCTGGCGCCGTACGACTTCACTCCGACTGAAATATACGATATGAGTCAGAGTGTCAGGTCCGTCTATGACCTGTCTAAAATCAAAGCCGGCCAGGAAATCAGGGTCTGTACGAATCCCCAGGGAGAAGTCGTTTCTCTCGAATACGATATCGATGAAAAAGATTATCTCCTCATCCAGAAAAAACAAGGCGCTTACACAGCCGAGATAAAAAAGATTCCGTACGAGAACAGAGTCAGCATGATCTGGGGAACCATCCAGGATTATCTCATTTCTGCAGTGGATAAAGAGAACGAAGGCGTGCAGCTGGCTCTCGACCTGGCCGACCTTTACGCCTGGGACATTGATTTTTATGCGGACGTTCGCAAGGGGGACTCGTTTAAAATCATCTTTGAGAAAAGATATCTCGACGGAAAATTTGTCGGCTATGGGAATATTCTTGCCGCGGAATTCACCAACCAGGGCAAGACATTCCAGGCCTTCCGCTTCACTTACCCCGATACAAAAGAATCGGATCACTACGACCTCGAGGGTAATTCTTTAAGAAAAACTTTCATGAAATCCCCCATCCGGTACGATAGGATAACATCCCGCTTCAGCAGAAACAGGCTCCATCCCATCCGCAAGGTCTACCGTCCTCATTATGGAGTGGACTATGCGGCCCGGGTCGGCACTCCTGTTCAAGCCACAGCCGACGGGACCGTTATTTTTGCCGGGCGGAAAGGCGCATCAGGGCGCATGGTCGGAATCCGGCACCAAAACAGGTATGAAACCCAGTATCTTCATCTCAGAACAATCGTTACGGGAATAAAAAGAGGGGTGAAAGTGAGAGAAGGACAGGAAATCGGGACTGTGGGTACATCCGGAGAATCTACTGGGCCTCACCTGGACTACAGGATCAAGAAGGATGGAAAATATATCAATCCCCTGGCCTTCAACCCCGAGCCGGTCAGCCCTCTCAGGGTAGAATTCATTGAGGATTTCAGGAAGGCCGCCCAAAATTATCTGCTCCTCTTTGATCCTTCCCTTATGGTTTCCTCCTGTTTCGGCGATCCTCTGACTCTGTAATTCCTCTCGATTCGCTGACAGCTTGCCTGGATCATTCACGAGTCGAGGTTATCGTTTTTATGAATAATTCAGGTGAACGTGGATTATTCACGAGTCGAGGTTGCCTCAGATACGAGGCACAGCGTAAGATGCTGTGGTCGTCCACCGCTCTTGCGCTGTAACGAAGTAGATGGGGTGAGATCGGCTCGCCCGAAGGGGAAAAGATGCCGACATAAGATAATCAGTTATCCTTCAGAGATTTTTTGTATATGGTGTCGGCAGATTTTATGAATAATTCAGGACAGTCCGGAGTATTCCTAATATTCAAACCTCAGCCAAATCCTCAGATGTGATGGTGAAGACGGAATGCGCGGGAATCGATCTATTGAATGGAAAGAGTCGGATGAATCAGACCTGATTCATCCGACTCTGGAACTCTTTATTTTTTTATCTCTTTGCCGCGAGAACTTCCTCCTCCACTCCCGCTGCTGCTTTTGCTTGCTCCTGAACTCTTCGAGCTTGAAGAAACGGCTCTGCCTGATGAGCTTGAGCTTGAACGAGGAGAAGACGATAGACTCGAGCCCGAATAATAACCACTGCTTCTGACTGAAGAACCACCTGTCATCGTCACCATGTTACGGGTTCGCTGCACAGAATTTGAAGACAAACGGAGCTCGGGGCATTTTATTTCATTTGTTCGGCTGGAATAGCTCAAGGAGACACCCACCTGCCGGGCAATTCCCGCATCAGGATTCCAGTCCCTGATGTGAGCAATTGACCTTCGGGGCTTTTGCCTTGGCGCACTTACGGCTATAGCGGCAACAAAAGGAGGCTGCCACTCATGAGAATCAGCGGCCACACCTCCGGATCCTTCCTCAGCCATATCCTTCTTATTAAGGGTTGCGGAACGCCCAGCTTCTGCTGGAGGAGTCCCTTCTTTATTCATCTTTCCGCCAGAACCTGTCAGGGCTTCCTCCTCCTGCAGATCTCCAGTCTCATTATTCCGGTATGTCCTGGCCGCTTCACTATTTGGATTTTCAAGGATTTCAGTCGACCGGAAGCTCTTCTTCATTTCCAAGGGAAGTTTGTGAAAGACGACAGCTCTTTTATGAATCCCGGCCTCGTTCAAATCTCCTTTTTTGACAACAACAGTTTGTTCCATATTCTTATGCATGGAAGCCAGGATTCTTTCGTCCCCTCTCTCCAACGCTGAGATAACTTTTTTCAACGTCCCTTCAAGTGCTTTCGGTAGCCGATAAGGAAAGTCTGACTTTCGGAGCTGGCTTCTACTGATTCGGCCGTGATAAATCCCTTCTTTTTCTTTGCGAAGCAACTCTTCCCAGCCAGGATCGAGAGGAGAATCAGGGTATTGAGGATTGAACAAGTAAAAATAAGGATATCTGCCATAAGCGCCGCATAAATACCAGTCCCAGAACGACCATGGTCTCCAGCCGTGAAAATCCGCCCAGGTGTGGAAGGATACCCAGGCAGGAGCAAATGCGGAGCCGGGAATCCAC
>Ga0180438_10008897_pt1 | contig 12646 bp, 36 predicted proteins | sample SS_ome_12_FD_132455 | JGI IMG/M metagenome (GOLD analysis project Ga0180438, IMG submission 132455) | Hypersaline lake sediment archaeal communities from the Salton Sea, California, USA - SS_3_D_2 metaG | ecosystem: Environmental > Aquatic > Non-marine Saline and Alkaline > Hypersaline >...
GAGGGTTTAATAAGTTACTTGGTACTGGGAGCGTTTGTATTTGTGGCACTGTTTTATATTAAACTTAGATATGGAGATACTATTAAAGGACATATTAAGAAAGCTCATAGAGCAATAAAATCAAGGAAGAGGAAAAGGTAATGGAAGAGCGTAGACAACTTTGTGTTGACCATAAAAAAAGAACCGAGAAAATAGAGGATGCAATATTTGGTAATGGCAGGGCAGGCTTAATATCTGATGTAGCACAGGTTAAAGTAACTAATAAAATTATACTTACACTTAATATTGTTATGTTAGGTGCGGTAATAAAATTATTGTTTTTTGGAGCATAAAATGAGTAAATTAAAAAAGGCTATTATAACAACTAAGATTATTTTATTTATTGTAACTACAGGCTTAATAGCTTATGATATTACGGTATTAGCCAAGGGAACAGATGATGCTACAATATCTTTTCAAACTACAACTATTAGTGAACATTTTATATTAATACCGGTTGCCTGGGGTGTATTAGCGTTCCATTTTTTTGGCAGTAAGCTGGGTAAGAAACTATTCGGTAAAATACCTAAATTACGTTATGCTATATGGATTCCAGCTTCATTTATATTATTGGTGCTTTGTATTGTAAATTTATTTAAACCAATACCATTTATTGTGTTTATGGAAAATTATTTATTGATACCATTATTTTTAGGGCAATTTTTAGGTCTTTTCTGGTATCAGGATAAGAAAGGTTGATGGGTAAAATTGAATTATATGCTGTTATTATTATTTTAATGGCATTACTTATAATAGCTATTTATATATACAGGAGTTTAAAATGAAAGGGTTCTTTGAAGAAAACAATAAGTTATCAATGACAAGGCTGATGTCTTTAGTGACAGTCATAACAGGGCTTGCTATTGGTATCATAGCAGCAGTGAAGGGAAATGCTAATACATCTCTTACTACTATTGCTCTTGGTTTTGTTTCTACTGGACTGGGTGTTAAGGTCCTCCAGAAAATAAAAGAATCTAAGTAATGGCAGTATTTTTAGCAGGCCTTTTAACAGGTCTTTTAATAGCTGGCATCTTAGGCTTTTATTACTGGTGGAGAAATAAACCTGCAAAGGAACAACTTGCAGAAATGATAGCCAAACAAAAATTAAAAGAGGTAGCAAATGAAATTAAAAAGTCAGCTAATCCTAATGTTCCTAATGATGTTGATGGTATGTCCGACATGCTTGATAGCATCGGAGGGAATAGACGCAAAAGAAAATAGCTTCTGGACAAATGAAAAAGTTGATCTAGCATACCAGAAGTTTGACTATTACTTTAATAGCAAAGGTCATTTTATAAGTACTACTCCCAGGGTTGTAGTGGCTAAACTATGGATGCAAAACTGGTGGTTCTCTCCCGATCCTGGTAACAATAGATTTAATGATTTGCTTTTAGCTAGAGAAGTATTAATAGAAGAGAAAAATATTGAAATCCATATTCTTAAACATAAAGTAAAGAAAGCCAGAAAAAGAACCTTTATTTTTATAGTTTCAAGTGTAGCAGCTGGATTTGTTACTGGATTTATAGTATTCAAATAGTTTTATATGGCTGAGTATTCGGGTCTGCTCCAAGCTCAGCCACTTTTTTTACACTTTACAATATACCGTTATTTGCAACGTACGTGGCCACACAGCCATTTTTCCGTATAAGTCCGTAAACTGGGTTATATTTGCCCGGGAAATAGCTATTATTTTTTTACTTATAAGTATTGACAAGCGGTTAAATATGTGTTATAATATACGTAACAATTAAGGAGGATTTATATGCTTAAAAAGATAGCAATTAAAAATATTTTACCAAATCCTTATCGAGGTATTAATAAATATCCTATAGATAAAGAGAAGGTAAATGAACTTATAGAATCATATCAAAAAACTGGTATGTGGATCGGTATAGTGGGGCGACCGCATAACAACAACGGGAAGGTAGAAATATCTTTCGGTCATCATCGCCTCGAGGCAGCCAAAAAACTTGGCTATAAAGAAATCGACGTTGATGTCAGAAAAATAGGTGATGCCGATATGATTAAAATGATGGCAGATGAAAATATGGACAGGAAAATAAATTCTGCTGTTATTAATCAGACCGTTATGAGTGCAAAAGAATATATGGATAATAGTTTAAAGCATGGTAAATTTGAATTTACTATGCTTTTTAAAGAGAAAGAATATCTTGAAAGAGCAAAAAGACATGGAGTTGGAGAAAAGAGCTTGGTTCAATTTCTCGGTAAATCCTGGCAACGTAATATTAATATAGCTTTACGCACTTTAAACGAAAGTGAAAAAGGCCTTATTGATATTAAAGCTGTAGAAGTATTTGAAAAACCTGCTCACGCTGATACTATCCGAGAAAAGTTTAAAGAACACAAAGTACCAAAATCAAAGCAAAAAGAAATTGCTAAAAAAATTAAACAAAAAATTGAAAGTGAAGTTTCTACAAAAGATAAACAACAGAAAAAGAAAGGAGAAATATCTAGTCAAAGAATTAAAGATGAGATAGACGATGAATTTTTCGGTGCTACATACAAAGTGAAGCGTGAAAAGAAAAAGCCAGATATAAATAAAATGCTTGATGAATATACTCAAAAATTACGCCAAATAAATCTTAGTTTGGATGAAGTCATAGAGAGCATTGAATTTTCTGATATAAGAAATAGACAACTTTTTATGCATGAAATTAAAGAATTGCTTAAAAAATTAACCAAAGGAGGTAAAAAATGCAAGCAGTTAAAACTGACAAAGTAAGAAAAGTATTTTATAAGGATGGAACCGAACGACCTAAATGGAAAATGTTTGACCTTGATGAAATAATGGATTTGGCTGAATTAGTAGTTCCTAATAATAAATATGAAATTATGTATGTAAAAAATATTTTACGACAAGTAATTTATAGCATAATGGATTATGAAAAAAATCAACATGGTAGATTACTTATTTCGGTTAAACATTCAGGTAAACCAGTTATTTATGGTTTTACTAAAAAGAAAGAATATCTTTTAAATTTTGTACAAAGAACACAACAAAGAATGATTAACCAAAAGAAAAAAGTTAAAGAAAATGGAATGGTTGTAAAAGGATTATTGCCTGATAAACAATTATCATTATTTAGTTAAAATTAAGGGTGGGCGGTAGGCAACAGGATTATATATGGAAATTAAGATTAAAAAACTTAAATGTGAAAAGTGCGGACATGAATGGATACCTCGAACTAGTGATGTAAGGTTGTGTCCAAAATGTAAAACGCCTTTTTGGGATGTTAAGAGGGAGGTAGAAGATGACGACTCAAAGTCAAGTTGAAATGGAATTAATGAGAGCCAACGTCAAGCGTAAGCAGGCTGAGGAATTGGCCGAGGCTTACAGGGAAAAGCTCTTTAAAATAGAGGAAATAATTGATACCCTGGAAGAGCACTACAATGATACTATAGAAGATGTTATCTACAAACATTCTGAAATAGACGACAATGAAACAGGGTGGCTGGCTAAGATCCGTAACTTGGCGGTGGTAATATGACTAAAAAGGATTATTCTAAATATCGTTATTGTAAAAAGTGTGGTGTTAAAATACTGGAAGTTATAAAAGCTGGAACAGGATTTTTATTTTATAAAATGAAACTATTAAACACTACATCAGTTATAACACCGTATGTTTGTGATAAATGCAGAGGTATTAAGAATGACTAAAAAGCAGTTCAAGAAACAGCAGAAACTTAACTTGGCGGTGGTATTATGAAAGTTAAAGTAATAGATGCTACTAGTCAGACAGTCATAAAAGAGATTAATGACAATGAAATAGATATAGCCTATGAAATGGCAGAACTGGAAAAAGAATATGATGATGTTTCCAGAGACATTGATGGTGATATTGTCTGCTGGAGAGAGTAATGGATAAAAAGCAGTTTAGAAAGCAGCAGAAACTTAACCAGGAACTACAGAAAATTATTGAATGGCTTAGGAGGAAAAAATGAACTTTAAAACAGCTAATGAATACGATGAAGATGCTAGAATACATCAAGCACATGAAAAAGCTAATGAACTAACTAGGGAGAATGTTGACAGACTAAAAGACTCTCTACGCACACTTAACTCACTTGGATGGAAACTATGTGAAAAGCTAGGCTTACAGTTTGATGTAGAGTTAGCTAAAGAACATAGGCGGTTAAAGGAGTTAAAAAAACAGGCTTAAAAAGCAAAAAAATCAATAGGAGATTAAAATGCCAATAGTAGCAACAAAATCTGACAAAGAAGGAAACTTTGAAAAAACTCCATCAGGTACACATAACGCTGTAGTGTATGCAGTATGGGACATAGGATACCAGAAGACTACTTTTAATAATGTAGAGAACGTTAAACATCAAGTAGTCATATCCTGGGAGATTGACAGGACAATACAAAGCGATGGTGAATATAAAGGTAAACGCTTTGTCATTAGCAAAAAATATACACTTTCACTTTCAGAAAAAGCTAATCTTAGGAAAGACCTTGAAAGCTGGTATGGACACTCATTCAAAGACTATGAGAAAACAGGCTTTGACTTGGAGCAGCTTATAGGAAAAGGTTGCATGATAGGTATAGTGCATACTGAGAAAGGCGATAAAACTTATGCTAATGTATCCGCTGTAATGGCCTTACCTACAGGCATACAGGCTATGAAACCGGAAAACAGTATAGAACCGCCTGAGTGGGTTAAAAAACTCCAGAGTGAAGCTATAAATGAACAGGACAGGCCAGCCACTACACAGGAAATACAACAAGCATTTTCAGATGCATCTAATCCAAATGAAGGTGATGGTGTTGATCCGTTTGCTGGAGAACTAAGTGGCTGATATTTTTCAGTTACCTGCGGTGCTTAATAAGTTTGAAAGTAAAGCTAATGGAGCTGTAAAGTTTATCTTTACAACCCAGGAACATATACCAGCATTTATGCTAACTACCATTATGGAGTTCTTAGACAATGCTGGATACCTTAACTTTGCTGTAAGGAAAATAGAATCTACTGATTTACAGGATTTACCGGAAATAGATCCTGTTAAATATGATGAATCTAAGAGTCCTAGCCAGCGGTTAAGAAATGTCATTTATCTTTACCATATGCAAAAAGGCGGTAATAAAGAGGACTTCACTGCTTACTACCTGAAAGCTATGGAAAGGATAATAAATCAATATAAAGATAAACTGGAGTGATTTTCCTATACTCCTAAAAAATAATGCCCTTCCAGCAGAAAATATTTCAACCATATAACCTCCCAACTGCTGGAGGGGTTTTTCAAGGATAAATTATGAAACTAAAATATATTAAATATGATAATGATAAGTTTATTTTATTTCCTACTACTCAAAGTCATAAAGATATGGCTGAAATAATAGGGGGAAAAATAGATTCTGCTGGGTTTGTAAGTATACGTGAAAGTAATGTAGACGTATTTGGAGAAAGCGAATCTTTAGGTATAGAATCAGCAGAAGGAGATGAAGATTTATTAATAGCATTTACGAATTAAAGAGGAAATGATGGAAATAAAGATTACTAAAAAAGAACGTCGAGTTATTATAAATTCTTATAATGATGCTTGTTATTATCTTGCTAGAGCTAAAAGAAAAAAGAATAATGATGGACTTAGGGAAAGACGTATAGCTTATTGTTATGGTCAAGCTAAAGTATTACAAGGTTTAGTTAAGAAAATAGATCCTAAAGCTGAATTTTTAGGTGATTTGGATAGGAGTAAATAATGAACTATATGATGCCAAACATAAAAACATTCTCAGAATTCTACACCAGACTACACAGTAATGTAAAAGCTATTAAGAAAAGCACACTGGTGAAGATGCTTAAAAGACCGCACATGTGGCTTAACTACTGTCAGCAGCGGTATGAGAGAGAAGAACAGGAGTTATGTAACTTTATTTATAAGCTTGAAAATAACTTACTGGAGGAACTGAAATGAAACGTTGTATAAATAAAAAGTGTAAATTTTGGAATGATATTCATCTTGGGGAAATGAGATGTAGAATTGTATGGGGAACTAATTACGATATACGAGATATATGCAAATACTATGAACCAGACAATAATCAATGGACAGTAGGTCAAGGTGGTGAATCAAATAGGAATGACTTAAGAGAGATGATCAGAAAATATCATTTATGGTCTAACAATGGTGACTTAGCTGATATTCTTTCAGCCATAATAGACGAAATAGAGAGACTAAAGGAGACTAAAGAATGAATGATATTAAAATAAACGTACTTACAGGCACAATAGATGAACAGCTTAAAACTGCACTTAAAGAGCTTAACGAACTCCAGGCAGAAAACAAGCTATTGAAGGAAATGTGCGAAGATTTAGCAATAGACCTTGAAAACGAAATAGATAATAGATATCCTGCTGACTTAAGAAAAAAATATCCGTCATATAAAATTAAATATGAGAGAGATATGACAACTATCAATAAATGGAAAGCACTAAAGGAGACTAAAGAATGAGTGAACAGAAAGTCAAATCAGTTATAAGCGGTGCTAAATGCCCATCATGTGGTAAAGAATATCATAATCATTTAGGATTAATCGGCACTTGTAAACAGTTGCAAGAACTTCAAATAGAAAACGAGCAACTAAAAGAATTTTGTATATGGATGACAGGATATAGAGAGGAGAATGAGAAGCTACGGTCAATAGTTAAAGAACTACTTGAAAGTGCTGCGTACTGGTCAGAATATGACGTTCCTATTGGTATTGTGGAGAGAATGAAAGAAGCACTTGAAATAACGGAGGAGTGAATGGATAACTACACAGAAGCTATGAAATCAATAGCTAATATAACCAAAGTATTTAATGAGCTCCAAGCAGAAAACAAGCGTTTGAGGAAAATATTGGACAATATTGAGGAATATGCTATAGGTATTGATGATGACTTAATAGCTAAAGCCATATTTTATGAAATATATTCAACTAGAGAAACACTAAAGGAGAAATGATGGATAATGGTATATATGCATATGCTGAAAAAATACAAGAGATTGCTTTTAAAATGAAAAATTTAAAGGAATGATGATGAAAAATGAAACTTATAAAAAAGTAATTGGTGATAAAAGATTTTCACCTATTCCAACAGGTGATATTAAATATATTGTTGAATTAGAATCTAAACTTAATACAGCAATTTACGCATTAAAGGCAATAAAAGAACATCTTCAAAAGGGTTTAGGTAGTGGATATGCTTTAGGGGTTTCTCGTAATGCTTTAGATAAGATTTTTAGTAAGGACAAATAAAATGATTGGATATAAAAATGATTTAAATGTTTATTGTACAAAATGTGGAAACCATATACAACCTTATTTTCTATGTCCATGCAGTGGGATTGATGTAAATAAACTCCAAGCCGAAAACAAGCGGTTGAGGGAAGCTTTAGAGAAGATAAAAGAAAATGGTCGATATAGTAATGTTATAACTACAGCTCATTTAATAGCCAGACAAGCACTAAAGGAGACTAAAGACAAATAGACTTGCAATATTATGGGATCTGTGGTTTGCTTTTATGAAAAAAATATATTATAATATAAGTAACTTCTGAACTGGGGGTGGCCAGGCCTGGCTGCCTCCGCTTCATAGTTCATTAGTTGCACAAATAAGGTTCAGGAGGGAAAATCTTGTCAGACGATATTGAAATAATAGACCTTAGAGAATGTCATTTCAGGGTCAGCAACCACATATTTAATAACGGACTTTCAGTTTATGAATTAGGGGTTTATTTTTGTCTTTGCAGATATGCTAATAATAAGAATACAGAATCATTTCCAAGTATAACTACACTACAAAAAATGCTTAATATTAGTAGACCAAAGGTTATTGAATCACTTAAAAAGCTGGTAGAGGAAAAGCTAATACATAAAAAACAGGGTCATACTGGTAAATCAAATCGTTATTATTTGCTTGATTTGCCTAGTAAACGTCATTTACTAGTAAATACCATTAACCAAGGTAGTAAACCACATTTACCAGAGGTAGTTAACCCTGTTAACCCTAAAAAGACTCATATTAAAAAGACTAATGAAAAAGACTCACATGATCAAGAATTATTTAATACTTTTTGGGATAGCTATAACAAGAAAATAGATCGTGTTAAATGTGAGAACAAGTGGAAGAGACTTTCACTAGAAGAAAAGAATCTTATACTTGCCTATGTGCCTCGGTATGTGAAAGCTACTCCCGATAAGCAGTTCCGCAAACACCCAGCCACTTTTTTAAACAACCGTTCCTGGGAAAATGAGATTGTTTCAAAAGACGGCAAAGTTTCACAAGATGATTTGATTAATAAAGTTGACCGTGTTTTAAAGGAGATTTCATGAATATTGAGGTAAAACGTTCAGATAAAATATGTGAAAAGCATAATAGACAACTGGTTATTTGTCCTGTAAATGCATGTTCTACTTGTGATTTTTCCCCTAAATGCAATGATCATCAGTTTTGTAGTTATTGCGTTGATGAAATAAATGATAAGATAAAAGAGCAAAGTCAAAAGATATATTTTGATGAATTTAAGCCAGCAGCTAATAAAAAATACAAGCTGGGAAAGTTATATAAACAGCTAAAAGGTGAAGTTAAAGGTGAAGATGATTCACCGGATTTTCTAGGCAGATTATATGAGCTAGAAAAAAAGTTTCACGATGCTTGCGATGAGGTTGAATTAATACGCAGGAGAATGAAATGACTGAAGATTTCAAGAAGTGGTTATGTGAAAAAGCAGGAATGTGTATCACAAAGAATGGTGAAACAACATTTTCAACAAAAGGAATGGATGCTTTATTGCTAGGAAATGAAATCATAATTACACTTGAAATCCTAATAAAAGCATTTTTGCAAATTAATAGGGAAAATAATGCGTATGAAATATCGATGGATTATTCAGGTTGCTTTGTAGTTGATCACAATAAGGGAATAGATAACTGGACTTCAGATACATATACAAAATGTTATTTTTTATGGGATCATAACAATTCCGAACAAGAAGCACTTACGGCAGCTTTAGAGTATATTTACAAGGAAAGTAAATGAAATTAACTAGATATCAAAAACGTAGACATTATAATAGGCTTATGAGCAGTTATTTTAAAAATGGTATTTTTACTGGTTTGGCAACAGGTTTAATTTTAGGATTTGCTTTTGGTGCAATAGTTGCGGGAATGATTGTAACTTAGGAGAATATTAAATGACACCATCCAAACAAGCCAGAGAAGATGCTAAGAGCGGACAGAACAAAAACCCATACCCAGGTCAAACAGCCAAATATTATGAATATAATCGTTCGTTTAATAAAGCATTCTCTGAGAAAGTAGCAACTATGACCAACGATGAATATATGGAGTTCCTGTTTGGAGAGAAGGAACAACTAACATTTAACTTTAAGGAGGCGGAATGACACTAACAGAAACTATTGAACACTTAAAATATATTATTAATTCACCTAATCATCTTAATGGCGGATTTCATCCTAACACTGTAGAAATAGCAAAAAACGCACTTAAGTATTTAGAGCAGCTTAAAGTTATACAGAAAATAGTTAAGGAGAAGGAATGAGACAAATTAAGTTCAGGGCATGGGATAAAAAATATAAAATTATGACCGCCTGTGTTACATTAAAACATATAAGTGAAGGTTTCGAGGGGATAAATAATAATATTGTTATGCAATTTACCGGACTTAAAGATAAAAACGGTAAAGAGATATATGAGGGGGATTTAATAAAGTTTTGGGATTATTTGGGAGAAGTATATTATGAAGATGGACAATATGTTTTTAGTGAAGTTGAGCCATATAAATATTATGAATTGTATTATATTGATTTAAGGTCTATGATTTATGAAGAACAACAAGAAATTGAAGTCATTGGAAACATATACGAGAACCCTGAACTACTTAAGGAGAAGGAATGAAAATAGAGCTTACCAAAAAAGAGCAAAAAGTTATTATAGATGCTTATAATGATGCTTGTTATCATCTTGCCAGAGCTAAAAGAAAGCGTGATGACTTAAAAGAACGGAGAATACAAATATGTTATGAACAAGCGATAATATTACAAGGATTAGTAAAAAAGATAAGACCAAAGGGTATGGTATTTTTTGGTGATTTAACTAGGAAAAAATAAAGATAATGCAAACTAAGGAGAAGGAATGAAGTTTTTTTGTGAAAGTTGTGGAGATCATCAGGCAGTAGAAAGAATATAAATAAACCAGACTAAGGAGTTAAACAATGAACAAACCATTTAAGGAGAAGGTATGATACCTGAGACTGATATTTTCGAGGTAATCAAATATTATATTTTTAGGGCCAAGCGAGCTAAGAGTCCCAAGGTAGTTATACCAGAAAAGATTTTCAATAATGCTACCACGGGGCCACGCCTTCATATTAAAGATAATATTGCTAAGTGGGTTAAGGATGAAGGCGGCACTTTAATAACAGCTTTTGAGGGTTTGAGTAATTCTGATTTGACGATAAATATAAAATGGGATTAAGGAAAAGGTATGAAAATATTATTAAATAAACAGTTAAGAGATATTGAAAATGTAATAGAAATTCAAGGCACTAAAGGCAATTATGATATTGATGATTATATGTTAGGAATGTATAATGGTATGGAATTAATAAGAAGTATTATTTTTAACTGTGAACCGAAATATAAAGATAAAAAAGGAAAGCCTAGAATACTTGAAAATAAGGACTGAGGCATATATAATATAGGCAAAGGAATATATTATGAAAAACCTGATTATATTATTATTTGCCGTTGTTTTTAATACCTGCATAACAGATTCCGTTTCCTTGCCGGTAGAAAAAGTAGTCTATGACATCATAGCAAAAACAAGGAGTGGTCATATACAACGTAAGGTAGACTGTGTTATGAAGTATAGTGCGGAAAGTAAACTGGACCCTCTCATAATGGCTAAACTTGGTATTGCAGAGAGCAGTTTCATCCATAGCAAAATAAATAGATTCACCGGATGTCTGGGTATTTACCAGATTAACCCTCACTGGTGGTCACACCTTGCCTGGGTAGCCTGTGACAGAAAATACGCTAATTACCTAAACAAACACAAGGGCACTAATGTAACCAACGTTTTAATGTTCATAGGAGTCAATACGGACTCAGCCTGTATCATCTTAAGAGAGTATCTAGACGCTTATGATGAAGATTATGAGAGAGCCCTCCTGAAATTCGGAGGCTTTGCAGCAAAAAGATTTAAAAACAGTAAAATTAAGAAAAAATATCTTGAAAGAATACTGGATTAATATTATACTTATATTAGTCGTGCTAGGGAGAATCCAAAGCTCCCTGGCACTTACTTTGGAGGCTAACATGAAAAAGATTAATATTTCCACACCTAAATATCCCAATACATTCACCTTAGTTGATAATAATAACTATGAATATTTAAATAAATATCATTGGTATAAAACTTCTAATGGTTATGTAATGACAGATATTTGGAAAAATAATAAATGTAAAAAACTAACAATGCATAGGATGATAATGGAGTTTCCAGAAAGCTTTATTATTGACCATGTAAATCATAATAAACTTGATAATAGAATATGTAATTTAAGACTTTGTACCAGAGGTCAAAATATTATGAACTCAAGAAAAAGAAAAAATTGTTTATCAAAATATAAAGGTGTTACTTTAGATAAAAGGAAAAGACTTAAAAAATGGTATGCTCAAATAGTTAAAGAAGGTAATTATTTTCATTCACAATATTTTCTAACAGAAAAAGAGGCTGCCAAAGCATATAATTGTATGGCTAGAATACTTTTTGGTGAGTTTGCTTATGAAAATATTACTTAAACTTTTTATAATTTTTATTGGAAGTATTATAACTTCAGCCTTATGCTTAATGTATTTTATACATGGTGCTGACAATCCAATATTGACAGTTATTCTTTTATTTGCTCTTACTTATCAAATAAGACGAGATATAAAAGAATATAAAATATTAAAGGAATATTATTAATGAAAAACTTCGCTGCCAAGCGGTTCAAGAACAGTAAGATTAAAAAGAAATACCTGGAGCGTGTACTTGGAGAGTGAATTACAGTCATACATTAATAATGACCTTAGAAAGTTAGGCTGGGGATTTTGGCATCGGGAAAAAGGTGCTTATCATAAACAAAGAACACATAACAGTTTTAAGCATAATAACAAAAAATGTACTTGGGCTGACCTTTTAGTATTTCCTGGGTGGGGTTATGCTTTTTTCGTAGAAGTCAAGACTAAAACAGGTGAAAAAAGTCAGGAACAGATTAACTTCTTTGAGTGGGCAAAATCAATGAAATATCATCAATATTGTGTAAATAGTATTGAGTCCTGGGAACTAGTTAAAAGAATTGAACTGGAGCAGATAGCTGGTTTAAAAAAATAACACAGGAGGTATACTGAGCTAGATACGCTGGTAGGAGAAAGCAAAGAAAAGTTTTGGTGGTTTTCTCCTACTTTTTTTGTTATGGATAACTACCCTGAAAAACTCCAGTATCTCCTTCACCACCAGGGATATATCTGTCCTATATGCAGGCAGTTCATGACAGTACAGGAACCCCTCGACCTTCACCATATGCTTTCTAAAACC